>Ga0209511_1000622_pt1 | contig 34822 bp, 34 predicted proteins | sample SSSSmetaG_FD_184141 | JGI IMG/M metagenome (GOLD analysis project Ga0209511, IMG submission 184141) | Glacier valley bacterial and archeal communities from Borup Fiord, Nunavut, Canada, to study Microbial Dark Matter (Phase II) - ​SSSS... | ecosystem: Environmental > Aquatic > Freshwater > Ice >... | reverse complement strand
CAAGGGTGCGCCACAAAAGCGGTTGGCGGTCTAGTTCGTCGCGGGGATACCACTTGAAGGGTAACGCTACAATCTCAACTCGGTGTCCAGCCTCCCGCAAAGCTCCCACCAGCCCATCTACCAGCACCTCCGCCCCGCCCGTCACTAGCGGAACTTGGCTGGCACAAATCACAATATTCATTGCTGGCCTAATTGCTCCTCAAGGGTGGCGATTCGTAGCTCAAGCTCGTGGACTTCGCGGGTGAGCTGTTCAAGATAGGCGTTGATTTGGAGTAAAGCGCGGGTGGTAGCGGCGTTAAAGTTATTTTGCTGCTCCACAATCGGGTTAATATACCAGCGTAGTAACAGGCGCGTAACCCGTTTGGCATAAGCAATCCCTCGCCCTACCAACGGTGGCCCACCCCAGGTTATCGGCAAATGGGCACTGACATTCCAGGTTTCGTTTACATGCTTGATAACGCCGCGCAGTTCGCCTAACTCCGCCCCGTGCAGTTTCTCCCGACGGCTACGGACTTCCTCCCGCAACTGGTTTAAAGTGGCAGCAACATCCTCGCTGCCCATCCCATTATTATTCGCCAAACCTAACCCCCTGGCCCCCTTCCCTATAAAGGAAGGGGGGAATAAACTTCTTCACTCTTTATTCTTAAATATCCTGTCTATCCTGTTCATCCTTGTAAATATCTTACGGGCTACTAACAAAAAAGCCCTTCCGGGATAGGAAAGGCTTAGAGAAGCGGGAAATGGGATTCGAACCCACGACATTCTGCTTGGGAAGCAGACACTCTACCAACTGAGTTACTCCCGCATTTATAGAAAATTATAGCAGATGGACGCAAGATAGTCAATTTTGAATCAGCCCTTGACAAAAAATGATTATCAAGTTATAGTTAAATGGTTAGTTACTTAACTAATTAACCAGATAAGCATTTAAGAAAGCCAACCCTATGAGTTTGCTGATTGACGATAATAGTCCGATATTCGTGCAGATAGCGGAGCGGATTGAAAATGACATTATCGAGGGAGTGTTGCCGGAGGAAACGCAAGTTCCTTCCACCAACCAGTTTGCGGTTTTTTACCAGATTAATCCCGCTACCGCCGCAAAGGGGGTTAACCTTCTGGTAGATACAGGGATTTTGTATAAAAAGCGCGGTATTGGCATGTTCGTGGCGGAAGGGGCCAGGGCAAAACTTATGGAAAAGCGACGGGAGCAATTTTTTGAACAATATATTGTAACAATGCTCCACGAGGCTGAGAAGCTAGGTATCACCATAGAACAATTGACTCAAATGATCCAAAAAGGAGTTAAAGTCTGATGAGCAAGGTAGTAGAAGTTACCCGACTAAGTAAGGTCTATGGTAACGTAAGGGCTTTGAATGAAGTAAGTTTTTCGATTGAACCCAACAAAATTTATGGGCTATTGGGCCGGAACGGCGCGGGTAAAACCACCATTATGCATATCATTACGGCTCAACTATTCGCTAGTAGTGGAGATTTGAAGGTATTTGGCGAAAGTCCCTATGAAAATGACCGCATCCTGAGCCAAATATGCTTTATCAAGGAAAGTCAGAAATACCCGGATATTTTCCGCATTGTGGATGTGCTGGATGTGGCGGCCTCTTTATACCCGAATTGGGATACCGCCTTCGCTAATTCCTTGCTAAATGATTTCAATTTACCAGCAAAGCGGAAAATTAAAAAGTTATCCAGGGGGATGCTTTCTTCGGTTGGCATAATTGTTGGGCTTGCCAGTCATGCCCCCTTAACTATCTTTGACGAACCTTATTTAGGGTTGGATGCAGTAGCCCGTAGTTTGTTTTATGACCGATTGTTACAGGATTATTCGGAAAATCCGCGTACAGTAATACTTTCGACTCACCTGATTGATGAAGTGAGCAAGCTTTTGGAACACGTTTTGGTATTGGACAAAGGTGAATTGATTATTGACGAAGAAGCTGAAACCCTTCGGGGTCAAGCAAATACCATAGTTGGAGCGAGCCCTAAAGTAGCCGAATTCACTAATGGGAAAAAGATAGTTCATCGCGATGAGTTTGGTGCGTTGACTTCGGTTACACTGCTGGGTGGACTTGAAGCAACTGAACGAAGCCATGCTCAGACACTGGGGCTTGAAATTGCCCCCGTCTCTTTGCAACAGTTAATAGTCCAGTTAACCACCGAGAAATTTGATAGAAAGGCGGCATAAAGTGGTAAATCGGTTTTATGGAGTGTTGAAGTTACACATTGCCTCACCCGACTCCAAAGCGAGGTGGGTGGGTTTCCCCTGGGGCATTCTGTTTACCTCATTCCTGGTTAACATTATTATCAGTGTTATGCTGGGTGGAAATAAGGCCATCTACACTGGTGGATTGAGCAGCATCTTTATTTATATGCTGATTGGCTGCATTGTGGGGGTAAATAGCACTTTTCCATTTGCTCTGGGTTTATGTATTCGCCGAAAGGATTATTTCCTGGGTACGGCTCTGGTTCTTTTCCTGTTAAGCCTGGGAGATGCCATTTTTCTATGCCTGTTTTCATTCATCGAGTCTGACCTTACCGACAATTGGTGGAGTCAACTTCACTTTTTAAATCTACCTTTTATCAGCGAAGGCGGGTGGTTCGCCCAATTCACCATCTATTTTCTAATGATGTTGCACTTTTGTTTTTTAGGATTTGCAATAGCCAGTCTAAATCGGCGGTTTGGGTCGGCGGGAGTTTATGGATTTTCTGGCCTGATTTTACTGCCGGGGAGTATAGTAGGGATTTTAGCTAACTATTACAACTGGTGGGAGGCTATTTTCAACTGGTTAGGCCAGCAAGGCGCACTTGGTATTACTCTTTGGCTAATTCCCTTAACCGTCTTGTATGCCTTTTTATCATACGGGTTACTGCGTAAGGCTACGATTTAAAAAGCCCCATATTATGGGGCAATCCATAAACATTTTAAGCTAAAAGGTAGCCTTGCTAATAGTTATTTAGGCCGGACTTCCTTATAAGAATTATCCGTACCGCTAAATTTATCCTGGGCTGGACTGATATAGTTCTTGCCTAATATCACTACTACAGACGGCCCAGCGTAACCTTTATAGGGTAAATCGGCGGGGCGGATACTGGCATTCGGGAAAAGATTCTTCAAAGTTTTAATAGTCTCTTTGCCCTTGCCGTTGCTATAATCCACTATCTCGCTAAAGATTTGAGGGGTTGCAACTAGTGGCTCATCCAGCGTTAGACCGTAGTTTCGGGCTAAATCTGTGACGGTGCTGGCGTAGGCATATAGCCCGGTGGCGTTTTGGATTTGCACCCGTAAATTTTCGGCGCGCAGTTCCGGCACTTGCAACCCGCTCCGAATCCATTCCTGAATCGCTTTGTAATTCCCCTCGCCCTCTCTAGGGATAAGGATATAAGCTCCATCGCTGGTGCTATCACTATTCAGAAAGTTGGCGTTACTCAGGATAAAGGGGGCAAAAATCAAATTACTAAGCAGACTCGACCCTTCCGAGCTACGGAAATAGTTCGCCAGAACCAGAGTTTGGTCAAAAGAAAGGCTGGTACGAATTTTCCCCTGCAAGGCACTCATAATCGGGAAAGTTTTTAACAAAATATCGGGCTTGCTAACCTGCTCCTTGACCGCCGCCACCACATTCATTTGCCGTTTGCTGCGCCCAAAATCGCTGCCATCTTGCAAAGAGTGGCGACTCCGGGAATACTGGATGGCCTTTTCACCCATCATTAATTGCCGCCCCGCGTCAAAATGAATGTGCATTATACCGGGGTCAATCGCCGGATCGTCGTTACGGGGATATTCGTAATCGTCAAAAGTGGTTTCGACATTAACATTAATTCCGCCAATCGCATCCACAAAGTCGCGGAAACCCTCGAAACTAACTACCGCCCAATAATCTACGGGTACACCTGTAATATTTTCTACCACATCTCTGGTTAGAAGGGCCGCAGCGTCAATCTGACTATTGGGTGTTTCTGAATTAAAGCGATAGCGGTTGGAAATCCCTTGACTGTTACTGAGGTTCATAATATAGGCAAAGGCCGAGTTAGCCTTACCCCAGAAACCATTTTTTGAACCAAAAACTGGTACGTTGATCCAGGTGTCGCGTGGAATATTTATCATCGAAACGGCGTGTTTGACCGGGTCAAAAACAATCTGCATTATGGTATCGGTCAAGTAGCCACCATCATGGTTACCGCCACCATAGCCCATTACCAAAACGCTGATTTTTTCGCCCTGTTTAATTTTGCGAATAAGCGGGTCAGTCTCCTGGGGAACGGGCGTGGCGGTTGGCACAGGCGCAACAGTCGGTACTATGCTCACTAGCTTACTGGGTTGAGTAGGGCGCGGCGCAAGAGTTGGGGTTGGAATAGGACGGGCGGTAGCAGTAGGTAGCAGGGATGCTTCATTTCTTCCGCCAAAGGTATCATCCTTAAAGCTGTTAAAGCGTACAAAGGCAAATATTGCAAAGCCGATTGCTACTACAAAAACCCCGCTTGCAATCCAGGCCCATATCGGAAAGCCCTTTTTCTTCACTTTGACCGGAGCGGAGGTATAGGGGTTAGCGGGTAGCTTATTATACCAGGGGGTTTTATCGCTTTTACTCATAGACTAAATTTTTATTCCATTCGCCTTTAGCTAAAATTACAACTTTTGCTCAACCATATTTAAAACGCGGTATAATCTGAAAGGTTACACCCCATTTTTTGGCATCTCTGTCCCTCAAGCTCTGGCAAATGGCAACGCCGCCACTCAACTTTTATTACTGCCCTAACATCCTAGCATAATTCATACCGTTAAGTAAATAACAGTTTGCAACCTTCTTTAGTTGTTTCGATTGTGCTAATAAGCAAGAATTTCTTGCCTAGCTTTAAAGTCTAGCGTTCCAGAACTATCGAAGAAACAATAATGAGGTATGAAACGTTACAATTAAGGCTAACTCGTTTTCTCTGAATCTATTGATATTAGTGGTAAAGCCTTAGAGCCAAAATATTAGTATCTAGTAAAATGAATTATAACATTTTTATTTTTAGTACAATATTCTTTTTCGCCCTGGCAATCCTATTTCGCCCTGATAATGGCTACAAACCACAGAGAGCGGTAATCATTATTGCTCGGTTGGTGGCCTGGGCCAGTTCTATATATATTGTGGTAATTGCCGTTCTATATAGCTGGTTTGGGCTTTTTCAATCCTCATCATCGCCCTGGCTTTTTTCCTGGTTCACGGATTATGCGCTCTGGTTTCTACCCCTAGCAGTTCTTGTAGGGGTGCTAACTTACCTCTTCAGAAAAAAGTCGTGGCTTGGTATTTCTATAAGCTTATTAGCACCATTGCTACTCCAGGTAATTTACCAACTGCTGATAAATTATAAATATAATGACTCTAGTAATTGGGAATATTTCATTCTGCATGAGGTGATTTTAGGTAGGAGCTGGCAAATGCTGGCCTTTTCGTTGGCTGTGTCTATTGGTGTATTAAGTGTTATAAAAAGACAGTGGTTCAAAATCTATTATTTACTTATCTGGTTTGCAATTCAGGTGGTAGCCATTGTCCCGGTTTTCACCGAAAGTTTGGATCAGAACCTGGATTGGGATAGGCATGCGGTATTTTATTCTGGCCTAATAGATTTAAAACTACTTTTTACCTTATCAGGTTTCTTACAAGTAAGTTTTATTTTAGTTGCTGAAAAAATCCACTTTGGAACTCGCCGAACCCCACTAAGTTCAGAAACTTAAAACATCAAGAAAGACATCGTAACCCCAACCAAATATATATTCACCCCAATCAAGGTATAATCCCTAATATAATCATTCAAATACAGACTTTAACCTGATTTTTGATGTCTAACACCTCCGTTTTAGGTCAAGTTATCGGCATAGATCAGGATGCTATAAACGGTGTTTCGTTTTTCTACGTGAATAGAGGGACTACATCAGGTTGTTCATAACAAAGTTTTCTGAGGGTAATTTTATGAAAAAACCATTTTTGACGGTTTGTATAGTCTGCATAATTTCGGTTTTAACCTTGTTATTTGTCAGTTGTGGAGAGGAGGACAAAGGTATAATCTTCGAGGATTATAAAAGTGTAGCAGCACTCGAATTAGGGGTGACGGCAGATAAAAAAAGTCTGGCGATAGTAGGGATAGCTGCCGGGAGTGCGGCTGAGAAAGCTGGCCTTAAACTCGGTGACCTTTTGAAGAAACTGGATAGTCAGGATGTAGCTACTACTGAGGTCGTCAAGCAAACAGTTCGTACAAAGGCTTTATCCGCTAATAAACAAATCGCCGTTATTATGTTACGCGGCAATCAGGAGATGACAATTAATGTTACTCTCTCCGCCCGTCAAGGGGTGTCAAAACAACCAACCCCTACCCCAGTGCCTCCCAACTATGATTATTTCTAGGAAAGTTATTGGTTAAGTCATTCTAACAAAAAGACCGTATGCTAGTGTGCTGCTAGTAACGGTTTTTTGCTTGATACCCCCGCCTTTGTTATAATCCGGGCGATGATAAATTCCCTTGAGCGAAATAAACCCCTAAAAATTGGCCTGTGGCTGGCTCTGACTCTGAGTAGCTTTGGTTTGGTTATCGCCTTTAACCTGCCAGGACGGGTTTGGCAAAGTCTGGACGCGCTTTTTCGCCTGGATTTCAGCCTGGACGGGATGCAGAATCGCCCCACCCCCTTTGATAATTTCGATAGCCCTTTCGTCCTTTTCCCGCTCTTGTGTCTCTTGGTTTGGCTATTGGCCTGTTTTGGCCTATTCTCCCTGAATAAAACCAGAACAAAAACCCCTTTCACCAAAATAACAACTCAAAGCTGGCTATTTCTGACAATTGGTTTGCTGCTAATCCTGTTTATCGGGTTTGAGGTACGCGCCAGCCAGCTTTTGCCAGATGCCGCCGGGCAGACTCCCGCCGCCAATTATGATGAAATGGTTTATTTCAGCGCGGCAGGCTTGTTAGCGGGTGGACAGATGCCCTATCGAGATTTTTTCCTGGCCCATCCCCCCGTAGCCCTTCTGCCCTATAGCCTGTTGTTCAAGTTAACAGGCGGGGCAGTGGGTGGTCAGGCTGCTTTTGTGGCGGCCCGTTGGCTGACGGTTATTATTGGTGTGCTAACGATTGCGGGGCTGGGCTGGGCGGGCTCGCGCCTCTGGCAAAATTTCCCCTCAACCAACAACCAACAACCAACAACTAACAACCTGACCTGGAGTCTACCCGGTTTAGCCGCCGCTTTGCTTTATGCCCTGGACGGGCGGGCAGCTCAGGTGGCAGTATTGGAAACGGTCTCAAACCTTTTTGCTATTTTTGCTCTGGTAGTTTTGCTGGAAGGTTTGCAACGCGAAAATAATCGCTGGTGGTTAATGGCGGCAGGGATATTAGCAGGGCTGGCTTTTTTGAGCAAGCTGCCGGGGCTGGCGGTAATCTTTGCCTTTGTGGTTTACCTGGGTTGGCGGCAAATGTGGCGGGGTTTGGGTTGGGTGACGGGCGGTTTTGGCGCGGTTACGGTTGTGGTGATGGGTCTGTTTGGGTTGTTGGGGGGACCGGGGGAATTGCTGCGGCAGGTGCTATTTTTTCAGGTTTTGCGTCCCCAAGAGGTGCGCGAGGGTAAAGACCAGATTGGCACTATCGCCGATTATCCCCAAACCGGCCTGACGATATTCCTGGCAGGGGTGGCTTTTGTTTTCATTGCCTGGAGTTTGTATCGCCGCCGCTCTAATAGCGATTTGTGGCTAATTCCGGCTTTATGGTCTTTGCCATTAGTAGCGGTGCTGATTTTCGGTAAAAGCTTTCACCCCTGGTATTACGTTCAACTAGCGTTGCCCTTATCCTTGTTGGCTGGTACTTTGTTCCAATTTAACCGACCCCCGACCCCTAACCCCCGACCTTCGGCAGGCCGCCCTTCTTGGTGGCTTAAACCAGCTTTGTTAGTAGCAATTGGCCTTGTTAGTTTGCCCCTGTTGGCCCGTGAATGGCAGTCAAGCCAGACCTCTAACCCGGAGCGCAATTATAACGTCACCGCCGATTACCTCAAAAGTCAGCCCGGCACTGACCCGGTGCTGGTATTTGACCCTGGCTACACTTTTATGGCGGGGCGTACTCCCGCCCGTCTACCCAATGGCAAAAATTTGGTTGACAGCGCAGGGTATATGACTTACCTTAACCTGGAGGTTGACCGCACCGGGTTATTTAACCTGACCGGGCAGCTTTTTAACTTTAACCGGGAACGGGGTCAGGTTAAGGCGATATTTGACCGGGAACGCGCTCAGGCTATCGTCAGTAGTGCCATACGTCCCGGTATGTGGGTCGCCCTGGACGAGAAAATCGGCTTGCCTCAACTTACCCCACGCTCAGTGGAATATATTGCGACCACCGGGACAAATGCGGGCAGGATTGGTTTTACTGATATATATCGCGCTCGATCTGACCAGCCAGCTTTGCGGGAGTATAAATTTGATAACGGGCTGTTCCTGACCCCCGCTGGTTTGAGTAGCAGTTTCCAGGGCAAGGCTAATTATGACCCCTTGCGCGACGATGGCACGCTATCCTTGCCCCAGAAACAGGTTGGCACGCGCACTCTGGATTTGCGCTTTACCTGGCGAGTCAGCAGCCCACCCCCGCAACAAGCGAAGGTCTTTATTCATTTAATTAGCGAACAAAGCGGGGAAAAAGTGGCCCAGCGCGATATTCTGCCACTGGATGGATTGGGTGACACTCGCAACTGGCAGAAGGGCGACTATTTTCAGGACGTGCATAGCTTACCCCTGCCTTCTACCCTTGCGGTGGGTCGCTATCGGGTCGAAATCGGCCTTTACGATGCGAATAATACCCAGCGCATTAATGTCGAAGGCAAAGATTCGCTTGTATTAGGTTATGTTGTGGTGGAATAAAAGAAGAATTCACCACAAAGACACAAAGGACACAAAATATGTCGGAGAAAGCATCAAAGCAAATAGTAAGTATATTACGCAAGATTATGGAAGCTTTGGTGCGAAAAGATTATTTGTTTATTGAGTCTGAGTCTCTTGCAGGTCGGCTTTCGGCGGCTGAAATAGAAACAGCAATTCGTGATTACGGTGGTAATATAACTCCAATTCCTGATGATATTTTGGAGCAACTAGAAGTTATTCCACTTGAAAATACCGAAAACCCCACCTGGTTCATTGATTTAGATTTATGGATTAATAGTAAACAAAGTGACCTTACTCTTTCAATGGAGGTAGTGCGGGATAATACAGGTAAGTTAATCGCTAATATCCTGGATTTACATGTTTTGTAAGGTGGTATTTTGAGTAGCAAGTGAGCCAAACCACTAATAAATACTGATTACTACTTATAACTAATCGGAATTTGCTTATAGCGATGATGATTAGGGAAGTTATAATTAATGCGTCTTGAACTAAAAACTCAGTCCTCAGTCCTCAGTCCTCAATCCTCGCGGCTTCGCCCCTGGCAGGCGCACGGGTTGGCTTTGCTGTTCTTTTTATTCCTGACTCTCTGGATGTTGTGGCCCGCCGTTGCCAATGCCGGGCGTAGCGTAGAGGGTTGGGGGGATGCCCTGCTGCAAATCTGGACGCTGGATTGGGATGCCCACGCCCTTGCTACCAACCCCCTGAACCTGTTCAACGCCAACGCTTTTTACCCCTACAATAATAGTCTGGCCTTCAGCGAAACCCTGATTGGGCAAGCGGTATTCGTAACCCCGGTTATCTGGTTGACCGATAACCCGGTGCTGGCTTTTAACCTCTTATTGCTGGCCTCATTTGTCCTGAGCGGCTGGAGCATGTATCTGCTGGTGTTTGAGTTGACCGGGAAGCGAGTAGCGGCATTGGGGGCGGGGATAATTTTTGCCTTCTTCCCCCACCGTTTCGGGCAACTGTCGCATCTGCACCTGTTAGCCACTCAGTGGATGCCCTTCTGTCTACTCTATCTCCGCCGTTTCCTTCAAGACGGACGCTGGCGAAATGTGGCCTTATTTGGTCTATTTTTTGCCCTTGAAACCCTTTCCAGTACCTACCTCGGCCTGTTCCTGGTGGTGGCAGTGGGGCTGTATCTGATTTTCCACGCGATAGTTAATTTAAGAAAAATAATTCCACCCAAAAATATAGGAACAGACTACCAAGATACCAAGACACCAAGAGGATTTAAAATTACTTGGCGTTCTTGGCGACTTGGCGGTTCAATTCTAAAAAACAAAATCTTTCGGCTGGCGGTGGTAACGCTGGTAGTTGGTCTGGTGGTATTGCCGTTTTATTTACCTTTCCTAGCAGTTCAAAACGATTTAGGTTTCGAGCGCAGTCCGGCGGAGGTTGCCAGCTTTTCGGCTCTGCCCTACTACTATCTGGACGTAGCCAAAGAAAACAAACTCAATCAATGGTTTTATAACCCCAGTTTTTCCTGGAACTGGTGGGAAAGTGGTCGGGGTGGGGAGCGCGGTTTGTATCTGGGTTTGCTGGCAAGCGGCCTGGGGTTAGCGGGGTTTGGGGCGGTCTGGCGGCGGCGCAAACTTGAGAAAGATGGGATTTTTTATGCTATTCTGGCGATAATCGCCGTAATTTTCACCTTTGGCCCGGTCTGGCAAAGTGGGCGGTTTGGCTCAATCCCCCTGCCCTACGCCCTGCTTTATAACTATGTACCGGGTTTTCAGGGTTTGCGCGTGCCAGTGCGTTTTATCTACGTGGTGGCGTTGGCTTTCGCGGTATTGGCGGGCTTTGCGTTGGCGGCTCTACAAAATCGCTTGAAACTTACTAACTGGCGCAAGGCAAGTTATTTGGCAGTGCCGTTGATTGCCTTGCTTTGTCTGGAATACGTCAGCGATGTAAATATCAAGGATAGCGACGCGCTACGGGGTGTGCCGCCCCCGGTCAACCAGTGGTTAGCCCAACATACTCCCGGCCCGGTGCTTAATGTGCCACTTTCCGGCAGCGATAACACCAATCTTTTTTATCAATATTGGTCGCGGGTGGGCTGGCAACCCTTGATGAACGGCTTTAGCGGTTTTATGCCCCCGGCCTATGATGCTTTGCGCCGTGCCTGGGCGGAAGAATTTCCTAACCGCCGCTTAATAGAACTTTTGCAAGGGCTGGAAGTGCGTTATGTGGTGATTGATAGTGCCTCGCCCGAAATTGCCCCAACCTGGGAGCGCACCCATAAAACTCTGTCTGCCCAATTTGCCGCCGACATGATTCAAGTGGCGCAGTTTGATAAAACTTTTATCTATGAGGTCAAATCCAATAGCTGGTTGCGGGGTTTCTCGCAGTGGCTCAAACCCGAAGACCCGCTTTATTTTGTTGGTTACAGCCGCAACGACCCTCAGATTTTGGAACTACTGGCTTATTATCTACCTAAAAGTGGCGTAACCAAACGCGAGAACCTGTTTGGCACAATTAATATTGGTTTCAAACAATTGCCGGCCCTACCGTATGGGCGCAAGGCTGAGTTTTTGCTGCTACAGGCTGGAGAAGACCCCACCCTCTACGGTTTCCGGCGCGAGGATAAACTTTTCGGTAATACTCTACTAGAATTATATCGCAGCAGCCCCCAGCTTTTGGCGCGTTACGATTTTAGCCGCAGCGACCCGCTAGGCGCACTCAAGGGTCAGGTTCAAACTATTGGCCTTTCCGATAAACTAACCTTTAATGGCGATGGCGGTAATGTTAGCGGCAATCGGCATGTGCGATTGGCTTTTGCCGTTACTAAACCTGCTAAACTTGACATAACTCCCAAAGACTCGCCAACCCAAACTCTGCAACTTACAGCGGGGTTTTCGGTGGTAGAATTAGCCAGTGTAAATTCTATCAGTCTGAATTCAAAAGGGGATAAAATCTCACTGGTGTGGGCCGAGCTTTGGGATGGTGTTCCGGCTAACCCCGGCAAGGTAGAGTTACGGCAGGATGTGGTGCTGGTTACAGCCAGCAGCAAACAAGACGGCACTAACGGAGTCGTTACCATTAACCTTGTGCCAAAGGGCGGCAAAGGCGACGCTTACACCGCCACCCTGGATATTTATAACTATCCCTGGGGTTCGCATCCCTCCGGGCATTACGGTTATTGGTCGGTGGCGGTTCAGGGCAGCGCGGGGGTAGAGTTAGAATATCAACTTGACCTGCCAACTAAGCAGATGACAACCCGGCTAAACGGCAACAGTATCCCCAACTACCCGCCCAACCCCAAAGATTTGGACATCAACAGTTACGGGCGGGTGGGCGACTTCCGGGCGAACCTGACCCTTTACGCCGGGGATAAGCTGATTGGGGCGGTGCGGCTGTTCGATTTTACTATCCGGGCGGAAGGTGACCGCAGTAATGTCGCCAATCGCCGACTGAGTGATTTCAAGGGCTACGATACGCCCATCGGTTTTTTGGTCTTGCCGCCCAAGAGGAATTAGGTATTAGGTTTTAGGTGTTAGGATAATTATCACCACAGAGAACACAAAGAAAAATTAAAATTACTTGGCGAACTTGGCGGTTCAAATTAAAGGGTTAGGTCAATAATGGCGAAGATTTTGTATGGCGAACGCATAGGCAAAACGGCAACCTTGCGGGTAGGAACGGCGGCAATCATTTTTGACGGGGGCGGTCAGAAGATTCTGCTGACCCGCCGCACCGATAACGGACGTTGGTGCTTGCCGGGCGGGGCGATGGATGCCGGGGAAAGTGCCTCGGAATGTTGCGTGCGGGAAGTCTGGGAAGAAACCGGGCTACGGGTCAAAGTTACCCGCTTAATCGGCCTCTATTCCAGCCCTGACCGAATCACCACCTATGCCGATGGTAATCGTTGGCAGGTAGTAGCCCTGTCGTTTGAAGCTGAGGTTATCGGCGGGGAATTAGGACTCAGCGACGAAACCACCGAGGTTGGTTATTATAGTCTGGAAGAAATCGAAAAAATGGACGTAATGGAGCCGCATGTCGAGCGCATCCACGATGCCCTCCTGAATCAGCTTTCAGCTTTTATCAAGTAGAATATTCACCACAGAGGACACAGAGAAATCAAATATTTTATATTTCCCCTTCCGTTGTAGGGACACGATGCATCGTGTCCGGGGGTTAGGTTAAAAGGGAAATTTTGGGCGAGGCAACTACCAGCAAAATAGTCAGCGAGAAAGAGGCGGAACAAACCCAGGCCGCCCCCCGTCTTTTGCTGCGCCTCCAAAGTGGGCTACAGAACGAAGGGCGACTGTGGCAAAAAACTTTCACCGCTCCTGGCCTATATATTTTGCTGTTCGGGGCTTTGCTGGCCTTTACTTTGGCATGGCAAACGGGCTTTAACTACAAGATTAACCCCGCCAGCAACTTTCGGCTGGACGAACCTTTTTTCCAGAATTTTAACTCGCGGGAGGAAACCACCGGGTCGGACAAATTTACCTATCGTTGGACAAGGGGCGAGTCAGCTCTGGAGTTCAAGGGGCTTGGCAAGCGTGATTATGGCTTGCGACTACGGCTGCAACCAGGCCAAAATAATAACCCTAACCTCGGCCTGACCGTTTTTGCTAACGAAACTTTAATCGGCAACTACAAAATCGAGCCGGGGCCAAAGGATTACGATTTTACCGTGCCCGCCAGTGCCATCACCGGGACAAAGGGCGATTTGCGGCTGGTACTGAAAACCACCCCTTTCCAGGCTGGAAACGACCCCCGTGAGCTTGGCCTGGTTTTTATGAGTGCTGAAGTCCAGGCCCGCCCCACCACATTTACCCTGCCACCTGTAACCCAACTTGGTTATTTGCTGGCGACGGTGTTATTAACTTACTTGATAGTTACGCGGGCTGGATTTGGGGGCTGGGTGGGGGCGGGAGTTGGTGGGATGGTGGCAGCAATTCTGGCCTATGGAATTGCGACCCCCGCCCGCCCCTGGCTTACTGTTTTTACCCAGGAGCTTACCTTTGCTTTTGGCCTGTCCCTGCTTGCCCTCGTGTTGCTGGACATCCCCCTGCGGCGGGTCTGGGAGCAAAATTGGGAACGGGCCTGGGTATTGTCAATTTTTGGGCTGGCCCTGGCGATTCGGCTGGCGGGTGCGTTTCACCCCTTTATGCAGATGGTGGATATTGGCTTTCACAATAACCGTTACCTCTTATTCTGGGAGCAGGGGCAATATTTCCAGAAAATCGAGTCGCAGGAGTGGGGCGGGCGGCTGACTTACTACCCAACCGCCATGTACGCTGTTATCGGGTTGTTTCGCTGGTTAGTTCCCGACACTATTTTGTTACTGAAAATCTGGATGGTGTTGTTTGATACCACCCGCGTTTTGTTGATATTTTATCTGGTCAAACGGGCGGTGGGTGACGGACGGGCGGCGGTTTTGTCGGCCTTTTTTATGGTGACAACCCCAGTGGCCCTGTTATCAATCGGCTATGGGCAGGTTTCTAATCTTTATGGCGAATGGCTGCTACTGGTGGGGCTGTGTTTGCTGGTAGTAAAATACGACCAGTTGCGGCGGTGGCCCTATTTTGTAACCCTTACGGCGGTACTACTGGCAAGTTTCCTGCAACATCCCGGCATAATTATCCTGAGCGGGGCAGCCTTCCTGTTGATAATAATCCTGTTAGCCTTGCGGCGAGAAAACCGGAAAGGGGCTAAATTTGCTTTCGCGGCCTATTTTCTAGCACTGGCTCTTTCGATAGCTTTATATCATTATGCTACAATAGCCGATATGTTGCCCCAAGCGTTTAGTACGTTGGGCAACAAAGTGAGTGGGGCGGCGGCACCTAACGGGAAATGTGTGGGCGGAATTCAGGTTGGGGGGTCGGTGGATGACCGCCGCCTGGGGTTAATTCAGAAGTGCGTCAAAACTCCTGGCGAGTGGTTCTCGGGTGGTTTGGCGGGGTTTCTTGCAGAGGCGCGGGTCTATTTTAACCTGATACCACTGCTGATGTTGCCCTGGACGCTCTACTGGCTGTGGCGGACAGGCCGAAAAGGGAGTGAACCCATCGAGCCGGATGATAACGACGAGTTACGAATAGCCCGCCGCCGGGTATTCTGGGCGGGAATAGCCTGGATTATGGTGGCGGTTTTCTATGCCCTGTTGGGTTGGACACTTAACCTGTATGTGCGCTATTCGCTGTTTTTGTTGCCCTTTGCGGCAATCGGGGCGGGGGTATTTTTGGCAAGATTGTGGAAGCGGCATGAGTGGGCGGGCAAACTTTTGACTCTAGCGATTAGTGCTTATTTTCTGGTGACGATTCTGGCTCTGTGGTATGACCGTATCATTTTTCGCTCAACCGAGCTGAGGCCCTGATGATGAATGAGTTGCGCCGACCAATCGCAGGGGTAGGTTGTGCCGCCCTGGTCGCTATATTTTTTGTGGCGGTAGCGGTTTATGGGCTGGCCTATCAAGCTAAACCGAGCTATTTTATTCAGGTAGGCGCGCGGATAGACCGCCCCTATCTGGAAGAAGCCACTTTTTTTACCCGCGAACCTGCCGAAAAAGAGCGCACTCCTGATGGTTTTGATTATCGCTTTACCAGCAAACGCAACCCAAGTTTGATTGACCTGCCCGGTATTGGTTCGCAAGCCGTCAATCTTACTTTGCGGGTCAATAGTAGCGAGAATCCAAACCCTCAGTTCAAAGTCTATGTTAATAATACTCTGATTGACCCCAACCTGACCCAACCCCCGCCCCAGAACCAGTGGAAAGAAATAGTTATTCCGGTTCAAGCCGATATGTTCAAAGATGGTAGCTTACACCTGAAGCTTGATAGTAGCATTTGGAAACCCAAAGGCGACTCCCGTGAGTTGGGAATTTTATTGGATTGGGTAAAAGTAGAGCCGACCCAACCCGGTTTCCTGTCGCCGGGGGTGCGTCCACCCGATGACAAGTTTATCCCCCTGATTCTAGTAACGGTTTTGAGCGTGCTAATTTTCCTGACGCTGGGTATCCCCGCCCCTTACGCCTTGCTGGGAGGTTGTGGTGTGATTGGCGGCTTTAGTTTCTGGCTGGTAAATGACCGCCTGAGCCTGACCACTTTTATTGCCGAAAATTTCTTGCGGACGATGTTTTTCCTGTGGGTGGGGGTTTTCCTGTTGGTAGAACTAATGCCCAGCCTGTTCCGCCTGCTGGGGATAAACCTGACTCGGCGCGAAGCAGGTTGGCTGACAGGCTTTTTTCTGCTGGCTCTGGTGTTGCTGCTGGGCGGGCAGCTTGACCCCCAATTTACTTCCAGCGATATTGGTCTGAATGTGCGGGTGTTGCAATCCCAGGTACTAAAGGGTGTATTGGTGGACAGCGAGCCGCTACCAAATAATCAACTTGCGCCCTACCCCCCAGCCTATTATATCTCGCTGATACCTTTTACGGCCTTGATTGATGGTAGCCGCGAGTCCTTTGAGACTTTATTCAAGGTCGCCAGTTCGCTTTTACAGGCCAGTGGCGTTTTTATGGTTTTTTATCTATCCAGCCTGATACGTCGTCCCCAACTTGAACTGGCGAGCAAACTCAGTCTGGCAGGTAGCCATGAGTATGAACAGGATACCAACTGGGCGGGGTTGGTGGCCGCCGGGTTTTACGCGATTAGTAAATATCCCTTCCTGATTTTCTCGCAGGGGAATCACGCTAACCTGTTTGGCGCGTGGGCTTTTTTGTTGCTGGTGTGCGCGCTTGGGGGCACTCTAACTTATCTACGTTTGCCCTGGCAACTGCCCGCCCTGCCCCGGCCTGTTCAAAACCCCCTATTTACCCGCGAAAAAGAGGAGGAGGCCGACGAGAACCTGACCCAACGCTTTTTCCTGCGGCAGTTGCAACGCTGGCGCAATTCCAAAGCCCGTGAGGTGGCCCGCTCCCGTTTATTTAAGGTAGCACGCTATCTTTTGCCGTTATTAGCCCTGTTTGTAGCTCTAGTTGGGCATTATGGCACATTTCTTTTCACAAACGCCTTTATTATTTGTTTGATTCTGGTATTATTGCTGTTGGGTGGAACGGTCGGGCGGCGCGAGGCTCTTTATCTGGCGATAATTTATTTCTCGGCGATTGCTTTAGCTCTGGCCCTTTATTATTATAATTTTGTAGCTCTGATTGGGGAGCAATTGGGCCGTAGTATGGGTGGTACACCCGCCCCAGACCTTAAACCCCGCCCACCTTTTGACCTTTTTAGCTCAATCAGCCGAATTTATAGTGATAGTCGGATTTATTTTGGCTTACTGGTATTAGTGGTGGCGGTGGGCGGTGGGGTGCTCTGGCTGATTGGCTACCTGGAGCGGCGAGGTTGGCACTGGTTCAAGGTAGGCGTGCCCATTTATCCCATCAGCGCGGTTTTGCTGGCGTTGGGCCTGACCTGTGCCGCCTTTGCCTTTTTAGAACGAATCCAGGGAATTGAAAGCCGTTTCCAGCTTTACCTGATGCCGCTAATTGCTCTGGCTGCCGGGAATTTGCTGGGACGGGTCTGGCGCAGTGGAATGGGTGGGGTGGTTTTTGTCTCAGCCCTGTTCTTGTTCCAATTATTAGACTCGCTGACCTTCTGGCTCGATAGAATTACCTATTATTTTTATTAAAAATGCCCAGATTTATAAGCTTTGATGAAGAAAACCCAAGCCCAGAAGAACTCGAATTGGTTAATTTAGTTTATAATATTACTGCGCCTTACGCGGTTGACCCTTACTGCTCAAAAGAAATGGAAGAATTTTTTCAAGGACTTTTAAGCCAATATTACGGCGATATAAAAGAATTACCCGCTTGGCTGGATGAAAAGGTTCAGCAAAGTTTTATTGCCATTAACGAACGCCCACGCTGGATACAAAATCCAGACTGGCCGATGGCTAATGGAAAACCAATGATATTTGTTGCTAAGCTTGATATAGCAAAAAATGATTTAAATATCTATCATGATGATGTTTCATTTTACGTATTCATAGGGGAAAACGTAGAACCCAGAGTGGTTACTCAAATATATTGATCCAAAAATTTCGAGAGGAGAATTGATAAAATGATGAACAGATTCGGAAAGCTGCCCTTTCCAGAGGCGACTCCCCTGGAAGTAGCCGAAAAACTAAAGACCAGCCAACCACTGGTGCTGGACGTGCGCGAACCCTGGGAATATGACGAGGGCCACATTACGGGTAGTGCTTTAGTGCCGTTAGGCCAGTTGCCCAAGCACTTGAGCGAAATTGGTTCACCCGACCAGGAAATTATTGCGGTGTGTCGGAGTGGCGGGCGCAGTGGTCAGGCTACGATGTTTCTGATGCAATCGGGCTACACCAACGTCACCAATATGGCAGGGGGAATGTTGGCCTGGGAACAGTCTAAGTTACCAGTCGAAAAGTAGTTTTTCAACACGGGCGGGTTAGCCGCCCAGTTACCTTAGTTCGATAGGCGATTTGTATTGTAAATATAAATTTGTTTCGTTAAAAAGAGAATTAGATGGCTAAAACCCGGAGAGAATTTACTTATACCGCCAATCGAGAACAGTTTATTGGGCTTGCGTTAGGGTTTATCCTGGCAGTTTTATTTGAGGCGATGGTTATTGACCTGGTATTGGCTCTCGCTATTAAAGAGCCGTTAATCAAATGGCCGATATTTTCTTTAATGGTTGGAATTCACCTCTATATTATTTTTCTGATACTTTCCCCACTTCGTAAAAAGCATTACCTGACCAACGATAAGTTTTTACTTAACTTTGGTTTTTACTTCAAATGGGAAATACCTGTGGAGAATCTAGCGGCGGCTGAAACAGTTAACGAACGGGTGGATCTAGTTGAAGCTATGCTAACAACGCCCTACGACTCTAAAAAGCGTCGTTTGAAATTGGCTTTTTCCAACCAGGGATTAGTCTTACTTACCCTTACCAAACCGCAAACTTTTAAGGTTAAAAAGAATAGGGTTATGGTTGATGAAATACTGCTCAATTTCGATAAGCCTGCCGAGTTTTTGCAGGCTATAAGTTCAACGAGAGTTTCCCCTAACTTTTCAGGAAGCGATAACGCAAAATCCCTGCCACACTCTTAGCGTCGCAAATTTCCCCTGAGCCAATCATTTCCAGGGCCTCGTCCAGTGTAACCCGCAGCACGTCAATGGCCTCGTTGTCGTCGGGTGCTAGTTGACTTTCGCTTAAATCTTCAGCCAGAAACAGGTGTAGATATTCGGTACAAAAGCCCGGTGCGCTGAAAAAACCGCCCAATGGGGTAATTTTGTTGGCTTTGTAGCCGATTTCTTCCTGCAACTCGCGATCAGCACAGGCGATAGGCTCTTCGGGTGGTTCGAGCGTCCCGGCGGGCAACTCGGTTAGAATTCTAGCCGCCGCCCGTCGCCATTGCCGCACCAGAATAATTTTACCCTCGGCATCTACTGGCACCATCACCACCGCCCCACTATGGACAATCACTTCCCGTTTGTAGGAATGCCCGTCAGGTTTAGTGATGGTATCCACCCGCAAAGTCACCACCCGACCCTGATAAACCGTCTCGCTCTGGTGCGCTAAAGTGCTTTCGTAGGCTGCCTGGGCTTCCGCCCGACTTTCGGCCATTTGACCTAACCCCCTGGCCCCCTTCCCTTTTTTCAGGGAAAGGGGAATAATTCAATCCAAAAATTTAGTTTTGTGTCCGAGAAGCGAACAACAAAGGTGGTCGCACCCAGAACATCAAAACGCAATCAATTATTATGTGCAAAACCACTATCGTCCAGATGTCGCCCGTGAAATAATAATAGATGCACCATGATAGCACAATCGCTGTCTGAATTGGCGTTAGCAACTTCCGTAACCTTTGCAGATGTGGTTCGGAGCTAAAATGCGGGGGAATCAGCCGCGCCCAGAAAAAAGCGTGGATAAAACCGCTATACAAGAAAAAGCCCAGAAAGCCGAAGGTAAAATTTACCAAGTCCAGGCTACCAAAAACAAGTTTTGCCCCCTGGAAAAAGATGGTGTAAAAAGCCATAAAAGTGAAAGCTTCCAGCACCCCATTGACTATGATAAAAATCAGGGATGTAAGCGGGGCAATCGGTCGTCCGTCGCTACGAGCCACCTGCATATAGGCGATTTGAGCTGCTACTGTTACCACCAGGGCTATAACGGCCCAGCCAAAATATTTTTCGAGGGCACTGCCTACTCGCCAGGCGAAAATATTATCCCGCAACGGTATCCAAGCCAGGGCTGCAATTATCACCCAATATCCAAGAAGAACTGCATTGGTATTGCCAAATCTTGCGCTGCGGCCTAACATTCGGGTTTCAGCTAAGGCGGGTGAGCCGCTTTGTTCGCTCATATTTTCAATCCCTTCATTGCTAAATAGCTGTTAGGTGTTAGGTATTTTTAATTTGAGTTAATCTACAAAAATTATAAGGTGCTTTAGAGGACAATTCTGTAGGCTGCGCTTCAATTCCCAGGAATTTATCAAGCCACACAATTACTATCTTAACAACTCCACCACTTTATCCAGAATAGCCGCCGCCACCTCGGTTTTGGGCAGACGTGGTAATTCGCTTATAGCCCCGCCGCGCTCGATAAGCGTAACCTGATTGTCGGCGTGCCCGATACTGCTTACCGCTTCGTTTGCCACAATTAAATCCAGGTTTTTGGCTTCGAGTTTTTTCTGGGCATTAGTTCGTAAATCGTCAGTTTCGGCGGCAAAGCCCACCCGCAGCAAATTTTCCAGGCCGGGGGCATTTTTCAACTCGCTTAGAATATCGGGATTCAAAGTCAATTCAATAACCGGGGCAGTGCTGCCCTTTTTAATTTTGTGATCGCTGGACTGCAAGGGGCGAAAATCCGCCACCGCTGCCGCCATAATCAACACATCCGGCGGGTAAAGGTCGGGCCGAGGCATCAGATGATTATTAACCGCTTCCTGCATCTGGCGGGCAGTTTGCACCGGGACAAATTCACAGCCGTAAGGTGGTTTTATAGAAACCGGGCCACTAATCAGCGTTACCTGTGCGCCGCGTTCCAGGGCGTTCTGCGCCAGGGCATAACCCATCTGTCCACTGCTGCGGTTGCCGATATAACGCACCGGGTCTATGGCCTCTTGCGTGCCGCCTGCCGTTATTACGATGCGCTTGCCCCGTAGATCGCCCTGCTTGCCCAACTCTAACTTGATGGCTGCCAGCAATATTTCGGATTCCGCCATACGCCCCTCGCCAACGGCTCCACTTGCCAGCATCCCAAAACCGGGCTGCACGATAGTTGCGCTGCGCTGGATTAAAGTATTAAGGTTTTGTTGGGTGGCGGGGTGGCGGTACATATGGCTTTCCATTGCCGGAGCAATCAGCAGGGGGGCAGTGCTGCCTAAGAGAGTGGTAGTTATGATGTTGTCGGCGAAACCCAATGCCAGTTTGGCGATTATATCGGCGGTAGCGGGCGCAACTATCACTAAATCCGCGTTATGGGCCAGCGAAATATGGCCCTGTTCTTCCTGCGTCCAGGGCTCCCAGAGGTCGGTATAAACTTTGTAATGGGTTAGCGACTGAAAAGTTAGGGGGGTAACAAAATGGGTGGCGGCCTCGGTCATCAGCACATGCACCCGTGCGCCCTCTTTGGTCAGGTCGCGGGCCAGTTGTACCACTTTGTAGGCGGCAATTCCGCCCGCCACTCCCAGCAAAATGTTTTTGTCTTTCAGCAGCATTTACTCAAAGTTTTTTCTGGTTATAGAATTATTTGGTAACGGCAGGGGCAGATTATTCTGCGTCTCGTTTAGCTCATAAATCAGGCGTAGCCCTTGCAAGGTTAAATCCTGGTCAACCGCATCAATCAGCCCGGTTGAGCCCTGCGAAACTATTTCGGCTAATCCCCCCGTAGCAATAACCTTGATTTTCTGACCGGGGGCTGGCGGCGAACTAACCTCTAATTCCTGGCGGAAACGATTTACCAGCCCCTCTACCAGTCCCATATAACCAAACATTATGCCCGATTGCATGCTGGCGGCGGTGGTTTTGCCAATAGCCTGTTTTGGGGGTACAAGTTCGACCCGGAATAACCGACTCGCAACCTGGAACAAGGCTTCGGCGGCAATCCCGATACCGGGGGCAATCGCGCCGCCCAAATATTCGCCCGTTGTCGAAAGCGCGTCAAAAGTGGTCGCCGTACCAAAATCTATCACAATCGCTGGGCCGCCATAGTAGTGAAATGCGGCGACGGCGTTCACAATGCGGTCTGCGCCCACCTCGCGGGGGTTATCGTAACGCACCGGTACCCCGGTTTTTATCCCCGGCTCTACCACCAGAGCTTCGACGTTAAAATAGGTTCGCGCCATCTCCTGTAAGTTATTAGTCAGGGGTGGGACAACGCTGCTGATAATAGTGGCATCTATCTGGCTGGGATTGACTCCCCGGTGGGTCAAGAAGCCCGTCAACATAATGCCCCATTCGTCGGGCATGCGTCGCCGCTCGGTCTGTACCCGCCAGCTTGCCTTCAGCTCGTCCCCGACGAATACGCCTATCACTACATTGGTATTGCCAACGTCTATCGCCAGCAGCATCCTTGCCTCCCCCCGGAAAAAGTAACGAGTAATGAGTAACGAGTTAAAACCCCTTTTTTAATGATGGGGAATTTTAACGATTATACAATATCGGGGTAGACTTTGTGTGAAGCTATCCTGTTCAAACTTCAGTTAACGGATAAAGGCGATTTATTTCTATTCGGGTAGTCTGTTTATTTTTGAAGTAAAGTGCATTTAGAGCGGTGAAGGGTTTTGCCTCCTCTGGCACATCACTATCATAAAAAATCGCTCCTACTGGACATTCGGGCTCACAAGCCCCACAGTCAATACATTCATCAGGGTGAATATAGAGCATGCGGTCATTTTCGCCTTCCTCGTAAATGCAATCCATCGGGCAGACATCCACACAGGCTTTATCTTTTACATCAATACAAGCCCCGGTTATTACATAAGCCATTTTATTTCCTCCACTAATTAGATTTTGGCAAGTTGCACCAGCAGAACCCGGTCAAAGCAACTTTAACAGCCTCCAAAATTTACCGATAGGATAAAAGTCTCATTTGGTTTTTTGGTTAGCTGTTATACTTACCCTCAAAGATTTGGTTTGATGTGTATCTGGTATGGATTGATAAATTGCTGAAAATAGAGTTTTTAAGACAAATACCCTACTTTGCGGAACTTGATGCTGCTAATCCTTCCCTATTGGAATTGGCTAAATTTGCCAGGGAGGAAAAATATGAGCGCGGCCAACTAATTTTTATGGAAGGCGAGATGTGCCAGGGGTTGTATTATCTTTTTGAGGGTCAAATCCGTATCTTTAAATCAGAACCCGGTGGCAGGGAGCAAATTCTACGGATAGTTGGTGCAGGCGAAACTTTTAACGAAGTGGCTTTGCTGGATGGAAAATCGTTACCCGCCAGTGCTGAGGCGTTAACCAACAGCATAGTCTGGCTTATCCCAACCGAAGCGGTATTGAAACTTCTCGACCTTGAGCCAAAAGTTGCCAGAGCCATAATGATGAATTTAGCCAACCAACTACGTCAGCTAACTGATTTAGTGGCGGAAATATCTTTAAAACAGGTAACGGCTCGAATAGCTCGCCTATTGTTAGAACAAGCCCAGTCCAGCCCAATTCTAGGGATTGGCATTAGCAAGAATGTAACTTCACAATTCACCCAACAACAAATGGCTTCAATGGCGGGAACAGTGCGTGAGATGGTTGGGCGGGCTTTGAGAACCTTGCAGAAGGCCGGGGCAATAAAAGCTTATCGCGGTCATATCATAATTTTAGACCAGGATAAACTTAAAAGATTCCTTTAACCTCTTGTTTCATTTTCCAGATAACAAAACATTGATTTTGGTAAATATCCCCTATATAATTGGGGGAAATTTTCGGTTGATAAAAATTTAACAGATGGCTTGGCTGAGGTTTAGTTCTAGCCTGGAAATTGGTGACATTGGAAAAAGTGTACGAGGTAAATACAGAGGGGTTTCGGAAGCTGGCGCGGGTTGAGGATGTACCCGAAGGCCAGATGTTACGGGTTTTGCTGGATGCTGAGGAATGGGAAGTGGCTATTACCAAAATAAACGGGCAGATTCACGCCTTCCGGGATGTTTGCCCCCATCAGGCTTTCCCGCTTAGCGTTGGTCAGATGCACGGTTGTCAGATAGTTTGCGCTGGACATAACTGGACTTTTGATGTTTGTACCGGGGCCGCGATTAGCCCGCCCATTCGGAAGAAACTGGAACTGTACCCCGTCAAGGTCGAGAATGGCGATGTTTGGGTACAGGTGCGAATTTGGTAGGTTTTAGGAAATCCAAAATCTAAAATTGGGGTGACAGGGCGTGGAGACCACGCCCCTACGAAACATCCTGTTTATCCTTGTGAATAAAAAAATTTGGCTAGACACACAGGTCTACCCCTATGAATTCCCGCTACAGGGCCCGCCGGGTAAGCCCCTACGAATTCCGCCCGATTTTAGATATTCGATGTTAGATTTCGGATATTAAATTTCCCCATCCCCTGTCCCCTATTCTGAATCTTGAATATTGCTAAAGCCTGCGGATTGCCCTATTATCGCTAATAGTTGTTAGTTATTAGTTGTTGGCTGAAGAAAGAATATTAACAAGGATGGACAGGATGTTGAAAAATAATGAGTTTAGAGCCACATGAACTAATCGAACTCAAGGATATTTTTAAGCTAGAGGCGGAGGAGCATCTACAGACCTTTTCCAGAGATTTGGCTTTGCTGGAAAGTGGTCGGGGGATTGATTCTGCGGCTATAGATAGGCTCTATCGCGCGGCCCATAGTCTCAAGGGGGCAGCTCGGATGCTTGGCCTGGAAGATATTGAGTTTTTGGCGGCAGAACTGGAAGCCCGCGTTGGTCAAATTAAGCGGCATGAAATAGAAATAAAACCTGAGTTGCTAAATGAGTTACGTTTGACGCTTAACCGTCTCCGTACCGTTATTGAGGCTAACGCTGGTATACTCCCTGCTCCTCAGCCAAGATTACTGCCCGTCCCTGCTACTGACAAGTTAGGGATAGTGCCAAGTCGTACCCAGGTCGAAACTGAGCGGCTGGATGAACTTCTGCTTATTTCGGGTGAGTTGGAAATGGCCTTGAAGCGTCTCTCCCACCGCGATACCCAATTTAGCCAACTTCGGGAAAAATTAGCCCAGCAAAACCCTGACCTGCTAGAAACGGTTGACCAACTTCGCCAGAATTTGCATGAGGATAACCAGCGATTTTCGGTAGTCAGTGCCGAGCTTAAAGCTATTATCAAAACTTTATATTCGACAAAGAGTTCAGCCCTCACTCTGAACCGAATTTATTTGCTGGAAGTAGCTGGACAGCGTTTTAGCCTGGATGTTAACAACGTTTTATCGGTACAAGAGTTTTCGCCAGAGGTCATTCAGCCCATAGGCCAACCGCGATTTTATCTTTTAGCAGGGCAAAAGGTGTTAATTTCTGAGCTGGCGGAAATACTTGGCTTGTCGGGTGGTAGCTATCAGCCGCAAAAACGGCGAGTGGGGATCGTTATTGGCACTGACCCTGCCGCGCCCGAAGCTATTTGGCTAATAGATAAGAATCTGGGGGTGCAAGAGGTGATTGTCAAACCCTTTGGCCCTCCTATCCGGCGGGTACGCTTTTTCAACGGGCAGGCTTTGTTGTCAGATGGCTCGCTCTGTCTGAATTTGATGGTGGCGGATATTCTGGAGAAGCAAAATCTGTTGCCCTCCCAACCCTCAATTTTGCCAATTACTGACCCTGCATTGATTGTCGAACGCCGGATACTGGTGGTGGATGACTCGCTGACTACCCGCGCTCTGGAAAGAAATATTCTGGAAGCGGCGGGCTATCGGGTGTCGTTGGTAACTAATGGGATAGAGGCTCTGGAAATGTTGTTGACCGATGGGCCGTTTGATTTAGTAGTAGCTGATGTGCAGATGCCTCATATGGATGGTTTTGAGTTAACCGAAACCATTCGCCGTGACGAACGTATTCCCAACCGACTCCCGGTAGTATTGTTGACATCTCTGGCGGACGAGGCTTCCATCCAACGCGGCATGCTGGCGGGGGCTAATGCTTATCTGACCAAAGGGAGTTTTGACCATCTGGAATTTCTGAAAACTGTTCGCCATTTTACGTAGTTGTTAGTTATTAGTTGTTGGTAAAAAATTGCTGGTAGCTAGTTGCTCTTGTTCTCCCTTCCTTCACAGGAAAGGGGCTAGGGGGTTAGGTTTGACTTTCAACTTTCGACTTTATTTAATAGGAAAGAAATTTGGAACTTAACTGGTTTGAATATTTAATTCTACTGGCCTTGATTCTACTTAACGCTTTTTTTGCCGCCAGCGAAATCGCGATTGTCACCGTCCGTAAGACCAGAATCCGGCAATTGGCGGACGAAGGGCATGGAGCGGCCCGTAGTATATTGCGCCTGACTGAGAATAATAGCCGTTTTCTAGCGACGATTCAGATTGGGGTAACGCTGACCAGCTTTTTTGCCTCAGCCTTTGGAGCGGTAAGCCTGGTTAAATTGTTTGAAAACTGGTTTAGAAGCATTCAAATAGCCTTTATTCACGATAGTGCCTCAACCCTGGCTTTTATCGTGGTTACGGTACTGGTAGCTTTTCTTTCGCTTATTTTTGGTGAACTGATTCCTAAAACTCTGGCCTTGGAAGCTGCCGAGCGCGTATCTTTGGTTGTAGCGCGTCCTATCGAAATTATCGCAACCGTAGCCCGCCCCCTGGTTTTCGCTCTGACGCTCATCACCAATTTTTTTGTGCGCTTATTAGGTGGAAAGCGGCGGGCCACGATGCCAAGTGTTAGCGAGGAAGAAATCGTTTCGATGGTTGAGACCGGGCAGGAAGAAGGAGTATTGGGCAAGCAAGAGAGCGATATTATCAGCCGGGTTTTTGAGTTCACCGACCGTCAGGTGCGCGAGATTATGGTACCGAGGGTGGATGTTACTATGCTGGCGGCTGATACTACGGTTGAGGTTGCCGCCCGTGAGATTATTGCAACGGGTTATTCGCGCTACCCGGTGTACGCGCCGGACAACCGGGAACAAATTGTGGGAGTGGCCTTCGCGAAAGATGTATTACGCCATATGGCGGACGGTCAAAACCACTCCCCAATTACTATTATGATGCGTAAACCTTATTTTATCCCCGAATCTAAACGGGTAGGCGACTTGCTGGCAGAATTACAACGTAGCCGTACCCAAATAGCCTTGATTATTGATGAATATGGTGGTTTTGCCGGATTGGTGACGCTGGAGGATTGCCTAGAAGAAATTGTGGGTGAAATTCAGGATGAGTTTGATAGTGAGGAAAGCAAAATCAAGCCCGCCGAGGGAGGAGGCTACCTGATTGATGGCGCAACCACCCTTAACGAGGTTAATTTAACTTTGGAATTGCAGTTTGAGGATGATGAGGTTGATACCATCGGTGGTTACGTACTAAAACGGCTTGGTCGTATTGCGGTGGTAGGCGACAGTGTGACAGTCAGCGAGGCCCGCCAGATGCCCAACCCCGATGACCCCAATAGCGATAATTTTGTTACTATTGAAACCCAGATTACCCTGACCGTTGAAAAAGTTGAGGGATTGCGGATTCGTCAGGTCAAAATGACCACCGAACAGGCCAATAAGGAATAATTTTCTCCTCGTGGTTCGGAAAGTAATGTTTATTGACAATCTTAATAAACATTATTATAATCATGCTATGGCAACGTAGCCAATTAGTGATACCGAAATAAAGGAGAAAAATGAGCGTAACAGATACAAGCGGTGATGCGCTGGTAGCCCGCCGCAACCATCGTCCCAAAATTGCTAAAAGTGCGATTGAATTAATGGGGAATACCCCTTTAGTTCGATTGAATAAAGTTACCGAAGGCTGTGTGGCAAACGTAATTGCCAAGCTAGAAGCCTATAATCCGGGTTTTTGTGTAAAGTGCCGCATTGGGGTCGGGATGATTGAAGATGCCGAACGCCGCGGTGTTTTGAAAGAAGGAACTGTAATCATCGAGCCCACCAGCGGGAATACCGGCATCGCCCTGGCCTGGGTCTCGGCGGTTAAAGGCTATAAACTGACCCTGATTATGCCGGAAACTATGAGTATTGAGCGTCGAATATTGCTAAAGGGCTATGGCGCAGAGCTAGTGCTAACCCCTGGCTCCGAGGGTATGACTGGCGCAATCCGCCGTGCCGAAGAACTCCTGTCGAATACCCCTAATTCCTGGATGCCCCAACAATTCAAAAACCCGGCCAATCCTGAAATTCACCGCAATACTACCGCCCTGGAAATCTGGGACGATACCGATGGCAAGGTGGATATTCTAGTGGGTGGGGTTGGTACAGGTGGCACGATTACCGGGGTAGCCCAGGTTATCAAGCCGATTAAACCCGGATTTAAGGTGGTGGCGGTTGAACCTACCAACAGCCCGGTTTTGAGCGGCGGCAAGCCTTCCCCCCACAAAATTCAGGGGATTGGGGCTGGCTTTGTCCCGGATGTTCTTGAAATGAATCTGGTGGATGAAGTCTTCCAGGTGACTAACGAACAGGCCATCGAAACGGCCCGCGCCATTATGCGGACGGAAGGTTTGTTGGTTGGTATCAGTTGTGGAGCGGCAGCTTACGCGGCTATTCAGGTAGGCAAGCGGCCCGAAAATGCCGGGAAAAACATTGTGGTAGTGTTGCCCGATACTGGCGAGCGTTATCTCAGCACGGCTTTATTTGCCGATATTCGTGAAGCGTTACAGGTTTAATAAAGATGAAAATTTCCAGCAAAGGTGAGTACGGTTTAAGAGCGTTGTTTGATTTGGCTTTGCACTATGGCAACAAACCCCGACGTAGCCGCGAAATTGCCGAAGACCAGAAGGTGGCGGAGGATTACCTTAACCAGCTTTTGATAATCATGCGAAAAGCGGGTTTAATTCACAGCTTGCGCGGCCCGCAGGGTGGTCATGTTCTGGCAAAACCTCCCCAGCAGATTACGCTTTATGACGTACTCACTGAGTTGGAAGGTTCATTGTCCCCGGTAGATTACTCCAACGAGCTTAAAGAGGCCAAGCAAGTCCCGGTGGACGAGTTGCTTGACCCTGTTTGGAATCAGATTGAACTGGAAACCGCTACTACCCTCAAGGCTACGAACTTGCAAATGCTGGTGGATGGTTACGAGATTCAGCAGAGTAAGCAACTTATGTACCATATTTAGCTATTTATAACCACACCTCAACTAAATGGACAGCTTGAGAGATGAGCGACGAAAATAACTTTGAGGAACAATTAGGCCAACTTCTGGAGCGGGTTGCCACTCTGGAAGAAAAAGTAGCCCGTTTAGAAGGTGGTAGTCGTCCGGCAGCTTCGTCAGGGGTTGTCGCCACGCCCGTCGCCGATAAAGACGCGCTTGTTCCTGCGATTGCCGAGGCCCTGCAACAAATCACTGAGGGAGATGCCGGGGCTATCCGCCAACAACTAATCAAAAACGGGCAGCCCGCCAGCCTGGGCCGTAGTGATATTAACAAAGCCCTCTATTCCCGCAAAGACCTTTTTACCGTAGACCGCCAGGAGGGAGCCAAACCTATCTGGAAGTTAGTGTTATAAAATAAAAATGGGACGCTTTTTAGTGCGTCCCAACGTCCTAATTCTGTTTTTCCCATTCGGTGCGGGGGTCGTAGCCTTTAGCCCGCCGACTGTTCGCGCCCCACTTTAGAGCAGCGAGGTCTAATGCACCAAACAAACCTAGTATTGTCACAACTGCAAATATAAGTTCCATAATCCACCATCCTTTTTTATATCTTGTACTACTAAAATTCTGTCCTGCCTATGAGCGCTTAAAGCCCTTTGCTTTAGTCCTCACAATCCTGAATTGTTTGGGCTGCTCTTTTTTAAGTCGTTTTAAGCCTTCCTGGGCCTCCTGGGCTTGCCGCTCATGCTCGGCATCTTTCAAAAAGTCGTGGATGCGGCTTTCGGAAAGCTTCCCCAGTAGGTAATCGTTGTTAAACATTTGGGTTCACTCCTTTGCCAATATAGCTGATAAATCTATCAATGTAGGTCTGAGAAAGTTTTAAGTTTCTCTCACAGCTACATCATAGCTCTAATCTGGAATCGGGGTAACAGCTAAAAGACCAGTCTTCTATTGCGCTTTGGAGGTGAAAAAGAGGACAAAACTAAGCGAAAGTGCTTAGTCAAAAACACTCATAAATACCTAGCACAAAATAGCCAAAATGGGTGGTATTAAGCTCAAAAACCCTGAGTTTCGCCCCAGCGTTCGACTGAAGTTTGGAGGAGTTCGCGGATACGACTAGGTGGTACATCGCCCACTGCCGAATAAACTCTGGTGCCAACATGGATTTGCAACTCGCCATCCGCCCCACTAACCACATGCACCTGTTCGGTGATACTGCCGGGTAAAAGGGTATTTTCCTGAGCGATAAGTTGCTGCAAAACGCTTTCGATGCCTGCCGCGAGGCTAAATTCTGGCATCAGGGGTTTGTCGCCACCCCCCTCCATAAGTTGGCGGGCTTCTTTGGAAATAAACAATTTTTGCATAATCTTGTTGCGTTTGCGTTCGGTGCGTTCAACGTTTTCTTTGGCCTCTTTGTCATAATCTTTGGCATAGAGAGCCTGTCCGCTTTTCAGGTCATAACGCAAGGCGGGTGGGGGGGCTGGGGCGGGTGGTTCAGGAGTAAATTGCGGGGCTGGTTCGGGAGTCTGAATCGCCCGTTTGTTAGCCATTCTTTCTGCCAGACTCTTACCCTGTGGTGGGGTATTGGCGGGCGCGATAGGGGCCAGGGAAGTCCTTGATGGGGCGGGCGGCCAGGGGTTATTCTGGCTGACGGGTGGGGCAGCCTGTATCGGTGGGGTGTAGGAAGTATAGTCAAGGTTTACAGGTGCGGCAGGCGGTTCCTCGACCATTTGCAAAGCCGCCGCTATGGGTGAAATTGGCTCAGGGAGGGCTTGAAGGGGCACAGGAGGAGGGGTTGAAACTGCTTCCAGTGACGGCACTTCTACCTCAAAATCCTGGGGGAAACATGAAACGGTGTAAAGGTCGGTGGCTCGCCCATTCGTTCCGGCAAATTGGGAGGTTACTTCAATCTGCCATTCCGGGAGCAACACCTCAAACCAGCTATTCCACATCATTTCACAGGCCAGGGCCAGACCTTCACTACCGTTGGCGGTTCCACTGGTGGTTCCACTGGTGGCTTTTTTAAGGTTATCGAGCGCACCGCATTTTGCTACCTCAATCTCGATACGGTCTAGCCCAGCGTTATTCCCGCCCGTTTGCCGAAAACTCCCTACCCAGCCTCGCTCTCCATAAACCAGCGTTAAATAGGTCTCTACAATTTCTATTGAGTCGGCTAAATTATCGGCCTTACTCTTGCCAATCAAGGCCAGCATGGCTTTCATTTCGGTTTTGCCAAAGGCACTCCGTACTTTGCTGCTTAATTTCAGCGCGTCGCCAGGGCCATAAGCCGCGCTAGTCTTCATTAGCCACTGCCCATCAATCGTAGACAGTAGCCAGCGCAAAAGCTCAAGCGGTTTGTTACCTTTTAATTCGTACACAGTTAGGACTCCGAAGACGGTTGTTAATTTTTGGTTGTTAGTTGTTAGAAAGTCCTATTTAACCAAAAACTAATAACCAATAACCAACAACTAATTAATAGGCCAGCAAACCTTTTTGTTTAAACCAATCCACCATATGGGAAACGCGGGTGGAAGTGTTATCGCTGGTAAAATTCTCGTCAAAGGTTACAGGTGCTTCTTCCCCGGTAGTATCCTTGTAAAAAGCTCGCCAGTGTTGCGGTAGAAAATCGGGCAAGTCAGCGTCCAGCAACAAAGCAATCATTTCCGTCCAGCGCAAGGCACACGACTCTAAATTATAGCCCCCACCGCCAAACAAAACCAGCCGACTATCACACAACTTATCGGCCAGACTTCGCAGAACGCTGGTAGCGTGGCGATAACTGGCGGAGGAATAGTTCAACTCGGTCAGGGGGTCGCCACCATGCCCGTCTACCCCCATCTGTAGGAAAATAAATTCAGGACGAAACTCCTCCAGCAACGGTGGCACTAGCGCGTCGAAAGCCTGAATTAAACTCTGGTCGCCGGAATAGGGGGGCATTGGCAGATTAAATTTTGTGCCGATAGCAATACCCCGCCCGATTTCATGTACATCGCCTGTGCCGGGGAACAGATAACGCCCGTCCTCGTGGAAATCTATGGTCAGCATATTGGGGTCTTCGTAATAGCCGTAAACCATCCCATCGCCATGATGAGCATCAATATCCACGTAGGCAATCCGTTTTATGCCATAATCCCGTCGCAAAAGCTCGGCACATACCGCCAAATCGTTAAACACGCAAAAGCCACCCGCCCGCCCCGGAAAGGCATGATGCAAGCCGCCCACAATCGTCGCCCCGTAGCTGACTTCACCCTTCGCTACCGCCTCTACCACCCGCCAACTACTGCCGACCACCGTTTTAGCCGCCTCAAAGCCCCCCGCCACCGCCGGAGTATCGCCCCCATCCAGAAAGCCATAGCCCCGCGCACAAGCCTCCTGCACAAACTCAATAAAGCTTTTGCTATGAAAAAGGCTCAAATCTTCGTTGCTGATTTCCTGAGTGTCTAGCATCAAAGTATCAGGGTGTTCGGGAATGCCGAGGGTTTTGAGCAGTTCCCAGGTTACAATGGCCCGCTTTGCCCCAAAAGGATGGTGTGGCCCAAAGTCATAGTTTAATAAAGCGGGCCCATAAACCAAACCTAGTTTCTTTTTCGGTTGTACTGATTCTGCTTTCATAATCTTTCGGTTGCCAGTCGTCGGTTGTCGGTTGTCGGAAGGTTGTTAGTTGATAGTTATTGGTTGTTGGATACAAGTCCAAAATTTTCTGAACAGGGCGCGGAGACCACGCCCCTACGAAATTCCCCCTACTTCATCCTTTGTCTTGCCGCACGGTGTAGATGTTCCTGACCCAACACTCCCAGAATTTCGGGATTAAGATTGCCCGCCTGTTCTGCCAGAATAAACACCCGGCGAGACTGCCCCGCTTGCATAATATTGCTGGCGTGGAGGGCGGTAGAGTCCGGCTTTACGGTTAGCATCTGGCCCAGAGGGGTCATCACATTACGGGCGGGAGTCTGCCACCAGGTGTCGGACGGGACTTTTTTAATATCAGCTAGGTCAAGCACCCCCACCACCTGTGACCCTTCGGTTAAAATCACATACCCACTGACCAACAGATGTTGCCGGATAAGCTCAGTTAAAGGTAATTGAGCCTCGGCAGTCACGACATCTTTTTGCATGAGCTGGATAGCCCTGACCGAGCGCAAACGGCCTTGCCAGCGATTGTAACGACTGCCCAAAGCGGCAGAAACCATTACCACCAACCCACTAAAAATCAGGGTAGAGCCGATATAAAGTTGCTTTTCCAGCATTAAATACCAGCCCAAAAGCACCATTACTGTGCCAATCCCCGTCCCCATAAAGCCACTAAGCCGGGTCGCTCGCTCATAATCCCCGGTGTATTGCCAGAAGACCGCCCGCAAGGCACGCCCGCCATCCAACGGCAGACCGGGCAAGAGGTTAAAGGCCGCCATCCCAAAATTGGCGGCGGAAGCAGTTGCCAGCATAAAGCGAAATGCCCCGCCCTGCCCACTGTAGCCTATCCAACCCGTTAGCAGCCATCCCAATCCAAAAAATGCCCCGATTGTCAGGCTAACCAGTGGCCCTGCCAGAGCAATTTTGAATTCCACCGCCGGAGTTTCGGGCTCCTCGCTGATTTCGGTCAGGCCACCACAGGCCGTCACCACAATTCGCCGCACCGGGACTTTGTAACGAACCGCCAGCAAAGTATGTCCGGCTTCGTGGGCAATTATCGAGACAAAAATCAGAATTGTAAGCAGGGCGGCGGCAGACCAGCCAAGTATGTCCGGCCATTCGGCGTAATATTCCAGCGCGCCCTTTAGCAGTAACAAAATCATAAACATGACCAAAAACCAACTCAGCCGAACCTCGACTGGCACTCCCGCCAGATGAGCCAGTCTTAAACTATAGCGGGGAGTAGGTTGTTGGTTTGATTTCATTGGTTAAATTCTTTCATAGCGTTCCAGGTCTAACACAAAAACGGTCGCCCGCCCCGCCTGTACCTCCACCCCTGACCCCTGCGCTTCTGTGGCTTGCGCTTTGGGCAAATTTGCGGTAAAGGTTGGGAAGGAGTTAGGGAGAGCTTGTTTAGGATTATGCCCATGACTCGCCACAATATTCAAGACATCGTTCACGGCCTCCACCGGAACGCCTACAATCACGGTAGTATTGCCCTGCCGCAAAAAGCCCCCGGTGCTTGCCAGGCGGGTCGCCCGAAAATCGGCGGCGGTCAGTGCATCAATCAAATCATCGGCATCGTCGTTTTGCACGATTGCCATCACTAACTTCATCCCCATGCTGAAATTCCCTTCGTGTCGCCTTAGTAGCGATTTGCTCTCTTTTCTTTGCGGTTATCTTCCGAAACAGAATAAGCCAAAGTTCTTGGCTGAGTTTGTGTAATTATAGGTGTGGATTATAACGGAGTCAATGAAAATCGTAAAAGGAGTAAGAATTCAGGAGTCAGGAGTCAGAATTAGGAAGAAAGAAGCAAAAATAAAGAATAATTGTAGGGGCAGGTCCCCGTGCCTGCCTGATACTCGTAGGAGCAAGCTCTGTCTTGCGATGGTTTATCGGCTGGCGGAGCAGCATCCTACGGGCTTCCGATTTTAGATTTAGTACGCACTTTTGTCGGTGAAAATTACGATAATCGTTTTGAGCATAATCTTGAGGTCAAACAAGACTGACCAATTTTCTACATAATAAAGGTCATAGCGAATACGCTCGGCAATCGAGGTATCGCCCCGCAAGCCGTTAACCTGCGCCCACCCGGTAATCCCAGCCTTTTCTTTGTGGCGACGCATATAGCGGGGGAAAATCTGGCTA
>Ga0209511_1000621_pt1 | contig 34853 bp, 22 predicted proteins | sample SSSSmetaG_FD_184141 | JGI IMG/M metagenome (GOLD analysis project Ga0209511, IMG submission 184141) | Glacier valley bacterial and archeal communities from Borup Fiord, Nunavut, Canada, to study Microbial Dark Matter (Phase II) - ​SSSS... | ecosystem: Environmental > Aquatic > Freshwater > Ice >... | reverse complement strand
GCCTTTTTTTGCGATCATAACAAATCCGGGCGGGGTATCGTGCCGATGTAAGCACGTTTCTGGCGTACAAGGTTGTTGGTTCAAGATCGGATCGAGCCAGATAAATTGATCAGCGTGCTGACGTTCATTTACCAATGACGGCAAAGCTGACGGTAATCCTTTGATTTGAATAGCTTCTGCAACAGCTTGTGCCGCTTCTTCCTCACGTTCCTGGAAACAGCTCGCAGCTTCGCGGATAGCCGGCTCAACGCAATAGGCATCCATCTTATTCAACAGGTTGACTGTCCGTCCGCGCACCATGTTATCGCCAGTTAAGGTGTCAGGGGGCAGATGAGTTCCTAATCCATGATATGACATCAAATCAGTGCCGCTTACATCAGGTATAAACTGAGGGGTCGTTTGGGTGAACACTCGTAGATGTGGACACGCATCAGGAACAATCCCGGTGGGCGACAACGTCATACTGCCATCAGCGACATGTGCTTCAAATTCGTCAGAATTCATCCGACATCCCAAACACTTAAATGTTGGAGCAGAATTCCAGGTGTGAACACCGTCAAATTGATGTCTATGTTCCAATAAGGCATGGGTGATAGCACGATCCAACTCATCGAGTGATTGCACATGTATTTGATTAGGGCGACTGAGTTCACTCAAAAACATGGCTTGCAGGTTTGGATGAGCGTTCAAACGTGTATGAATCAACTGTACCCACTCGCGCGTCAGATGGAGTTGCATCTGGTTTTGGCGTGCCCGAATTTCGGCTTCATGATCAAGTTCATCCCCCCAAAGCCGAAGTTGCTCAATGGTCATGCTGTCCAGGTTAAAAACGGTTTTGACAACGGCGGGCTTCTTATCAGCGGCGTTGATCAGTCCTCGCACAGTTTCCCATTGCGTAAGATTGACGCGATGCTCGTTTTCGGCTAATGCGATAGTAACTGCTGTGCCTTCGTCACACTCAGCAAAAACAACAGGAATGAGCGTTGATTGAAGGTCATGACCCGCCTCAAGCTCAATTTCCATAATTGCCAGGAATCGATGATTACCCGCAACTCCCTCAAGAGTCCCGGCGCGGATGACAATCGGTTGCCAGTTGCCAGTCTCACGAATGCTGTGCTTGAGGCGAGCAACAAGCGACTGATCGATTTTGCATCGTGGCGAGAAAAAGAATAATTGGGTTTCATGATCATACGCAATCTGCCCAATAGCAATTTTACCCAACAAGATTTTCGGTGGCATAGCAAACCCTTCCCAATGACCTTTTATATTTAGCGTATAGAGCGGCTAACGATCTTCAAAGGCTAAAGTGCCACGAACAGCGATTTGTTCTACGCTGATGTGTTTGTGATGCCTATGCCCATCGGGGTATTAAAATGATGTGGTTGGTTGCACAATGTCGAGCCTATTCTTTGGCTGAACGAATGCAGATTGAATTATTCTCAATCACAAACTTAACTTGCGGCCCTTGCAGACCACATACTCCCTGGCCGATCCGCTCAATAATGGTCTGGCGACGACCACTAGCCCGGGGGTAAGTGCTATCCCAGCTTGCGGCGGCGGGTAAATCAATTTGCGCGATGGTGACACTATAGTCCCACCAACATTTAATCGGTTCAACATTGTCTTCGTAATAAAAAACATACCCGCCCGGCCCAATCGATGTAATCTCGACATGCCATGAAGATTGTAGATCGGCCATTTTGCTTAACCTTTCTTTCAATCTATTCCCTGACAGCGACTTTGACTATTGTACTTCAATGTACTATTTCTGGTGCCGCCTTCCAGTAACTGTAACCAACCGAGAAGTTCTGAGGGCTGTGACCGACGCTCAAATAGACTAGTTGGGCTGCTGAGCGTTATGACCACTAGCTCCTCCATCCCAAGTTTACCTGATTGTCAACCCTTTATCAGATACAACTGCTCTGCTGTTTGGCCTATTCAATGTGGAGAGTTGCCGCCAAAAAGCGTATGATCGGGAATCATCAAGCCTTTAGATACTAGACGAAAGTGCATAACTAGCACCATGATGACGACTTTTGATACCCTGTCTGCCGACACGCTGCTGAACGTTGGAATCGTTGCGATTTTGCGCGGCAAGTACGCCGGACGCTGGCCGGAATATGCAGATGCGCTGATGCACGGCGGTATTCGCGCCTTGGAGATCACGCTCAATTCGCCAGGCGCGCTGGCAGGCATTGCACAGCTCCGCACACGCGCAACGCCAAATCTGATGGTGGGCGCGGGCACAGTGCTCAGCGTGGAACAGGTACATGCCGCTGTTGATGCAGGCGCGCAGTTCATTGTCACACCGGATACCGATGAAAGCGTCATTGCGGCATGTCGCGCGCGTAATGTGCCGATCATCCCCGGTGCGTACACGGCGACCGAAATCAAGCGCGCATTCAATGCGGGCGCGCTGGCGGTCAAACTGTTTCCGGCGGACAATCCGGCGTACTTGAAAGCGATTCGCGCACCGCTCAATCACATTCCATTGATGGCAACCGGCGGCGTTACGCTGGACAACGCGGCAGCATTCATAAGCGCGGGCGCGGTGCTGCTCGGCGTAGCCAGTGCGCTCACCGCCGATACGTTACCGATTGAGCAAGTGGCAGAACGCGCAGCGCAATTTATGCAGCGAGTCGCAGCAGCATCCGGTAGCGAAACGTGAACGACAGCGCTTTGCTCGCAATCGATCTGCTTACCATTGGCGAAACGATGCTGCGCTTGTCCGTGCCATCTGGCGGGCTGCTCGCGGATCAGACTGCCTTTGAAGTACATATCGCGGGCGCGGAAAGTAACGTCGCGGTAGCAGTGGCGCAAATGGGTCATCAATCGGCGTGGTGGTCACGGTTGACCGATAATGTTTTGGGCCAGCGTATTGCGCACACGATCGCCAGTTATGGGGTCGATTGTTCCGGCGTCGTGTGGACAAATGACGATCGCGTCGGAACTTACTATCTGCAAACGGGCGTTCAACCGCGCCCCACTCGCGTTATATACGATCGGGCAGACAGTGCCGCCAGTCACATGACGCCCGACACTTTCGAGCTGAGCGCAATTCGCCACGCGCGGCGCGTCCACCTGACCGGGATCACGGCGGCGCTTTCGGACGGCTGCTATGCGTTGGTCGAGCGCGTGATTGCCACTTGTCGCGACGCTGCAATTCCGATCGTGTTCGATGTGAATTATCGCACGCTGTTATGGTCACCGGAAACGTGTCGAGCCAAACTAACGCCGCTGCTCGGTCAGGTCGAAACGCTGATCATCGGTCAGCAGGACGCCGCAGCCGTGTTCGGATTTGTGGGCACGCCGGAACAAATCGTACGCGCGCTGCATGAGCAGTTCCCGGTCAAATATGTGGTGCTCACGACGGGCGAAGACGGCGCGCTCGGTTATGCAGACGGCATTGTGCATCAGGTCAGCGCGTATCCGGCGCTGGTGATCGATCGGATCGGCGCAGGCGATGCATTCACGGCGGGCGTGATCTGCGGGCTGCTGGAAGGCGATTTTGCGCTTGGCCTACGGTACGGCGCAGCACTGAGCGCATTACAAATCGGCTTGACCGGTGATCTGTTCCGGCTGACGCGCGCCGATGTGCTGTACTTGCTCGACTTTGGCGTACCACATCGCGCGATTCGCTGATTGCCTACTACTTGGCTACCATTCTGCGACGCTGCCATCACCGTTGCGCCACAGCGGATTATGCCAATTGTGTCCGGTTTTGGCGGCCAGGCGCACGGCGTCCTCATTGATCTCGATCCCCAGACCGGGCGCGCGGGAAAACGTGACGTAGCCAGCGTCATAATGAAACACGCCCGGATCAACCAGATAATCCAACAGATCATTCCCTTGGTTATAATGAATGCCGAGGCTTTGTTCCTGGATAAAGGCATTGTGCGTCACTGCGTCGATCTGCAAACAGGTGGCTAGCGCGATCGGACCGAGCGGGCAATGCAGCGCGACTGCCACATCGTAGGCTTCGGCCATCGTCGCGATTTTGCGCGTTTCAGTGATACCGCCTGCGTGCGACGGGTCAGGCTGAATAATATCCACATAACCATCGTGCAGCAGGTGCTTATAGTCCCAACGGCTGTACATCCGCTCACCCGTGGCGATCGGAGTTGAAGTATGCGCGGCGATCTCGCGGAGCGCTTCATTGTTTTCAGGCAGCACCGGCTCCTCGATGAACAGCAAATGATACGGTTCGAGTTCACGCGCCAGCACTTTTGCCATGCTCTTATGGACGCGCCCATGAAAATCGACCGCAATCCCGAACGCTGATCCGGCGGCTTCGCGCACCGCCGCCACGCGTATCAGCACTTGCTCGATACTGGCGAACGACTCGATGTAGCGCATTTCTTCGGTAGCGTTCATCTTGACGGCGGTAAAGCCAGCTTGCTGTCGTTCCACTGCCGATCGCGCCACATCCGACGGACGATCGCCACCGATCCACGAGTACACCTGAATTTTGTCACGCACCGCGCCGCCGAGCAGCTCATAAATGGGGATGCCGTGACGCTTGCCTTTGATGTCCCACAGCGCTTGATCGATCCCGGCCATGGCGCTGAACAGAATAGCGCCGCCGCGATAGAATCGCCCGCGATGTAAACCCTGCCAGATGTCCTCGATCTGACCCGGATCACGCCCGATCAGATAGCTTTCCAGTTCTTGTACGGCACTGCGTACCGTTTGGGCGTGCCCCTCGACAATCGGCTCACCCCACCCTGTGATTCCTTCGCTGGTGGTGATCTTGACGAACAACCAGCGCGGCGGCACTGTAAATAATTCTAATCCGGTAATGTGCATAATGTTTTATTGCCTTGCGTGTTTGCCCGTTTTATTATTGGTTTTCGCGATGAATTCTGCGATGGTTTGAAGTCTACACAAAGCGCGAAAAGGTTGCAACCCATGCTTTCTGATCTGGTCATTGCACAGCAAGCTAAACTCAAGCCCATTCAAACGGTTGCGGAACAAATGGGATTAACCGCCGACGATTTCGATTTATACGGCAGTCCATACGTCGCCAAGCTGCGTTTGGACGTGCTCGATCGTCTCAAGGATCGTCCTACAGCGCGCTATATCGACGTGACTTCGATCACGCCGACGCCGTTGGGCGAGGGCAAATCAACGACGACCGTAGGCTTAGGGCAAGCGCTGAATCACATTGGCAAACGCGCCATTGTCACCTTGCGCCAACCGTCGCAAGGGCCAACATTCGGCATCAAGGGCGGCGCGGCGGGCGGTGGTTATTCGCAAATCGTGCCGATGGAAACATTCAATCTGCACCTGACCGGCGATATTCATGCTGTCAGCGCCGCCAATAATCTGTTGGCCGCCATGATCGACAATCGCCTGATGCGCGGCAATCCGCTGGACATCGACGCTGACAGCATCACCTGGAAGCGCGTGCTTGACGTGAACGATCGGGCTTTGCGCCAGATTGTGATCGGCTTGGGCGGCGCGATTGAGGGCGGCGTGCTGCGCGAAACCGGCTTCGACATCGCCGTTGCCAGTGAGGTCATGGCAATTTTAGCGCTCACCACTTCATTGGCAGATTTGCGCGCGCGCTTTGGGCGAATCGTGATCGGCCTGACTCGCAATCGCCAGCCAGTGACGGCGGAACAAATCGGCGCAGCGGGTGCTATGACGGTGCTCATGAAGGAAGCGCTGCGCCCGAATCTGCTGCAAACGCTGGAGAACACGCCCGCTATTGTTCACGCCGGACCATTTGCAAATATTGCGCACGGCAACAACAGCATTCTGGCCGATTTGATCGCCGTCAAATGTGGCGAATACGTCGTGACCGAATCGGGTTTCGGCGCGGATATTGGCGCTGAAAAGTTCTTCAACATCAAATGCCGCACCAGCGGCTTGCGCCCGGATGCGGCGGTGTTGGTAGTGACGGTGCGCGCCCTCAAATCGCACAGTGGGCACTACAAAATCATTGCGGGCAAGCCACTTCCAGCCAATTTGCTCGAATTGAATGTGGCTGATGTGGAGTTGGGCGCGGCGAATATGATCAAGCATATCGATAACGTGCGGCAGCATGGCGTAACGCCCGTCGTTGCGATCAACGTTTTCGAGGGCGATCATCCCGAAGAAATCGCCGCAATTAAGCGCATTGCAGTCGAAGCGGGGGCGTTGGGCGCTGCCGAAGCGCGCCATTTCGCACAGGGTGGAGCGGGCGCGGTGGAGTTAGCCGAAATGGTGGTCGCCGCTGCGAGCCAACCGAACACCTTTCACTTTTTGTACGATCTCGATCAGCCGATCAAGCGCAAAATCGAAACGATCGCCACCCACATTTATGGCGCAGCAGATGTGGCGTATACACCGCTTGCCGATCGGCAAATTCGCGATTATGAAGCGAACGGCTTTGGCAGTCTGCCGATCTGCATGGCAAAAACGCATCTCAGCCTGAGCCATGATCCGGCGCTTAAAGGTGCGCCGACGGGCTTTACGCTGCCCATTCGCGAAGTGCGCGCCAGCGTTGGCGCTGGTTTTATCTATCCGCTGTGTGGTGACATGCGTACCATGCCCGGTTTATCCGATCATCCTGCCGCCGAAAATGTCGATATTGATGCGGAAGGAAATACGGTCGGCTTATTCTGAGCGATTTGTTCACTGGCGAAATCAGGGCACGTGTAACAGTATGTCACATGGGCAAAAGTTGGCAGAATTGATTTGCGCGATCCCTGACTCAGGCGTATAATTTCGCGTTGACCGTTTTTAGGCTGATGCAGAAAGGATTTTTGGAGCACTTCAAAATTAACTGCATATAACCCGTACAAGCTAAAAACTGCCGTCAAAATCACTTCCTCGCATTTTGAGGAAACTTATCTCACAACTCTGTTCAAAAGGAAATTTGAGAATGCGCAAGTCGTTTTCGCTCTTACTCGCCGGGTCACTTTTGGCCGCGTCGTTTGCCGTCACCTCAGCTCCGTCGCGCGCCCAGAGTGCGGGCAGCATCGCCGTTTTGCTCCCGGACAGCGCCTCGTCCGCTCGTTGGGAAGCCGATGATCGCCGCTTCTTTGAAGCTGCTTTCAAAGCGGCAGGCGTCAGCTATTCGATCGTCAATGCTGGTGGCGATAAGTCAAAGCAGCTCACCCAGGCTGAACAGGCCATCACCAACGGCGCCAAGGTCATTTTGCTGGTCAACCTGGACAGCGGCAGCGGTGCCGCGATCATTGCCCAGGCGCGCGACGCCAAAATATCCGTCATCGACTACGACCGTTTGACGGTTGCTGGTCCTGGCGCTGATTTCTACGTCAGCTTTGATAACGTCGCCGTCGGCAAACTGCAAGGGCAGGGGCTGGTGGATGCGGTCAAAGCAGCAGGTCTGAAGAATCCGAATGTTGCCGAACTGAACGGTTCACCCACCGATAACAATGCCACGCTGTTCAAGCAAGGCTACGACTCGGTGACCGACCCACTGTACAAGTCGGGCGACTGGAAGAAAGTATCCGATCAGTCTGTGCCCGATTGGGATAACCAAAAGGGTGAAGTCATTTTCGAGCAGATGTTGACCGCCAACAATGGCAAGATCGATGCTGCTATTGCCGCGAATGACGGTCTGGCAGGCGCGGTTATCGCGGCCTTGGCGACCCAGAACCTGAAGCCGATCCCCGTCACGGGTCAGGATGCGACCGTCGGCGGTATCCAGAATATCCTCGCTGGCAAGCAGAGCATGACCGTTTACAAAGCGATCAAGACCGAAGCGACCGGCGCGGCAAATCTGGCGATTGCGCTGCTGCAAGGCAAAGATACCAAGTCAATGGCGACTGGCAAGACGAATAACGGCACCAACGATATCCCGTCACTGCTGTTGACGCCTGTTTCGGTCACCAAAGCCAATATCCAGGACACCGTGATCGCTGACGGTTTCCGCACCTGGCAAGAAATCTGCGTTGGCGATTTTGCGCAGTATTGCCCGGCGGGTGCGCTGACCGCGAGCACCATGTCCGCGACGATGAGCTCTACCATGTCGATGACGATGGCTGCCACGATGGCACCTGCGAAGTCGATGACCATGGCCGCCACGATGGCCGCCACGAAGTAAAACTGCTCTGAACGGTTGTGGTGGCTTACAACGCCGACACAATCGGTACTGATGCTGGTGAACGGGCGAGGCATGACTCACCCGTTCGCTTCAATTCGGCAAAACGGGTTCGTAAACGCTTTTATACAATTCTTTTGAGGTTTAAGACGTGTCTGAGCAGCCTTTATTGAAACTAGTCGAAGTTTCAAAGCAGTTTGGCGCTATTCAAGCGCTGTCGAAAGTCAATTTTGAGGCCAACGCTGGCGAAGTCACGGCATTGGTAGGCGATAACGGCGCTGGCAAATCAACGCTGATCAAGGGCATTGCCGGGATTTACTCGTTTGATGGTGGCGCAGTGTATTTTGATGGGCGTCAGGTATCGATCAATAACCCGCGTGACAGCGCTGCGCTTGGCATTGAAGTTGTCTATCAGGATTTGGCGCTGGCCGATAATCTGGATGTAGTCGCTAATATGTTTCTTGGCCGTGAACGGGTGAAGCCTCCGTTTCGGCTGGATGAAGATACGATGGAAATGGCCGCGATCGAAACGCTAACATCGCTTTCGGTCACCACATTGCGTTCAGTGCGCCAGCCGGTAGCGGGTTTATCGGGCGGCCAGCGTCAGGCGATCGCCGTCGCTAAAGCGGTCATGTGGAACTCGCGCTTAGTGATCCTTGACGAGCCGACCGCAGCGTTGGGCGTCGCGCAAACACGACAGGTGCTCGATTTGGTGCGGCGGCTGGCACAAAAAGGGTTGGCAGTCGTGCTTATTTCGCACAACCTGCACGATGTATTTGAAGCCGCCGATCGGGTTACGGTGCTGCGCCTCGGCCAGCGCGTTGCCGATTTTGTGGTCGCCCAAACCAATCAACAAGAAGTCGTCCATGCGATCACCGCAGGCAATTTGCAAACGGTGCCCGGAATGAAAGAAGCCTCATGAGCACCGCTGAACAGCCCTCCCAACCGCAAAACGCACTGCTGGCGAGCCAACAGCCGCAATCCTTCGGAGACTACGTCACTGATTATGTGCGCCGCGTGCGCTCCGGTGATTTCGGCTCACTGCCGATCCTCGTGGGTCTGATCTTTATTTGCGCCATTTTTCAAGGGCTCAATCACAATTTTCTGACGCCCCGCAACTTCGTCAACCTGATTTTGCAAATGGCGGGTATCACGACCATTGCCTATGGTGTCGTGTTCATTTTGCTGTTGGGCGAAATCGATCTGTCGGTGGGTTATGTGAGCGCAGTGGCGGGTGTCACCATGACGCTGCTGCTGCAACCGTCGGTGGGGCTGCCCTGGTTCGCGGCGATCCCGATCGCGCTGCTGATTGCCGCCGCGATCGGTGTGCTACATGGCTGGATCATCACCACCTTTCAAGTGCCGTCCTTTGTAGTCACGCTGGCCGGGCTGCTCGCCTGGAACGGCGTCGTGCTGCTGATCATCGGTGAAGGTGGCACAATCATTATTCAGGATAAAGTCGTGATCGGCATTGCCAGCGCAATGCTGCCTAAAGCGGTGGGGTGGCTGGCTGCGATCGCTTTTGTGGGTTGGTTCGCATTCAGCCAATACTTACAAAATCAAAGTCGGCATCGGCAGGGCTTAACCACCAAGCCGATCGCCATCAGCGCGTTACAGGTTGGCGGTTTAGCAGTGATCGCCGCTATTGCGGTTGAGATCGCGAATCTGGACGAAGGGCGCGGGGTGCCAGTTATTGCGGTCATCATGATCGTGCTGCTGTGGGCGCTGACATTTCTCTCTGAGCGAACCCGTTTCGGGCGCTACGTATTCGCCATTGGCGGCAACAAAGAGGCTACCCGCCGCGCCGGAGTCAAAGTCGAGCGGATTCGGGTGTATGTGTTCATGATTTCGAGCCTGATGGCAGGCGTAGGCGGAATCATCCTGGCCTCGCGTGGGCGCTCAGTGGCGACCAACCAGGGCGGCGGCGATCTGCTGTTGAACTCGATCGCAGCAGCAGTGATCGGCGGTACCAGCTTATTCGGCGGGCGTGGGCGGGTGTCGAGCGCGGTATTGGGCGCGTTGATCATCGCCAGCGTGCAAAACGGGATGGGGCTGCTTAACGTGAGCGCAGGCGTGCAATTTGTGGTCACCGGGTTGGTGCTGCTGACTGCGGTGCTGGTCGATGCCGTTTCACGTCGCAGCCAAAAACGCGCGGGTCTGGCTTAGTTATTCAGCAATCTGCCACAATAGATATTCAGGATACGGTAGGATTGCCAGTATGGACAGAGCCTGCCGTGTCCGCAACCCTCGAAATTCAATAGAGAAGGGAATTCTGGGGAAAAAGGCTGATGTGTTAGGCTATGAAGGTGTTAGCTGCACCTTCATGCCCGCATCCGTATACCTTTAGCGTAACGCATTTGCAATGCTTCAACGACTCACATACAGCAAACAATCCAAATCGAAGCAAGTAGAGAAATACCTATTACATTTATGTCTATTCGATCACAAATTCGGCGTGCCGATCGAGCACCGACTCATCATCGGTATAATGCGTCAGGATGCAGTGTTTCAGATCGTGCAGATTGTCGGCGCTGTGCGTTGCATCGGCGGCGCGCAGCATGAGGTGCGCTTGCTGATTCAGCACGGCGTCTAAAGCGGTCAGGCTGACATTGCCGTTGGGGTCTTTGAGCGCGTCAGTGCGTGTCAACAGCGACAGCATTTTCGGGGTGTTGATGCGCTGTGCCACCCGCGAACCGTAACGACAGCGGGCGCGACAGGTTGCGCAGCCGACGCGCTCGATCAGCGGCGCAGCGGGCCACGACTCTTTATAGTAATCAGCCAGATACTCATGCGTCGATCGCATATGCGCCGCCACGCTTGCCGCTGGAATGGTGCTGCCACGCGGTAACGTCGATCGGGCGTGTTCCATCCGCACCAACAGCGCCTGATCCATATCGTCGCTGTGCAGCACCGCTTCGCCCGGCTTCAGCGTGACCAGCCGCCCACGCTGCGCCTCGTCCAGGTTAATCGCGCCGCCCACTTCATCGCGGTCATCGCGCGCCATGACGCGATGAATGATCTTGAGGTTCGTGTTTTTGATGATGTCTGGCGACAGTTTCGACGCGATTTGATCGATCACGATGATCCCTTCGCCGTATTCGCGCACTTCGGCCAAAATGTTGCCGAATGTCTCGACTGCGCGCGCCTGTGGGTTAGCGATCTCTGGGTTGTCCGCCGTGCCCACGCGCTTCAACAAACGATGCGCTTCTTCGATCACGGTCAGATGTTGCAGCGACTCGCCCGCCGACGGCATGACCTGCCGATATTCGTAGAGCAGCGTCAGCAGCAAGCCCATGACGAACGCTTTTTCCGCATCATCGCCCAAATCTTGCAATTCAAGGATTGTCGGGCGTGCCAACAGTTCACCGATCGGGATCGAACGCTGAACGTCGAGCATCAACCCCTTGCTACCAACGCGCAAGCTGCTGATGCGCGCTTTGAGCGCCGCCGTCAAGTCCATGCGGAGCTGCTGTGCATATTGCTTACGATCGACTACCGCGTCAATCTGCGAGAACAGATCGCCTAGAGTTGGCAGATAAGCGTTGGCGTCACCCATGCTTTGATCCCAGAATTGATTGCGTCCAGTTGCCAAATCCCAACCGCGCAAGGTATACACGTCAAGGATCGCTTCTTCCAGCAAATACGGCATAGATGCATACATCGGGAAGGCGGCGTTGAACGTCGCTTTGAGCAGATCGATATGCGTCAGCAGTCCGAAGCCGGGAACAAACTCGAACGGATTGAGCCGGAACGGACTGGCTTGTTCATTGCCGAGCGTGAAGATTTGCAACGAACCGGCAATGTCTGGATCGGCCAACAATGCGCGATATTCGGTCTTGGCGGGTTCAATCACCAGGAACGGGATGCCGCGCGCGTGGAGTTGGCGGATCAATTGCAGCGTGGTATTCGTTTTGCCCGATCCGGTGGTGCCCGTGATGAAGGCATGGCGCACCAGCCGATCGGCGGGCAAGGTGACCGCGCGCCCCGTTCCGCCGCTGGCCGACAGCACTTCGCCCAACATCAAACCTGCCTGCGAACTGTGCAGGAGCGGCGGATTCAAGCCAAAATGAACGACCGATTGTACGCTGACGCCGCTCATTTCACGGGTGGGAAGGTTCATCCATAGCGATAATTCGTCGGTGTTGAGCGGCGTCGCCAGGCTTTCAAAGGCGCTACCTAATGGGTGATGCGCGTTGGGGTCGGCAAATTCCAGTGCCGGATTAGTCAGTGCGCTGAGTGCGGCGCGCGGTATATCCAGTGCCGTAGCACCTGACGCCCCGCCGGACAACATTCGCGTCAGATCAATAGTGCGGATCGACTCGGAGTCGGTTTCTTGTCCGGCGCTGAATGCTCGCAAATAAGATTGACCCTGTGCCAGCGTTGCCGCATCAGGCGCGATCAGGTACACGCCCACGTTCCACAGTCCGACGCCGCGCCCTTTTTGCAAGCGCTCAATGATCCGGTCGAGCATCGCTTCGGCATATTCGGCGTTTTTGTTGAGCAGCTCAGCATCGACCGTGTGCGTATCGCTATCACTGCTGCCAGTGCTAGTGCTGTCAGATCGCCCGCGTCCGCTCACCTGCGTATCGCTGGTACTGTCGCCGCTGTTGCTCGATTTGCGCCCGCTGATCGCTGAAGCGCCGGAGCTTGCCAATTCACCGAGCAATACCGCCGCCGGGCCGAGTCCCGCCGCCATGCCGAGCAGCGCGATCGCCATGCTCAGCCCGGAGCCAGCCGACGCGCCAATACTCTGTTGATTGATGCCGCGTGACGTGCCTGTGGTGGCTGACTGCGATTCGTTCGATTCTTCCGACACGCTTTCGTTAAAAGAGGTACTGTTGGCGCGGCTCACGTTGAGCGCGTGCTTGACGTGACCATGCAGTTCGCCGGACAGCGCGCGTGCGCGTTCCAGCATGGTGTCGATGCTCGCTTGTGGCAGCGGGTCAGCGATTACCAGCAGTTGATAGGCATGTCCGGCCAACGCTTCAACCAGCCGTTCTAAGCCTTGCCCTTCTTGCGAATCAAGTTTGAACGATGGAATACCCGTCATGACCCCCAGACTGCCCCATTCACTGAGCGGCGTCAATAAATCGCGCTGTGCGGCACTAGGGGTAAGTGGCGTCCATTGGCTGCCCGGCAAACTTCCGCGCAGCGCACCCGTCAATGCGCCAAGTTGACTACTTGCAGATTGTGCAGTGGCAGCTTGAGTCGCGGACGCAGCCGATGCAGCGCGAACGCCCATATGCAGCGCGTGCGTCCGCCCATCGCTGCCCAACGCAAAGATCAGCGATCCGCTGCCGAGCGATGAATGCATCACCGACAGCAGATTGTTCATACCTAAGCGCAGCATTTGCTGCGCATTTTCGCCGGATTGCCCAACACGATCCAACTGGATAAAGCGCGCGTCCATCTGCCAATCGAGCGGCTGACGCACTTGTCGAAAGCGCACCCGATCCCAACTCAGGTTATCCAGGTAGCGCCGTTCTAATGCAAATAAGGCCGCGCGTGCCGCCAAATCACCCGATTGGCGCAGTTCAGCGGGAGTCGGCAAACGATTTTCAGGATTGATTAAAGTCATGCTGAGTTCCGTTACTTCCGATAAAGCTCATTATCAGGATTTATCCGACCCTGACGGCTCGGAACGGGCAAAAATAAGTTTTTACCTTGGCATCGTGATAAATTGAATTATCCCAGCCAATCTGGTGAATTGGCACTTCGGAGCAAAGCTCCTCAACGCGATAATTCAACTTATCAGGATGTATGTCTGACTGTGCCAACAATAAGCGCACCGAATAGAATGCTACAGCAGCTTCACAAACTCATCGACCGTCAACCCCGCTTGTCGAATAATGCTGCGCAGCGTGCCGGGTTTAAGTGGTGAGTTGTAAGGAACGGTCACCCGACCATGCGGATCGTCCCGAATGAGCGTGATGTGACTTCCCTTTTGCCGATCCTCAACGAAACCGATTTTATGTATGCTGCAACGCATTGACGGCCTGAGATGCTTGGTAGCTTTGCCGATGTCTTAAGCGATCCTGACTTCGATAGGCGCGGGCACATCGTTTGGCACTTCTTCGCCGTGCGCGATCATACTTTCGATGTGCAGCGCGATTGCTTCTTGAATATTTGTTAAGGCTTCTTCATGGGTATCGCCCTGGCTGAAACAACCGGGCAAGCTCGGCACTTCAACGGTAAAGCCGCCCGTCTCATCAGGAATTAAAAGCACTTGTCGCATAGCATGATCTCCTTATAGGTTGTTCGCTATTATACCGTTAGCGTTGCGCTGGCACATGGTTAACATCTGCAACGCATCTACACGTAGCGCTCGGCGTCCCGTTGCAATGCTGCCAGTGACTCAGCGGCGGCTTCCAGATAATGAGCAAGACGTGCAATCAGCAGCGGCTTGAGTTGACCCGCATACTGATCGGCCATGCGCGCGACGGCAGTTCGGTATGTCCTCATCGTTTGATCAGCGTCCAGACGTTTTACAAAGCCTACACGAGTCGCCACCTTGACCGTCACCGTTTGCGGCTTCGGATCGGGCAGTGCCAGCGGATGAACGGTCGGCAATGTCGCAATCGTGCTGTCCATTACACTATTAATCGACAGCGCGCGTAAAGCCTCTACCATACGCAACCGCGATCCACGCTGGATACGTTCGACTTCATCGGCAAGCTGATCACGCACGCGCCGCAATTCGTTCAGCGCAAGCAGCGTGCCGCCAGCGCCGCTCAGTTCGCGCAGATCAGCCTTATAGATTGCTGCCGACAAATTGCCGAGCACATAATCCGGCAAATGATCGATAATATCGAGCAAAGCAGTGCGCCAGGCTGCATCATCGGCATATAATTCAACTTGCAAGCGCGTTAGTTCGGCGCGGAACGTTTGGGCGCGATCCTGTTTAGCGCGGCGTGTAGCTTGATCGCGCTGTTGCGCCGCCGATAGTCGAGCCGCTCGATCCGCTAACGTTGCCAATTGGCGTTGCAATGTATGGGCACAGCGCTTTTGATAGAGCTTGCCCACCTCAAGGGCTGCGATCGCTGTATAGAGTACCGCGATCCCGTCACCATTCAGCGCCGATACGCTGTAGATCGGTGTATTACGCAGTGTCGGAAATTCAGTATTCAACACGGCGCGATTGTAGGCAAGTGTCGCATCATATTCAATGCCGTTGAGCAGATCACTTTTCGTTTGCACCAGCATGATACACGGCACTGTCGGCAGCACTTCACGCAAAAAATCGCATTCTTCGGCACTCAGCGGCGGATCGGTCGCGAACACGAATAGCAGCACGGATAGTTCAGCCGCCGCCGCCATTGCCATTGTGTGATGACGTGGATCGAGTCCGCCAATGCCGGGCGTATCCAGCAGCACAATACCGGACGCGAGCAACGGGTGCGGCACGCCGATCACGATTTCGCGCAACCCATCTGTGAGATCAGTACGGCGTGCGACGATGTGGCGCGCGTTTTCCGGCGTCGTGACTTGCTCGCGATCGGCATAGATCAAACGCGCGATCGGCGCTTCGTGGTAAATCAAACGGGTGGGTACGGCGGTGGTGGGCAGCGCGTGAACAGGCATAAGCGGCTGCCCCATCAACGCGTTGAGCAGGGCACTTTTGCCGCGCGAAAATTCACCCATCAGGCCGATTACAGGGGCAGCGGGAAGCAAATCAAGCTGATTTTGCATGGCATTGTGCAGCCCCATCCCGACCTTTCCCACTAAGTGCGAAGACAATGGTCAGAATCAGGAATTGCCCGTATTTTTGGGCGTGCTGTTCGGCTGCGTAACAGCGGCGGTTTCGGCGGCTTGCTGCATAGCATCTTGCTTATCAGCGGAGGCTTGAGCAATACGCGCTTTACGTTCGCTGACCTTTTCAGCAAGTTTGCCGTTCGGCATCGGCTCACCGCTCAACATCTGGCGCAAGCGAAACAAATCGGTGCGCGAGGTCATATCCAAACTGAGCGGCGTCACCGATACCACATGATCGTGCATCACCGCATACACGTCGGAGTCCGGTTCGGCGTTGTTTGGATCGGTGTGAAAGGCGTAGCCCAATTTGCCGACATCGTTCAGCGCGACTCGCTCAGGGCGCGTCGGCCAATATACGCGGCGGCGCGAAACACGGGTCACCCGCCACGGCGTATCGATGGTAGCGTTTTGTGGTACATCGATTTTGAGCGCGTCCACATCATCGGGACGCCGATTGCCGAGCAACCATTCGCCAAACAGTCGCGCGAAATAAGCCGCCGCCCGAAAGTCCACGTCAGCGTAGGACAAGTGCAAATCGATCGGCGTCTGCTGTGACATTGCTAATGACGGGATGCCCAGACTGGCCGCTTCAAGCGCTGCGCCGATCGTGCCGGAGATCGTCGTACCATTGCCGGTATTGTCGCCGTAATTGATCCCGGATACGACCAGTGACGGCAGCCGTGCCGCCAATTCGAGTACGCCGTGCTGCACTGCCTGTGCAGGTGTACCGTCTACCGCATACACAGTGACCTCGCTGCCACTGAAAATATGTTTCTGTTCGTAAATGCGCCCTTCGCTGGTCACGGGCAAGCTGCGCCCCATGCCGCTTTGCTGCTCACGTGGCGCAACGACCAGCACTTCGCACAAATCAGCGAAGGCTTCTGCGGCTGCCCACAGGCCGGGCGATGCAATGCCATCGTCATTGGTGAATAGGATGATTGGTTTGTCGGACATAACCTACCTCAAACGAACAAGATTTTTAGCGGTGCTACGAACAGCTTTACTGCACAGCACTATAGATATTTGGGTATACACTGCTTGTGTGAAAACGACGCTAACATACGATTAAGATTAGCGCGGCGTGCTATACTGTTCACTGATATTTTGCAACGATGCTGCCAGTAGTAGTATCGCAGAGTCTATTCTACCACACGCGATCAAGGGGGAGCCGGTGACCGTTCGATTTTTGCACATCACGGATACGCATATCAGCGCTGATCAATCATTTAGCGCCTATGGACATCGCCCGTACGACAATTTGAAGCAGTTGATCGCCATCATCAATGAGCTGCCTTATACCGTCGATTTCATCCTGCATACGGGCGATGTCGTTGAGGATGGCAGTGCCGCCGCCTATCAGGAAGCACGCCGTTTGCTGGCTGATCTGCGGCCACCCGTCTATTACGTGGCGGGCAATCACGATCACGCGCCGGATTTGCAGCGCGTATTGCTCGGCATTGACCAACCCAAAGAGCGCTACGATTATGTGTTTGAAGTGGGTAGTGTGCGCGTCGTGGTGCTCGACTCACGCGGCAAGATGGATCCGGGTGGCGAACTGACCGACGATCAATTGATATGGCTGCGCGATCTGTGTACGCCTGACGGGCCGCCACAAGTGATCGCGATTCACCATGAGCCGCTCGTGTTGGATGTGCCCTGGCTGGACGAAATAACGTTCATGCCGACGCCCATGCTCGTCAGCAACCACGCGCAATTCATGGATGCTGTTCGCCCGGCCAAAGATCGTTTGCGCGGCGTATTTTTCGGGCATATTCATCGCAGCACACAAACGGTGCAAGAGGGCATATTGTTCAGCAGCGCGCCCTCAACCTATGGCGCGCTGAAAACGTACCCGAATTTGCGCGAAGCATTGCCCGCGCCTGAAGAAGCGCCTGGCTATTGTCTGGTGACTATCGATGAAGGGCGCACCATCATTCAGCAGTACACGTTCGCACGCCCAACCTAACAGCACAAAACTTATGAACTACGCCATTGATTTTCAATGTACCGTGTGTGGACGCACTTACGCATTCGGCGCAGTGCGCTACACCTGCCCTATTTGTGGCGAAGTGGGCACGCTCGACACGCGCTACGATTTTGAGCGAATGCGTGCGGCATTGCAACGTGATACGCCGAATACCGACTCGACGATGTGGCGTTACCGTTCGCTGATGCCGCTTGCCCCGGACGATGCAGTGCCGCCACTGCCTGTAGGCGGTACACCGTTGATCCATGCGCCACGGTTAGCGGGTGCATTGGGATTAAATGCGCTGTGGATCAAAGACGATGGGCGCAATCCGACCGGCTCACTCAAAGATCGGGCAAGCGCGATGGTGGTAGCGCACGCCATGCGGATCAGTGCGCAAGTCGTGACGACGGCCAGCACGGGTAATGCAGCCGCAGCCTTAGCGGGAGTCGCGGCGAGTGTTGGCCTGAAAGCGATGATCTTTGTGCCCGCCCGCGCGCCTGAAGCCAAAATTGCGCAGTTACTCGTTTACGGCGCGACCGTCTTTTTGGTAGACGGCACTTATGACGATGCGTTCGATCTGTGCCTGTCTGCTGCTGAACGGCACGGCTGGTACTGTCGCAATACGGGAATTAACCCATACACGACGGAAGGCAAAAAGACCGTCTCGTTCGAGATTGCCGAACAGTTCGGCTGGAATGTGCCGGATGCGGTGATTGTCAGCGTGGGCGATGGGAGCATCATTGGCGGCGTGTACAAGGGTTTTGCCGATTTGCACGCGCTCGGCTGGATTGACCGCATTCCACGTTTGATTGGCGTACAGGCGACAGGCAGCGCCAGCTTACATGATGCGTGGCAGCATGGCCTTTCTGCAACCGCCATTCAACCGATCGCGGCGCACACGCTGGCCGACAGCATTTCGTCCGATTTGCCGCGTGATCGAGTCAAGGGCTTGCGCGCGGTGCAGGCATCCGGCGGCGCGTTTGTAACCGTCACCGATGAGCAAATCATCCGCGCGATCCCGGATATGGCGCGTTTGAGCGGCGTATTTGCCGAACCCGCCTCGGCTGCCGCCTTTGCGGGATTACGCGTTGCGCTGACTTCAGGAATCGTTGATCCGGCAATGCGCGTGGTGCTGCTAAGCACGGGCAACGGTCTGAAAGATGTGCGCGGCGCGATGCAATCCGTTGGCAAAGGCTATCCGGTCGGCAAGACGGCGGACGCGCTCGATCAGGTCATGGCGACGATCGGCTGAGCCAGACTTGATGTATCCGCACGACCTGTTACCGATTATTTATCGGGTCGGAGGTCGCGTGCTGTCTTGCTCACTCTAAACAAGCGGTATAGAACTATCAGATACTTGCGAGCGTCCTTCTTTAGCTCGTTGCTCAAACCAGGTTGTAAAATTTAGAAACACGCTCTCGCTTGCGATATCTTTGAGATTAATAGTATAAAATTGCCTATATCGTGCAGAATAAATGCCTAAACGGTTAATCTTATGTTTGGGTGGTGCCCCATCTATTGGGGCAATACGCGACAAGACATAATATCCGAGCAATTGATTAAAATGACCACGTTCCAAGATTTTGCCTTTGGTTGTTTTAATTTCCACCAACATGTCATCAAGTACAACATCCATATCAGCACCACCAACCAACCTTGACGCGACTCCAAAAGTTGGGTTTAGCACACACACCTCTCGCGCTTGAAATAAATCAGGCGTGACTAATGACATCAATTTAATGAGATCATCCACATCTGCATCTTCAGGAGTCCCAAGATTAGGTACAAGGATACCTGGACGGAACAACAAATCGAGTTGAGCCAAACACAACGCAGATTTAGCAAGTTCAATATTCACGTTACCGTCATTTTGATATTGATTAAAAGCCGCTTTCGCACGCTTTACAATACCTTGAGCAAACACCTCCTGTTTCAAAGTTAAAGGCACCTTGGACACGATGATAGCAGCTTCTGCCAACCAGCCTGTTGATGTAGCAAACGGGTGTATACGCTGTAAGTAAAAGCGCAGCAAATAATCAAAGCCTTGACCAACTAAACCGTAGTTTTTTGTTTGTGAGGCAAATTGTAGGGCAACATTTGCACCAATCTTCGGTTTGGAAAATGTCTCATTAAATTTTTCTCGTACGTCTTTTATCTCGACAAATGATGTTAAACTCAAGATGAAACCTCCTTTGAATTACCTTTATCATCCAAACTGACTCAGATGTTCAGTAGCTTCTCGTCGCGCCGATCGGGTTTCTTTTGCTCGTAATCGATCACGTCCAGCGGAATCCAGCAAATGAAGACTGCGCCGCCCGTTTCGCTGGATAGATAATCCAGATCGCCGCCGTGCATTCTGGCGAAAATGCGGCTCAGCGGCAAGCCGAGTCCCGTCCCACCCTTTTCGAGCAGCAGCGCGTTATAACCCTGGCGGTACGGCTCGAACAGGTGCGGCACATCCGCCGGATCGACTCCGCTGCCGCTGTCCTCGATGCGAATTTCAAGGCGCGTGGCGTACACATGTACGCGCAGCGTGATCGCCCCTTGTTCGGTGAATTTGGCCGCGTTGGAAACCAGATTCAACAAAATTTGCAGCATCCGCCGTTTGTCACCGCGAACCGTCGGCCAGGTACGCGGCAAATCGACTTCCACGCGGATCGGTTTCTCGCGCGTCAGGCCGTTCAGCGTGGCGATCGCCTGATCGAACACGGGCGCTGGATCGTAATCGGTCACGAATAAACGCATTTGCCCCGCCTCAATCTTAGAAATATCCAGGAGATCGTTGATCAGATCAAGCAAGTGCTGCGAACTGCCGTGCATCTGCCGAACTAATTCGGTTTGATCGGGGGTGAGCGTGCCGAACAAGCCATCCAACAAAAAGCCGCTGAAGTTCAAAGTTGCGTTGATCGGCGTGCGCAGTTCATGGCTCATATTGGCGACCGCCAGATTTTTCTGCTGATCCGCCTGACGCAATGTGTCCAGCGCCGCATCTAATTGAGTCACGCGCTCCGCCGTACTGCGCAGCCTCTGATCGATCCGGCGTCCGGTGAGACGGCTGGCGACCAATACCGCCGCGATCAAGAGTGCCAGCATAGAAATTGTCAAGAGCAGCAAACTGGCGCTAGGCTGCATGATCTCGCTGGTGGATTGCTCCACGATCAGCCAGGTATTGAGCAGCGGAATAAAAACGCTGGTGCCCAATACGTTGGAATCGTAAGCGCCGCTGTAGGTGAGCGGTTCGGAAGGCGTCACATTATGCGTCAGGTCAGGGATCGCGACCCGTGTATCAAGCGGGCCATGCCCTGGCAGCCAGTACAAGCCGCCGTCGGCATTCACGAGATAGGCATTCCCGGTGCTGCCCAACCCGGCGCGATTGCCGAGCACACGATCGAACATGCTTGCATCGGCAAGGCCAATCACTTCGCCGTTCGTTTGCGACTGTGCATCGATGATCGGATACTGCACACCGATCCAGACGCGCCCATTCTCGCGAAACGGGCCAAATAAGCAAATCGCGCGCGGCCCGCACAAACGCGGCGGTAGGCTGAGCCGATTCGGGCTGGTAGAAGTGAGGATACGATTATCCCAACTGACCAGCGTAATTTCATTCAAGGTATCGGGTCTGAGCAGCTTTGCAAAGTCAGCACGCGCGTCGTGCAGCATATCGTCGCTGAGGGGCAGTTCTTGTGTGAGCGCTTGTACAGCAGCATCAGTACGGGTGATCACATATAAACTAACATTCAGATCGTCCAGCCAATGTTCAAGCGCGGTCTGCCGTTCGCTGACTGCCGTGTTCAGCCGATCGACGGCTTGCCGCTGGCCGAGCGTGAATACCAGGACATTGGCTGCGATTGCCAAAGAAATCGTAGGCAGCAGTGCAGCCACGAGCAATACTTTCAGCAGCAGTGGATAGACGCTTTTGTACGATGCGATCAATAGAGGCGGCGGCGGGTTGGGGGGCGTGGATGATATGGGCGGCGTACCAAACGGGTTGATCGATGGGACAAGCACGGCGCTGCTTGGTTCAGAGTTCGATGTCATCAGGTTTGATCAGCGCATGTTTGAGTGCATACAACGCCGCCTGCGTGCGATCCGTCACATGCAGCTTACCGAGCACGCTGCTGATATGTGTTTTGACCGTGCCTTCGCCGATATTCAGACGCGATGCAATGTCGGTATTGTTCAGCCCACGAGCGATCAATTTGAGCACTTCCACTTCGCGGCTGGTCAGGATGCTCAGATCGTTCGGCTTTTCGGTGATCGCGTTGACCAGACTCGCGGTGAATTCGATCGGTACGAGCGGTTTGCCCTGCGTCACTGTGCGGATGGCGTTGACCAGTTCAACCCGTGTTTCGCTCTTGAGCACATACCCCGTTGCGCCCGCTTTTAAGGCTGGCACCAGCGCATCAGCTTCGGCATGGCTGGTCAGCACGAGCACTTTAGTTTGTGGCGATTGTGCGTGAATCGTTTCGGTCGCTTCGAGGCCACTCATATCGGGCAGCATCAAATCCATGATCACTACATCCGGCGTCAGGCTGGAAATAAGCGCAATAGCTTCTGTGCCGGTGCCCGCTTCACCCACGACGGTAATGTCTGCGGTGCCTTCCAGTAGTGCCCGAACCCCTTTGCGAAACACCGGATGATCATCGATCACCATGACGCGAATAGGCATGAACGGGTTAGTGCCTTTCGCCAACGCACAAGTCAGCAGCGGTACAAAGCAAGCAGCTTGGCGTCCGCATTACGTCCGGGTAACGTAGCGGCTGACCATCTCCAGCAAAGCGTCCAGCGAAAACGGCTTGGAAAGATAGTTGTCAGCCTGAATTTGTTGCGCAGAAACTGCCGCATCACGGGCAGCGGTCAGCGTGATAATGGGAGCGTGCGGTGCTGGCATCTGACGGTAGGCTTGCGCAAATTGCCAGCCATCCATCACCGGCATCCGCATATCGAGTAAAATCAAGGCGGGCTTGATTTGATCGACGATTTTCAGAGCGTCCGCACCGTTTATCGATGTAATGGCGTCATAACCTTCATCGAGCAGCGCCATGTGAACCATGGTACGGATGCTCTCATCGTCATCGACGACCAGGATCGGATGCGCATTTTCTGGATAGGTTGACATAGCGACAATATCTCCTCAAGGATTCAGCACGGGAAAACGGCATTTATTTTCGACAGAAGCAACCGATAAACGCATCAGTGTATTTTGGTAGTATAGCACAAAACTTATGAACTATTGCATCAACCGTGTAAAGTTGTCAGCGCATAGCACGAATAAAGCAATGCACACACTTGGTACCGCTAAGCTATCGACTATAAAGGAGATGTTATGAGCGTCATTGTATTGGGCAGTCTCAATATGGATTTAGTGGTGACAACACCTAAGCTGCCCATGCCGGGCGAAACGTTGACAGGCAGCGCATTTTTTACGGTATCGGGTGGTAAGGGCGCTAACCAAGCTGTGGCGTGTGCGCGCTTAGGTGTGCTAACCCGCTTGATCGGGCAGGTTGGCGGTGATGGATTCGGCGCGACCTTACGTGAGCGCTTGATCGATTACGGCGTCGATGTCGAGAACGTGCGAATCGAATCGGCACAAGCTTCCGGCGTCGCGCTGATTCAAGTCGATGCGACGGCTCAAAACACGATTATCGTCGTGCCAGGTGCAAATGGCACTGTGGGCACGGCTAACCTGGAGGCGCTAAAGGGCGTACTCCATGGCGCGAGCGCGCTGCTGCTTCAATTGGAAATACCGATCGCGACGGTTATTGAAGCGGCACGCTTAGCCCATCAGCAAGGCGTAACCGTGATTCTCGACCCCGCCCCAGCGCAGCCGCTGCCGCCTGAACTTTATCACGCGCTGGACATCTTGACGCCCAACCAATCCGAGGCGCAGGCGCTCAGCGGTATTGCCGTTCACACGCCCGCCGACGCTCAGAAAGCTGCCGAAGTGTTGATCGAGCGCGGCGTGCCTACAGTGATCATCAAAATGGGCGCGCAAGGCGTTTTTTGGATGAATCAGCACGAGGCGCACCACGTCGCAACTTTTCCAGTGACGGCGATCGATACGGTGGCAGCGGGTGATGCTTTCAACGGCGGGTTAGCGGCAGCGCTCGATGCACGGCTGCCATTTGCCGAGTCGATCCGTTGGGCATTGGCGACCAGCGCGATCGCGGTCACGCGCCAGGGTGCGCAGCCGTCCATGCCGAGTCGCGCCGAGGTATTGGCACTATTGGCACAGCATCCTGCTTGAATAAACAGCCTCATCATCAAAATTTTGTTACGGAGTTATCAGGGTTTCTGATCAAATCAATAGCCCGATTACCCTTACAATGATTAAAGAAAACGTCAATGCACTAAGGGGTGGAGTCGGATGATTCAAAGGTGGAAAACTCATTTTCGACGGGTGGGCACGCGTACACTAATTATCGGTATCTGTTTATTAGCGAGCGTGCTCATTTCAGGCGCTGTCAACGAAGCGAGCGCGGCACAATCAACCGTTACGTTACAAGGCTTTTTGAGCATCGTACATGGTGACCCGGATGAAGCGTCTTACGCAGCAGGCGCGCCGCATAAAGATTTAGCGTATCTGATCGACCTGAACAAACATTCGACTCTGCTAACGGTCGATCTTGCACTGGTCGAGCCGCTGGCTGGACAGTACGTAGAAGTTGCCGGGCAAACTGTCAACGCGACGCAAGGGCAGGCCGTATCACAATTACAAGTCGTGTCGATCAAACAGGTGAGCGCGGGTAATGCGCCGCAATTTGTTGGTTTACAAGCAGTGAGCGGTTCGCAGCCGTGGGCAGCCCTGCTGTGCAAATACAGCGACGAATCGACAGTGGAGCCAAAGCCGCCAGCGTACATCACCGGTTTGCTCACCGGCCCGTATCCAAGTCTCAATAATTATTGGGTTGAAAACTCGTTTGGGCAAGTCAATATCCTGGGAAGCGTCGTTACGCCGCATTGGTACACGCTGCCACAGCCGAAGGCGTATTATACGGTAATCGATCCCAAAGCTCCTGGTGGCATTGACATCGATACTAGCAAAGTTGCCAATGATTGTTCACACGTTGTGGACAGCGATCCGGCAAACCAGATCGACCTGTCAAAGTATGTGGGCATTCACCTGATCCTCAATGATGCGATCGGTAGCTATGCATGGGGTGGTATCACCTCTTTGATCATCCAAAGTAAGTGGGTAAACTACCGCATTACCTGGCTGCCGCCGTGGGGATTTGAGCGTCAGGGTGTCGCCGCACACGAGACCGGACACGGCTTTGGGCTGCTGCACTCGTCGGGGCCATATGACAAGACTTACGACTCACGTTGGGATGTCATGAGCGTTCCAGGCAATTGCCCTCCGCCTGATCCCAATTACGGCTGCGTGGGTGTTGATACCATCGCCTACCACAAGGACAGCCTGGGCTGGATTCCGGCGTCGCGCAAGTATGTTGCATCGCCAGGAACAAGCGCTACCATCACGATCGAGCGGCTCGACCAGCCCGTCTCCACGACCGATTACCTGATGGCGCAAATCCCGATCCCTAACTCGCGCTTATTCTATACGGTTGAAGCACGCAAAAAGACGGGCTATGTCGCAGGTTCCAATGCCTATGATGTCAACATTCCGGGCGAGGCGATCATCATCCACCAAGTGGATCCTTATCGAGGTGATCGTCTTGCGCAGGTAGTCGATCCTGACAACAACAAAAATCCGAATGATGCAGGCGCAATGTGGGAACCTGGCGAGATTTTCACGGATGCGCCGAACAACATCAGCGTCTCAGTGATCAGCGTCAGTGATTCCAGCTTTACGCTGTCGATCGTCAACTCAAATGTTGGTTCACCGACATTAACGCCTAGCGCCACTAATGTCCCAACGGGAAGCTATGACACGATCGGAGTTTATCGCCCAACAAACAACACCTTCTATATGAGTAACTCGAATAGCACAGGTTTCGCGAGCATCACCGTTCAATATGGCAACGCGCTCACCGATTACCCGATCGTAGGCGATTGGACGGGCGCTGGCATCGACACGATCGGCATTTACGATCAGGCGAGTGCTCAATTCTCGCTGCGCGCCAGTAATACGCCCGGCACGCCAGATTACACCCTGACGCTTGGCTACCCGCTTGATCAACCGATCGCAGGCCGCTGGTCAGCCGATATGACGCACAGCGGCGTCGGCGTGTTCCGTCCTTCAAACGGTCTGATCTACCTCAAAAAGGATTTGACCAGCGGTTTTGCCGACTATACAATGGTGCTCGGTATCCCTGGCGATGTAGGCATTGCAGGCGACTGGACGAGTCAGGGCTTCGATAGTCCGGGCGTATATCGTCCGTCAGCCTCGACTTTCTTTTTGTCCGATAAAGTGCTCAACGGCAGCGTGTTTGCCGATCGTGCACTGACGCTCGGCTACCAGAACGACACGCCGATCGTAGGTGTTTGGGCAGCACAAGGGCATGACGGCGTTGGCGTGTTCCGTCCGACCAGCGGCCTGATCTACCTCAAGCAAAATTTGACCACGGGCTTTGCCGAGACAAACATCGTTTTCGGCATTCCAGGCGATATTCCAGTTGCCGGACACTGGACTAACAGCAGTGGGACGGGCGCACCAAGTCAGATCATTGTGCCTGCCAGCACATCGACGTTTGTGCCGCGTGTAACCACCGTACCGTTTACTACTCAGCCACAATCAAGCTACGACGGCTAGCCTTTCCGCGCCTCGAATTAGATCAATAATCCTCACCCTAAATCCCTCTCCTCCAAGGAGAGGGATTTCCACGCAACACGCTTTCCCTTTCCGTGTAATCCGGGGAAGGGTCAGAGTTATCGCCAATCTGGTAATTTGAGCAGAGCGATAACAGGGTAAAAAGAAACCTGTAAGCGCACGCAAGCCAACTCAGCCAACGACATCAGCTATCAACGAATTTGCAGGGAAACTTGAGCATGTGTTCAAGCGACTGAGCCAACGGGAGAATTTCTGACAGTACCTGAGCGGGCTGCTGATGCCGCTGGAAAGTAATAAGTATTTGGATCAACCGCCACCCGCTCCAGCCGCACTCCTCACTCACGTCCAGGCGTCTCTCGCTTTTCTTCCCAAACTACCAGATTAGCGCTGGTTCTACAAAAACTCTCACCCCGAATCCCCTTCCATAAGAGAGGGAGCGGGGTGAGAAAAAACCGGAATCCCCACCTTCGGGTGGGGAAAATGTGGGTTAACTCACCCGGCGACGACGCCATGCATAGGCGCTTACGCCGATCAGCAAAACAGCGCCTGCCAACCAGGGTAGCGGTGACACCGGGCGGTCGTCTGGATGTTCACCCGTACCAGGCAGCACCCCTTTGGTGATCCGTGTGGTTGCTACGGATGTGTTGTTGCTGGTATTGATGTCATTCCCGTTTGAATGCAGCGTCGCGATGTTGGTGACGATTACAGGCGGCACTACATCGCTCCGCACACGCGTCAGCACCCGCAGCGTGATCACCTGACCGGGGGTTACCGTGCCCACCGTGAAGGTTACCAGATTGCCGCTGATAACGAACGTGCCCTGAGTACTGGTAGCCGATAACACATTGAAAATGCTCGGTACCGGGTCGGTCACGATGACATTCGGGGCAGGGCTGTTGCCGTTGTTGGTGACGGTCAGCGTGAACGTGACGGCTTCCCCTGGCTGCGCAAGTGTCGGATCACCGATCTTGGAGATTGCAGGGTCGATCACGATGACAAAGGCCGTTGCAGTAGGCGCTATCGGCGTGGCCGTTGGCGGCGTGCCGGTAACTGTGCTGGTAGCGCTCGGTGTTACGGTTGGCAACGTGCCCGTGACTGTACTGGTGGCGCTCGGTGTTACGGTTGGCAACGTGCCCGTGACTGTACTGGTGGCGCTCGGTGTTACCGTTGGCAGCGTGCCCGTGACTGTACTAGTCGGAGATGCCGTAGAAGTTGCCAACGTGCCAGTAGCCGTGTTGGTAGCGCTAGGCGTGCCATTCGGCGTATTGGTGATCGTGGCAGTCACCGTGGCCGTAGTCGGTAGAGTGGGGGTAACCGTCGCGCTCACGGTTGGCGACAGGCTGCTGGTAGCGCTTGCGATACTCGTCCCGGATGCGGTGGAAGTAGCGCTTGGCGTGCTGCTCAGCGATGCGGTAACCGATGGCGTGTACGTCAAGGTAACCGTTGGGCTACCCGTGGGTGTCAACGTCGTGGTCAGGCTGGCGGTAGACGTTGGGGTGAACGTGGGCGTCAGCGTATCAGTCAAACTTGCCGTGGACGTTGGGGTGAGCGTGGGCGTCAGCGTATCGGTCAGGCTGGCGGTAGACGTTGGGGTGAGTGTTGGCGTCAGCGTATCGGTCAAACTTGCCGTGGACGTTGGGGTGAGCGTGGGCGTCAGCGTATCGGTCAAACTTGCCGTGGACGTTGGGGTGAGCGTGGGCGTCAGCGTATCGGTCAAGCTCGCCGTAGATGTTGGGGTGAGTGTTGGCGTCAGTGTATCGGTCAAGCTGGCGGTGGATGTTGGGGTAAGTGTTGGTGTCAGCGTATCGGTCAGGCTGGCCGTGGGCGTGGCGGTATTGGTCGCACTAGGAGTAACCGTAGTCGTGTTTGTCGGCGTGGCCGTGTCGATTATCACGGGCACTGAACTATTTGCTGTCACAATGGTACCGGCAGGGCTAGTCCCCACCGCAACCACCGTGTTCGTAAAAGGCGTAAAGCGTCCGTTGAGCGTCACCCGAACGGTATATGTGATCGTTTCGGTGCTGCCGACTGTGAGGATTCCACCTGGTGCTGTCACCAGCTTTTTGTCGGTGCTGCCGTCAAACGTGGCGTTACCCGTGAAGCCCGTGCCAGCGCCGCTGACTGCCGGAAGTGTCTGGATTGTGAAGGTAGCGGCAGGCGGAAAGGCATTTGTCAGGTCGTCAGTCACCTGCACATTGTGAAGTACGACATTCCCCGTATTGCTCACGGTCACCGTGAACGGCACATCGTATACATCCGCTCCTGGCCCGGCGAAGGTGGGTGCACCCGCTGCTTTAGTTGTTTTGATCAGCGGGGCTTCGGTGAAAGTGACCGGGATACTTCCGCTGGCTGTGACCGTGATCGGACCAGATGGGCCATTGCCCGTCGCTGTACCAACTGCCGTATTGGTATAGGGTCCCAAATTGGTAGCAGGGGTTACGCGTACCGTGAAGTGAATCTCGGCGGATGCTCCGACCGGCAAGCTGCTTGATCCAGGGACGAGCAAGCCCGTATTTGCGCCCGATCCGGTATAGGTGGTAACGGCTGTGAGCAGTGCGCCGCCTGTTGCATTTTGAATACTGGGCTGTGACAGCGCAACCGCCGACCCAGGTGATGGGAATGCCGTGCTCAGATCGTCCGCAACCTGCACATTGGTCAGTGGCACATTGCCGGGGTTATTCACCGTGACGATGTAGGGCACATCATACGTGCCGTCACCATTGTTCACGACTGGCCCCGCGCCGATCGTTTTAGTCACGCTGATAACCGGATTGTTGATCGTCACAGGCGCAGTCGCAGGCGATGTAACCTTTATACCGCCAGGGCTGGTACCGCTGCCCAAAACATTGTTGGTGAATGCCGGCCCCGTGCCGTTGAGTCTCACACGCACGGTGAACGTAATCGTCACCACGCCGTTTACGTTGAGGCTGCCACCCGCTGCCAGTAGATTAGTGAATCCAGTATTTCCTGTGAAACCACTGTCAGGCGCGATGCCGCTGCCCGTGCCGTTTGTCACACTGGCCGCGATGCCCGGCTGCACAGTGAAGATAGCGGGCGTTGGGAAGGTGCGCGTGAGATCGTCGGTCACTTGCACGCCGTTGAGCAGCGTATCGCCCGTGTTGGTGAGCGTGACGGTAAACGGTACATCATAGATGCCGGGCGTCACGAGCGTGGGCGTACCCGCTGCTTTGGTTGTTTTAATCAGTGGATTTTCGGTGAATGAAACAGGCGTCGGTACATTGTGAATGGCGGGGTTGCCGTCGTTCCCCGGATCAGGGACGGGTCCGTCCTGTGATTGATCGGTAACGGTGGTCGTGCCTACGTTGCTCGGATCAGTGCCCACACCGCTCGCCAGCGCCGAGTTGTTGTACACGCCCAGCTTACTTCCTGGCGTGACGCGTACCGTGAACGTGATTTGTTCCGATCCGCCGACGGGGAGCGTCCCACCTGTCAGCAGGTTAGTTCCGCCGCCAGTGCCGGTATAGCCAGCGTTCGGAGTCAGCGAAGCGCCGGGTGTCGGACTATTGACAGTTGGCGCTGTTTGAATGCTGAACGCCGCTGCGCCCGTGTAGGTAGCGCTCAGGTCGTCGGCAACCTGCACATTGTTCAGCGTGACGTTGCCATAGTTCTTGACGAGCAGCACATATGGCACGTTGTACGTCCCATCGCCATTGTTGACAACTGTTCCGGCGACGATTTGTTTGGCAAGGCCGATCACCGGATTAGGCGTGATCGTAATCGTGGCCGTCACAGGTGGCAGCGTGTTGACGACGCCACCCGATCCGGTGTAGCTGAGTACGGCACTGTTGATTAAGGCGTGGCTGGTGTGGTTCGCTGGAATATCGACAACGGTCACCTGATAGCTGATCGTGGCCGGGCTTGGCGTAACGACTGCATCGCCAAAGTTCCAGGTGAGCGCTGTCGTGGTGGTACCGTCATTCGCACCCGTGAAGGTAGGAGTAATTGGCGACGGCGTGATGTTGGTGAATGCCGACGAGCCAACGACGAACTGCAAGCCGATCGGCAGCGTATCGGTGATGGTCAGGTTGTGCAGCGTACCGAGCGGGCTGGTGATAGTGAGCGTGTAAGTTGCCGTCTGCCCGATCTTGCGCAAAGGTTGATCGACGCTTTTGGCGATCGTTGGTGCAAGGGTGGTGAACGTGGCGCTGACTGGTGGCCCACTGTATGGACGGCCTTTGCTGGCGTTCGGCCCGTTTTGATCCTGACTGTTGTAAGTGGGCAATACGGTGTTGGTATGCGCGCCGCCTAAAATCAAACCGGGATTATTCGCGGTAGCCGTGTAAATGCAGGTGAGCGTGCGGCCTACCGGAATGAACAGCGTGCTGTTAGCCGCGCCGCTGCCCGTAATCGTCAGCACACCCGCTGCGACGCTTGCCGTGACCGGCTCATTCACAATCGGCGCGCTCAGCGTACAGTTGCCGCTTGTCACGCTGACGAACGTTACGCCTTGCGCGAGTGTGTCAGTTAACACGACGCCGTAAGCGGTGCTGTTGCCGTTATTCTTCAGGGTCACCGTGTAAGTCAGCGTATCGCCACCCTGAACGTTTGCTGTGGGCGAAACCGTTTTGGTCGGCGTCAGCTTCGGTTCGGTCACCGTGACAGTTTGGCTGCTAGTCGGTACGGTCGTTACCGTACCGTTTTTGGTATAAGTCAGGCTGGCCGTGTTTATCAGCGCTTTGCCCTTCACATTGCCGACAATATTGGTTACCTGCGTGACGACGCGCACCAAAAAGCTGTTATTATTCACGACGTTATCAGGCGCTGTCGTGATGTCACCAAACGTCAGCTTCACGTTACCACTTTGAGTCGGCGCAGGCAGCGTGCCGTTGTAATCTGCCGTCAGGTGACCGTTGCTGGCAGCGAGTGTCGTAATGATCGACGGAGCGCCAACGAGCGTCATGCCCACCGGGATCGCATCGGTCACGCTCACGGCTTTTGTCACGCCTTCGGGCAGCGTTACGCGAATATCATAAGTGACCAGATCACCGATGGTCGGTATTATGTTATCAGGCACGAGCTTGATGATCGTTGGCCCTGGCACATTAGTCGTGACCGGATTACCGTTGGTGTTGTAGTTGTTAACGCCGCCGGAGCCGTCACGCTCACCGTTTATCGTGCCGCTGCCGCCGGGCGTCGTCGAACCCGTCGGGTTATCGGTCGTGTTCGTCGTGCCAGTGCCGGGGAGGCTGGTGTATTTGACGTTCGAGGTGTTGTTCGGGATTACCGCGCCCGCCAGCACACCGTTGACGATCGTGGCCGGAATGGTGACAGTCACCTTAGCGGTTGGCAGCAAGCATGTCACATTGACGGTGATCGCATTGCCGACATTGGTCACTGTGGCGGTCGAAGCCGTCGTACCGCATGGCCCACCGCCTGTGATCACTGCCGTGGCGCTGCCCGCCGTATAGCTCACGTTCGCATCGAGCGTATCCGTCAGCACCGCATCGAAGGCGGAAGCTGAGCCGGTGTTCGTGAAGGTGAGTGTATAGACCAAGGGATCGCCTGCATCGCCCGTTGGTTTGTCGACTGTCTTGGTCAACGTATTGATTTTCGGCTCTGCAACCGTCACACTTTGCGAGTTGGAAGCCGGGCCAGAATTCGCGCCGCTCACTTTTACCTGGAAGGTATCGGTCAACGGCGTTGCGTCCACGTTCGGCGCAATATTGCTGACCAACGCGTTGAACTCGATGACGACGTATTCCATCGTGCCAGCGTTCGTCTCGCCGTTGGTGATGTTCCCCAAGCTGAATACTGGTGGAACGCCTGGTGCTGTTCCGCCGCTGATACTAGCACCGGGCAGCACGAAAGTAGGCGTCACGCTGGCAACCGTATCGCTGCTCACGGACGCCGACGTGCCTAGCGTTGAGGAAATGATGTTCGTCCCTGTGTGAGCGACCAGCGCAACTTTGGTGGTGTTATCGTTCAGATATTGCATTCCAGCGGCGATGTTGTCTACCAACTGGAAATTAGGCGAAGTGCTGCGCGGAATTTGCACGACCATTCGATAGCGCACGATTTCACCGATCGCCACCTTGGGCGTGGTGGTGCTTGGCTCGGAAGTGCTGACGATCGACTTGACCGGCGCGACTGCAAAGATCGTGATGTTCCTGGTATCTTTGTCAGAGTAATTATTCAAGCCTGCGCCGGGGCCATCTGCGCCCGTCCGCACGGTTGAATTCGGGTTATAGGGTGATAGCGGCGTGGTCGGCGCTGCACTTGGCAAGCTGTAGAAGGTATCCGTCGCGGTGTTGACAATGACCTGACCGGGCGCAACACTTGGATTGATGTTGCCCGTCAGGGTGATCACAATGTCGCACACACTGGCGGCCAGCATATCGAACGGCGCGACCGTCTGTAACACGCCAGCACTGATCGTAAAGTTGCCAGCGGTCGTACAGCTTCCAGTTCCTGTGACGCCCGTAATCGCCAGACCGCCAATATCCGTCGTTGGCAGCGGATCGCTCAGTTGGACGTTGAAAGCGTCGGGCGTACCGGGCGCGTTTTTCAGCTCAACGGTATAGGTCACCAAATCGCCTGCCTGACCTGCTGACGGGTTGACCGTTTTGGTGACGGGCACATCTGGCTTGATCAATGTGACAGGCGGCGCAGCGACTGGCGCAAGTGCTGTCCCGTTATACTTGAATACTGCCGAGTTCGTAAGTGTCGTGCCCGCCTGATTGCTCAGCACGTTCAGCACAATGGCGCGGTAAACAATCGTGATCGTTTCGATTGGGTTTGCGCTGACATCGGCGTTGGTCAGGTTGCCCAGGTTAAAGGTGAGCGTTTGACCGGGTGGTGTTGTGTTGGTATTCGTTGCGGTCACGACGGCTGGAAAGCCGCCCGCTATATCTGTCGTCAAAGCCGCCGAGGACGATACGACGCTATCGACAGTAAACAGCGCTAACCCTGGCGGCAAGCTATCGACTAGTGAGGCATTCGGCGTGATGCCTTTCGGGATCGTCAATACCACCTGATAAGTCGCGGTTTCACCGATCACGGCATGAGTGGCATCGTTGTTGGTGCCGATCACGCTGGTGGTGACGAGCGTTTTAGCCGCTTGTGGATTGATCACCGTGATGATCACGCTGCCCTTGGACGCGTAATTGTTCAACGCGCCGCCAACCCCATCCGCGCCCGTCCGCTCTGTTGAGTTCGGGTTATAGGTCGAGATAACGCCAGGGCTGCCGGGTAGACTGGTGAACAGCGTGGTCGCCGTATTCGTGATCACCAGGCCGGGCGTGACGGTATACGCCAATGTGCCTGTGATAGTCAATGTGACCGTGCCGCCGCTCGGAACATCAAACGGCGTGCTGCTCAGCGTGCTGCCCGTGATCGTGAAGTTTCCGGTGGTTGCCAGACCGCTGACGCCGATCGCGGGTTCGGTGCCAGTTGCCACCACACTCGTCAAAGTCGGGTTGGCGATCGACGCGGGGATCGGGTCACTCAGCGTGGCGTCGTAGGCATCGGTTTGGCTGCCCGTCAGTGTGATCGTGTAGGTCACCGGATCGCCTGCTTGTCCGGTGGCGCTGGCAACGGTTTTGGCGGTGTTGACTTTCGGCTCGATCACGGTGATCGGCGGCGCGGTCGCGGTGGGGATGCTCAAGCCCGCGCCGTAAGTGAACGCCGCCGCGTTGGTGAGCGTCGTACCCGCCTTATTGCTGGCAACGTTCAGCACGACCGTGTTATAAGTCAGCGTGATCGTTTCGGGCACAGCATTGTTAGTGTCACTGTTGGTAACATCACCCAACGCAAAGGTCACGGTCTGACCGTTGTTCGTGATTGTTGGCGTAGTGCTTCCCACGATGCTCACGCCGGGCGAGAGTGCCGACGATACCAGATTGACAAAGGCCAATCCCGGCGGCAGCGTATCGATCAACTGCGCGTTGGGCGTAATGCCTTCGGGCACTGTGATCGTCACCGTATAAGTGGCTTGCTCACCGATCACGGCGTGCGTGTTGTCATTATTCGCGTTGACGATGCTCGTACTGATGAGCGTTTTGGTATCGCTCGGCGCGGCAATCGTCACTTTAGCGTTGTCACTGACGCCGCCTGCGGGCACAAAATTTTTGCCGCCTGCTTGTCCGGCATAATTAGTCAGCGTTGCAGTGTTAGTGATTACCTGTGAAGCCTGCGCCGGACTCGGATCGCTCGGCGTGGCAACTTTCAGCGTATAGGTGATGATCGCGATGTTATGCCCATTCGTGATCGGCGTGCCGTCCTGATTCTTGCCCGGATCGAGTGCGCCATCCAGCGAAGCTGGTGGCCCGTTGGTAGGTCCCGGATCGGTCAGTTGCAAGCCGCTCGCGAACAAGCCACCGCCTAAA
>Ga0209511_1000618_pt1 | contig 34953 bp, 61 predicted proteins | sample SSSSmetaG_FD_184141 | JGI IMG/M metagenome (GOLD analysis project Ga0209511, IMG submission 184141) | Glacier valley bacterial and archeal communities from Borup Fiord, Nunavut, Canada, to study Microbial Dark Matter (Phase II) - ​SSSS... | ecosystem: Environmental > Aquatic > Freshwater > Ice >... | reverse complement strand
TATGACAAGAGGGATTTATGGCTAAATCTCATATGATGGGGAGGGGCAAACAATTCAAGGCAAAATGAGGAGCTTGGAGGATGTAGTTATGATACCAAAAGGACAAAAAAAGGACAAAAAAACAGTAGAAAAGCTGATCACAGAGGCTGATATTAAGGCAGATTTGATAGCTCAATTAACAGATAAGGGAGTAGTAGGCAAACAATACTATGATCTCATCAATGATTATATGGCAATGTGGCATATCAAAAATGAATTGATAGCAGACATCAAAAAAAATGGAGTCAATGTCAAATGGCAAAATGGCCCAAGCCAATTTGGATATAAAAAAAATGATTGCCTGTCTGAATTAAATAAGACGAATGCTCAGATGCTCAAGATACTCTCAGAGCTAAGATTAAAAGCTATAACAGCTATTGTCATTAAAGCTGATCCTGATGATGAGCTGTAGCATCCATCCAAACATAAAAAAGTACATGAGCATGGTGGAGACAGGAGAGATCAGGGCATGTATAGAGCAGCATGATTTAATCAAGTATGTCAGGCATGTATTTGAGACAGAGGATATTTTTATTAATGTTGATCAATATGAAAAGTATCTTAGTCAGGCCAAATATTTTCCTTATGAGGAGGTCATGCCTTGGGAGCAATTTGTCTTAGGCTTGCATCTCTGCACATATAGGACATCAGATGGGATGCCTAGATGGTCTGATTTATTTTTATTGATAGGTAGAGGAGCAGGCAAAGATGGTTATATAGCATTTTCCTCAGAGTGCCTGATCAGTCCCTACAATGGCATTAAGAAATATGATGTTGATATTTGTGCAAATAGTGAGGAGCAGGCAAAAGCTCCATTTGATGATCTATGGGAAATCTTAGAAGATCCTGATATGGGCAGCCTCTTGAAAAAACATTTCTATCATACCAAAGAGGAAATCATAGGCATCAAAATGAAATCAAGGATGAAGTATAGGACTAATAATCCAAAGGGCAAGGATGGCCTGAGATCAGGCATAGTCATATTTAATGAAATCCATCAGTATGAGGACTATAAAAACATCAATGTATTTACAACAGGCTTAGGCAAAAAGGCTCATCCAAGGAGACTATATGCCACAACTAATGGAGATGTCAGAGATGGCCCATTAGATGATTTGTTAGAGACATCTCATCAGATCCTTAGAGGAGATATCCCTGATAATGGCCTGCTGCCATTTATATGCAAGCTAAATAAAAAAGATGAGATTTATGATCCATTAAATTGGGAGATGGCAAATCCCTCATTGAGATATTTCCCAAATCTTATGGAGGAGATTGAAAAAGAATTTAAAACATGGCAAAGAGATCCCTCAAAGTTTACAGCATTTCCCACTAAAAGGATGAATATCCCTGATGGAGATACTGAGATCCAAGTTACAGCTTGGGAGAATATTTTAGCAACAAATAAGCCTATGCCAAATATCAAATATAAGACTGCTGTTGTTGGGATAGATTACTCCAAGATAACAGATTTTGCCTCAGTGAATATACATGTTAAGGATGGCAATGTCAGATATGATATCTCTCATTCATGGCTCTGCAGCAAGTCTGCTGACATCCCTAAACTTAAAATACCATGGCAGCAATGGGTGCAGGATGGCAGGCTGACATATGTTGAAGATGTTGAAATCAATCCTGATCTCATTGTTGATTACATCAGGGAGCAAGCTAGAAATTATAACATTATTAAGATTGCTCTTGATGATTTCAGATATGCATTGTTAGCAAAGGCCCTTAATAATTTAGGGTTTAGTTATGAAAACAAAAACATCAAACTGATCAGGCTATCAGATATCATGAAAGTCGTGCCTGTTGTAGACTCAGCATTTGTCTCTCAATCATTCATATGGGGAGATGATCCTGTCTTACGGTGGGCAACGAATAACACAAAGCTCATAAAAATGGGCAAGAGGCAAGGTCAGGACTTAGGCAATTATGTCTATGGGAAGATTGAGTCTAAGACTAGGAAAACAGATCCATTTATGGCATTGGTGCATTCTATGTGCATTGAGGCAGAGCTGCCTGATATGCAGGCAAAGGTTATGGATCTAGATGTCAGTACATTTTAATAACAGGGAGGTGCAACAGTGGGAGTAAAAGATTGGATAATAAGCCTTTTCAACAGTGGAGGGACTCTTGATCTAAACTCTATGGAAAACGGAAAGATCACAGCAGAAATATTTTATAAGAAATTGGCAATAGAGTCATGTATCAATTTGATTTCTAATGCTGTGAGCAGATCAGAGTTTACTACTTATCAAAAGGGTAATCCTGTGCGACAGGATAACTATTATCTCTTCAATGTACAGCCAAATGAGAATAAGTCAGCCTCAAAATTTTGGAGGGATGTGATACATGAGCTAGTTTATAAAAATGAATGCTTAGTTATTATGCCTAAGATGTCGAATCAAATGTATGTTGCTACAAATTATGATAAAGCTGAGTATGCTCTTAAAGGCAATACTTATAAAAATGTAAAAATTGGGACTTATGCCCTAACAGATACCTTTAATGAGCGTGATGTCATGCATTTTGAATTGCATGATGAGGCAATGAAAGATGTTATTGATAGCATGTATCAGACATATGGAGATCTGATTGCCTACAGTACGCAAACATACAAGAGGAGCAATGCAAAAAGAGGAGCATTAGAGATCCCTGTTACATATCCTCAGGATGATGAGAGCCAAAAGAAATTAGAAAAACTCTTAAATGAAAAGATGAAAAGATTTTTTGAGGCTGAAAATGGTGCAGTAATCCCTCTCACAAATGGGATTAAGTACAATGATTTATCATCTACAGGATATAAGACAGGCTCTGACAGCAGGGACTTAAAGGCCCTGATCACAGATATATTTGAGTATGTGGCTATTGCATTTCAAGTGCCTCCTACTTTGCTCTTGGGCAGTGTGGCAGATACTGACAAGGCCCTCACAAATTTCCTGACATTTTGCGTTAATCCCATTGCTGAATTATTGAATGATGAAATCAACAGGAAATTTTACAGCAAGGATGAGTATCTAGCAAGGACTTATATCAAATTGGATACATCATTGATCAAGGTATCAGATATCAAGGATGTTGCTAATGCTCTTGATGTCCTATTGAGGACAGGCTCTAATACCATCAATGACAATCTCAAGATTTTAGGTAGAGAGCCAATTACTGATCCTATCGGGGATCAGAGATTTATCACAAAGAATTACATGGCAACAGACGAATTTTTAACAGGAGGAGGGACAGAATGAAAATCAAAAAAAAGCTATGGGAATTAAAGCAGCTTGCAGGACAGCCTGACATCTTAGAGATGTATCTGTATGGAAATGTTGAGTCTGATGGATATGATTATTGGTCTGATGAAAAGGTCAGCTCAGAGACATCAGCAAATCATTTTAGAGATGAGCTTGCAAAGTATCCTGACATCAAGCAGATCAAAGTATTTATCAACTCCTATGGAGGAGATGTCTTTGAGGGTACTGCTATTTATAGTCAGCTCAAGAGACATGCTGCAGAGGTCATAGTACAGATAGATGGATTTGCTTGCAGTATAGCATCCCTCATTGCCATGGCAGGAGATCAGGTGATCATGCCTGCTAATACAATGATGATGATCCACAACGCATGGATGGGAATATTTGGCAATGCTAAGGAATTAAGAAAAGCAGCTGATGATCTTGATGCCATCATGGAGGGCAATATGGAGGCCTATCTGCTCAAGGCAGATGGCAAGATAACAAAGGACAAGCTGATGGAGCTGCTTGATGGTGAGACATGGCTGACAGCAAAGCAATGCCTAGAGTATGGATTTGCAGATCAAGTCCTCACTAAAGAGACAGACATGACAGAGGCTCAGGCCCTGCTGCAAAAGGTCAATCTCAGCCTAGAGGCTAAGGTCAGTTATAACAAGGCCATTGCTGCACAGCTAAGAGATATGACAGAGACAAAAGAGGCTATAGATGATCCCAAGGTCATAGAGGCTATTGAGGACATTGAGGCAATAAAAGAAGATCCCAAAGAAAACAATCTCAAAAAGCTATTCCTATCCCTATCAAAAATAAAATAAAAAATTGGAGGAGACAAAATGATTAATTTAGACAATTTCAAGGCACAAAAGGCAGAGGTACTAGCAAAGATTTCTCAGGCAATCAAGGATGGAAATGAGGAGGCATTTGCTGTCTCATTTAGCTCTTTTGCAGACATCATCCAAAATGCTGTTATGGCAGAGGCATCAGGTATGCTACAGGCTGCAGATGTAACAGTGTTAGCAGGCAGAGGAGTCAGAGCTTTAACATCTGACGAGACTAAGTATTATCAGGCTGTCATTGGTGCAATGAAGTCCTCAAATCCAAGGCAGGCTCTCACAGATATCACTATTACCATGCCTCTGACAGTTATTGATGCTGTCCTTGAAAATCTCACAGAGGCTCATCCATTGCTTGAGGAGATTGATTTTGTGAATACATCAGGCCTAGTGGAATATCTTGTAAATACTAATGTTTCTAGGACTAACATGGCAACATGGCAAGCTCTGACAGCAACAATCGTAACTGAGGCTGTTGGTGGATTTAAGAAGATCTCCCTAGGACAGAAAAAGCTCTCAGCATTTTTGCCTATTAGCAAATCAATGCTAGATCTTGGAGCTGTTTGGGTAGATAAGTATGTCAGGACAGTCCTGCAGGAGGCTCTCTTTAATGGCCTTGAGGATGGCATCATCTCAGGAGATGGACTTTTAGAGCCAATTGGTATGATCAGAAATCTAGATGCAGCTGTAGATCCTGTTACAGGATATGTTGCTAAGGTAGCAGTAGCAGTTACATCATTTGACAAGGCTGCCTATGGTGCATTGGTTGCTGCTCTCTCAGCAGGCCCTAATGGAAACAACAGAGTAATTAATGAGGTAATCCTCATAGTCAATCCTGTTGATTACCTAACTAAGGTAATGCCTGCTACTACTCATCTTGTACAGGGAGTTTACATTAATAATGTATTCCCTATCCCTACAAAGGTTATCCAGTCCTCTGTCTTGACAGCAGGATCAGCCATCATTGGAGTACCTAAGCAGTATTTCATGGGCCTTGGAACAGCCAAAGAGGGCAAGATTGAGTATAGTGATGAGTACCGTTTCCTTGAAGATGAAAGAGTCTATCTTGTCAAACTGTATGGCAATGGTATGCCTAAGGACAATGCAGCATTTAAGCTGCTTGATATCAGTGCCTTAGCTCCTGCTGTTGAAGTTTGAAAGACTCAGCTTAACAGCTTGACAGTAGGATCACTCATCCTAGAGCCATCATTTGAGGATAGCATCCTCACATATGAGGCTAATACGAGTAATGCAACAAATAAGATTACAGCAACACCAGATGATGTTGGAGCTGTGATTGCAATAACAGTCAATGATGTTGCTCATGTAAATGATACAGCAGCAACATGGCTGACAGGTCTAAATACTGTTGTCATTACTGTAACAAATGGAGCTGAGGTTAAGGTCTATACTGTCTACGTTACAAAGGCATAAAATGAAATGAGGGAGGCAGAAATGTCTCCCTATTTTTTTAAAGTAAGGAGGTGGCATGATGGAGACTCTGCTGCCATTAGTTAAGTCAGAGCTTAGAATTACATGGACTCATGAGGATGCAGATCTGCTCAGACTCCTAGCAAGAGGCCAAACAGTCATAGATAGATGCATAGGCATTGCAATGGATTATGAGACAGAGGGAGAGGCAAGAGAGCTGCTCTTTGCCTATGTCAGATACAGCAGAAATAATGCTGTAGAGTATTTCCGAGAGAATTTCCGAGATCAGATAACATCTCTATCCCTGCATCATGGAGCTGAGGCATTTGCTGCCTTGGAGGTCGTATGATCAAAATAAAAGAGTCAGTATACAATGATGGCCTATTGCAATATGGGAGCATGACAGCAACATATAATGCAAAAAAAGAAAAGACAGGAGCAACATTTGCAGAGGCAGGCAAGCTATATTATCAGGAGCTGTCAGCAAGAGATGGAGATATCATCCTAGCATCTCAAATAGGATACAAGATTGATCTCAAAGTTAAGACTCCCAAGATCATAGGTATCACAACATCAGATAAGGTCATGATTAATGAGCTGCTATATGACATCAAATCTATAGATGGAGACAGCATGAGCTTGTATCTCTATCTGCAAAAGGCAGGTAATTAAAATGAGCTATAAGATAACAGCAACAGATGAGAAGATTTCTGCAGCATTGGATAATGTGGGATTGCCTGTATTTTATGGAGAAGTGCCTGAGGATCAGCTTAATGGCTATAATTTTATTTATTATAAGCCATCAGCTCTCAGAAAAAATTCCATCAATACCTATGGGCAAAATGTCATAGTTATTTTAGTTACAAAGCTCTCAGATCTAGATAAGGAGATGCAGATCATTGAGGAGATGGAGAGCATCAAAATGCAAGCTGTCGGAGATGCTCAATATAACAGATATCAAATAGGCGAGACAACAGAGTTTATTAATGTTGTGGCCTATACCTTTGTACGGACAATTAAAAGGATGTGCTAAATGGGAGCAAAGTTTGAGCTTGATGTTAAGGATTGGGAAGATTTCAATGCTAGACTGCAGCTCTTAATGGGCAAATCAGAGGATGTTATCAATGATGCTCTCCTCTATGATGGAGTGCAGATCATGACAGATGATGTAACAAGATTTATCCCAAGATCAAGGAGATCCAAGGGACATGCTAGAGATGAGGATTGGTCTAAAGCAATTACATATAATTTAGGATTTACAGTAATCTCCAAAGGTGGAGCAGCAAGCAATAAAAACTCTTTTGGCTATCTCATATTCCCTGACGAGGGCAGAGGTGTAAAAAATAATCATGCTCATGACTTCTCAGGCAAAGGATCTGCTGTTGCTACTCCTAAGATAATGGATATTTTAAACATTGCTATTTCTAAAGCGATTGAGGAGGTAATTTATAAATGAATGAAGTAATAACATTTGATGGAGGCAGAGTCAAATCTGCAAGTATGAGACAATTAACAGGAGATGTGGCAGGATTAGCAAAGCCATTTTGCCGTACAGCTACATTATCAGGAGAGACAGAGATGAGGGAGGTCATCAAAAAAGATCCAGAGACAGGATCAGCAGAGTCTGTGGCAATGCCTGTAAAGCATATGGTAACATTGGCAGGGAGATTTCCTGCAGCCATCATCAGGGAGGTCAATGGACTAGATAGCAAAGGCCTGAGAACAGGTGTTTATGGCTATGGCCCAACAAGCAGAGGCAAAAACTTTATTCTCACAGCAGATATGGTTGATGAATTTGAGGATGTTGTTAAAAAGATAGCATATCCCAAATGCACAAACATTAAGGGCCTGACTTATGAGATTGATAATGAGTCAGACGAGTATGGCTACATGGAGCTTGAGATTACATGTCAGGCAGTCCTCATTGGTGGAGTGCCTAGATTTTATGTGGAGTCATTTGTTGGAGAGTCCATTGCAGCAATAACAGATGCATGGGATAATTTTGAGGCCTCCTTAGTGGCAGGCTATGCAGTCCTCTATGATGGCAATGGTTCAACAGGTGGAGCAGCTCCAATTGATAACATTGTCTATGCTGAGGATGCCTCTGTAACGGTGGCAGCAGCAGGGACATTAGTTAATACAGGAAAAACATTTGATGGTTGGAATACAAAGGCAGATGGCCTAGGCACAGATTATGCCTCAGCATCAACTATGCTTATGGGTACTGCAGATGTTACATTGTTTGCTCAGTGGATTGCATAAGAGAGGATTGAGGGATTATGTTAATACAAACAATTAAACTCCATGAGATCCTCATTGAGGAGATCAATGGAGTATACGAGGCCACAGAAAAAAATCATGAGGTATGTCCTGCAATGCTGACAAATTATGCCATTGAGCAGGGACATAGGCAGGGACTGATAAAGTCCTCCCTTGTCAGCGATCTATTTGCCCTCTATGGCTCTTATAAGGATCATGGTGGCAATATGGCTCAGGCTGAGTCAGGAGCAATCAGGGACATCCCTGAGGGCATGGTAAGTGAGATGGGATCTCTGCTAGATGAGACAAAAATGACAGCTGTAATCTACATGGGATGCATTGGAGCTAACAAAGCATTTAAGTATTCCTATGACGAATTTTTGGAGAGATACCATGCTGATGTCAGCGAAAAAATGCAGACTTATGTTAATCTCATCTCAGGTCTATCAGTGAATGACAAAAATGCATTTGCTGCAGAGTTTAGAAATAAGACTCAGGACTCCAAATCAAAAAAAAAATAATCCCTCCCAAACTTGAGATAAAGGACATGATAGATAAATACAGCTATTATGTCCTTTTTTTGGGTTTAGGAGAGGAGTTTTTTTGGCATGCTCCATTAATTGAAGTAGAAAAGGCAGTAGATAACAAGGTAGCAATGGACTCATGGAGTGCAAATCCTAAGACTAGATAGGGAGGAGGTTAGAAATGGCTCAGAGTGAGATCAAAATCCAATTTAAAATAGAAAATGCTGAGTATAAAAAGGGCATTGATGCCATCAAAAATGAGACAAAGACATTAAACAAAGAGTTTCAGCTAGAGCAGGCTCAGTTAAAATTGACAGGCACAGAGACTGACAAGCTAGAGAGCAAAATGACTTTTTTAAATAAGAAATATGAGCTGACAGCAAGGCAAGTCAAAGAGACAGAGGATCAGCTGCAGAGAGCAAAATCTGCTTTTGGTGAAAATTCCAAAGAAGTCAAGACTCTTGAGGACAGTTTGCTTGATGCTAAGATTGCCTATGAAAAGACAGGCAATGAGATTGCAAATACAAATAAAAAGCTAGATGAGAGCAAAGATAAATGGAAAAATGCATCAAAGGCAGTAGGAGATTTTGGTAAAGGTGCAGAGAATGCAGGCAATAAATTAGCTCCTGTATCCACAGCTGCAGCAGGTGCATTTGCAGGTATAGTGGGGATTGCTGTTGGAGCAGGCAAGGCTGCTGATGATATCAATACCATGGCAAAAGTTACAGGCTTATCTGTGGAGGAGATCCAAAAATTTCAATTTGCTGCAGATACAATAGATGTCTCCTTGGATACCATGACAGGAGCATTAACTAAGGTAACTAAAAACATGTCAGGAGCAAAGGATGGCACAGGCCCTGCAGCTGAGGCATTTGGCAAATTAGGAGTCTCTGTTGTAGATAGCTCAGGAAATTTGAGAGACAATGAAGATGTTTTTTATGAAAGCATTGATGCCTTAGGCAAAATGACAAATGAGACTGAGAGAGATGCTCTAGCAATGGAGATTTTTGGCAAGTCAGCAACGGAGCTTAATCCTCTGATCCTTGGAGGTGCAGATGCACTCAGGGAGATGGGAGATGCAGCTGATGCCAAAGGCCTGATCTTATCTCAGGAGGAGCTAGACAAGGCAAATGCTTTGAATGATACTCTTGATTTGATGAAAGCAGAGACTCTACAGGGCCTGATGCAGATAGGATCTGATTTAGCTCCTGTATTAATCCCTATGTTTGAGTCAATTGGAGTTGCAATTGGAGCTGTTATCACATGGTTTCAGAGTTTGGATGAGGGTACAATGAAAACAATTTTAGTGATCTTGGGCATTGTTGCAGTGATTGCTCCTGTCCTGATCATAATAGGCAAGGTTGCAACAGGTATCTCAGGCATCATGACTCTGATTGGGATGCTTGGGCCTGTATTTGCACTCCTGACAGGGCCTATAGGCATTGTAATTGCAATTGTAGCAGCTGTTATTGCCATTGGAGTATTGCTTTATAAAAATTGGGATTGGCTCAAGGGCAAAGCAGGAGAGCTATGGAGCAGCATCTCAGGTACATTTAACAATATCAAGGAGAGCATCGGCTCTGCAATTAACTCTGCAAGAGATACAGTTAAGGGAGCAATTGACAAGATCAAAGGCTTTTTTAACTTTACTTGGGCATTGCCAAAGCTAAAGATGCCTACATTCTCAATGACAGGCAAATTTAGTCTCAATCCTCCAAGCATCCCTAAGTTAGGAATAAATTGGAATGCTGATGGAGGTATCTTTACAAAGCCAACAGTATTGAATACATCTCAAGGTTTGCAAGGATTTGGGGAGGCAGGAGCAGAGGCCATATTGCCAATATCAAAACTAGCAGGGATCATCAAGGATCTCATGCCTGAGGCCTATGCATCTACTGCAGGAGGTACTATGGTGCATGAGGTAGGAGGCAATCTCAATCTCAATCTATCGGGACAGAGTGCAGGACTGCTCAATGTGCAGGCCATTGCAGATGAGGTCTTAGGCCTAGTATTGCAAAATATAACACAGGGTAACAGGAGCATCCCAAATAGAGCAGGGATGATGCCATTTTAGGAGGAGGAGGCAATTATGAATAATTTCACATGGGGAGCAACAGATCTCAATGTAATTGATGGATCATATATCCCTCCTCACAAAAAAGTAAACATAGAGGAGATCAAGACAATTCCTGCCCTTGATAATCTGCTGCCTAACAGCATTTTACAGATGGGAGGCAGAGACAGGATTGAGGTAACATTGCAGGGCATAGTATACAATTTCGCTGAAATGAATGCTCTGAGTGATGATGATGTATCCAAGACAATCAGGACATTTACAGATGCCTATGGCCTGAGCTTGAGCATGATCATCAAAGAGTTTAAATTAGGCAATTGGAAACATGGGCAAGTATTTGAGTATACCTTGACATTGATGGAGGCCTAGCATGAGAGCAATAGCAGAGAATACACTAGCACTCTTAAAGAGCCAAAGGATGCTAGGTCAAGACAAATATAATTATGAGCTTAAATTAGAGGGATATGATGCAGGGTATGGAGACATAGAAAACACACTCACACAAACAATATCAACATCAGCAACATGGGGAGATTATTGCATCAGATCAGATGGCAAAGTTTTATATGCCTATCATTCAGGCACAGGCATATATCTCAAGGTGATTGAGTCAGAAGATGTCATGCTATCAACATATGACTCAGGCTCAGGAGGCACATTATTTTATACCTTGGGAGAGAATATTACAGGTGGATGCTTTTCTTTAATCAGGCTGAAAAATGGGAAAATATTGCTGATCATCAATGATGGTGGCAATTTTACAACATCAATCCCTCATGCAACAAAAGTCTATACTTCTAATAATGGATTAGGGACTGATTTTGCATTAACAAGTACATTAGGATCATCGGCTAGGATAGGGACAAATCTGTCCTACATGAAGTCATATGTTGCAAAATCTACTCAAGGAGCAGATGGAGCAATATTTATTGCCACGTATGAGAGGAGGAGTGAGTCAGGGTATGACATGGTGCAGATTGTCATATACAAATCAATTGACAATGGAGCAACATGGGCAAAAAAATATGCAAACGTCCTCTCATGGTCTAACAGGTATGAGTCATTAAGATCATTTGCAATTATTGGCAATATGGTTATATTGGCATTTACGTATACATATGCAACAGTAGATGCCTATGCAATGATCAGTACAGATTATGGTGAGACATGGGTTGTAAATAAAACAAATTTTGTAAATCTACCTGAAGATGCCCAAGGTCATGCATTGATTGATTTTGCTATTGATTTAAGTAGCTCATTATTTATGATAATAAGTACAGGGCCAACATTAGGCACAGCATCATTATACAAAGCAATAACAACAAAAAATATGACTTATGATCTGCTCAATACATGGAATAATTGGCTATTGGTAAAGGAGAATATTAAAAGATATTATTATCAGGAGGGATTTCTAACAATCAGTCCTAGAGGGACAATACATTTTTTATTTCATGAATTAGGGACATCAGTTAAAGATACAGGCATGATCAGGACATTATACTCTGCAGCATTTCCTGCCTCAAGCCTGTCAATAAGCAAGGGCAGAGGTGGAGCTAATAGTCTCAATATCTCAGCAGATAATGCTAATGGGAGGCTCAATTTTAAAAATCCTGATAGAGATCTCTATGGCATCCTCAATCTTAATAAGCAAATTATTGTAAAAATGGGATATGGTGAGGATCTGATAGAAGTATTTACAGGCCTGATAGATGAGTTTAGCATGAAAACTTATCCTCAAATGCTAGAGATCACTTGCAGAGATAATCTTAAAAAGGCATTGGATCAGACAATAACAGAGGCAGGGCAACATACAGTATCATTTGAGAATACTGCTATTGAGTCAGTATTTGGGTATCTGTGTTATCTAGGAGGCATTGCAACAGGGAAGATAGAGGAGACAGGGATTAATATTACCAAGGTCTTTTCATGGCAATCCTATGCTGATGCATTTCAATTTTTGGCAGATTTGGCCTCTTTTGAATTTGGTGCAGACGAGTATGGCAAAATGTATTTCACTAGGGATCATCAGCCTGATAACATGCAATTGGCCTATACATTTGAGGAGGGCATAGACATTGCCTCAATGTCTTATAAGCTCGCAGACAAGGATTTATATTATAAGGTTGAAGTCTATGGCAAGGACTCTGAGGGGACTGTACTAGTATATCAAGCTCCTTTTTTGGATGCTGCAAAGTACAATATACTGCCTCAGAAAATCCTCAAGATTGATGCAACAGAGACAGGCACTGTTGCAGAGCTTAAAATGATAGCAGAGAGAGCTATTTATCTGATGAATAGCAGGACAGCCATTGTTGACTTTTCTGCTGTGGCAGTCCCATGGCTACAAGTGGGAGATTTTATACAAGTCATGGAGACATCAACAATGTCAGCAGGCATTTATAGGATCAGCAGCCTCAATCTCAAAATGACAGATAGAAATTTCATGATGGATATTTCGACTTATTATTATGGGGATAGCATAGTCAGTGGAGATCTGCCCACAGAGGCTGAGACTCAGACTGCAAATGCTGCACTAAACCTGATCCCTGAGATGACAAGCAATACAGCTCCATCAGGCATTGCTAAGGCCTCAAGCATCTACAATAGCAACTATGAGCCATGGCAAGCATTCAACTCTACAAATACAGACTATTATTGGAATTGTTACAGCTCCTATGGATGGATTGAGTATCAATTTGCTAAAAATACCATTATTGATAAGTACATGCTTAAAGCAAGGCAAGCGATAGATTATAATGATGCAATGCCTAAAAATTGGAGTCTTGAGGCATTTGATGGCGATAAATGGATCATCCTTGATAGCAGGACAAATCAGACAGCATGGGCCATTGATGAGCAGAGGTCATATAATTTTGTCAATACCAAAGCCTATGCCAAATACAGGCTCAATGTCTCAGCTAACAATGGATTTAATAGACTCCAATTGGAGCAACTTGCAATGTACTATAGAGGAGGGATCTGATGAGCAATGCATTAAGTCAAGCAATTAAAGCTAAGACTGACAGTCAATTGAGGATGGCAGAGAATGATGTTAAGCCAATAGTCAAAGAGTCAGCAACAGGAGTCATATATATTGCAGATCCTGATGATTATAGTCAGCAGCTATTGTCAGGCAAAAATATATCAATCACAGTAGCAGGTAATGCTAAGACAATTAATGCAGTTATGGGACTGCTTGCAGGCTCTAATGTCTCAATATCAGCTCCTGATGCTAATGGCAAGGTAACAATTACAGGCACGATATCGGGCAAGGGCATTAATATTACAGATTTCACAGGTAAAAATGGCTATGCTCTGACATATAATGCAGCAACAGATAAATTTATACTTACAGAAATTGCTAGTTCCTATGAACTGCCGCAGTCTACCGAAACAATTTTAGGCGGCATCAAGGCCAAGGCCAAGACAACAGAGGCCTCAGAGGTGGCAATAGATCCAGCCACAGGCAAATTATATGCTCCATCTCCTGATCAGGCAGCAAATGGCCTGCCTGCAGGTGGCACAGCAGGGCAGATCCCTATTAAGGTTGATGGGACTGATTACAACGCTGCATGGGGAGATGCTCCATCAGGTGGGGACAGTGGGACATATTATACTAATGCAATAGATCAGCCTCCTGCCTCTCCTCACTCAAATGATGATGAATTTGATGGGCCATCACTTGATGAAAAATGGGCATGGCTTAATCAGGGAACAAGCACAGCAACAATGGCAAATGGTAAGGTTGTATTTGATCTCCCTGCCTCAATGGATAATACAAGAGGTTTAATACAGCCTGCTCCAAGTGGTGATTTTACAATCATTGCAAAAATTAATGCCAATGTCCGAGAGGTTAACTATTCAAATTTCGGCATCATTGCATACAATAGTGCTAATAATCGTTTGGTTATATTAGGCAAAGGTGCAAGACTTAATAATAGAAGTATAAGCGTATCAAGATTAACAACAACGGGATGGAGTGGTGATTTATATTTATCTCATGGTATTGGTGGCGTCGACATATATTTAAAAGTAATGAAAGTAGGAACAACATTAAAATTTTATTACAGTTTAGATGGAACATGCTGGCTATGGATACTGGATGAGGACGTCGCAACACATATTGGAGCATTGACAAGTATCGGCATAGCATTTTATCGAAATAACAACACACCCACAGAAAAAATGTTTGGCCTGTGCGATTGGTTCAGGGTAATAGAGCCATAAAATATTTAGAGCCTCAAGGCTCTTTTTAATATGACATGAAGAGCAAATAGAAAAGTTAGAAGCGAGGATTCCGTCCTGGGGTCCTTTTCTATTACAAAAATATAAGGAGAGTGATTTAAGTGGAAATGATAAGAAATATTTATACACAGTTATTTGGGTATTCAAAGGGGGAATGGCGAATCGGAGGGGCCTTGGCTGCAATTGGAGGAGTGATTGGTGGAATGTTAGGTGGATTTGACGGACTGCTAAGAGCACTGCTCATTGCAATGGTCTTTGATGTTTTCACAGGGGTTTATCTCAAGAAAATTTTAAAGCAAATAAGCTCATCCAAGGGCATCAATGGTATTTCCAAGAAGATTGGAATCCTGATGATGATCATGTTTGCTTTCGTCATTGATGGAGTGCTAGGGCAAACCGGGGTCCTGAGAAACGGTGCTGTAATATTTTATTTAGCCATGGAAGGCTTAAGCTTAATTGAAAACTTAACAGCTATGGGTGTGCCTGCGTTTCAGCCACTTAAAGAGTACCTGGCGCAGTTACAGGAAGATGGAAAAAAATCGGAACCTACAATAATTAAAACCGTAAACCAAGCTACCACAGAAACAATAGATGGCGTTACCACAGAATCTGTTAAGGAAACAGTTACGGCTACAACGTCGAAGGAGGAATAGCATGAACATTGTCCAGAAATACATGACGCAGAACGACTGCTACAAAGCAAATCAGCGTCTGGTGTCTGTGGAGTATCTGATTGTTCATAGTACCGCCACTCTGGGCATTATGGCGGCGGATTGGTACATTAGATGGAATAAATCCGACGTTGCAAAATGTGTCCATGCTTTTGTGGATGATCAGGTGGTTATGCAATATCTCCCCTGGGATTGGCGCGCGTGGCAAATAGGTACAGCGTGGGGAAATAGCCACAGTATTGGATGTGAGATGTGCGAAGATAAGCTGTGGGAAGAATCCTATTTCCTGAAGGCAAAAAGGAACATGGTTGAGCTATATGCGATGCTTGCAGTCAAGTACAATGTACCGGTAAAGAAGATCGTTGGACACTATGAGGCTTACCAGCTAGGCATCGGCAGCAATCACGGAGATCCTCAACACTGGTGGAAGAAGTTTAACTACACGATGGACGACTTCCGGGCGGAGGTTGCGAAGGAGATGGAATCAATGGAAGTTTTAAAATTAGGAATGACAGGTACATCGGTCAAGACGCTTCAGGAGAATTTACAAAAGCTGGGGTATATTCTGGAGGCGGATGGAAGTTACGGACCGGGAACCGTGGCAATTGTTAAGAAGTTCCAGACGGATAACAAACTAGTGGTAGACGGTATCGCCGGACCTGGAACACAGGCAAAGATAGCGGAACTATTAAAGCCTGCACCGGTTGTAGTTCCGGGGCCTGAAGAATTGTGGAAGTGTAGCATGGAAATTGATAACCTAACCTTTGCACAAGCGAAAGCGCTGAAAGCACAGTACCCGGATAGTGCTATCGTAATAGAATAACACCCAAGCAAAAAGGCATCTCGCATTGAGGTGCCTTTTTTTATTTGTCCATTTTTGCCCTTGATACCCGCCGTGTCAAAAGAATGTCAAAACTATTTACATTCGAATACCTTTTATCCAGCCTTAAAGAAAATAAGAAATGGCTGTTTTCAACGGTTCACTATGTTTTACTACCCTTTACTATGTTATGTCGTTTAATGATTGTTTAACCATCAGAATAGACGCTATCTTTAATTGTATACAATCGTTCAACTTTTAATCAACTAAACTACTATTAATTAACATAAACCAGATTACAAAATATTAAAAGAAATGGCTATTTTACTCAACTGTTATCACATATCATTAACCACGAACCTACTGAATAATATGGGCGGCATGTATTAGGAAACGGCTATTTCCAATGGTTAGAGTCTAAAACTCAACTTTTGCTCAACTTTTTAACCAAACAAAGAATTTATCTTGACGATATTCTCTTCCTGCATCTCTGCCAGGTAATGGCTGTATGTTTCCAAAATGGTTTCAACAGTGTCTCCCGCCAATTTAGCAATAGATTGTAAATCAAATTGGCGAGATCTAATCAAATTTGTTATATAGGTGTGCCTTAATCCGTGATAGGTGATAGGCGCGCCTAATTTTTTATAGGTTTTGTTAGCACTTACCGTTATGCATGTGGGTGCCTTATAAAAAACAAACCCATCCATCGTCCTAAAAGGATAAGCATTTATTGCATCCATTGTCTTTTTCGGGATAGGAATATCCCTGTAAGAATTTTGAGTTTTTAATCGGTCGGTAGAACAGTATTTTTCACCGTCGTACTGAAACTGATGATGAATTTTCCATACACCTTTTTTAAAATCAATATCATTTACATTTAGGTCTGTGGCTTCGCCAGCTCTCACGCCACAAGTCAACGCAATTAAGCTGTAGAGTTTTACCTCTTCATCTTTAATCTCCTCCACGAGGCTTGTAGCGACTTCTACGGATAGCACGTTTTCTAATTCGTCTGTTTTCTTTGTTGGCTTTTTTACACTATGGAAAGGAACATATTGCAAGTAACCATATTCTTTCGCAGCGTTTAAAAACACACTCCACCCGCTTTTTATTGAGGATATTGTATTGTAGCTGTAATCATTCTCTAATCTTGTAATGTTTAGTGACAGATCCATCTTGCTTATTTCATTCAGTGGCTTATTTTTAAAATCACAGTGCTTTAGAGCTTGTTTTCTGTTTTTCATGGTATTTTGGGACCAGGTTTTTTTCATGATCCCACAATACGTTTCTGCAAATTCTTGCAATTTGGGCATGCTTGTTCCCACTTTTTTTATCACAGGCATGTCATTTTCTATTTTTTTCTTGATCTCTTCGCCTGCAAGCTTGGCATCTTTAGATCTGCTAAAACCAGTCTTCTTTTTTTGTTTGCGCACTCCGTCAAAGTAGTAGCTAACGGTAACAAAATACAATCCTTTTTTATCTTTGCCTGGTGGATGAATAACAATACGATCGTTCATTTTAAACCTCCTCAAAATATCTTTAAAGAAAAGGGAGCTTAGCTAATGCTCCCTTACTTTCATTTGTACTGTCTTAAATTTGCGACGATTTTGCCCATTACGTGTACATCACCGCTAGAGAGGACTATCGGCTCATATGCGGGGTTTTCCGCCTGTAGAATAACTTGCCCGTCTGTTCGATAAAAACGCTTCAGCGTGGCTCTGGTGTCTATCAGGATAGCTCCTATCTCACCATTTTCAAGATCTTCTTGTTGTTTGATAAAAACAATATCGCCATCCATGATATTTACATTGATCATGCTGTCGCCTTGGATCCGGAGACAAAAATCTGCTTTGATCTTGATGTCAAGATTAAAGTACTCTTCGATGTTTTGTTCTGCCAGTATTGGTAAACCTGCAGCTATTGTTCCCAGGAGAGGAATAGAAGCAGTAATCCCCGTGGACGCTCTTCGCAGAATTTGGGTTAAATCATGATTCATCAAGTCATCCACAGACATTTTATAGATCGTAGCTATGTTAGAAATGATTCCTATGTTGGGGGTTCTGATTCCTTTTTCCCATTCACTGACCGCAGAAGAGCTTTTATATCCGAGCATTTCTGCAAGTTCTTTTTGCTCAACATTTGCTCTTTCTCTAAGAAATTTCAAATTTCTACCAAAAATTGTAGTCATTTTTCCGCCTCCTTATTAATGAAACTATTATAACACTAATTCTAGTTATTAGAAACAAAATTCTTCAATATTATTTCTAGAATTTAGAAATAGTTTTCTTGACTTCTAGAATTTAGAAACATATAATGAATATAGGAGGTGAGAATGATGTCAAAGAAAACACTAAGACAATTCAGAAGAGAAAAGGATATGACCCAGGAAGAGCTTGCAAGCCTTGCAAAAGTAACACCAAGAACGATTTCAAAATACGAAACTAAACCAAGCACACTCAAAAATGCCAAATACGAAACTATTTCGAGAATTGCTAAAATCCTAGGAGTATCTGTAGACGATATTTTTTTAAACTAGACTTCTAGATTTTAGAAGTAGAACAGCATAACAAAACAAATGTTCTATAAACAGGACAACAAAGGAGACAAAGAATGAATGAATCTAATAAAGCAATAATAAACCGCCTCATGAAACAACATGAAAAAGATACATCTGAAATTGCTGAAAAGATAATGAGCTTATTAAAAGAGAAGTGTGAGACATATGGAGAATTAGAAAAGGATATCAGAATTGTTACTAAGTCAATCAAGTTCGACAACAGAGAAACCCTAGCTGACAAGTTGCAACAACTTCTTGAAAAAGAGATGAACGACTTGCCGTTAACAAATCGTTCAAGTGCTTTTAATTCTTATGCAGTTAATGTGTGTGAGAACGAGGAATGGCAAGATATGGAAGTTGAAATTATATCGGATAAGGCCACATCAGCCAATATTTTACTTTCTCAAAATTGGACACTGTTAAAACTTGCAGAATCTGATAAAGGGTTAGTCGGCATTTTTAGGAGGCCCAGGTAATAAACCGTCCTCAAAATCTAAATTGGCTTTCCGATACCCATCTATTCCCAGAATATAATTAACAGTTTGGGCGGCCGGGTTATCAATATCTGTAACTGATGTGTAAATGGATAGTAATGTCCATCCGCGGCTCAATAAAGCATTGACCTCCTCGATACTCTTCTCAGCGGAATCATATAAATGCTTTGAAATGACAACCTTCATTTCTATTACTTCACTGTAGTTCAATAAAATCACCTCCTTTCTATACCAAGTATAGCAAAGGAGAATAAAAAAGAAAGGAGATAAAAAGAAATGGAACAAATCAATGAAAAAGATTTTCTGACCGTAGATCAAGTTGCTGAAATGTTCCAGGTAACACCACAATCGATTTATCAAAAAATCAGCGGTGGGACAATTCCAACGCATCCATGGTTCGGAAAACCGAGAATACCAAGAGAGGCGGTCATGAACTGGGATATAAGCACAAAAGATACATTTGCAGAGCGAAAACTAAGACAGGAAATAGAACAAAAAGACGAATTAATCAGATCCTTGAAAAATACCATAAGAAGTATTGTAAAGACAGGTTTAGAGGTGTCCCTATGAACCTAAACATAGGCGATAAGGTCCATGTAAAATCAAAACGGTATTTATTGCAGCACTCTGGCAGAATAACCCAGATAGGGAAAAAAGAGATTGAAATCACGAACGGATACGAAACGGTAAGAATCAGATTAAGAGATTGGGAGGTAAAAAAGATATGAACATTTTTAAAAAAATTAAGGAACTAGAAAAGAAAGTGGCTGCCCTTGAACTGGTACTTCAAGAACAGCCGAAAAATGAAAGTGTGTTAGATATTGAAGTCATCAAGAAGTCAATCATGGATGACATTAAAAATGGTGTGAAGAGTATCCCGAGTAGAACAAATCTTATTCCTCTTTAATAATTTTTTCGACTAATCCAAGTTTTTGCAGGGCATCTAGGGTAGCAACTACAGAAAGCTCTACGGTCTGCCACATCTGATCCTTAATATCATACGATATGTGATCCTTGTTAATTTCAAATGTGTTCATTACAGATGTATGAATAATATTAGCTAAATCATCACGTTTCATTTCAAATCACCTCCTTTCTATACCAAGTATAGCAAAAGGAGGGAATAAAGAAAGGAGAATTACATGAAAATAATTAAAGAAAGCTATATCACGGATTACAGGAAGAAGAGTACGAAAGAGGAAGAAGAATCCTGGCCAAAAGTAATTCTTATGGGGATGTTCGTAATTGCTGCCTGTGTCGAATGGGTAATGGTGTTAGGGGTGTTGGTGCAGGGATGAGAAAGACAAGCAGAAAAACCGAGGAACGAAAATACAGGCTTCCAGGCCGAGTCCATCAATACTACCCATTGTTTATGGTAGCAATCATCGTCCTGACCTGGCTAACGCTGAGAGGTAGAAAATGAAAAGACTGAACACCAAAGCAATGATCCAGACAATAGGCATCCTGATGTTTATCCTGATGATGTGTTTCTTGGCCCTGATTGCGATGGCCATGGGTGCGAAATAAAAATTAAGGAGGAATAAAAGTGAAAAACACATTGGGAGATCTAAATAATTATCTATTTGCTCAGATGGAGAGGCTGGACGATGAATCACTCTCTGATGAGGATCTAAAAAAAGAACTTGAACGCAGCAAGGCAATAACCGGGATAGCATCTCAGATTGTTGCCAACGCAAATCTGGTACTCAAAGCTAAGATAGCATATGACGAAAACATCGATACGGAAAAAGATAAGCCGAAGATGCTGGAGGGATAACATGTCGAAGCGTTCACTAACCAAAGAACAGGAAGCCTTCCTGGTTGCACATATCTTAGGAAGAGGAAATCAGGACCTGGCAGATCTGATTAATGAGGAATTTAGCATCAATTGGAACCGGCTTCAGGTAAAGAACTACAAACAAAATCATAAGCTCGGAAGTAGTGGACTGACAGGCTATTACACCATAGGCTCCACGCCACAGAATAAAGGCAAAAAAGGTGAGTATTTTCCAGGCTGTGAAAAAGGATGGTTCCAAAAAGGCCGTACACCTACAAACCACAAACCAATCGGAAGCGAAAGAATTGACAGCAAGGATGGATACACCCTAATTAAAACCGCTGAACCCGGCACCTGGGAATTGAAACATAAAGTGCTGTGGGAAGAGATGCAGGGGAAGATATTCCAGTATGCACTTGATCACTGGGAAACATACGAATTTAAGGGCGAATGCTCAGGCCACGACAGATACAGTGTGGGGCATAACCTCTACATGGACAGAACCAAAGTAACCGGCAAATACGAATTTTACGAGGTGGTCATTGAGTGGCCGGAGGTCAAGAGATTCATTAAGAAAATGCTGAACCCCGACATTGAAGGCAGACAGATAACACTATTTGAATTATTGATAGAGGAGGCAAGGTAAATGAAACTAGGCGATTATATCAAAGCTACCTCAAATGGTGGTTGGACAAGGGCTTTTGGAATATTTATCAAGGAGTATGAAACAGAAATAGCACTCGATGTGAGTGACGAAATCAGATTTTTCAAGAAGAACCTTTTTACTTTTGAAATTACTGATGTGAATGGGAGGGTTATAGGATGAAATACAAAATAGGGGATATCGTAAAAATAAAGAGCAATGCAAAGGAAATCCAAACAAATAATTGGGCGAGCCACATGGATGGGTGCCAAGGACAAGTAGGTATTGTTACATGGGTTGATGATGAAGATAAAGGTTGCAGTGTGTCAACAGCAAATGGATTTGAATTTTTTTACAATAACGAAGTACTTGAACTTGTCGAGAGAGTTGAACCCGACATCGACACCGAGGTCGACATTGAAATGTTTTCCACGGACGATCTGCTCAAGGAACTGTTCAGGAGGAAAAAGAATGAGCGAACATTTTAAAACAATAACCCCAGTACAGGCGAACGAACTACTTTTGAGATGGGACAGTGGAGCACAACCAAAGGAAGACTTTGGGAGATTTCTAGTGGCGGAATCAAGCGGAACTTACACGGCTATCGACAACACAGCCGGGAAGTGTGAAATAGAGAAATTCAAGACAAGATTTGAGGCGGTCAAATACTTATGCGGAGTGGAGGTGATTTTATGAAAGAAATCAAACTAACGCAAGGCAAATTAGCTCTGGTAGACGATGAGGACTTTGATGAATTGAATCAATACAAATGGCGGGCGCATAAAATGGGAAATGTGTTTTATGCTGAGAGGCACACACGAAGTATCGAACCCCAACGAACAACTATATCAATGCACCGAGAAATCACAAATGCACTAAAAGGTTTACAGGTGGACCATATCAATGGCAATGGACTAAACAATTGCAAATCAAACTTAAGAATAGTAACCCAGAGACAAAATCAACAAAACAGGCACACCAAGAAAAGCTCGATGTATCCCGGGGTAGGCTGGCATAAAGATAACGGAAAATGGCAATCACAAATTAGAATAAACGGCAAGATAAAATACCTAGGACTTTTTGAAATAGAATCAGACGCGCATGAAGCGTATGTCAAAGCTCTTGAAGATATGGGCGAAAAATGTGTAAACGATATTAAGGAGGGGAGAGAAATCAAATGACAGGCGGACAAAAAGTCAAACTCACTTTGAATGGTAGTAACAAGGTTATCCACGGCATCTTGAAGTACAGCAACGATGATCTCTTCATCGTCCAGGACGACTGGACTGATAAAGAAGACGTATACCCATCTAGGTGCTACAAGCTGGAAAAATTGGAGGATAAGGATGAATAATTTAGCAATGATAAGTAATGGACAAGTGGTAGTAAGTAGCAGACAGATAGCTGAGAATTTTGAGAAAAGACATGATTCGATACTTAGAGATATCGACAATCTTCTAGAGAGTCTCCCCAAAATTGTGGACACCCTTTTTATACCAACAACATACATCCATGAGCAAAATAAGCAAACTTATAGAGAATATTTAATGACTAGAGATGGTTTTTCACTCCTGGTTATGGGTTTCACAGGGCAGAAAGCCCTTGAATGGAAACTCAAGTACATAGATGCTTTCAATCGCATGGAGAAGATGCTAGTCAACCAGGCGCCAAGCTATCAGATAGCAGATCCAATCGAAAGAGCAAAGGCGTGGATACAAGAACAGGAAGAAAAGAAAGCTCTTGAGGGAAGCATTGAAGCACTCAAACCGAAAGCACTTTTTGCTGACAGCGTGGCCACATCGAAAACCTGCATCCTGATCGGAGACCTAGCAAAGCTCATACAGCAGAACGGCCATCAAATTGGACAGAACAGGCTTTTCGAAGCACTGAGAAAAAATGGATATCTTATCAGGGTAAAGGGGTATTCATACAACATGCCAACTCAAAAATCCATGGAACAAGGACTTTTCGAAATTAAGGAAACTGTAATTTCTCACTCAGACGGTCACACAACAATCAGCAAGACTCCAAAGGTCACCGGGAAAGGACAGATTTACTTCGTGAATAAGTTCCTGAAAGGAGAAATAGCGTAGTGGAAGAAGTTAAAAATGCAAAGTGTATAGGAGTAAGAGATATCGTCAGGGTGAATGTTGAATGTCCTCACTGTGGGCTCGAGATGGAAATGCCATACGAGAAATTCGTTAAAAATATATGTGAGCCATGGACCGGAGACCAAGAAGGACACGCAATGGTTTGTCCGAAATGTGAGATGTATTTCGAGCTAGGCGAGTTTGAACTAGAAGATTAAAAAAACCGCCTCGAAAGCTTCAACTCTCGAAACGGCGATGGAATATTTATACAAGCACATTATAACACAGGAGGGAAGAAATGAGAATTACAAAAATTAAGATAAAGAACCTATTTGGAATCAAAGAGGTGGAACTAAACAGCGAATCAGTAGAAGCAATCGGAACCAATGGAGCCGGCAAGTCGTCAATCATCGATGCTATCAAATTCGGGTTAACCAACCAATCAAACAGGCCATACCTCATTAAGCAAGGCGAGGACGAAGGCGAGATCCTCATTGAAACAGACACAGGGCTAAGTATCAACCGGAAAGCCCGAACGCAAAAGGGCAACTACAATCTCATCAAAGATGGTGAAAACAAAGTATCATCACCAGAAAGCTTTCTAAGGGACATTTTCACAGAACTGCAGCTATCTCCGGTAGAGTTTCTGAACTGGACGGCACAAGAACAAAACAGAATCATCCTGGACCTTATCGAATACCCATGGTCCATGGACACAATAAAGAAATGGTTCGGAGAAATCGTCCAAGATGTGGATTATTCCAAGTCAATTCTGGAAATCCTAAATCAGATCCAGTCCGAGAAGGGATATTACTATAGGACAAGACAGGATGTTAACCGACAGGCCAGAGATAAAAAAGCAAATATCGAAGAAATAGGAGGAGACATCCCGACAAATTACAACGTGGAGGCGTGGGAGAAATACAACCTGGCCGATATCTATACACAAATTGAGCGCATCAGAAAGAGCAATTCAGAGATTGAAAAGGCGCAAAGGGCAATAGAAAACAGAGACAACAAGGTGAGAGCCTTTGAAGCCGATAAAGAAATTGCACTTGCAGCATTCGACAGAGAAGTGACAGCTTATCAGACAAGAATTGAAAAGGACGTTGCAAGTCTGGAAGAACAGCTAAGAGGTAAGAAGGCCGAACTCACGGGGATCGAGGAAAAGAAGCAAACAAAGATCAAGCTCATTGAAGCCGAATATCGCGAGAAGGTTGCTAAGTACGATGCAGAGGTTGAGCAATATCAGGAATACGCAGATAAGGAAATACGAGACTTCAGCACATTGCAATCGGAGGCAAAGCAGGCTGAGGGTATGAAGCTTCACATCACGGAATACAGAAGGATGCAGAGGCTTGAAGAAGAAAGAATTGAACTTATGCAGCGTGCAGATATCCTTACAAGCAAAATCGAACTTGCAAGAAAGCTACCAGGTGAAATCTTAAAAACCGCTAAGTTGCCAATTGAAAATCTGACAGTGGTTGATGGAATACCGATGATCCAGAAGAAGACGGGAGAGGTTCTACCAATCGGAAATCTGTCTGATGGTGAAAAGCTGGATATCTGTGTCGATATTACCATTGCAAAGCCGAATCACCTACAGATCATCTTACTTGATGGAATTGAGAAGTTAAGCGACATCAACCGTAAGCACCTATACGACAAGTGCAAAGCCAAGGAAATCCAATTCATCGCCACCAGAACAACGGACGACACCGAACTGATCATCGCTGAATTATAGGGGGAAGGATGAAGCACTATAAACAGGGTAAAGTTATTACAAATTTAAACGAAATTGCAGGAGAGGAATTTATCTATTTCCTACATAAAATTTATCATAAGGGTTGGTTTGGCTCATGGCAATTGCAATGGGTTATAACCCAAATCGAAAGAGGCACATTAAGGAAAGCAATAAAAATTGAGGAGGAAGAATAGATGGAAGAAAAAAAAGGCCTTGAAATCAAAAAAGAACAAGAGACATTACCAACAACAAGCACTGAAAGTGACAGCCGAAATATGGGAATTTGGGGTGACAAGGAAAATTTTGTCAATGCTCAAAGAATGGCGCAAGCATTAGCATCTGGAACTATGGTCCCTAAAGACTATCAGGGCAATATCGGAAATTGCTTAATCGCCTTAGACATGGCAGACAGATTAAAGATGTCACCATTCGCAGTCATGCAGTCACTATATCTGGTTAACGGTAGGCCCTCCTGGTCAGCTCAATTTATCACAACGGTAATCAATAAATCTGGAAGATTCCGAAGGCCTTTGTCGTTCGAGGTAACGGGAAAAGGGAAAGACCTTGCTTGCATCGCATGGACAGAAGACCTTGAAGGAAACAAAATCGAAAGTATCGAAATCACCATAAAAATGGCTGAGGACGAAGGGTGGATAAATAAGAACGGCTCCAAGTGGAAAACAATGCCAGAACAAATGATCAGATACAGGGCAGCATCATTTTTTGGAAAACTGCACTGTCCGGACTTAATCATGGGAGTATATGCCGAGGATGAGGTTAAGAGCTTCACAGAGCCTTCAGGCAAAACAAATGATAAAGTACCCAATCCCTTCGCTAAAACTCCGCCCGATGCCGTTGTCGAAGTAGTGGACACAGAGTACACGGAAGCCAAGCAGGAAGACATCTTCAAGGCATACGGGGAGGACTAGATATGTTAACAAATGAAAATTACTTCTCATCTGAGAACAACTGGAAATACTGCGGATCATCACAGTACAAAGACTTTTTCGGCAGTATGGGACATCACGGATGCGAAGCAATGGCACTGGCAAAACTAAGAGGAGAATGGGCAACAGAAAAAACTGATGCCCTCCTCATTGGATCCTATGTCGATGCGCATTTGGAAGGAACCCTGGACTTATTCAAATCACAGAACCCTGAAATATTCACTCAAAAGGGAGAGCTAAAAGCAGGATTCAGGAAGGCCGAGGAAATCATCCAGGTGCTAGAAGCCGATGAACTCTTTATGCAATACATGAGTGGGGAGAAGCAAGTCATCTTCACTGGAGAAATTGAGGGAGTGCCGTTCAAGATAAAAATTGACAGCTACCTGATGGGCAAGGCACTTGTCGATGGAAAGGTAATGGCAAGCATCCGGAAATTCGAATGGGTGAAGGACTTTGGGAAAGCGAATTTTGTTGAGTATTGGGGTTACGACATCCAGGCGGCAATCTATCAGGAAATTGAAAGACAAAACAATGGAGAGGCTTTACCGTTCTTCATCGCCGCCGCCAGTAAGGAGAAGGTAACGGACAAAGAAGTCATATGGCTGCCCGACCAGATGCTTTCTGACAGGCTCATAGAGATCAAGGGCAATATGCCCAGGCTAAAAGCACTAAAGACTGGCGAGGCAGAACCCGAAAGATGCGAGAACTGCGACTATTGCACATCAACTAAAAAACTGACAGCACCTATCAATATTTATGATTTGGAGGAAAGAATATGAAACAAAACGCAACACAAGAATTAAGAAGGCTAATGCTCGAAAACCCGGAACTTGAAATCGTGCCATTTGTATCGGATGAATGTGGAAACCCGGACTATGGATGGACACTATCGTCACTTAGGAGTGCAAGGGTTGATGAGTATGTAGTCTCTCCATATGACGATGAAAGATTGCTTTTCAAGAGCAGTGGATTTGAGGATTTTGAGACTGACTACATTGATACTGATATGGCAGAAAGGGAAGAAATCCCGGATGAAGAAATTAAAAAAGCCTTTGGAGCCTTGGAGTGGGAAAAAGCAATACTTGTCTATGTAGAAGCATATTAGGAGGAATGAAGGATGAATAAATTAGATGAATTAATAAGTAAATTTGAAAATGACAAATCATGGAACCCCCAGCAACGGGGTGGAGGCAGACGGTTTGATAAAGAGTTAATTTGGATTCGAGGGATGATTGAAAGCTATTCCGAAAAACTAAATATCCCACTAGATGAGGTGGTAGATAGTTTCGAGAAAAACAGGGGCTATTCTTGGCCTAACTATTATCAGAAAGCTCATTTCCCCGACCTCGACAAGCTTGAATCCGTATCAATTTATGAAACCTTAGACGATTTCAAACAAACAAACAAAAGATTCAAATGCCCATCATGCGGGAATGTATATACCCATCCTACTCAGTGCGAACATCGGATAAAAGAAGATGGTATTTGCGATTGGACTGCTGGCGGACTTTTTCAAATAGGATTACACCACGTTGTTATTAAAGATGTGACGCTTGTACCCATTGGGATATTTCAGCCTGTAGAGGAGATAGTGAATGAATAAAGTAGTAATCATTGGGAGACTCACAAAGGATCCTGAACTCAAATACACACCAGGCAATGGGACAGCAGTCACAACAATAACGGTAGCAGTAGACAGGCAGAAACAGAAGGACAAAGCCAAAGAGGTGGACTTCATCCCCGTGGTCATTTGGGGCAAGCAAGCAGAGGCAACGGCTCAATACATGAGTAAAGGAAAGCTCATTGCAATCGCCGGCAGGATCCAAACAAGAACATACGAGGCCAAAGATGGTGGAAAGAGATATGTCACAGAAGTGGTTGCAGAAGATGTCCAGTTCCTAGAGTGGGGAGAGAAACCACAAGGGAACAGCAGCAGTGATTATAGCGACATGGAACCGATAGACGATGAAAATCTACCTTTCTAGTTGAAGGAGGATACATGGAGAGAATAAATTGGACAGATCAGAAAATAGAAAAGGAAATTTTAGGTGTAATGAATGCCCTGGACATCAATAGAATGCCTAGTAATAGTGAGATTCAGGCAGTGATGCACAACACGACATTAACAAATGCAGTTAGAAGGCACGGCGGGTTTTATGGATGGGCAGAGAAGTTAGAACTGCCGATAAAAGAATCGGAAACCAAAACAGGCGACAGTTTTGAGTGGCACGCAATTCGGGAATTGGAAGATAGAGGCTTCAAGGTAGAAAGAATGTCAGTCAGACACCCATATGATCTTCTTATTAACGAATCAGTCAAGGTTGACGTTAAAGTATCAAGAGCCTACATGAATAACGGTTCCATGGTTAACACGGTTGGATTAAGTAAAAAGTTTGCAACATGTGATTTATATCTAATTTTTCTGGAAGACGATGGAGGATTAGACAGAACCTTAATAATTCCAGGACATGAAGTAAGACATAAATATCTCAACATTGGCAAAGACAGCAAATACAACAAATACATTGATAGATGGGATTTGTTTCGGGTTTATAGCGATTTGAAGGAAAGGCTGGAAATTAAATGGAGAGGATAAAACAATCCCCTCCTGAGGAGGTGAAGAATGAAGAAGCTAATTTTAGACGCGTGCTGTGGTTCTCGAATGTTTTGGTTTAACAGGCAACACCCCAAAGCCATCTACATGGACAATAGGGAACTGGAAGACACTCTATGCGACGGACGAAAATTAATCATCAAACCCGACATTGTGGCCGACTTCACCAAAATGCCATTTAAAGACAACAGTTTCAGGTTAGTTGTCTTTGACCCTCCGCATCTCACCAAAGCAGGTAATGCATCATGGTTGGCCAAGAAGTACGGAGTGTTGGGTGTCAATTGGCAAGAGGGTTTAGAAGATGGATTTAACGAGTGTTTCCGAGTTTTAGAACCTAATGGGATATTAATTTTCAAGTGGAATGAAGACCAGGTTAAGTTAAGCGAAGTATTAAAATTAGCGCCTCAAGAACCACTATTCGGAGATAAGCGAAGTAAAACACATTGGTTGGTTTTTATGAAAGAAGGTGAATAGATGGCTAGGCCAGCGAAAAAAGGACTTGATTACTTCTCGTTAGATGTGAATCTGGATGATCCGATTGAACTCATGGAAGCCGAGCATGGACTAGAGGGTTTCGCAATCCTCATTAAACTATGGCAAAAGATTTACGGCGAAGGATATTACATCGACTGGAAGAAAGACAACATAATGCTATTTGTCCGCAAGATAAACTCCGAGGAAACCCTAGTTTCTTCCGTAGTAACTACGTGTTTATCCAGAGGAATATTTAGTGAAGTTCTTTACAACAAGTACGAAGTTCTCACAAGTAAGGCAATTCAAAAGCGATATTTGACAGCTTGCAAGCAATCTAAAAGAGGTGCAATTCCCTTCCATTCTGAGTTGATTTTAGTTTCTCCGGAGGAAACCCTAATAATTACGGAAGAAACCTCAATAATTCCGGAAGAAACCCTAGTTTCCCCACGTGAAAGTACACAAAGGAAAGGAAAGGAAAGGAAAGGAAAAGAAAGGATAGGAAAAGAAAAGAAAGAAGAGGAAACAGTCGTCGTTGTCGTGGTCGATGAATCCAAGAACATATTTCAGGATTATGCCAAGGCGGGATTTGGTATCGCATCATCAACCCAGGCAGACAGATTATCAGAACTTGAAGAGACATACGGCTACGAATGGACAAGCGACGCAATCAAGGAAGCTGCAATAAACAACATCCTCCGAATAACCTATGTCGAGGGGATCCTGAAGAACTGGAAGGCCAAAGGGAGGAACGCTCAAAAACCTCAATACAAAAACGGTAAGGAGGTCAAAAAGGATTTTAACGAACGAACCTACGACTACAAGGAAGAAGAGGTGAAGCTCCTGGGATGGGATAAACCACAGGAAGGCAAAGCGGATGGAGAGGATATCTTGAACATGATAAGGAGGGGAACGGATGGCGACTAAAAACAAGTATGGCAACAACAAGATCACGGTGGACGGAATAACCTTCGACTCCAAGGATGAAGCTAAATTTTATAGTTACCTCCTGAAGTCAAAAGCAGAGGGTCATATCATAAACTTCGAGCTTCAGCCTAAATATGAACTACAGCCTAAATTCAAGGACGCGGACGGAAAATCATACCAGGCGATAACCTACAGTCCAGACTTCCTTATCTATAACCTCGATGGATCTCTGGAGTGTATCGATGTCAAGTCCATGGGTACAGCTACCCAGCAAGGCGAATTGAGAAAGAAGATGTTCATCTACAAATACCCACATATCAGATTGACCTGGGTATCCAGGAATATCAAGAGAGCGACATTCGGCGGGGAATGGATTTTGTACGACGAACTGAAGAAACAACTCGCAAAAGATAAGAGGGAGAAGAAGGAGGCAGAAAATGAGGGGCATTAAGCAACCAATAAACCAGATGGACAAGCGGGGCAATATCTTGAAAACATATAACTCCATTGCTGAGGCAGAGGAAAACACCGACATCTACCAAACGAACATTGCCAAGTGCTGCCAAGGATTAAGAAAAACAGCCGGCAAGTTTAAATGGGGTTATGCGGAGGAACCCAAATGTTAATTTATGTAGCACACCCATACGCGAACCTAGCCAGTAACAAGAAATCAGTCGAGCTCATCATCAAAGAACTATCGCTAAAGAATCCGAACAAAGTCTACGTGAGTCCAATTCACGCCTTCGGGTTCTTGTATCAGACGGTTTCATACGAGAGAGGGATGTATTATTGCAGGACGCTGCTGTCGGAATGTGATTCTGCGATTTTCTGCAAGGGCTGGGAAGAATCGAAGGGGTGCAGGTTGGAGATGGAATATTGCAAGGAAAATGGAACTGAGTGGGAGGTAATGGAATGACAATAAAAGAGTTAGATAGAGCAAACGAACTACACCAAGAGATAAAAGAGTTGGAAGATTTTGTTTTCACAGCTTCAAAGGTGTGGAAAGGTAAGTTAATTCAAGAGAAAAAAAGATTTGTCTTCCAGACTCTGTCATATGGATGGTTTACATCGATGGAATATGCCCTGAGCACAGAAGCTAAAAACGAAGTGCTAAAGGTCCTGCAAACAAGGTTGCTCAAACTGAAGACAGAGCTTGATCAATTAGGGACGGAGGCCACCAATGAAACCCTATAAACCGATGACACAGGATAACATCCTGAAAATCAACGAACTCTACAACGGGGGGAAGACCTGTAAAGAGATAGGCAAAGAATTAAATTATGGAATTCAGACGGTTGCTAATTATGTTTGGGAGCCAAGGGGCAGAGGGGAGAAGGGGGAGTAAATGCTTAAAATCTTAGAATTATTTGGCGGAATAGGTTCACCCAGAATCGCATTAAGAAACATCGGAATTCCTGTAAAATCCATAGATTATGTGGAAATAGATCTCAAAGCAGTAAAATCCTATAATGCCATGTTTGCAAAAGAGCTACCTTATAAAACACAATCAGTGGTTGGGTGGGATTTAAAACCAGATATCTTAATTCATGGTTCGCCTTGTCAGGATTTCAGCATTGCAGGACTTCAAAAGGGAGCAGACCCAGGAACAGAAACCCGATCATCCCTCATGTGGGAAACCATTAGAATCATTCAGCAAATGGGCGCATGGAAACCAAGAATTGTCATATGGGAAAATGTCAAAAATGTATTGTCTAAGCACATGATCCATAATTTTAATGGCTATCTAAGAAAAATGGAAAAGCTAGGATATGCGAATTCATTTGAGGTTCTGGATTCCAGAGAATTCGGACTACCGCAAGCGAGAGAAAGAGTATTTACAATAAGCTGCTTGGATGGAACCCACTTCGATTTTACAGACTTAATCAGGACACCAATGAGAGATATTAAAGAGTTTATGAGTGATTACCGCGAAGAACATATTGTAACCCAACCATCTATGTTAAGTCTTATAGACGGTACTAGCAAATCAACCTTTAATGGCAGAGTGGAGGTTATAAAGGACTATTGCACAACAATAACTACAAAGCAAATGAGAAGCCCGAATAGTGGAGTAATTGAAGTGCCTGAAGGATATAGATACCTCACTGAACTCGAATGTTGGAGGCTACAAGGCTATGCAGATGCAGATTACTATAACGCCTTATCGGTTCATCCAGGACAAGAGGGAAAGCTTAATGGAGCATTATACAAGCAAGCCGGAAACAGTATCCCCGTAACTATCTTTGAGAGCATCTTCAGAAAGATTTTATTAGGTGAAGTGGTAGAAATACACGAAAAACAGTTATCCGTTATATAACCACGATAACCACAAAATCAGCTTTATAAGGAGGATATATGAGTTTAAAGAAGTGGAAAGAAAAAAAGATAAAGCCATGTGAGCCACTAAAGGAAAGTAGTCCTATTCCTACAGAAGATATGACTTCCTCTTTTTATGTCATGGATTGCCTTAAAGAAAATCCCTATTTGTTTGACGAGCCCGACATGGTAAACCATCCTTCCCACTACAACGCTTACCCTATGGAGAATTTAGAAACCATCATGGGCAGTATGAGCGAGATTGAGTATAGAGGGTTTTTAAAAGGCACGATAGAGAAGTATCTATATCGGTATGATCTAAAGGGTAAACCTGCGGAAGATTTGAAAAAGGCGCGTTTTTACTTGGATGAATTGATTGAAAGGGTGGAGGGGAAGGAATGAATATAGGCAAATTTAATCTTTTTACAGATGATGAATTGTATGTATTGAAAAGGCAAGCTATTGAGGGTTCGTTCAATATCATGATGCTGGGTGGATATGATAAAGAATTCAAAAAGGCTCACGGCGAAATGCTAAATGGAATAATGGGCGAAATTGTGAAAAGAAAAAGGGGAGATAAGGAATGATAACAAGCCTATCCAGAGGAAACATCACTATATTTAAAAATGGTATCTGGGTATACGAGGACGGAACACCGGCGGACATAGATAGGCCGTGCAAGAAATGCGGAAAGATGCCAACGCCAGAAGGATATGACGCTTGTTTGGGATATGTAGAGGGCGTGAGTTCTGTGTGTTGTGGCCATGGAGTGGAAGAAGGATATGTGATTATGAATAGCGAGGTGCAAGAATGAAGATAGAGGCAGCCAATTTTAAGATGATCGAGTCAGAGCTATATTGCTACAAGGACAGCCTCAAATACATTGCTGACATGGAGGATGATATCATCAACTCAACAGGAGGACAATCAGAGATACATGCCTCAGGAGTCTCTGACATCACAGGCAATAAGGCAATGAGGCTAGCATCTAATAGGGAGCTGATAGAGTGCAAAAGGAGAGTACAGGCAATAGATTCAGCCTTGCAGATTGTCAGTATAAGTGGAGAGTCAAAGAAGTATGAGATGATCAAGATGAAATATTTTGATAAGAAATATACAGACTATGGCATCCAAAAGGAGCTGCCTATCAGCAGGAGAACATTTTACAGGTGGCGAAAAGATGTTATAGAGCTGATAGCATTTAATCTTGGTTGCAGGATTTAGGAGGAGGGGAAAAGCCTTATGTGATTATGAGATAATACATTGGCACTAATATGGCACTATCGAGCCTATAAACCATGATATATTTATATTGTCCTAGATCATAACATGCAGCCCATGATTACTCCTTTATAAGAGAAAGCCATAATTGTATGGCTCTTTTTTATTTATATTAAATTAACAGGAGGTTAAGATGATGAGTCCATCAAAAGAATACATATCATTCAGATGTTTAACATGTGGCAAGACAACAATATTATTACTGCATGAGATACAGCAATCTCAGTCTCATGGCAGATATATAACATGTGGACATGATGGCAGGCATGCAAGGTTAGTAGAGACAGGACAGTATGACAATCTCAGAGAATGCATGGAGGATCAGAGAACATATAAACATGAGAGAGGAATTGTAAAGGAGACTAAGTGATGGATGAGATTACTATACTCTGCAATAACTTGGATAAGTTTGGAGATGCATTAGCAGATGTCGGAGTAGGACTCCTATCAATCCTTGCAATAACAATCATCCTGTTATATCTCAGCCTGCTCAAGAGGTTAAAAAAGAAATGAGGCAGGTACTGATCAATGCAATCATGACAGGCAATGTGATGATGTTCTATAACAGCAGGGAATGGAGAGCAAAGAGATCAGCAATACTCAAGAGGGACAACAATGAGTGCCAACATTGCAAGACTGCAGGCAGCTATCATGCAGCTGAGGAGGTACATCATATCAAGCATCTAAGGCATGAGCCATCATTGGCATTGATAGATAATAACCTGATAAGCCTATGCATAGCATGTCATAATGTGCAGCATCCTGAGAAGTTACATCAGCAGGAGGCAAAGGGATTTGTCAATCAGGAGAAGTGGTAATATATTCTAATATAATTATATATTTTATTATTATTTTAATATAATTCACTAAATTATTATATTTGTTTTATTTTTATACAAAATATACCCCCATGTCGGGAAATCAAACAATTTAAGAGAGGGTATACAA
>Ga0209511_1000616_pt1 | contig 35049 bp, 33 predicted proteins | sample SSSSmetaG_FD_184141 | JGI IMG/M metagenome (GOLD analysis project Ga0209511, IMG submission 184141) | Glacier valley bacterial and archeal communities from Borup Fiord, Nunavut, Canada, to study Microbial Dark Matter (Phase II) - ​SSSS... | ecosystem: Environmental > Aquatic > Freshwater > Ice >... | reverse complement strand
CACTGAACGAAAAACTCAAATATGTGCAAAAGATGGTCTCGCTTCATATGCGTCCCATTGTTTTGTCAGAAGAAGTGGTGACAGACTCGGCTGTAAGGCGTTTACTATTCGATGCAGGAGATGATATTGATGATCTGATGACCCTTTGCGAAGCAGATATCACCTCGAAAAATCCCGAAAAGGTAAGCCGGTTTCTCTCTAATTTTCAACTGGTTCGCGAGAAATTAAAAGACATTGAAGAACGTGACGCACTCCGGAATTTCCAGCCTCCGATTACAGGCGAAATCATTATGGAGACCTTTTCGCTTCTGCCATGTCGCGAAATCGGCATCCTAAAATCGGCCATCAAAGAGGCAATTCTCGAAGGTGAAATTCATAACAATTACGAGGAAGCATATAACTTCATGCTGGCCAAAGGGGAAGAACTGGGGCTTAAAGCAAAGGAATTGTGAAGGTTGAAGATTCCATTGAGTCAAAAGGGTTCATGCAAAATTGCATAAACCCTTTCTGCCAGTTTCTTACCGATCCCTTTCACTTTCATTAAACCTACTTGCGAGGTGTTCAATATATTCTCAATGGTACTGAACGATTTTAAAAGTGCCAACCCCTTTTTTGTCCCGATTCCTGGCAAATTCTGAATGAGGAATAATTTTTGCCTTTGCTTTTTATTGATCTGTATCCCAGGACTTCCGGATATAATGTGTTTTTGTCTGGGTAATGGTTGTTGCTGGCATTGGTGAAGTATGTCGACCATAAGCGCTGCAGTTTCCTGAACATTTATTGATCGAATAACAGGAATACCGACAAATACTTCTAAATGAATAAGTGCTCCCTGCACCGCTTTCCGCGACATTGAACTTGAGTCGACCATCGACTTGTCACCTTCAAGAATGATGAGTCCGTTTTTGCCAGATTGTGCAATACGATAAGCCTGCTGAAAGATCCTGCCATTTTTAATAGAAACCAGAAAATCGCTAAGTGTCTTTCGTTCAATGATTATTTTATCCTCGATCAAATAGTCACCAACCGGCAATGTAATCAATTCAAAGGAAATCTTATCGGCAAGCTTCCCGATTTCTTCTACAATTCCACTTCGTTGTTCACGAAAATCGATTTTCAGATTGACTTTCCCTTTATTTGGCAGGTACATTTGTATTCGGTTTGTGCAAGGACCATTGCAAGCAATTTTCCGTGATAGAATTTAATTCAATCATTTCGAATAGAATGAATGATCCCGGTCTGACTTTTACTTTTTTGAACTGATAAAACCATAGGCCACACTGGCCAGAATTGCACCATGAAAACAGAGATCTAACAGCCATCCTGAAAATAAGTTTCGCGAGTGCGGGAGTTTTTGCTTAAAGAAAAAATAGCCACCTACATGATCTCTTAAAGAAATCAATCTAATGTGAATACGTAAACAATTCGGTTGATGATTATAATAAAGGATTGTGACAGACATGCCATATAATTGAAAAGGACGGAACCGGGCGGTTCCATCCTTTTACTAAAACTAACCAAACTAACTAACCTAACTAAACCTAAACTTATGAAAAAAATGTACAACAAAGATAATGGCTATTTGGAATCTTTCGAAATGATTTTCGTTAAAAAACCATAAAATCGCCAAAGTTTTTTAAAACATTTATTATCCCTGATATTATAAGATCAGAAACAGCTAAAATTCTCACTTTTCATCCTAAATACCAGCGTTTTTCAATACATCAAGCAATTCTTTTAGATTGACGGTCGCATATGTCGAGGCATGATCCGACATCGCATATGGGATTACCAGGTCATCGCCATGAATCATCGAACCACATGAATAAATGACATTAGGAACGTATCCTTCTCTCTCTGATTCATTCGGAACCATTAACGGACTGCTCAGCCTTCCAATCTCTTTCTCCGGGTTCTCAAGTTCATACAACGAGGCTCCCAGCGTATATTCCCGCATCGAACCAACTGCATGTGTAATTACAAGCCATCCTTCTGTTGTTTCAATAGGCGAACCTGAATTGCCTATTTGAACCAGTTCCCACGGATATTTAGGTCGCTGAATAATTTTGGCTGTACGCCAGATATTAATGCTGTCAGAATAAGCAATGTAATTGTTAACGCCGTCAATCCGGCACAACATGGCATACTTTCCTTTGATCTTTCGCGGAAATAAAGCCATTCCTTTGTTTTGGGCAATCTCGCCATTAATTGGCAATATTTTGAAATCGTAAAAGTCTTTGGTACTGATCAGTTTAGGTAAAGTAGCCATACCATCGTATGCAGTATAGGTCGCATAATAGGTCACTTCGCCATTATCATCTGTAAATTTCACGAAACGGGCATCTTCAATACCTCTCTGTTCGGTTGCTGAGATCGGGAAAATAACTCTTTCCGAGATCGCTGAATCAATCGAAAAGTGAATCTCATAATGTGAGGAAGCCAGCCACATCATCTGATTGATTACCTTTAAATGATCTTCCTCAATATCAGGATTTTTTCTTGCTATTTCAAGGTTCTTCATCAACTCGCCGTATGTAAAATTGTCCCCAAGTTTATCTAAGATGAAAGCAGGAGAAACAGTAGCTTCCGGAGCTTGCACCTCAACTGGTTTATCTACTACAGCAGGTGAGATAATGTTTTCCTGATCCTGCAATTCATCCAGTTTATCGATGATTACCGGAGAAATAACATTTATTGTATCTTTCATCTCCTCCAGTTTTAACTGAAAAGACTTCTTATCGTAAACATGCCGCTTGATTACATCCGCTTCTGCCAGCATTTTACCAACGGGCTCGATACTCAGGTTGTTATTCTTGTCAAGTATCCCTGAACGGAAAACGATTGACGAGATGTGCCCTTCGCCTGTTGCCCGAAAACTAAAAATCGCCCTAATTTCATCCGATCTTGTTTCTGACTGATCAGGATCAGGCACGATAGAAGGGTTGAAAAACGCAGCTGATTCGATAGAGTATTCCATTGTAAAATAAGAACCAATAAGTGCTTTCTGCGATGCGCTGAGATCCTCCTGGTTAACTTCAATCTTATCGAAAATGGGTGCCAACCGGTCGAAATACTTCTCAAAAATGCGTGAAATATTCCGGTGACGCCGGGAATACCCTCTGAGCAACTGGCTCATGGCAATATTTACTTCATTTGGAGGCATCGCCAATACATTTCTGATTATATCAGCTGATCTTTCATCACTCATATACAAAAAACGGGCGATTACCCGGGAAGAATCGGGCGAAAATATAAACTTCTTTCTGTTTACTGTTACCTGCATGAATTTCAGCTTAAAAACGATTTTAACTTTGAATATAAAATTTCATTTTGAAAACAGTTGCAAAGGTAAATCTCGATTTAGAATTGCACCTTTAAATTCATGCAAAAGTACTGTTTCTGGAGGTGTTTCTTTCTATTTCTGCTTATTCGTTTCCGTATTTCTGACTTCTTCCATTTCTTGCATGGTAATTAAGCCTAAAATGAGGCCTGAAAAACCCGATATTAACTGATCGAAGACAAACTAAATGATCCTTTTAGGCATTAAACTAATGAACATTAGCTAATTAAAAATATTGATTCCTAAATTACCTGCAAATGTGGTTGCAAGTAGTTTAGGAATCAGTTCAAGACATATTTAACAAAGGAAATGCAATCTTCAAACTTATATTCCAAAAAAAAGTCAGGCGCCATGCCGGAAGTAACGGGATCAGGTGAAAAACTTTTCAGCTTCTGGTCAGCCCGGTTCTTTATTCCCAAATGACAACGAATTGCGGGATATGAAAAGTATCGGGCATTTTCTGATTTAACTTATTCAGCGGCTTATTCTTCCAACTCTTTTTCATACCGTTTCACGGCCCAGGTGACTGATAAATAACTGATGTAAATCAGTGCCGGCCAACAAAGCAGCCATAATATCTGAATGAAATAATCCATATCTTACTGTATTACAAGTTAATAAATATGCCCTTCGGTTTTACCCGTCACTTCTTCTTCCGTGATTTTCTTTACATTGATCGCTTTCCAGGCATACCAGATGTAGGCGACAACAAAAGGAACTGCCAACGATACATAGCTCATCGTTTTTAAAGTGAATTTTGAGGATGAGCTATTTACAATATTCAAGGATGACTGCAGATTGTAATTTGAAGGATAATAACAGGTATTATTGTAACCGGCAATCAGCATGAGAGAGAAAACCACCAAAATAGTTCCTCCACCTGCCCACCAGATTCCACGGGTTTGATCTTTTAATATTGATGAGATAATTCCCCATAAAACAGCCAGCACACCAACCAGGAACAGGAATAATACCGCCGGCATCTGTAACAGATTCGTGAAATATTTAAAAGGTTCCATCGAAACCACCATTGTTTCCGGATTATAGGCGTAGCCATCTTTCAATAAAAGTCGGATCACAAAGAACAAAAAGAAGATCAAAAACGGAACGGTATTGTAAATCAAATGTTTCTTCGACCGGGCAAATAAAATATCATCCCCGATTGAATTCATAAAGTAAAGAAGCCCTTGAATCCGTGCAAGAAAAAACACCGCCAGACCAAGTGCAACATTGTTGATATTTAACACAGATTCGAGCCCTCTGGCAGGATGGTGCCATGTTGATGCATTCAAACTGCTTATCGAAAACTCGGAACCGGTAAAAAAGGTTCCAACAACAACACCGATCAGGATGGGCCCCAGCAATCCGTTGGCAAAAAGAAACGCATCGAAAGTTTTTTGACCCAGAAAGTTATTTGGTTTGCTTCTGTATTCATATGAAACGGCTTGTATAATAAAACAAAACAGCAGCGCCATCCATGCCCAGTAAGCACCGCCAAAACTGGTTGAATAGAATAATGGGAAAGAGGCAAAAAAAGCACCGCCAAAAGTAACGAGGGTGGTAAATGTAAATTCCCATTTGCGTCCGAGCGCATTCAGAATCATTGTTCTTTCATTTCTGGTCTTACCCATCTCGTAAATCAGCGATTGACCGCCCTGCACAAACAGCAGAAAAACCAGTAGGGCAGCAAGAAGTGATATAATGGCCCACCAGTAATGCTGAAGGCTTAAATGGCTTAATTGTTCAAACATGATCAGTGTCCTCCTTCTTTAGGTCCAATTTTAATTTGGGTAGTCATTATTTTGATCTCGGCAATAAGCAATAGGGTGAATATCAATGCAAAAAGCCAAAACGTGACGATTACGGCACCAGCGTCGATGTTTGAAACGGCAGCCATTGTCGGCAACAGATCCTGAACAACCCATGGCTGGCGTCCGACCTCAGCAACTGTCCAACCGGCCATTTGCGCGATGTAGACCAGTGGAATCGTGAAAATAGCAATCTTCAGAAATAGTCGTCGTTTTGTAATATCATCGTTTACAATTAAATATATGGATAATATAAAAAAGAGCAAAAACCAGCTGCCCAAAATTACCATGACATGAAAACTATAAAATACCAGTGGGATGCTTGGAATTATATCGTCGGAATTTTTCAAAAATCCATAACCAAAATATTTGAAATAATTATCCTGAAAATCCTTCGACATGAATTTCTCCCTCAACTGTAATGCTTCATCTTTGCGCCCTTCCGAAAGTGCGTTTTTATAGTTGCGAAGCGTTTCGATTGCCATTTTACCGCGTGAAATTTTGTCAGTAGCAGAGATAATACCCACGGCTGTGTTTCCGTTGAGTAAATCTTTCACGCCTGGAACAAACGCATTGGCATCGCGGTGAATCATGTAAGATAAGGCATTGGGAATTTCGATTTTGAATATAAAATCGGGAAGTTTTTCATTCTCCGGATCAGTCTTTGTTGGAGAAAAAACTCCGAAAGCTACAAGTCCGACTCCGTTCTTTCCGGTGTAAAGTCCTTCCATTGCAGCAAGTTTCATTGGTTGTTTTTCAGCAACCAGTCTGGCAGAACCGTCGCCTGTTGTTACTAAAAACAGGGAGCTTAAAAAACCAAATATTGCTGCGACAAGAATACTTTTTTTGGCAAATGGCACCTCTCTTTTCTTTAGCAGGAACCAGGCTGAAACCCCAATTATAAAAACGCCTGCAAGGACAAAACCAGACGAGATAGTATGGAGAAATTTATTGATGGCCATTGGCGAAAGAAATACATCCCAAAAATTGACCATCTCATTTCGGGCAGTATCGGGATTAAACTGCATTCCAACAGGATTTTGCATCCAGGCATTCGCGACCAGAATCCATAAGGCAGACAAATTTGCACCAATTGCTGTAAGCCAGGTCGAAACCAAGTGAAACCGTTTACTTACCTTATCCCATCCGAAAAACATGACAGCAATAAAGGTCGATTCCATAAAAAATGCCATAATCCCTTCGATGGCAAGAGGTGCCCCAAAAATATCGCCTACGAACCAGGAATAATAGGACCAGTTTGTTCCAAATTGAAACTCAAGAATAATTCCGGTTGCCACTCCGATGGCAAAGTTAATTCCAAAGACCTTCATCCAAAACCTCGTTATTTTCTTCCATTCCGGGTCTCCTGTTTTGTAATAAATGGTCTCCATGATCGCCAGGATAAATGTGATCCCTAACGTAAGGGGCACAAATAGCCAATGATACAATGCAGTAAGGGCAAACTGACCCCTCGACCAATCGATCAGTGACAGATCAACGATATCGTTCATAGTATATTATTTAGTTTTTGTAAAATTCTCAATGACATGATCTCCCCTCTCCTTGTCGGTACTGAAGTTCCTTTTCAAAAGATTAGGAAAGAAGAATAGCTTCAATACGAAAAAGAGAATGAACAGTTTGATCAGGATGATGGCCCACAATGTCCTCCCAAGGGTCATTTCTTTAAAGCCATTTATGTAGAATTGTACTATTTTCTTCATCCTGCGACGAAATTAACTTTCTTTTACACAATGAACATTTCTTATTGCAATTTGTTCAATAATATTGTAGATTTAGACGAGCTAAAAACATCGGTAAAAAGGCATATTATTATCCACAATTGTTTAATTTTCTGATCTTGATTTAATTGCCTTAAATCTGCATATAATTAATTATTAAATACTATTTAAGATGAGATTTCTTATTTTCATTTGCTTGTTTTTCGTAATGGGCTGCAATGGTTCCGTCACAAAAAACAGTTCAGCTAAGGTGGCAACCGTGGTTTCTGAAAATTTGCGAACAGTTGCTGTTGAAGTATCCATTAAAGGAATGACGTGTACTGGCTGTGAACAGACCATTCAGTCAGGAATTAGCAGTCTTAAAGGGGTAAAGCAGGTAAAGGCGAACTTTAAGGATGGTAAAGCATTTGTCGAATTTTTGCCGAATGTAGCAGATACTGTCCAGATGAAAGAAAAGATTGTCGCTTCAGGATATTCTGTTGCCGCCATTAAATCAATTCCGCTCGACAGCCTTCACTTTAAGCTTTAAACTAACAGGTCAAATACTATTTATGAGTAATAGCACTAATATTAACCACGATAGCAATAACAACGCCGGGGAAAATATAAATTCAAGGCGTAAATTTTTCAAAAATTTTGGATTGATTGGAGCTGTCGCTGCCGCTGGAGGTGCAGCAATCTATTCGGGACACGAATACGAGGTATCAAAACCAAATCACGATTTTGTAAAAGTATTAACAGCCGATAATCGCCTTGTGGAGGTTCCGCGTGATCAGATCAAGGATGTCAAATTGGATCTGACGGAATTGCAAAGGCTGGGACGTGAAGGATTAAAAGGACACCGGTTTGTAATGGTGATCGATCTTTCGAAATGCCGCAATGCCCGGAAGTGTATTACTGCTTGCCAGGGTGCGCACCATTTGCGTCCTTATGAATATCATATTAATACGCTGGTAATGCAGGAATCTCCTGAAACTGCACCTTATTATATGCCTAAGCCATGTCAACATTGCGATAATCCGCCTTGTGTATCAGTTTGTCCGGTGAACGCAACTTTTAAACGGCAGGATGGGATCGTCTTAATTGATAATGAGCGATGTATTGGTTGCCGGTTTTGTATTGCAGCTTGTCCGTATTCAGCTCGTTTGTTTCACTGGGAAGAACCGTTAATGGCAGAGGCAGATAAAGGGAAGCCGTACAATGTAGAACTTAATGTACCTCAGAAGAAGGGAACCATTACCAAATGTCTGTTTAGTTCAGACCGGCTTCGTGAAGGTAAATTGCCGTACTGTGTATCCGCTTGCCCCAATGGTGTTTATTATTTTGGTGATGAAAATCAGGATGCAGTTACAAATGGTACTACCAAAGAAACCTACCGGCTTAGTGAACTGCTCCGTTTGAACGGGGGTTATCATTTGATGCCCGAGTTGGGAACAAAGCCTAGGGTTTTCTACCTGCCGCCAAAAAACAGGTTGTTTGAATTTAAAGATGACCGGGATCAAAACCAGGAAAAAATATAATACATTGATTTTTTAAAATAATAACCAAAACTATGGCATCAGAAGTGAATACAGGTTTTTTGTTCGATAAAAGACTCGATTCAATTGCAACTGATATTTTAAGACCTGTTGGAATTTCGAAAGGATTTTTGGTCTGGATGGGATTTCTTCTCATATCTCTTTCAGCATGTTTATATGCGTATTACATTCAGTGGGATAAAGGGTTGATTGTAACCGGTCTGCGAGATTATGTGAGTTGGGGAATGTATATTGCCAACTTTATTTTCTTTGTTGCCACCAGCCTTGTTGGGATGTTGATCAGTTCGGTTCTGGGGTTGATGGGCTATAAATGGGTAAAACCCATTGCCCGGATTGCTGAAATCATTGCGGTTGCTTTTGCCGCCATTGCCGGTCTCGTGATCGTTTCTGATATGGGACGTCCCGAGCGTTTGCCATATGTATTTATGTATGGTCGTATTCAGTCGCCCATCCTTTGGGATGTAACAGTCGTTACGACCTATTTGGTTCTAAGTGCCTTATTGTATTTCCTGCCGCTTATTCCGGACCTGGCAATCAGCAAGGGCCGCATCGGACATACCCCTAAATGGCTACAATCAACTTATGAAATTCTCTCGGTAAATTGGAACCATACTCCTCAACAGTATAAAATACTTTTGAAATCGGTTCGTATTTTATTGATTGTTATCATTCCTACTGCATTTGCGATACATACTGTAACATCCTGGCTGTTAGCAGTGACTCCCCGTCCAGGCTGGGACAGTACGATTTTTGGGCCTTACTTTCTTACAGGTGCTTTTGTAGCTGGCTCTGCTGCTGTTGTTATTATGATGTATTTTGTACGAACGAATTATAAGCTTGACAAGTACCTTACACCATATCATTTCGATATGATGGGTAAACTCCTGGTTTTGGTTTCCCTTGTTTATCTCTATTTTAATATCAACGAGTTCCTGGTGCCTGCCTATAAAATGAAAACCGCTGATGCCATTCACCTTCATGACCTTTTTGTTGGCGAATATGCCACAATGTTTTGGAGTGTTCAGATACTGGGTCTTGTTCTCCCGATAATCCTGTTGCTTTTCCGTTTTTTCAGGAAGCCATTTCCAATTATGATCATTTCAGTAGTCGTGTTGGTAGCCGCATGGTTTAAAAGATTGATTATTGTCGTCCCTACACAGGAAAATCCGTATTTACCCAAGCAGTTTGTTCCAGATGCCTGGATGGTTTATCATCCGACTGTAATTGAATCAGCAATAACTGTTGGAGCGATCCTCCTTGCAATTATCATTATCACCCTTCTTGTAAAGTTGTTTCCCGTGATACCAATTTGGGAAATGGCCGAAGAGCAGTGTGAAAAAGATCATAAACCCCAGGAATAAGATATAACCAAAAGCATATGATTAAAAAATATTTATTTCTTGTATTGATTGCGTTGATCACCTTACGTATGTCTGCCCAGGAATGGGTGGCTCCTGCAGAAGAGTTAGGAAAGCTCAGCCCATTCGCCTTTAATGATTCCACACGAAAGGTGGGAGCAGATCTGTACAATACCAATTGCAAGTCGTGTCATGGTGATCCGGGGAAGAACAATGTGATCAACCTCGTTCCTGCTCCTCCGGATATCGCATCCGTAAAAATGCAAACCAATACAGATGGTTCAATTCATTACAAACTCATACAAGGAAAGGGTACAATGCCCTCATTTAAGAACACCATATCCTCCGGAGATCTTTGGCGTGTGATTTCATTTATCAGGAGTTACAATGAAAAATATGTTCAGGTAATCGACACGAAAACAAACCTGGCGGGGACAGCAGCCTCCAATGTCAGGATTTTGGTTAGCTGGGTGAAAGAAAAGAACCAGGTTCAGATGGATATTTCTGGAATGAAGGATAATAAAACAATACCTGTAGCAGGAGCTGAAGTGAAGTTGTTCGCAAAAAGATTTTTTGGGAACTTGTTGATTGACGAAGCCCGCAATACAGATGCCCAGGGAACCGCATTGTTTAATTTCCCCAAAGATCTGCCTGGTGATTCAACGGGATTTGTGCAGCTTTTGGCAAAACTATCTGATGAATCTGCATACGGAGAGGCAAAAGCCGATACATCACTTGCTGTTGGTGTTCCCACCTATCGACCACCGTTGAATGAACAACGGGCGATGTGGAATGTTGTTCAGAAGACGCCGATCTGGTTGCTTCTTGCTTATACATTTACCGTGTTGGCAGTGTGGGGATTCATTTTCTATGTACTGTTACAGATCAGGGCAATTTACAAGGCGGGAGAACGGAAAGAACATGATGTAATAAAGTAATTTGGAATGTATTTATTAAAAAACAATAAATCAGAATAATATGAAGAATCTGTCATTGATCGGGAGAATATTGTTTGCGATTCCATTTGCGATCTTTGGATTAAATCACCTGTTTTTCTATAATTTTTACATTGGAACTGTTTCTTCATTTATTCCGCTTGGTCCTTATACCATTATTTTGACAGGAATTTTTCTGATCATGGCAAGTCTTAGTATTATCTTTAATAAATATATAAAGGTTGCTACAATTCTTTTATCCATTCTTCTGTTGATATTTATCCTGACAATTCATATACCGGCACTTTTTGATCCGGCAAAATGGCAATTTGCATTGATCGAATTGCTGAAAGACACCTCTTTACTGGGTGGTTCACTGATGATAGCCGGAATGATGATGGAAAGCGAAAAGAAATAGTATTTAATATTTTTTTGATGAAACGATTTTTGATTTTTTTATTCATATCTGTGCTGATAGTCAACACGTATGCTCAATTGCCGATCAATCGCGAGGTGGAAGTAGGCATCGTTGAGAAACTGGGAGAAACGATTCCCCTCGATTTGAAATTCTACAATGAGAAAAACGATACAGTGACCCTGGGTAGCATGATTAATAAACCAACAATCCTGTCGTTCGTTTATTTCGATTGTCCGGGTTTATGCAGTCCTTTACTCGATGGAATAGCCGATGTGATTAGCCGAATGGATTTGTCAATCGGAAAGGATTTCGATATCATTACGATCAGTTTTAATACGAAGGATACGCCCGAAAAAGCAAGGCAGAAAAAACTTAATTTCGTTCAGAAAATGCAGGAGAAAGATCGTGCAAGCTGGTTCTACCTCACAGGCGAATTGGAGAATATTCAGAAAATAACCGAAGCTGTCGGATTTCGGTATAAACCAACAGGTGTAGACTTTGCCCACCCCTCCACCATTATCATGTTGAGTCCTCAGGGAAAGATCACCCGTTATTTATATGGCGTTAATTATCAGCCCTTCGATTTAAAAATGGCAATTGTTGAGGCGCAAAAAGGGCTTGCCAGACCTACCAGTTCCAAATTACTCGATTTTTGTTTTGCTTACGATGCTAAAAGCAAAGCATATACCTTACAGATTACGCGGCTTATAGGGGCTTTTACCCTTATTCTGGGGCTGTTTTTTTTGGCTTACATATTAGTTTCTTCAAGGAAAAAACAATCTAAAGTTATTTAAGAATGAATGATACATCACCTGCAGTTCCACTGAATTACCTCAATCACACCAAAGGACTTTGGTCGTGGCTTTCCTCGACCGACCATAAAAGGATTGGTCTGCTTTATCTCTATGCGATTACCGTCTTCTTCTGTACTGCTGCTGTTTTAGGGCTGATGATGAAGATTGAGAAGATAGCTCCGGGTCAAACCATCATGACAGCGCAGACCTATAATGCGATGTTTACCCTTCACGGTATCATTATGATTTTCATAGTTGTGATACCGGGTCTGGCAGCTGTCTTTGGTAACATTCTTCTGCCCATTATGATAGGCGCAAAGGATGTTGCATTTCCAAAGCTCAACCTTTTTTCGTTTTATATTTATATTACCGGTGCGTGTCTTGGACTTTATTCACAGTTTGCGAATGGACACTCTCCCGATACCGGATGGACATTTTATGTGCCGTACAGCGCTGAAGCATCTTCAAATGTGGTCATAGCGCTCACTGCGGCTTTTGTGCTCGGGTTTGCCTCGATTCTTACAGGATTGAATTTCATTGTCACAATACACCGGATGCGAGCGCCTGGAATGACGTGGTTCCGGATGCCATTGTTCCCTTGGTCGTTGTACGCCACAGCATGGATTCAGTTGCTGGCAACTCCGATCGTCGGGATTACGTTGCTGATGGTAATTGCAGAGCGAACACTACACATCGGATTTTTTGATCCCTCGCTTGGCGGGGATCCCGTCTTATACCAGCACCTTTTCTGGATTTATTCACACCCTGCTGTTTACGTGATGATATTACCTGCAATGGGGGTAGTCAGCGAAATATTCCCGACATTCAGTCAGAAGCCGATTTTTGGTTATATGCCAATTGTATTTTCGAGTCTGGCCATTGCCCTCGTCGGGTATTTTGTATGGGGTCATCACATGTTTACATCGGGGATGAGTTACGAATCGCGTTGGTTTTTCTCCTTTCTTACATTCATTGTCGCCATCCCGAGTGCCATCAAAGTATTTAACTGGCTTTCGACGATGTATGGCGGATCTGTCGATCTGAAGCCACCACTTCTTTATGCCATTTCATTTATTTTTCTGTTTACAATTGGCGGATTTACCGGTCTTACCCTTGGTGCTGTGGCGACAAATATTCAGACACATAACACAGATTTTGTGGTTGCCCATTTTCATTATATCATTTTTGGAGGAATGGGATTTGGTTTTTTTGCAGCAATGCATTACTGGTATCCTAAAATCTATGGCAGGATGTACAACATCCGATGGGCCAATATCGCATGGGGTGTTCTTTTTACAGGGTTCAATATCCTTTACTTTCCGATGTTTATAATTGGGCTACAGGGAATGCCACGTCGTTATTTCGATTATGATCCCCAATTTCATATCGGACAGGTCATCTCATCAATCGGTGCCTTTATTTTGATAGCCGGGCTTATCGGGATGATCTCCAACCTTGTTTATCATGTTAACCGCGGACCAATCGCTTCAGCAAATCCATGGCATGGTGTTACCCTTGAGTGGACAGTTCCATCGCCACCGCCTCATGAGAATTTTGATGATATTCCGGTGGTTACGCACGATCCGTATGTATTTGATCATCCATATACAAAATAAAACGATAGATTTATGTCGACTACTGAACACAGCGATCACATTGATAGCGAAACCGGGAAGTTGGGAATGTGGTTATTCCTTTTCACTGAACTTTTCCTCTTTGGCGGTCTCTTTATTGTCTATGCGGTGATGCGATCGAAATATTCGGCCGATTTTCATACGGCTGCGCTTGAACTGAATACCTTTATCGGGGCAACCAATACGGTAGTGCTGCTTGTAAGTAGTATGACAGTGGCCATGTCGCTGACGGCCATCCAGCAAAAGCAGCCAAAACTTGCCATCGGTCTTATCTTTATCACGTTGATATTGGCCGGGGTATTTATGATGAATAAATATTTCGAGTGGGGTCATAAATTCGAACTTCACCTCTATCCGGGATCTGATGTAATGCGGAACCTGCCTCACGGTGAAATCATGTTTTTTGGACTTTACTATATGATGACCGGGCTGCATGCATTGCACGTGATCATTGGGGGCGTGTTATTGACTGTGGTAATGTTTAAGATAAAGTCGGGTAAGATCAACCAGGAACACTTTTTGTTACAGGAAAACGGCGCTCTTTATTGGCATTTGGTCGATTTAATATGGATCTTCCTCTTCCCGTTGCTTTACCTGATCACCTAAAATTGTCCTCTTCCTGTTTGCTGATCGTTCTTCCTTTTATTCAGGAAAACAACTGGTATACAATGAGGTGTTGTTTTAAATATAGAAAAATTATTAATCGATTTTCAAAGCTTTGTCCGAATGAAGAACCATGACAATCATATAACGAGTTATACACTCAACGGTACGGTTTTACTTGTTTTGCTTTTGCTTACAACAACTTCTATTTTAGCGGTAAAGCTTCATTTTGGGGCGTTCACCGTTGCCGTGGCTCTTATTCTCGCGTCTGTTAAATCTGTGATCGTTCTTACCTATTTTATGCACCTCAAGTTCGAGAGTCTTTTGTTGCGTTTGATGGTCGGAGGAGTATTTCTCCTTTTTGCGATCGTTGTTGTAATTACATTTATTGACTATTATTTCAGATAATTCGCTGTAACTATGGAAACATTGCTTTCTGGAGCTTCCAATTTAGCCGCAGGTGTGGATAAGGCCTTCTTTTTTATTTTCGCCATTTCCTTCCTGTTTACGATTGCCATTACTGTTCTTATGATCTATATTCTGATCCATTTTTCACGGAAGAAGATCAAAAACCCGCAGCAGTTTACCGGAAATACCAAGCTTGAAATCGTATGGACGGTGGTTCCGCTCATCATTGTTTTGATGATGTTTTACTATGGGATGGAAGGTTTTTCACCGATGCGTAAAGTTCCCGCAAATGCCATGCAGATTAAGGCAATAGGGCGGATGTGGGAGTGGCGTTTTGATTATGGAAACGGAAAGGTGTCGAAAGAACTTGTTGTCCCTTATCTGCGGAATGTTAAAATGAACCTGGTTTCTGAAGATGTCAATCACAGCTTGTTCATTCCTGCATTCCGGGTGAAGGAAGATGTGATTCCTGGTTATAACAATTACCTTTGGTTCAAGCCCATCACAAAAGGAAAGTTTGATATTTTCTGCTCCGAATATTGCGGTTTGGCCCATTCAGCGATGACTGCGAAAGTGGTCGTCCTTGATAGTCTCGAATTTGATAGATGGCTGGCAGATCTTAAAGTTACTGGTCCTGAACCCGATCTTCCCGGCCTTGCTGTCATGAAAGCAAATGCCTGTCTGACCTGCCACTCGCTTGATGGTTCAAAAATTATTGGCCCGACATTCAAGGGACTTTATGGTTCCAAAAGAGATGTAGTTACCGATCAGGGCGAAAAACAGGTAGATGCGTTTGATGACTATATTAAAAAATCGATTACAGAACCAAATGCCGAAGTCGTCAAAGGATTTAATAAAGGGCTGATGCAGTCATACAAGGATGTAATTAAAGGTGAAGACCTTGAGAAAATTGTGGATTACTTTAGAAAAACAAGTGAGCAAAAATAAATTGAACCAATACATGTCTGTTGTTGTCCGGTTGACCCGGATCAGGCTATCATTGATGGTCTCCATTTCGGCAATGACTGGATATTTTTTAACGGGAAGTTCACCAACGGGGGCCTTGATGCTGATGTTTGGTGGTGTCTTTTTTCTTGCTGCCGGAACCTCCGTTTTAAACCAGGTCCAGGAATGCCGGCGCGATGCATTGATGAAAAGAACCGCAAAACGGCCAATTCCTTCCGGAGAAATTTCACGCCCTGTCGCTACAATGATTTCCATTCTGTTGATTGCAGGCGGTACGGTGATGCTGAGTCTGAATGGCTGGATTCCAATGGCACTGGGTCTTTCAAATATTGTATTCTATAACCTGATATATACCCCATTAAAGAGCCAAAGCTGGCTCGCCATCATTCCGGGTGCGCTCGTTGGAGCCGTTCCTCCGTTGATTGGCTGGACATCGGCCGGGTTTTATATCTTTCATCCCAATGCCCAGTTTGTGGCTATCTTCGTTTTTCTGTGGCAGATCCCTCATTTCTGGTTGCTCATGATTAAATACGGTAAAGAGTATGAGTCCGCAGGATTCTCCTCTATCTCCAAAATGCTGAACGAACATCAGATTAAATTGGTGGTTTTCTATTGGGGAGTGATCACTTCATTATTCCTGATGTTATTTCCATTCTTTGGATTTAGCTTCAAGCCATTGCTAATAAGTTTTTTAATCGTAATTAACTTTCTTTTCGTCTTTTATTTCCACCGGTTTCTTTTCAGAGAGGGGCGTTCAAGTACAATTCGCAAAGCCTTTATTCTAATAAATTCCTATGCGATGGTAATTTTCATTTTCCTCGTAATCAATGCTTTAATATCCTGATATAACCATCAAAATCGATTTACTGCTCTTTAGGACTTAGTTGCTGAACAATCTTAAATTCCGAAAGAAATTCTCCGGCGATTACCCTGATTACCGTGTAAACGGGGATTGCTAATATCATTCCTGGAATTCCAGCAATACCCCCGGCCATCAGAATCACGAGAAAAACCTCGAGCGGATGAGCCTTTACGCTATTGGAGTAAATCACTGTCTGCAAAATCATATTGTCGATAAATTGGACAACCATTACCACGACCAATACCCAAAACATTAGTGGGAGTGTTACTTCCGTAAAGCTGGAATTAAGATTATTCGCTACGGCAACAACAAGCCCGAATAATCCGCCAATCCAGGGCCCGATGTAAGGGATTACATTTAATATTCCGGCGAAAACACCCACTACTACGGCTTGTCCGAATCCCATCCCGGCCATCGAGAACCCGATTATGGAGAGAATCATCACTCCAAAGACCTCGATTAACATTCCGATCATATATCTCTTCAGAAGATTACCAATCTTTTCCATGACCCTTGAAACGCGCGATTCATATTTTTCAGGAGCCAACACAAGAATCCAGTTTCCAAAAAGACCCTCTTCCTTTAAAAAGAAGAACAGGATAAAAGAAACAGAGAAAATCATCATAAATAAATTTCCCAATACGGTGGCTACTGAACCAAACACCCGGCTAACTTCACCAACGTTTAGGAAACCTTTAAGTTGCGCTTCAATATAGGTCTCGAGATTTCCGGTTGCAGGAATATTAGAGGCAAACTGTGGAAAACTTATTTTAAACTGAGCCAGTGCATTGTCAAGGTACGTAATTACATCTTGTATATTGATGTTTGATAGCAGGTTGACTTCAGAAACTACAAGGGGAATCAGAAACCAGAAGAAGCTGATCATTCCAAGCCAGAGCGTGATCAATGTGAGGAAAGCGGCCGCCGATTTTCCGATGTAAAATCTCCGGTATCTGATTTTCTGAAATTTACCAACAAGTGGTCGTCCAATTAATGCAAGAACTGCAGCGATGAGAATGTAGGTGACAATGTAGCTGAAGTAGTACACGAGAAATCCGAAGAGTACGATTGCCAATGCTACGATGATATTTTTAATGCGCTGATCCATATGATTGATAATTAGTTCTATTCAAATATACACTTTATTTCAGAAATCGCGACTTTATGACAGATTGTGTGGGTAAAATTTGCAAATAGCTCTCAAATGGCTTATTCAATGTGCAGCTGGCTATTGGCAACTAGCAACTTGCTTAATAGTGCTAACTATTTGATCATTATTCTTTAATATTTAAGATTACTCCAGTTTTAGTAATCGAGTCTGCCAGTCGCCAGACACTAATCGCCAGAAGCAATCATTACAAATTCCAATTGCTCATCACCAATCGTTATAAAGCCGAAATTATAAATGAGTGATACCCCTATTTTGAAAAGTGCACAGATCATTGATTTTAAGTAGATCTCTTTTGAATTAGACGCCACCTTTCCCGATTTGATAACGATTCGCTTCTGATCTGATGGGGGTCATTCAATTGGGTTAGTGCTTCAAAAAAGATAAATGGGCGCTTCAGGAAGTTTTTTCCTCATGAGAAAATTATATTTTCTCGTGAGGAAAAAATGTAATTATAACTGATATTAGGAATTATCCTCATTGGGAAATTAGTTTTCCTCATGAGGAAATATATATTTGATACGTATGATAACCTGTTTTTAGGCTTAAATACATTTTAATGAGTGGTAACAAGAGCGCTGCTTATTGCTTTTGAAATTTGGCCGTTTTGATCATCGTTTTAATTCGCGTCCCAGGTGTAAAAATAACGCTTGCACGGGTTATGTCGGAGGTATTAACTTCGCTGGCAATATCCTTCCCCTTCGAATGTAAGCTGATCCGGAGACTTCCCAGTTCACCTAACCTCACAATGGACCCATCTTCAAGTCCTTCAATGGCAACATCCACAAGCGCATACAATGCAGCATGGATATCCGCACCGCTTACGGTGCATCTTTTCTCAATAGATTTGATTATATCCTGGAGATTTAGAACGCTATGCATAACCGGAAGCGCATAGTGTTTTTTCTCTCCCTGATGTGCAAGTCCCGGCAAGCACTTTTCGATTACCTTATACTTAATTAGCATAATAGCTTAGATTAAAAAGTGAATATCTTTTGTTTTTAAAGTGGTTCCATGCACCAGATCCAACGATGATTTCCAAAGTTAAACAGTTTTTAATTAAATTTGCATCTATGACAGTTCAGAAAAATCATCAAATAATTGCCGAACGGCTTGGCATCAGCATCAGGCAAATAGACAATACAATCACCTTACTTGAAGAAGGAGCCACAGTTCCGTTTATCTCGCGTTACCGGAAAGAAATGACGGGCAGTCTCGACGAGGTGGCCATCGGAAATATTAAGGAGGCGATCGAACAACTTGAAGAGCTCGACAAGCGTAAGATGACCATTCTTAAGACAATCACTGAACAGGAATTACTTACTCCTGAATTGCAGTCGAAAATAGAGCACTGTTACGACCTTAACGAACTTGAGGATATCTACCTTCCCTATAAACCCAAACGTCGCACACGTGCAACGGTGGCCCGAGAGAAAGGCCTCGAATCACTCGCTAAATTGATTTTCAAACAGTTTGAGGCGAATCCGGAAAACCGTGCACTTCAATTTTTAAACGATGCAGTTCCCGATGTAAACGAAGCGCTTGCGGGCGCCCGGGATATTATTGCGGAATGGATCAATGAAAATCAGAATGCCCGTACGATTGTCAGAAACCAATTTCTGCGTGAAGCAGTGATCTCCTCGCATGTTGCGAAAGGTAAAGAGGAAGAAGGGATAAAATTCCGCGACTACTTCGATTCGAGTGAACCGATTAAGCGATGCCCTTCGCACCGCTTATTGGCCATGCGCAGGGGCGAAAAAGAGGGTTTTCTAAAATTAGGTGTTGCTCCTGATGAAGATAAGACGATTGCTGCATTGGATCACTATTTTGTGAAAAGCCGGAACGAAAGTGGCGTGCAAATGTCGCTGGCGGTGAAAGACAGCTATAAAAGATTGTTGGCTCCGGCGATCGAAACCGAGGTTTTTGGCACTTCAAAGTCGCAAGCCGATGCCGAGGCAATCAGGGTATTTGTCGAAAACCTACGGCAGTTACTTCTTGCTGCGCCGCTTGGACAAAAACGGGTTCTGGCACTCGACCCCGGTTTCCGGTCAGGATGCAAATTAGTTTGTCTCGATGCCCAGGGAAACCTGGTTCATAACGAAACGATATACCCGCATCAGCCGCAGTTGGAGGTGAGCCAGTCGATCCGAAAGGTTTCAGCACTCGTGAGTACCTATAAAATTGAAGCGATCGCTATTGGCGACGGAACAGCCAGTCGCGAGACGGAGGCGTTTATCAAGAAGATCACTTTTGATCGCCCGCTGCAAGTATTTGTGGTGAGTGAAGATGGCGCATCGATCTATTCGGCCTCGAAAGTAGCACGCGATGAATTTCCACAGTTTGATGTCACGGTGCGGGGGGCTGTATCAATTGGTCGTCGCCTGATGGATCCATTGGCAGAACTCGTGAAGATCGAAGCCAAATCGATTGGTGTTGGGCAATATCAGCACGATGTTGATCAGAAACTGTTGCAGAAAGGGCTTGACAAGGTAGTCGAGTCGTGCGTGAACCTGGTAGGGGTGAATGTCAATACGGCAAGCAGTCATTTGCTCAACTTTGTTTCGGGTCTCGGACCTTTGCTTGCACAGAATATTGTCGACTACCGCAAAGAAAACGGTCCGTTTACAGCTCGCACCGAACTGAAGAAGGTTGCCAGGATGGGGCCAAAAGCTTTTGAACAGTGTGCCGGATTTCTCCGAATTCAGGGTGGGACAAATCCACTCGACAATTCAGCGGTTCACCCGGAACGATATTCGTTAGTAAGCAAGATTGCCGCCGACCGGAAGTGTAAAGTTGAAGAGCTGATCGGATTGGAGAATCTAAGGTCCGAAATCGTTGCAGAAAAATACATGAACGAAGAGGTTGGTCTTCCGACTTTAAACGACATCCTTGCCGAACTTGCAAAACCTGGACTTGACCCGCGTTCGGGGATCAAGGTGTTTGAATTCTCAGATGGCGTCCATTCGATGAAAGATTTGCAAGTTGGCATGATACTCCCCGGAATAGTGACAAATATTACACGGTTTGGCGTTTTTGTCGATGTTGGTGTAAAGCAGGATGGACTGGTGCATATCAGCGAGCTTGCAAACCGGTTTGTGAGCGATCCAGCCGAAGTCGTTAAGTTGCATCAGCATGTCAAAGTGAAGGTTCTTGAGGTTGATATTCCAAGGAAGAGGATTGCTTTTTCGATGAAACAGGCGGAGTAGATCAGATTGTGTAATAATTGCTACTGGCTATTAGCGATTTGCAACTGGCAGACTCGATTACTAAAAAAACAGAAATTGTCTTAATGCTTAAAAGATTAGAGTCAAACAGTTAACACTTCCATGCAAGCTGCAAGTTGCCAAAAGCCAGTTGCTCATTGCATTATTCAAATGAATCAGGGGCTAATTCTCTGATTTTTTATCGAGAATCAGAATTGAATTGACCACAATTTCAGAGACAAAGTGAGTCTCCCCATTTTTATCCTCATATGATCGGTTGGTCAGTTTTCCCTCAATAGCTACTTCAGATCCTTTTTTAAGGTATTTTTCTGCAACTTCAGCCTGCTTTCCCCAAGCCACCAATTTGTGCCAGGTTGTTTCTGACTTTTTGTTACCATCGTGGTCACGATAGTCTTCATTAGTAGCAACAGAAAAACTGGCTACGGATTTTTCGCTGTCCAACTTTCTCAATTTAGGGTTGTCACCCAAATGGCCGATAAGCCTGACACTGTTTCTTAGTGCATTCATGGTTATAATTTTTAAATTAATAAACAAAAATTTTATAACGCAAAGCTACTTCAGTATTGATAATCCAATCGTATGATAACCGGATGCTTACGAATACTTTCGAAAATAATCGATTAAAATCGAATTTAATCGGATATATTTTTGTATATTAGTAGACTAAAACCAAAAGCGATAATCTAAACTGGCGATTTTGGGGCTAGACTATGTATAACCTCCTGAATGATATGTTATGAGTGATCGTAAATGTCTCGAATGTTATGAGCAACTAAGAGGTCGGGCTGACCAAAAATTTTGTAATGATCAATGTCGAAGTGCCTTCAATAACCGGCAACTCGTCGATTCGAATAAAGTGATCAGAACAATCAATCGGATTCTTAAAAAGAACTATTCTATCTTAACTACGCTCAATCCCGAGGGGAAAACCACCGTTCTCCTAAACGATTTGCAAAAAAAAGGTTATCGTTTCGATTATTTTACCTGCTCTTATACTGCGCGAAACAATCGGGTCTACTACTTCTGCTATGATTTGGGCTACTGCGAACTCGAGAACTGTAAAATGGTCCTTGTGCGGCGCGATCTGAATGGCGATCTGGTTGCACCAAAAGCGGATTTGCCAAAAAATAAACCCACTGAAATTCAGCGGGTTTAAATATTATGGGTGGTTTTATCTAATTATAAAACCGGATTTTCTAACTCTTCAAGCGGTGTGGCAATATCTTTGTCGACCAAAATTCTACCGCAATATTCGCAGACAATAATCTTCTTCCTTGATGCGATATCCAGTTGACGTTGTGGCGGAATTTTATTGAAACAACCACCACATGCATCACGCTGTACAGTCACTACAGAAAGTCCGTTACGTGCATTTTTACGAATTCGATTAAATGCCATTACAAGGCGATCCTCGATCAGACTTTCAATCTTGGTCACTTTGCTTCTCAATTTATCTTCCTCAACAGCAGTTTCAGCAGTGATTTCCTGTAACTCTTTTTTCTTTCTGATCAAATCTTCTTCACGTTCTTTCAGAAGTTTTTCTGAAGAATCAGCAGATTCTGTTTTAGATTTGATTTCGATCGTAAACTCACGGATTTTCTTTTCAGAAAGTTCAATTTCGAGTGTCTGAAACTCAATTTCTTTCGAAAGAGAATCGAATTCGCGGTTATTCCGAACGTTTTCTTGCTGCTCTTTGTATTTTTCGATTTTAATTTTCGATTCTTTAATCTCAGTCTTCTTATTACCAATAGCGAGGTTCAGTGTTTTGATTTCGTCGCCGTAATTTGTAAGACGGGTCTTAAGTCCGACAATCTCGTCTTCGAGATCCTGAACTTCCAATGGGAGTTCGCCGCGTAAAGTGTTGATCTTATCTATCTCTGATGCAACAGTTTGAAGCTCATAGAGCATCTTTAGTTTCTCCTGAACAGAAACCTCTTTTCCTTCGGTCGATTTGATATTATTTGCTGGCATATACTGAAATTTACAATTTTATTACCTCTGACAAAGATACAATACAGGGTTCGATTTTACTTCCGATAAACGGAGTGCAAAGTTAGGGAATTTTTTTATAAGTATTTCATAAAAAAGCTCCTTCGTGAACTGCTCACTTTCGTAGTGTCCAATATCGGCTACAATGATTTTCTCTTCCGCTTCAAAAAAATCGTGGTACTTCATGTCGGCTGTTACAAAGATGTCGGCACCTGCGGCGATAGCAGCAGGTAAAAGGAAACTACCTGATCCACCGCAAACGGCTACTTTCTTCACCGGTTTCCCCAATAAATAGGTATGTCTGATTGCTTTACAACCGAAAATATCGAGCAATCGCGACAGAAAATCAACTTCGTTCTCAGCGCCAGGGAGTTCGCCAATCATTCCTGAACCAACTTCAGGTAACGTATTTTCGAGGGGATAAAGATCGTAGGCTACCTCTTCGTAGGGATGAGCTTTCAATAAAGCATTGATTACCGATCTTTTGGAATGTTTTAGAAGAATGGTTTCGAAGCGTGCTTCTTTTTCAAAATGGAATTCTCCTTTTTCACCAACGTATGGATTGGCCTCTTCACCACCTCTGAATGTCCCCAATCCTTCGGTACTGAAACTACATTTATCGTATTTCCCAATCTCACCTGCTCCTGCTGCAAAAACAGCCTCACGAACTTTGTCGAGGTGATCTTCCGGAATAAAAGTGACCAGTTTAAGAAGCTGATCTTTTGCCGGAGAAAGGATACTCGTATTTGTTAATCCAATTTTCTCGCAGATTTTTGAATTTACACCACCCATGACGCTGTCGAGGTTGGTGTGTGCAGCATAAATTGCGATGTCGTTTTTGATTGCCTTAATCACGCACCTTTCTACAAAGGTATTTCCGTTGAGCCGTTTGATCCCTTTAAAAACAATAGGGTGATGTGAAATAATGAGTTCACACCCAAATTCTATTGCCTCATCAATAACTGCCTCAGTAACGTCAAGCGTGATAAGCGCTGAAGTGATTGTGGTTTCCGGATCGCCGATGATGAGCCCGGCATTGTCATACGATTCCTGGTAAGCAGGAGGGGCAACAGACTCAAGATAACTGATGATCTCCCTGATGGTCATAGTGAATTAAGTTATTGTAATATAATTAGAAAGGATGATTCGGAAGAATTCAGAAAAGCTTGTTGGATCACAGCTCGTCCTTTATTTCGAGCAGGTAACTTTTGATCATCTGCAATTTTTGAACAATCTCGAAGGTGTTTTCTGTCTCCGTCTTGTTCTCTTTAATTTTAGTTTTAGCTCCTTTTAAGGTCATTCCGCGTTCTTTGACGAGGTGATTGATAAGCGAAAGATGATCAATGTCTTCCTGGGTATAAAACCGGTCTCCCTTTTTATTTTTAAAAGGTTTGATCGTATCGAACTCCTTCTCCCAGAAACGTAATGTCGACGGGGCGAGTCCAAACTTCCCGGCGACCTCGCCGATGGAATAGTAATGCTTTTCTGATTTCGGTTCCTTGAATGCCACAGTATTTGGTTTTTAGTCGAAACTTTGTCCCATATTTGACGAAATAGCGATCATCTTCTCGTACTCAAGCGGTGTAAGATCCTGGAAATAATAATTTTGCGGATTTACTTTTGCTCCATTTTTGCTTACTTCGTAATGAAGATGCGGTGCTGTTGATGTCCCTGTACTTCCAACGAAGCCGATAACGTCTCCCCTATTTACCTTTTGTCCAACCTTAACACTAATTTTGCTTAAATGAGCATAAAAGGTTTCGTATCCAAAACCGTGGTCGATGACAACTCTATTACCATATCCTGTTTCGCGCGATGCTTCCTTGACCACACCAATTCCAGTGGCAAAAACGTCGGTTCCTGTGGCAGCTGTAAAATCCATTCCATAATGGAAACGAGGGATTTTGTAGATCGGATGAATCCGCATTCCCCAACCTGATGCTGTCTGCTTGAGGTCATTGTTCGATACGGGCATTATTGATGGCATACTCGCAATCATTTTCTCCTTGTTTAAAGCCATCTTGGCCACTTCGTCGTACGATTTGGCCTGAACAAAGACCTGCTTGGAAAGGATGTCGAGTTTACGGGTAGTGCTGATGATTAACTCCGAATTATCCATTTCCTCAAGTTTTGAATACCTGTTTGAGCCGCCAAAGCCTGCCATCCTCACCGATGAGGGGATCGGTTCTGCTTCAAAAATAACCCTGTAAATATTATCGTCGCGATTCTGAATATCTTCAAGGACCTTCGTAACTTTCTCGAAGTCCTTATTCATCAGGTTATATTGTGAAAGCAACTGCTCATTTTGCCGTTTCAGTCTTTTTGTCTGTGGTGGATCAAAAAACTGTAGGAAAATAAAGAAAAAGATCATTCCCGAGGCCAGACCAGTTGACACATAACCGAGCATTTTACGCACAAGCGTTTTGATGTTTCGTTCAATTTTGTCAAAGCTGAGGGTGTCGGGATTGAATCTGTAATTGGTTTTACCCATCTATATATCTCTTTTATTTTGATTCTCTATGGCCAAAATTAGCGAAATAATCTAATTTTGCAACGTTTTAAGAAAATCAGTTTCGTTTGAAGGAATACAAATCTATGAAAATAATTCTTTTTTGATTCCTAAAATTCTTTCGGAATATTGATTTTAAAGGTTTTTTAACACATCATTTAATATGAATTCAAAACAGATACGTCAAACATTTCTTGATTTTTTTGCTTCCAAAGAGCATACAATTGTAACCTCAGCGCCAATGGTTGTTAAAAATGACCCGACCCTGATGTTTACAAATGCCGGGATGAACCAGTTTAAAGACATTTTTCTTGGCAATTCGCCTGCAAATCATCCCCGTGTTGCTGATTCACAGAAATGTCTGCGTGTTTCCGGAAAACATAACGACCTTGAGGAAGTAGGTCACGATACGTACCATCACACGATGTTTGAGATGTTGGGCAACTGGTCGTTTGGCGACTATTTTAAGAAAGAAGCGATCGACTGGGCGTGGGAACTGCTCGTTAATGTGTATAAAATTCCTGTGGATAAGTTGTATGTAACTATTTTTGAAGGTGATGAAAAAGATGGTGTACCGATGGATACCGAGGCACACGATTTATGGAGCAAATACCTTCCAGAAGATCGGATTCTGAAAGGAAACAAGAAAGACAACTTTTGGGAAATGGGCGATTCCGGCCCTTGCGGTCCCTGCTCCGAAATACATGTCGACATTCGAAATGAGGACGAAAAGGCAAAGATTGCCGGTCGTGACCTTGTAAACGAAGGTCATCCGCAGGTCATCGAAATCTGGAACCTTGTCTTCATTCAATTCAACCGGAAAGCCAATGGCCAGCTCGAAGAACTCCCCGCCAAACATGTTGATACGGGAATGGGATTTGAACGTTTGTGCATGGTGATTCAGGAAAAACAATCGAATTACGACACCGACGTGTTTCAGAATGTGATTACAGAGATTGCCCACCTTGCAGGTAAAAGATATGGAACCGACGAAAAATCGGACATCGCCATGCGTGTGATTGCCGATCATTTGCGCGCTATCTCTTTTGCTATTACAGATGGTCAGCTACCTTCGAATAACAAAGCCGGTTACGTCATTCGTCGAATTTTGCGACGTGCGGTACGTTACGGTTACACCTTCCTTGGTTTCCGGAAGCCATTTATTCATCAGTTGGTTAAAGTATTGACTGATAATATGGGTGGAGCATTCCCTGAACTGATCAAACAACAGGAGTTGGTCGTGAATGTGATTCGCGAAGAGGAGGACTCTTTCCTTCGCACACTCGAAACAGGAATCAAGTTGCTTGATACCATTATAGAGGATACAAAGAAGAAAAAGGGAACGGAAGTCGATGGTAATGTAGCTTTCGAACTTTACGACACATTCGGATTTCCGCTCGATCTCACAGAACTAATTCTGCGCGAACAAGGACTTACGGTAAATCGTGCCGGATTTGAATTGGCCATGGAAGCTCAGAAAAACCGTTCACGAAGCGCGACCCAACTCGAAACAGGTGACTGGATCGAATTGCAACAAGCCGATGGTGACGGATTTGTTGGATATGATACCCTTGAAACGAACGTGAAAATTAACCGTTACCGGAAAGTAAAAGGTAAGAAAGGGGAATTTTTCCAGTTGGTCTTCAACACTACCCCATTTTATGCCGAGTCCGGAGGTCAGGTTGGCGATTCGGGTACAATTGAAGCAAATGGCAAGAAGACAGCGGTCTTCGATACCGTGAAGGAAAACAACCTCACTGTTCATCTTTCAAAGGAACTTCCGGCAAGTCCTGAAGCGGATTTCACTGCAGTTGTTAATTTGAAGAACCGCAGACTTACTGAGAATAACCACACAGCAACGCATTTGCTCGATCACGCTTTGCGCGAAATACTCGGAACACATATTGAACAGAAAGGCTCGCTGGTATCGCCCGATTCACTTCGTTTCGACTTCAACCATTTTCAAAAAGTTACCGACGAGGAGCTTACCCGCATTCAGATACGCGTGAATGAATTGATCCGTGCCAACGATAAACGCGATGAACATCGTGAAGTTCCGATTGCTGAGGCCGAAAAGATGGGCGCTATTGCTTTATTCGGAGAAAAATACGGCGATCGGGTTCGCGTGATCAAATTTGGAGAATCGGTGGAATTGTGTGGCGGATGCCATGTCGAATCGACGGGAACAATCGGCCAGTTTGTGATCCTTTCCGAAGGATCCATATCAGCTGGTGTACGACGTATCGAGGCGATCACCGCCGATAAAGCTGACGAGTATATCAGCAATCATTTAAAATCATTGAAGGAAGTTGCTTCAATCTTCAATAATCCGGCTGATCTGAAAGGGGCTGTTGAAGAATTATTTCTCAAATATAATGCACTTGCCAAACAGGTTGAAGCCTACGAAAGGGAGAGCGCCGGCAAAATGAAGAAAGAATTGCTGCTTCAGGTTGAACCGGTCAATGGCCTAAATTTTCTGGCACAACAGTTAACGGTTGATAATGCCGCAATGATCAAGGATATTGCTTTTCAGCTGAAAGGTGAAGTTGAGAATCTGTTTTTGGTACTCGCTGCCGAGATCGATGGCAAAGCAAACGTTCATGTGATGATTTCTGAAAATCTCGTCAAAGAACGTGGTTTGAATGCAGGTGCAATTATTCGCGACCTTGCCAAAGCAGTCAATGGCGGTGGCGGCGGTCAGGCATTTTATGCGACTGCCGGAGGAAAAGAACCATCGGGCATTCCGCTTCTGTTAACGAATGCAAGGAAATTAATCTTGAATTGAACATGCAAAACAAAAAATTGGAATTAATCCAATGGCTTTCAACGCTGGAAGACTCATCCATTATCGAAAAAATAATAGAATTGCGCAAAAGTGAAAACAAAGATTGGTGGAATTCAATTTCTGAAGATGAAAAACAATCCATTGAGCGAGGTTTAGAAGATGCAGAATCGGGAAAACTAAATCCACATTCAACTGCAAGAAAATTATATGAAAAATGGTTATAGAATTCTTTGGACCGATTTTGCACTTTTAGAATTAGAAAGAACCATCAAATATATTGAAGAAAACTGGACTGAAAAGGAAGTTAGAGTAGATCGCAAAGCAACAGATTTGTTAGGCGATTTTAAAAAAAAACATCTTGGAATTTGTAATTGACAATGCGTTAATTAACCTGTTTCGTTATTTATATTAAAATACTTTTGCAAAGGCCGGTGAACAAACACCGGCCTTTGTTTTTTATCCTATTTTAGCACTCTAATTTAAATATCCGACATGAAGAATTTTTTCAAGTTCCTTTTCTCAGTATCAACCGCCGGATTTCTGCTGCTTCTTTTTGCTTTTGCCCTGGGCTTCGCCACTTTTGTCGAAAATTCCTATGGCGTGGAAGCGGCACGTGCGATGGTTTACAACTCGTGGTGGCTCGAACTGATCATGCTGCTACTCACGGTAAATATGATTGCCAACTTCATCATCTATAAAATGTATAAGTTCCAGAAGCTTACAATGGGGATTTTCCATCTTGCTTTTATACTTGTTATTATTGGAGCTGGTGTAACCCGCTATCTTGGAAGCGAAGGGAATGTTCATATTCGCGAAGGTGAGAGTACGAATATAATTGTCTCTGCCGAAACTAAATTCAATCTGGCTGCTGAATTCCAAGGCGCAATGCAACAAATATCAAAACCTGCAAAGTTCTCAGCAGGTCCTGGAGATCAGTTGTCAGGTAAAATCACAATCGGGAGTAAAGAGATTGAGGTAAAGTCTGTCAATTATTTTGTTGATGCACAACGCAGCGTCGAGGCTGATCCCAATGGCGAACCAATGCTCGAACTGGTTTCTGCTCAGAATGGTGTTATGCAGACCGAATTACTACGATCGGGTCAGGTGATCACTCCTAACGGAACGACCGTGGGTTTTAATGCAGAAGCTGCTGTCCGATTTGTAAACACGGGTGATTCATTGAAAATGGTTTCCATGGATACCATCAGTGTGATGGATATGCAAGGGAAAGATGCGGTTGTAATTCCACCCGGCGTTTTAATGGCTTGTACCGAAAAGGTAATTTACCGAACAGCCAATCTGACACTCGTAGTGAAACGATTTTTGCCCGCTGCAAAGGCTGCAGCAGTAGCTGGTAATGGAACTCCAACCGGCGAAAATGCACTGATTGTTCAGTTAAGTGAAGGCGGAAAACAACAATTGGTTACACTTTGGGCTTCATCACAAAATGAAACGCCTAAATATTCGGGCATTATCGAGGGGGTGAATTACAAAATGTGGATCGGTCCCGAAGAAACTATTTTGCCTTTCTCACTGAAATTGAACGATTTTGTGCTTGAAAGGTATCCGGGTTCGAATAGCCCTTCGTCTTACGAAAGTCATATCACACTTACAGATAAGGAGCTGGGATTAAACGAAGACCATAAAATATTTATGAATAATGTACTAAAGCACAGGGGATATCGTTTTTATCAATCCTCCTACGATCAGGATGAAAAAGGTACAATTCTATCCGTCAATAAGGATCTTGCAGGTACTACAATTACCTATCTCGGTTATTTCTTATTGTTCCTGGGAATTCTTTTATCGATATTTAACCCGAAAAGTCACTTCTACGATCTGATGAAACGCGCTTCTGCAGGAACGACATTGGTCGTGATTTTTCTGTTGTACAGTGCCTTTGCAGCTGGTGCAGCAACTCCTCAGCCCGTTTCACCCGCTGTAGCCAAAGAATTTGCAAAGGTTTGGATACAGGGACACGACGGACGAATAAAACCATTCAGCACGTTGGCTTATGAAGTGGTGATGAAAGTCTCACGCTCCGAATCGTTGGAGGGACAGGTTCCAGAGCAGGTTGTACTTGGAATGGCAGCAAATCCACAGGAATGGCAGCAGGTTCAGATGATTGCGATCTCTGATAATCAGATGTTGGAGAAGCTTGGCCGCACAAGTGGAAAAGCCTCTTTTGCCGATTTCTTCGATCAGCAGGGAAATTATAAATTGGCGAATGATGTTCAGATCGCCTATGGTAAAAAACCGGCGGAACGACAAGGTTACGATAACGATGTGATTAAAGTGGATGATAGGCTTAACGTGGTTTACCAGGTGTATCATGGCGATATGCTACGGATTTTTCCCTCTCCGAATCCTGCAGACCTTACATGGTATGCTCCGGGAAGTAAAGTTCCGGCTAATTTTGGTCCCGATTCGGTACTTGTGGCAGGTGCTTTTACCTTTTTCCTCGACGCAGTGCGTAATGGGAATAAGGATTTGAGTCTTCAAACAATATCCAAAGTAATAGCTTACCAGCAACAGTACGGTTCGGCACTGATTCCCGGGAAGACAAAACAACAGCTCGAAATTCTTTACAATCACGTCAATATCTTTAAAGATCTGTCAGGCTGGTATGTTCTGCTTGGATTTGTATTACTTGGATTCTTCTTTTACGCGCTGTTTACCGGAAAGGCGCTGCGCAAAAAGGCGGTCAACTTTACGGTTCTTGGATTGTTCCTTGGATTCCTGGCGCATTCAGCTGGTTTGATTATCAGGGGATATGTTTCAGGTCATATGCCATGGAGCAACGGATATGAGTCGATGATTTACATCGCGTGGGCAGTCATGCTGGCCGGGTTGATTTTTGCACGTCGCAATCCGATGGTGCTCGCCGCTGCCTCAATATTATCGGGTCTCACCCTTTTTGTTGCCCAGATGAGCTGGCTCAACCCCGAAATTACCAATCTTGTTCCGGTACTTAAATCGTACTGGCTGACAATCCATGTGGCAATCATCACAGCAAGTTACGGATTTGTGGGAGTAAGTGCGATTATTGGGATCATCAACCTTTTAATGTCGTCTTTCAGAAATGCGTCAAACCAAATCAGAATCAAAGCAACCGTTTTACAGATGACGATGATCAGTGAGGCAGCCATGATTCTTGGACTCTATTTTCTTACGATTGGCACCTTTCTTGGCGGGATATGGGCCAACGAATCGTGGGGACGCTACTGGGGCTGGGATGCAAAAGAGACCTGGTCGCTTGTCACGATCCTCGTGTATGGTTTCATTTCCCATATGCGTATGATTCCCGGATTCAAAGGATGGTTTGCCTTTAACCTGGCATCGGTTGTCGGACTGCTATCCGTATTGATGACCTACCTCGGCGTGAATTATTACCTGTCGGGTTTACATTCGTACGGAAGTGGCGAAGGACTAAAGTTCCCGTTTGCCGTGATAATACTCTTTGCCGTAATCGGTGTGATCGCTTATGTGGCGAAGATGAAAGATGATAGATTTAGCAGTGTGACGAAAAAATAAGTTCAACCAATCGAATTCATATTAGCCCCGACAGGTTTTCAGAATCTGTCGGGGCTTTTTGCGTGTAAATCATTTTCTGAAAGTTAATTTGCCTTTGCTGCATTGCAGCAAGCTCGCCTGAAAATTAACTTGACCTTGCTACATTGCAGCAAGCTCGCCTAAGAACTGATTTGCCCTTGCTGCATTGCAGCAAGCCCGCCTAAAAACTGATTTGCCCTTGCTGCATTGCAGCAAGCTCGCCTGAAAACGGATTCGCCTTTGCTGCATTGCAGCAAGCCCGCCTGAAAACGGATTTGACCTTGCTGCATTGCAGCAAATACCCCTGGAAACGGTTCATTTCTGCCTCGACTATGGCTATAGTTATTTGTAATGATTTTAAATTAAAAGTTAATTTGTTTTGTTTGTAACATTGGTTAAATGCTTCTCGTTACACTTATCAAAATCAAATATTTAATTCTTACTTATTATGAAATCGAAAATTAAACGTGTGCGATCAGTACGTCTTTTAAACAGCGAATATCCATTATTCGTAAGTCAGCTTGTGGCCATTTTTCAAAAGTATGATCTCGCTTTATTGCATTTGAAAAAAGCCTTCGAAAAATTGCTTGCTTTATGGCCAATGGTGGCCAAAATTAAAGAACTGGATCTCAGTAACGCGTTGAGCAATTTGCTACAAGAACTCGATGCAGAACGCGATACGTTAATCAATGCCATCTTTGCCAACGTGAAAACCGCGGGTAAGCTAAGCCTTGCATCATTACCTCCCCATGTGGCAGTCATGAAACGTTTTCTGAAAACGCTCGGGTCAGACATTTCAAAAGCCAATTACCGTTCCTCTACTAAACTTACCAACGACTTGCTCACTGATTACGATGCCAAACCGGATGTGCAAACTGCCGTCGAAGCATTAAATCTTAAATTCTATTTCGACCACCTAAGGACTGTGAACAATCGGTTTGCTGAATTGTATTTGCAACGTAATGAAGACGATGCCTTTGTTGAAAAAGTTGATACGCGTGCCATCCGCATCGATACCGACAAAGCGCTCACTGACTTATTTGACGCGTTCGAATTTTGCAGCGGTGAATATGAAGAGCTGGATTATCAAACGCTTGCCAAAGAACTGAATGAGTTGACAGGAAAATACAAATCAGACCTGAAAGCCCGTACCACCCGCAAAAAAGAAAGCAAAAATGTGAGCATGGAAGCGCCGACCGCAATATTACCCAAATAATGCAGTTGGGATTTTCAATCTGAAAACAGATAAGATGAGCAACTTAAAATGAGTTGCTCATCTTCTTTTAGGAAGAATTTTTTATCTTTGAAAAATGCATCCAATGATGAAATAGACGCCATGGTGGCGGATTTACAAACGTTACCAACAAGCCAAAAAGACTATGCTGCATAACTTATATTTGCATATTCAATTTTAGACAAATGGACTTAGTAGGTTATTTAAAGAGTAATTCTGATTTTGATAATCATATTATCATTGACGAAAAAGCCACATGGCCTAAATTGATTTATGATTTGATCGATAGTTCAAAATGTGAACTTCAAAATTATATTAATGAAAGAAAACGAATTGAAATTATAAGGAATAGAGCTACTCGACCTAAAAATGAGTATGAAGATAAATGGAATTCCGTTGTTGATTTAGTTGATTCTTATCTACAAAAGCACGAAGTAATTGGATTTCAATGCTCAAGATTATTGGATGATGAAATTGAGGATATTTTAGTTAATGGTTTAACTCCATTAAATCGTGATTTTGCCATTCAAAGAATTAATACTGTATGTGAAAAGGGGTTGATTCCTTATGATTTAAGGGAAAAACTCTTTAATAAAGAAGAACTAAGGGACGAAAATAGAGAGGGAGCAATTCGTTTTTTTCATAATACATCGGAATTACGTATCGAAATGGGACTTTATGAGTTTTTTAAGCTATGGGGAGGAGAAGCTATTTATTCAGGTTTTGAAAAAGACCCATATCTTCAGAAAATTGGTGTCCCTTGTATCATAATGGTCTCAATCGAATATCAAGACCTCGTCAGGTATAACTTAAGCCAACGAATGATTTGTTTCTTTTTAGGTGAAAGCAATTATTTTGATCATAAATTCGAATCATTGTTTGCCAAAAAAATTAAAGTTTTAACAATAGTAAAGAGAAATAATAAGCTTTTTAATTATTTAACCAATATTAATCATTGGGACGAAAAGATTAATTAAAATTGACATTAGATATTTTTTATCTTATGGAGAATTTGCGAGTTAATAAATTCAGAAGGAATAGTCAAGAAAATGGTTTTTCTGTCAAAGAACAATTGCAGAAGATTCACAGTGAAATATTTGTTTATCCGTCTGATTCTTCTGGTATTTATGTTATACATTCAAAAATTACCGATTTTATATATATTGGAAGTGCTTCAAAAACATTTTCAAGAAGATGGTCTGAACATATTTTTGAATTAAAAAATCTTCGTCATACTAACGGACTTCTTCAATTTCTATATTGTAGATACGGCTTAGATAATTTGGACTTTTATATTATAGAAGTTTGTTCTCCGAAAGATTGTTTAAAGCGAGAGAGTTATCATGTTAATAATTTAATTCCTGAGCTTAATTTAAATACTTTATTTGGGTCTTATGGTTTCGACTCAAAACTTAGACAAGAATGGGACGATTGGTACTCGACTTCAGAAGGTAAGCAATTTAAGAGGCGTACGCTTACAGCAAAAAGAGAAAAGTGGATAAAAACTACTGTTGGTAGAGATTGTGCAAGACATGATATCCTATGCCTTAGAGGAAGATTGAATCAAAGTAATAAAACTCAAATTGAAAAAACGAATGAAATTTTAGAGTACTGCAGGGAATATTTTCCAGACATTACTATACCAAATGAGACTTTAGAGGAATTTATTAATTATGGAACCCATTTTATACCTATTTGGAGTGACAAACCTTGCAGGCCCGGGATTTGCAATCCTTTTTAAACTAACTTTATAGCCAGCACTTATGGGAATACGAAATAAGATATCACCTGCATATAATTGCGAGTGCTTCTGAGGGAAATAACTTGTCCGACATTCTTCGCGATTTTAAGAAATTTACAAGCAAAGATTTAATCAGGGCAATTAAGGAGACGCCGGAAAGCAGACGTGACTGGTTGCTGAATTTATTTTGGTATGCCGGCAAAAACGATAAGAAGATTAAATATTGAATTTGTCTGATCTTGTTGGATTACAAATCCAATATATGTGTGCGCGGATTGCAAATCCGCACCAGTATCGGAACCAGATTGATATTTCGGTGTAATTGTGCCACTTGTTTCGGTGATGTTGTGCCACAAAAAAAGGGATGATTTCCTTGCCAAATTTATTAATTAATCTGTGTTTTTTTCATCTTGTTTTTTCTCATTGACTCACCTGTTAATTCTA
>Ga0209511_1000615_pt1 | contig 35072 bp, 37 predicted proteins | sample SSSSmetaG_FD_184141 | JGI IMG/M metagenome (GOLD analysis project Ga0209511, IMG submission 184141) | Glacier valley bacterial and archeal communities from Borup Fiord, Nunavut, Canada, to study Microbial Dark Matter (Phase II) - ​SSSS... | ecosystem: Environmental > Aquatic > Freshwater > Ice >... | reverse complement strand
GTCCTGCACCAGGCCCTCAACCAGCAGCCAGCCGGGCTTCACCAGCAGGTTCAGGGCGACGGCCAGGCTGATGTTGCCGAAGAAGCGTTTGATTGGAAAGCGCGGGCCACGGCCCGAAAACGGTGAGTGGGCAAAGGTAATCCTGGCTGGGGCAGGCAGGGGTTTATCTTTGCCCGACCGCGGCCGGCGGTTGGTTCGGTCCCCGGCCCTGCCGCGACTGGGTTTCGACCCGGAGTTTTAGTCCAGTATTTTGACCCGGAATTCTGGCTCGGAGTCTTGACCTGAAGTTTCGGCTCAGGGTTTTGGCTCAGGTCCGCGCCCGGCAGCCGCTCGTTTTTCTGCTTAATGACTCCTACCCTCCCTCCCTCCCTTACCGTGGCCGGCCTGCGGGCTTTGTTCGACCGCTGGAAATACCTGCTTGGCCTGGCCCTGGTGCTGAGCGCCGGGGCGAGCGCGCTCTGGGCGTGGTCATTGCCCAATATTTACAGCTCGACGACCGTGTTTCTGCCCACCTCGCCCCAAAGCACCGACCCCGACCGCCTCGTCGAGGGCAGCAAGCTGGAGCTGGGCAGCCGCCCCGAAGACTTGGACCGGATGCTCACCATCGGGCAGTCGCTGCCGCTGGCCGAGCAGATTATTCGCCGCTTCGACCTCTACAAGCACTACCAAACCGGCCAGCCGGGCACCGACGTAGCCGAGAACGCGGTGCTGGCCGAATTCAACTCGAATTTCTCCATCATCCACAACGAGCGCGATGCCATCGAGCTGACGTTTCAGGACCGCGACAAGCAGCTGGCGGCCCGCGTGGCCAACGCCTTAGTGGTGGCCATCGACTCGGTGAACCAGCAGCTCACGCTCGAAAACCGGCGCAACGTGCTGGAGCTGTACCGGCAACGCTCGGCCCGGCTCGGCTCTTCGTACGAGCGCATCCGGCAGCAGCTCGTGCGCGCCCGTCGTCGCTACGGCATCTTCGGCCTGGAGATGCAGGGCCGCTACCTGGGCAAAGCCGTCATTGAAACCGAGCGCGACCTGCGCATCGCCGAGGGTGGCGGCCCCGGCAACGTAGCCGGCCTGCGCCGGGCCATGCGCGGCCTCACCCGCGCCGACGGCGGCAATGCCACCAACCTCGAAAGCTGGACGCTCGGGGCCGACTCGGTGAACCTGCTCGGCAACCGCCTCACTGACCTACAGGGCCGGCTCGTTAGCTCACAAGGGGCGTTCGAGCAGGCTGAAATCTCGCTGCGCAGCCGCGTCTCGTCGCTCTACCTCATCCAGAAAGCCTACCCCGCCACCCGCAAGAGCAAGCCCTTACGCACGGCCCTCGTACTGGGCGCGGTGCTCGGCACGCTGGCCCTGTCGGTGCTGGTTATCCTGGCCCTGGAAGTGTACCGGCGGGGGGTTTGAGTTATGAGTTATGAGTTAAGGCGTGTCATGCAGAGCGCAGCGAAGCATCTCGCTCGCTTCGTTGCCAACGTTTGATTTTACTGCGCCAGGCGAGATGCTTCGCTGCGCTCTGCATGACAAATCCTTAACTCATAACTCATAACTCATAACTCAAATATGCGCCAACTCCTTCTTCGCCTCCAACCCATCGACTGGCAGCAGCGGGTGTTTCTGGGGTTTTTGGCGGCGCTGGCAGTAATAGCGGGCCTGGCAGCGGCTACGCGCGCGCCCTGGCTGCTGGCGCTGCTGGCGGCGGGGCCGCTGCTGGCGCTGGTGTTGCGGCGCTGGCAGGCACTTTATTACGGTGTGTTTATGCTGCTGCCGTTTTCGCGCGAGCTGAGCCTACCGGGCGGGCTGAGCATGGACGTGCCCACCGAACCGCTGCTGCTGATTTTGCTGGGCATCGTGCCGCTGGCCCTGCTGCTGGGGCCGGGCGGCCTGGGGCAGCTCACGCGCCACGAGTGGCGCTCGCCGCTGCTGCTGCTGCCGCTGGTGGCGCTGGTGTGGGCGGCGCTGGGCATCGGCTGGTCGGTCGATGCGGTAAAGTCTTTTAAGTACGTGCTGGCCAAGTGCTGGTACCTGGGGCCGTTCTTGCTGGGCAGCCTGCTGGTGCTGCGGCGGCCGGCCGATTTCTGGCGGCTGGCGGTCTGCTACGTCGGGGCCACCACCCTGGTGCTGCTGCTAGTGCTGGGCCGGCACGCGCTCACGGGGTTTGCCTTCGGGCAGGTGCGCTACGTGATTCAGCCCTTTTTTCGCAACCACGTTACGTACGCCACCGTGCTGGCTTTGCTGCTGCCGCTGGCGGGCGGGCTGGCGGCGCGCGCGCCGGCCGCCAGCCGGGCGCGGCGCGTGTGGCTGGTGGCCGGCGCGCTGCTGCTGCTGGGCCTGATTACGTCCTACACCCGCGCCTCGTGGCTGTCCTTGCCCGTGGCGGGGCTGTACTACGCAGTGCTGCGGCTGCGCCAGACGCGGCTGCTGCTGGTTGGGGTGGCGCTGGGCGCGGCCGGGGTGGCCACGTACTTCGTGAGCCAGGATAATTTCATGCGCTACACGCCCGACTATGCCCACACCATCTGGCACGGGGCCAACCTGCAAGCCCACCTCGAATCGACGTATAAATTTCAGGACGTGTCGGGCATGGAGCGCGTGTATCGCTGGGTGGCCGCCGCTCGCATGGCCGCCGACCGCCCCCTGACCGGCTCCGGCCCGTCCACGTTCTACCCCGAGTACAAGCGCTACACCGTCACGAGCTTCCGCACTTACGTCAGCGCCAACCCCGAGCACTCGACCGCCCACAACTATTTTCTGCTGCAATTCGCCGAGCAGGGCCTGCCCGGCCTGCTGCTCTGGTGCGCCCTGGTGGCGGCGGCCCTGCTCACGGCCGAGCGCCTCTACCACGCCGCCGCCGCCCGCCCCGACGTGCGCCGGGTGGTGCTCGTGGTGGCCCTGTCGCTGGTTATCATCGTCTTCCACCTCTTTTTGAATGAATTGGTGGAAGTGGATAAAATCGGCTCCGTGTTCTACGTGGCCCTGGCCGTGCTCATCCGGGCCGAGTCGTGGCTGGGGGAAGGGCCGGCGGTCTCAGCGCCGCTTCGGCCACTGGGGCGCGAGGCCGATGGAGTCGGGCTGCCAGCTTAGCCGCCGCCGGGCCTCGGCCCGCACGGGCGCTTCCGTCACCAGCTCGTGCAGCAGCGCCAGGCTACCCATCATCAGCGAAAGCCGGCCGCGCCCGACCAGCGGCGGACTCAGGTAGATGAACGAATCCCAGCCCAGCCAGTAGCAGCTAGCCGATGGGCGGTCGAATTTCGGGGAGCCGTAGCGCAGCGTCAGGAGCTGTAAAATGTCCTCATCGCGCAGCTGAGCAAGCGGTATGACATCGACGCCGATGAATTTTCCTTGCCGGAACCAGTAGCTGTCGGGCCGGCCGATGCCCGCTACCAGCGTGGTGTCTCGCAGCCGGCGGTATAGCTGCGTTTGCATACGCGGCTTGCCTTGGGGGCGAAAACGCTGCCCAAAATCGGGGATGCGTCCGGGGAGCTGACCAAACGCGAGGCCCGCCACGCCGGCCTCCGCGTCGAGCCGAAAAACCGGTGAGCCGCTTGGCTGAGCGAGCTGAGCGAACACGGGCTGACTCCGCAGCAGCCCGGCGACGACGACAAATAGCAGTCCCTGACGCATTTATTTGACCCGCAGGCTCAGCATGGTCACGTCATCGGCGAAGCGGGTGCCCTCGGCGTTGAAGGCCGCGATGCGGGCGAGCAGGGCGCGGTGCAGGCCGGGCAGGGGCAGGTAGCGGTGGGCGGCGAGGGTGTCGAAGATGCCGGCTTCGCCGAATTCCTGGTGTTGCTGGTCGAAAACTTCGGTCAGGCCGTCGGTGTAGAGGAAAAGCAGCGAGCGGGGCGGCAGCGCGGCGTGGCCCACCTCAAACGGGGGCAGCTCGGGCATGATGCCCAGCATAACGGTGCCCGTGTGCAGCAAATCGGGCGGGCCGCAGTCGGGCAGCAGCAGCGGGTCGTTGTGGCCGGCGTTCACGTAGGTCAGCGCGCGGGTGCGGCGGTCGAAGATGGCGACGAAGGCGGTGATAAACTTCTCGCCGGCGGCGTTGCTGAAAATCAAGTGGTTCAGCTCGCGCACCACCGTGGCCAGGTCGGCGTCGGTGCGCAGCAGCGTCCGCAGCCCGGCCTGGAAGTTCGACATGAGCAGCGAGGCCGACACACCCTTGCCGCTCACGTCGGCCACGCAAAGCAGCAGCCGGTCGGCATCCAGCTCCACCACGTCGTAGTAGTCGCCCCCGATTTCGGTGTGCGGCTGGTAAGTGGCGTGCACGGCCAAATGGGCGTTGTTGGGCAGGCGCTGCGGAAACAGCAATTGCTGCACTTGCTGGGCAATCTCGATTTCGCGGCGCGCGGTGGCCTCGGCCACGAGCAGCGTTTCGCGCTGCCGGGCCAGGCGCAGGCTCAGCACGGCCCCGAGCAGGATGTTGCTCAGCGTTTCGAGAAAAGCCAGCGCCTCGCGGCTGGCGTAGTCGCCCTGCATGGTGCCCACGAAAACGAGCGCCCGCACGGCTTCCTGCTGGCGCACCGGCACGAGCAGCTCAAACTCCTGCCAGAGCGCGCTGGTCGGCGCGTCCAGCTCCAGGCTCGCCACGGGGCAGGGGCCGTCGGGGCACCAGCCGCTGGCCTCGGCCCGCGTGAGGCGCGCGCCGGCCGGCAGGCTGGTCGCGTAGTTTACTTTCAGCTCGAACGCGTCGTCATCGAGCACGAGCAAGGCCAGCCGCCGCACCCCCAGCTGCCCGAGGAGCGTAAACTGGTAGATTTTATACAGCTCCGCCTCGGTCGAGTCGTGGGTAATGGCCTGGGTAATTTCAAGCAGCGCGCCCAACTCCCGCTCTTTCAAAAAGAGACGCTTTTCGAGACCAACGAGAGCGGTGGTTTGGGGCATGGGGCAAACGTGAAGCGGGCCAACAGCAGCGACGCGCCAGCCGCCGAAGTGGCCGCCAGCGCTAAAAACCTTGGCGAAAGCAACCGCAATAGTACGGCGCGGACCGGGCACCGCGCACCGACATCGGGGGTTGCGGGGCAAAAAAACAGTCGTTAGCCGAGCGGCGTTTTGGGGTCGTAGGCATCGCGCAAGCCGTTGCCGAGCACGTTGAAGCTCAACACTAACAGGCTGATGGCCGCCCCCGGCAGGCCCGTCAGCCACAGCCCGGCCGTGGTGCCGAGCAGGTCGTAGCCTTCCTTCACCATCAGGCCCCAGCTCGGGGCGGGCGGCTGCACGCCGAGGCCCAAAAAGCTCAGGCCCGCTTCGAGCAGAATCGCGGCCGCGAAGTTGGCCGTGGCCAGCACGATGAGCGGCCCGCGCAGGTTGGGCAGCAGATGCACGAAAATGAGCCGGCTCGTAGGCAGCCCCAGCACCCGCCCGGCCTCGATGAACGTGGCCGAGCGCAAGCTCAGCACCTGCCCGCGCACGACGCGCGCCACATCGACCCACATGGTCAGGCCCACGGCCAGAAAGCTCACCCACACGGCTTTGCTATCGAGCGCCAGCGAGATGCCGATGACGAGCATGATGCCCGGAATGCTCCACACCACGGTCATCAGCCCCAGCAGCAGCGCGTCGAGCCAGCCGCCGAAGTAGCCGGCCACGGCCCCGATGCTCACGCCCAGCACCAGCGAAATCAGCACCGCCACCAGCCCGATGCCCAGCGAGATGCGCGTGCCGAGCAGCAGCCGGCTCAGCTCGTCGCGCCCGGCCTTGTCGGTGCCGAGCAGGTAGGTTCTGGTTTCTGGTTTCTGGTTTCTGGTTTCTGGTTGGGTTGAACCAGCGGCGAGCGGGGGGTTAGCGGGCGCGTCGATGAATTGCCGGGGCTGGCCGTGGAGCCAGACTTGCAGCACGTTAGCGAGCGGCGGGGCGTTGGGGTCGGGCGTTTGGGTGAGCGTAGCGCGGAAGCCGGGCGGCTGCTTTTGCAGCTGCACCACGCCGTTATTGGCATCAGGCGAGTTGTCGGGCAGTATCCAGTAGCCGAGCAGGGCCACCAGCGCGCAGAGCACGATGTAGGCCAGCCCGGCCAGCGCGGGGCGGTTTTGCAGCAGCCGCTGGCGCACGTAGTAGCCGGGCGTACGCGCCGGGGGCGGCACCACTAGCGCCGTGTCAGCGGCGGCGGGCACGATGGCCGTAGCTGTTGCGGCGGGCGCGGCCACGATTAGCGGGTGTTGTGTTGCAGCAGCCCTTCCTTCGAGGCGAGGTAGCTCGCGTCGCGGCCCAGCGCCCCGAACGAGGTCGGCTCGTAGGCCAATTCCGTGTCGGGGTCGGGCCAGTAGTAGCGCACGAGGCCCTGCTCCAGCAGCGGCCCGAGCACGGCCAGCAGCTCGGCGGCCGGCCGGCCGGTGCGCTCTACCAGCAGCCGAAACGGGGTGACGAAATACAGCTCGTCGAGCAAATCAAATTCAGCGTCGTTCATAAGGAGGTAAAAGTAGGCGCGGCGGGGGTTTCTTTAGGGCAGGAGGGCAGGAGGGCAGGAGGGCAGGAGGGCAGGAGGGCAGGAGGGCAGGAGGGTAATAAATTCTCCCTCCTGCCCTCACACCCTCCTGCCCTCCTGCCCTAAAAAAACCCCCACCGCCGCCAGCGCCCGCCAGAAGCTGGGGTATGACTTGCGCACCACGCCCGGCTCGCCCACGGCCAGCGGCCCCAGCATGGCCAGCGGCGCGAAGGCCATCGCCATGCGGTGGTCGTCGTAAGTTTCAACCACCTGATTCTCGACCCGAAACTCGCCCGGCCGCACCACGAATACGCCCGCCGACTCAGCTACCAGCCCCGCCCCGAACTTGCCCAGCTCGGCTTGCAGGGCCGCGATGCGGTCGGTTTCCTTGATGCGCAAACTCGCCAGGCCGGTCAGGCGCAGCGGGCAGCCCAGGGCGGCGGCCACCACCACCACGGTCTGGGCCAGGTCGGGGCAGTCGGTGAAATCGAGCGGCGCGGCGGCGGGGTCAAACGGCGCGGGCGCGACTCGCGTCAGGCGCGCCCCGCTGCCATCGGCCAGAAACTCGGTGGCCACGCCCAGCGGCCGCATAATCTGCTGAATAATAGCGTCGCCCTGCCAGGAATGCTGGCGCAGGCCGGGCACGGTCAGCGCCGAGGCGGGCGGGGCCAGCGCCAGCAGCGCGTACCAGTAGCTCGCCGCCGACCAGTCGCTTTCCACCGCGTAGTTGGCCGGCCGGTAGCCGCCGGGGGCCACGGTTGCCGTCGCCGCGCCGTCGCTTTCGCTGCTGCCGTCGCGGCGCTCATGGCCCCACTCCGCCGTCGCCCCGAAATGCCGCATCAAGCTCAGGGTCATGTCGATGTAAGGCCGCGAGCCGATGGCCCCGGTCAAAGTCAGGCGCAAGCCGCCAGGCAGAGTCGGCCCCAGCATGAGCAAGGCCGACACGTATTGCGAGCTGATGTCGCCGCGCACCCGCAGCCCCGCCGGCTCACTTGCCGCGCCCATCACGCCTATTGCGCCCGCCGCGCTCACCCCACCAAAGCGCAGCGGCGGGTAGCCTTCGGTTTTCACGTAGTCAATCCGCGCGCCGAGCGTGCGCAGCGCGTCCACGAGCACGGCGATGGGGCGCTGCCGCATCCGGGGCGCGCCGGTGAGCGTGCCGCGCCAGTCGCGCAGGGCCAAATAGGCGGTCAGGAAGCGCATTACGGTGCCCGCGTCCTCGGCGTCGAGCGCGTCGGTGGTCGGGGCCTGGTCCAACAGGCGCTGCATAAGGGTCGTATCGTGGGCTTCGGACAGGTTACTGAGCGCGCCGCCGCCGGCCAGCTTTTGCAGCAGCAGGGCGCGGTTAGCTTCGCTTTTGGAAGCGGGTAGCGCAGCCACACCGAGCAACGGTCCGCCCGGCCAGCGCAGGGTTTGAGTGGTCATGGGAGTAGTGCGGTAGGCTTTAGCCTGCCGTCTGTGGTTCAAGTGCAACGGTAAAACGGCAGGCTAAAGCCTACCGCACAACTCGCAGCGCCGCGCTGATTTCCGCCAGCGTCACCGGCTGGTCATACACCCCGCGCCCGATGCCGCGCAGCAGCGTACAATTAATTACGTCGCCCTCGTTTTTCTTGTCTTGCAAGGCCAGCGCCGCGATAGCCGCCACCTCGTCGGCCGCGTAGGCGAGCGGTGCGAAGGTCGCGTCGAGTCGCTGCCGCACCGTCTCCCACTCCGCCTCGCTTAGCAGCCCGCGCTGCCACGAGAGCCAGGTTTCGGCCCGCATTCCAGCCCCGACGGCCGCGCCGTGCGTCACGGCCCGGCCGGGGCTAGCCAGCAGGTAGCTTTCGAGGGCGTGGCCCACGGTGTGGCCGAAATTGAGCAGCTTGCGCGGGCCGGCCTCGCGCGGGTCCTGCGCCACGATGCCGGCCTTGAGCGCCACCGCGTGGCGGATAATCGGCGTCCAGTCGGCCACGGCGCCCAACCCAGCTGCTCCGCCCGTGGGTAAAGCGGCGAACGCCGCCGCGTCGGCCACGAGCGCGTGCTTCACCACTTCGGCGAAGCCCGAGCGCATTTCCTCGGCGGGCAGCGTGGCCAGAAAAGCGGGGTCCATGAACACGGCGGCCGGCTCCTGAAACACGCCGATGTGGTTTTTGAAGCCCTGAAAGTCCACGCCCGTTTTGCCGCCCACCGCCGCGTCCACCTGGGCCAGCAGCGTCGTCGGCACGCTCACGCACCGGATGCCGCGCTTGTAGGTGGCCGCGCAGAAGCCGCCCAAATCGGTGATGACTCCGCCGCCCAGGCACAGCAGCGCGGCGCGGCGGTCGGCCTGGTTCTCAGTCAGAAAATTCCAAGTTACTTCGCAGGTAGCCAGCGTTTTGTGCGCTTCGCCAGCCGGCACGGTCAGCAACTCGTGGGCCGGCAGGTGCGGGGCCAGGCGCGGGTAGCAGAGCCGGGCCGTGTTCGAGTCGGCCAGTACCAGCAGGCGCGTCGGCGAGTGCTGTCGTAGCCAGCCAGCCAGGGCGGGCAAGGCAGCGGGACCAATGAAAAGGGAGTTGGATTCTGACATGATGCGGGGGCGGCAGCAGCGACGCAAGGTAGCGGACGGAATCACCCGCACTCGGCTCAGGCCAGCACGGCGGCCAGCTCCTCGAACATCGGGGCCAGCTCCGCCGACCACAGCTCGGCCCGAAAATGGGCATATTCGCGGCGATAGCCGTCCAGCATCCGGCTACCGTGGTCGCGCGAGTATTGGGCGTTAGCCAACCGGTCGCAGACTTTAACAAAAGCGGCCAGCGGCGTGGCCCGGATGCCGGCGTAGTAAGCCGCGTTAGCCCGCTCCTGCCGGGTGCGGCCTTTCTCGTTAGTCAGGGCGTAGGTGATTTCCGCCACCACCTCGCCGCACACGGCCTTGACATCGTTGTACGTCAGGCGGCAGTCCTCAATGGTGTCGTGCGTCCAGCAGGCAGCCAGCGCGTAGGGCACGTCGGCGGCGGGCACCAGCGCCTGGTAGCGGCGGCCGAAGTCATATACCAGTTGCAGATGCGCTGAGTAGGGCTGCCCGTCGTACAGGTGATTGGTGTCGGCGTGGGCGCGGACGGCGAACGCCTGGGCGTACGCCGTGAGGTCGGCGGGGGCAGTGGTAGCTGGAGTAGGGTTCATGGACGAGTTGAACGAATGGTATCAAGCCGCCAAACGGGCGGTAGTCTGATGATGGTCTGGCTCATTGGCACCACTGACACCACTGGCCACTGGCGGCAGACTTTAGCGACGTAGTCGCGAAGTCTGCCAGCCGCCGGACCGGGCAAGTCTCCGACTTGCGTCACTCGGGCCGGTCATGCGTCGCAAGTCGGAGACTCGCCCGGTCCGGCGGCTGGCAGTTCGCTTCGCTTAAGCTGCCGCCAGCGCGCCGCAAGCCTTCATGCGAAAGCGGATACAAAACAACGATGCGACGCGCGGATTCGCAGCGTCCACGCTACAGGCCCGGCCCGAGGTGGCGCGGGCCATCCACGGGGCGGCCGTTGAGCACTTCGGTTTGCAGGCGAATGCTTTCGATGTGAATGAGCTTGTATAATTCGCCCACGAACTGCTCGCTGATGTGCAGCTTGCTGCCCCACTCGGGCCGGGTGCGGAAGATTTCCTGCCAGCGCTCGAGCTGCAAAATCTTCACGTTGTTTTCCTTTTTATACTCGGCCAGCTCCTGGATCAGGGCCATGCGGCGGGCCAGCACTTCGAGGATTTCGTGGTCGGCGGTATCCATTTTCTGGCGCAGCTCCTCGGCCTTGTTGCGGTAGTCCACGTTGTCGGACGAGCGGTAGCGGTACTTCAGCTCACTCAGAATCTCTTGCAAGCGGGCGGGCGTAACTTGTTGGGCGGCATCGCTCAGGGCGTGGTCGGGGTCGGGGTGGGTTTCGATGATAAGCCCGTCGTAGTCGAGGTCGAGGGCCTTCTGGGCGATGGGCAGCAGCAAGTCGCGCGAGCCGCCGATGTGGCTCGGGTCGTTGATGAGGGGCAGGTCCGGGCGGCGCGTTTTCAGCTCAATCGGGATGGCCCAGGTCGGGGCGTTGCGGTAGCGCGAGGGCGCGAACGTACTGAACCCGCGGTGAATAGCGGCAATGTCCCGAATACCGGCCCGCTCCAACCGCTCAATCGCCCCAATCCAGAGCGCCAAGTCCGGGTTCACCGGGTTCTTGACCATCACCGGCACGCCCGTGCCGGCCAACGCGTCGGCCAATTCCTGCACCGCGAACGGATTGACCGTCGTGCGCGCCCCAATCCAGAGCACGTCGATGTCGTGCTTGAGCGCTTCTTCGACGTGGCGCGGGGTGGCCACTTCGATGCACATGGGCAAACCAGTTTCGGCCCGCGCCGCCTGCAGCCAGGGCAGCGCATCCGCGCCCATGCCCTCAAAACCGCCCGGCTTGGTGCGTGGCTTCCAGATGCCGGCCCGGTACATGTCGGCCTGCCCGGCCGCTTTCAGGGCGCGGGCCACACTCAGCACTTGCTCTTCGGATTCGGCCGAGCAGGGGCCGGCGATGATAAGGGGTTGGCCTTTGGCGGCCAGCAAACGAGTGAAATACGTGTCGGCGGTGCCGGGAAGTGGGAGCATGTCAGGGGGTTGCGGATTAGCGGCGGGCTGCCGGCTGTCCGCTCGGGCGTTGTTGAGTTTGGTAAGACCTGAGACGTTAGACAGGAGACTCCAAAGTACCAGTCTCCTGTCTCCTGTCTAACGTCTCAGGTCTTCTATCAAACAACGGGGAGCGAAAAGCCAGCAGCCCGCACGAGCGCGGAATATTTGCTGCCTCGTTAGAAGCCCCAAAAGTAACCCCACCCGTCCGAACCCGGTTTTAGGAGTGGGCCGTACCTTCGCCCCCTCTCCTCCCACTCATGGCTCCCACGACCACTACCGCCCCCGCTCCCATCTCGTTCGAGGATACGCGCATCGCGTTCGAGAGCAAGTCCGATGCCGACCTGCGCCGCATGTACGCCCTGTTTGCGAGCATGAACAGCGGCGGGCTGGTCAAGGCCGGCTCGGGGCTAATGCAGTCGGCGCTGCGCTGGGGACTACCGGGCACCAAGTTTCTGATTAAGCACTCGATTTTTAAGCAGTTTTGCGGGGGCGAAACCATCCAGGAATGCCGGCCCGTCATCGCCGAGCTGGGCCGCTATGGCATCGGCACCATCCTCGACTACTCGGTGGAAGGCGCCGGCGACGACCGCAGCTTCGACCGCACCCGCGACGAGATTCTGGGCACTATTGACATGGCCGCCACCACGCCCCACATCCCATTCTCGGTCTTCAAAGTAACCGGCCTGCTGCCCACCGCGCTGCTCGAAAAAACCCAGGCCGGCCAGGCCCTGAGTGCCGCCGAGGAAGCGGCTTTCGGGCGGGGCCGCCAGCGGCTCGATGCCTTGTGCGCCCGCGCCCATCAGCACGGGGTGCGCCTGTTCGTAGATGCCGAGGAAAGCTGGTTTCAGGCTGCCATCGACGAGCTGGCCGAGGCCATGATGGGGCGCTACAACCAGGACAAGGCCATCGTCTGGAACACGTACCAGCTCTACCGCCACGACCGGCTCGAAGCGCTGCAAGCCGCCCACGAGCGGGCCGCCGCCGGGGGCTACTACTTGGGTGTGAAGCTAGTGCGCGGAGCGTACCTCGAAAAAGAAGCCCGCGTGGCCCGCGAGCGCGGCCTGCCCAACCCCATCAACCCGACCAAGCAGGCCACCGACGCGCTCTACGACGAAAGCCTGCGCTACTGCGTCGAGCACGTCGAGCGCGTGAGCCTCTGCGCCGGCACCCACAACGAAGCCAGCTCGCTGCTGCTCACGGAGCTGATGCGCGGAGCCGGCCTGGCTCCCGGCGACGAGCGGGTCTGGTTCGCGCAGCTCTACGGCATGAGCGACAACCTGAGCTACAACCTGGCCCACGCCGGCTACCACACCGCCAAGTACGTGCCCTACGGCCCCATCGAAGCCGTGATGCCTTACTTACTGCGCCGGGCCAATGAAAATACCGCCATCGCCGGCCAAAGCAGCCGCGAGTTTCTGCTGATTCAGCGCGAGCTGCGCCGTCGGCAAGGGCGTGGTTAATGATTAGTGGTTAGTGGTTAGTGGTTAATTAAATCTGCTCGCTCACTTACGTTTCGTATCTACCGGCTTATTCCTCCCGCCCTTTCTGCCTCATGACCAACCGTCTTCGCTCCTACCTCATTCGCTTTGCCCGGCAGCAGGTCGGCACCGTCTCCTACCTCACCCTGGTGCAGGAAGCCGAGCTGGGCCTGAACCTGGAAATCTCGCACGAAAAGTCGCGCCTCAACGAAATGCTGGCTGAAATCTCGACCGAGGAGCACCTCGCCGGCCGGCCCCTGCTCTCGTGCCTGGTGCGCGTGGCCGGCTCCAAAGGGCAGGGCGACAACTTCTACAAGCTCTGCGAGCGCCTCGGCCTGGGCGAGTGGCGCACGCTCAAGCAGGACGAGGAGTTTCTGAAAAACATGATTCGGGACTGCCGGGCTTACTGGCAGGAAGAAGCCAACTACGCGCAGTACGCGCTGAGCGAAGCCGGCTCGTAGCTAAACCCACCTGACAAGCCCGCCTAAAAGCCAGCCTGCCGAAAGCCATCGCTTCGGGCAGGCTGGCTTTTTAGCGTACTCACCCGCCGGGCCTCCAAGCTAGTGGCTCAGCCTGCTCATTGTGGAGGCGCTTCGGCCCGCTTTCGCGCAACCCCTGCCCTACCCCGCCCGTTAAACGGCCCAGACCGGACCCGACGGCCCGGTCGCTGTTTTTTACCTAACTCATACACTTTTCCCAAGATGAACACCCCCGATTCGAACAACCCGATGAACACCGGCACTGGTGCCGGCTCTAACTACGGCACCACCAACACTGGCACCGGCCTGGGCAACAGCGGCAGCCTGAGCAACGAAAGCACGAGCTACAACGCCGGCACCGGTGCCACCGATGGCGATGATTTTAGCGCCACGGCTAAAGGCGCGGCGATAGCTGGTACCGCCGGGGCCGTAGTGGGTCGCGGCATTGATGCCGTGCAAAACACCGCCGACCGCGCCGCGAGCGCCGTCACTGGCTCGACTTACCGCGAGGGTGGCAGCACGACCGGCATGTTCAAGGACCGCAACAGCGTCGAGCAAGCCTACAGCGCCCTGCACGAGCGTGGCTACTCGAAGGACGACGTGAACCTGATGATGTCGGACGACACGCGCAAGACGCACTTCGGCGAAGACACCATGCCCTCGGAGCTGGGCGACAAGGCCATGGAAGGCGCGGGCATCGGCTCGGCCATTGGCGGCACGGCCGGTGCCATTATCGGCGCCATTGCCGCCATCGGCACCTCGGTAGCCCTGCCCGGCCTGGGTTTGATTATCGCCGGTCCGCTGGCCGCCGCCCTGGCCGGTGCCGGCGCGGGTGGCCTGACGGGCGGCCTAGTGGGCGCGCTCGTGGGTTCGGGCATCCCGGAGGAGCACGCCGCGGAGTACGAGCACGGCATCAAGAACGGCGGCATCGTGCTGGGCGTGAAGCCCCGCAACGCGGAGGATGCCCAGTATTTCGAGCAGGAGTTCAAGAAGAACAACGCCGATAAGGTGTACAATTATTAAGGTTTATCCTTAAATTGTTGAGAAGCCGCTCCTGCTAAGGGAGCGGCTTTTTCGTGTTCTGTTTTTTTGGGTTGAGTGTTAAAAGTCATTGTCATGCAGAGCGTAGCGAAGCATATCGCGTGGGGCAGTAAAATCAAACGTGAGCAACAGGACGAGTAGTTGAGTTAATGCCCCACGCGAGATGCTTCGCTGCGCTCTGCATGACAACGACACCCAATCCCCAATCCCGAACACCGACCTTTGCCCCATGCAACCCAATCCCGCCGCCCCGTTTGCCTTTGCCGACTACGACCTGCCGCCGCACCTGCTGCAGGCGCTTACCGAGTTGAATTACGCCCACCCCACGCCCGTGCAGGCGCTGGTGCTGCCGCCCGCGCTGGCGGGCCAAGACGTGGCCGGGCAGGCCCCGACCGGCTCGGGCAAAACGGCCGCCTACGGGCTGGCCGTGCTGGCGCAAATCGACCCCGCCGTGGCGGCCGTGCAGGCGCTGGTGCTGGTGCCGGCCCGCGAGCTGGCCCTGCAAGTACGTGAGGCTCTTAAGGCGCTGGGCAAGCACCTGCCCGCCCCCGGCCTGCGGGTGGCGGCGCTCTACGGCGGCCACGCCATGCGCGAGGAAGTGAAGTCGCTGCAGCAAGCACCCCACGTGGTGGTGGCCACGCCCGGCCGCCTGCTCGACCACCTGGAGCAGCGCAACATCATTCCCAACCAGCTGAAAGTGTTGGTCTTGGATGAGGCCGACAAGCTGCTGGAATTAAAATTTCAGCAGGAAATGGCCACCATTATCGGCCGGCTGCCGAGGCGGCGGCAAACGCTGCTCTTCTCGGCCACGATGCCGGAGAAAGTGCTGGCCCTGGTGCGCGAGCACCTCACCCGGCCACGCCTGCTGGCCGCCTCGGGCGGGCTGGGCGGCGCGGGCGACGATGGCCGCGGCAGCGCCGCCGCGCTGCCGGCCTCGCTCACCGTGCGCGGCCACGTGCTGGGCAGCGTCGAGGAAAAGCCCGCCGCGCTCTACCATTTATTACGTCAAAAAGACACGGGTCAGACGCTGGTTTTCGTGAACACCCGCGAGCGGGCCACCGAGCTGAGCCAGTTTCTGCGGGGCCGGGGCGTGGCCGCCGAAGTGCTGCACGGCAAGCTGCCCCAGCCCGAGCGCGACAAAGCCCTGATGAAGCTGCGCAACAACTCGGCCCAGGCGCTGGTAGCCACCGATGTCGCCGCCCGCGGCCTCGACGTGCCCGCTCTGGATACGGTCATTCAGTACGACCTGCCCCACGACGCGGAAACGTTTCAGCACCGGGCCGGGCGCACGGCCCGCGCCGGCGTGGCCGGCACCGCCCACCTGCTGGCCACCGTGCCCGAACAAACCCGCGTGCAAGCCTGGCCCGCCGCCCAGGCCACACAGTGGGCAAGGCTAAATCCGCCGAACCTGCCTGCCGCCAGCGCCGCCCGCCCGCCCCGCCCCACCACCATCACCCTGCACGTGACGGCCGGCAAGAAGCACAAGGTCAGCGCCCACGACCTGGTCGGCGCGTTCGTCGGCGTGGGCGGGCTGGACCGCGAAGCCGTGGGCCGCATCGAGGTGTTCGACTATTATTCCTACGTGGCCGTCCCGCGCGAGCAGTCGGCGGCGCTGCTCGAAAAACTCAACGGCGCGAAGGTCAAGGGCGTGAAAGTGCGGGTAACGGAGGTGGCGTAAATGGCCGCACTCCTCTTCATTTGCAGCCAGAACCGCTGGCGGAGCCTGACCGCCGAGCGGCTCTTCGACGGCCAGCCTACGCACGAGGCCCGCTCGGCGGGCACCGAGCCGGGTGCGCGGGTGCGCGTCACGGCTGGCCACCTGGGCTGGGCCGAGGTCGTTTTCGTAATGGAGAAAAAGCACGCCGACCGCCTGCGGGCCAAGTTCAAGGATGAATTAGAAGGCAAGCCGCTGGTGAACCTGCGGATTCCCGACGACTACCAGTTTCAGGACCCGGCGCTCGTGGCCCTGTTGCGCGAGCGGCTGCTCGACTACCTACCAGACGAATACTAAAAGCGCCGGACCGCGCGCGGCAGCTTACCCGCGAGCTTTACTGTTTGTCCTTGGTCAGCAGAGCTTTAATCTTAGCTACCAGCACCTCGTTGATGCGCGCATAGCTCTGGGTGGTCCAGCCGCCGACGTGGGGCGAGAGCAGCACGTTAGGCGCGGCGCGCAGGTAGTCGAACCGGGCTTGCTGCACGAAGCTGAGCGCGGCCAGCTTTTCGTTGTCGAGCACGTCGAGCGCCGCGCCGCGCACCCGGCCGCTTCGTAGTCCGGCTACCAGCGCGCCGTGGTCGAGCACCTCGCCCCGCGCCGTGTTCACAAGCCACAGCGGGTGCGCGAACGCCAGTAGAAATGCCTCGTTCACCACCTCGTGGTTGGCCGGCGAGTACGGAATGTGCAGGCTCAGCACCTCGGCGCGGGCTTGCAGCTCGGCCAGCGACACGAGCGCGGCGTGGCCGTCGGGGCGCACGGCCGGGTCCGTGTCGTGGGCCAGCACCACGCAGCCCAGGCCGCTGAGCCGCCGCGCCAGCGCCCGGCCCATGTGCCCGTAGCCGAGCAAACCCACGGTTTTAGTGCCCAGCTCTTCACCCCGATTGGCCTCGCGCCGCCACTCACCGCGCCGCACCTGAGCATCGGCCGTCGCCGAATGGCGCAGCAGGGCCAGCAGTTGCCCAAGCGCGAATTCGCCCACCGCGTCGCGGTTGCCTTCGGGCGCGTTTACGAGTGCCACGCCAGCCGTCCGTAGCGCGTCTTCGTCGATGTTATCCACGCCGGCCCCGGCGCGGGCCACGTAGCGCAAATGCGGCCCGTGGCGCAATAAGTCACTGGTTACGCGCAGCTTGGAGCGCACTATCAAGCCCGTGTGAGGTTGGGCGGCGAGCGCGGCCGGCACGTCGGCGGCTTTGAGTTGCGGCTGGTAGTCGCCCGCCACGCCGATGCCGGCGAGCAGCGGCAGCAGCGAGGGATGCATTTCGTCAATGATGAGGCAGGGAGTCATGGGTCTATTTTTTTCGCAGGAATTAAAAAGGGAGTTCACGGAGTTTTACGGAGCGCAAATAATTCCGTGAAACTCCGTGAACTCCCTTTTTAACTCCGTGCTAAACTTATAAAATCAGCCACCAGGCGGGTCAATTCTACAAACTCCGCCACGCCCAGCTGCTCGGCCCGCTCATCGAATAGCTTCCCGCTCATGGCCTCCGCCGACAGCCCCAGCGGCCGCAGCGCGTTGCGCAGCGTTTTGCGGCGGGTAGAAAAAGCCTGCTTCACGACCCGGAAAAACAGCTTCTCGTCGCAATCCAGCCGTTCGGTCGCGTTGCGCGTGAGCCGCACCACGGCCGACTCCACCTTGGGCGGCGGCACGAACACGTGGGGCGGCACGGTGAATAAATACTCGATGTCGTAATACGCCTGCAAAAGCACGCTCAGAATCCCGTACGCTTTGGAGCCGGGCGGTTCGGCCAGGCGCTCGGCCACTTCTTTTTGCAGCATCCCGACTACTTCGCGCACTTGCCCGCGATAATTCAGAACCTGAAAAAATATCTGAGTGCTGATGTTATAAGGAAAATTACCAATTATCGCCAGCGGCACGTCAGGAAATAACTTCGCTACATCCTGCTTTAAAAAATCAGTGGCATAAATGCGCGGCGCGAGCGCCGGGAACTGCTTTTCCAGGTACGCCACCGACTCTTCGTCAATCTCCACGACGCTGGTCTGGTAGGCTGTATTCTCCAGCAAGTATTGCGTCAACACGCCCATGCCGGGGCCTATTTCGAGCACCTCGCGCACGTCGCCCAAGCGCAAACTCTCCACGATGCGGCGCGCGATATTGGGGTCGGCTAGAAAATGCTGGCCCAGGTGCTTTTTGGGTCGAACGGCGGGTCTGTTATTCAAGTCTTATTAAGATTAATTCATTAACACACCGATGTAATTGGTGAACGTGTCCACCTCCACGTTGTCGCGCGTCGCACCCGGTAGGTCTATCGGCCGAAACTCGGTGGTGGGCGTAACCAGGCGATATTCACCACCCCGCACTCGCAGGCGCACCGGCAAATCGAAGCCGGGCACGTCGGCCACCCAACGTCCCAGCAGCCGACCTTTTTCAACGCGCGTTTCCAGCACCGGCAGCGTGGAGTGCGCTAAGTATTGGGCAAATATCCGGCTCAGGTCGCGGCCACTTTCACGGCTTAGATAATCAATGACCTGCTGCCCGGTAATGGTTTGATGATAAAACGTGCGGCTCAGGCCACGTAGCAGTTGTCGCCATTTCTCGTCGTCGTTCACCACGGCGCGCACCATGTTGAGCAGCGTGCTGCCCTTGTCGTACATGTCGCCGGAGCCTTCCTTGTTCACGCCGTAAAAGCCAAGTATCGGCCGGTCGTTTTCGATGTTGCGCCGCTGCCCGTGGATGTATTCCTGCCCGGCCGCCTTGCCGAACTGGCTTTCCACAAACAGGCTTTCCGAATACGTGGTAAAGCTTTCGTGCACCCACATGTCGGCCACATCCTGGCTGGTGATGCTGTTGCCGAACCACTCGTGGCCGCTTTCGTGGACAATAATAAAGTCCCACTTCAGCCCCCAGCCCGTGCCCGAGCGGTCTTGCCCTAAATACCCGTTGCGAAATTTATTACCGTAGGCCACCGCGCTCTGGTGCTCCATGCCCAAAAACGGCGTCTCAATTAACTTGTAACCGTCCCGATAAAATGGATATGGCCCGAACCAATATTCCATGCTTTTGAGCATGGGCTTGACGTTGGCGGCGAATTGTTGTTTAGCTTTAGCTACATGCTCCGGCAACACCCAGTAGTCCAGCGTCAGCGGGCCGCTTTCGCCCTGATACACGTCGCTGAAGCGCACGTAGTTGCCTACGTTGAGCGCGACATCGTAGTTATTTATCGGATTCGTGACGGCCCAGTCGTAGCGCACGTAGCCGCCGGGCAGCTTTTGGGTGCCGCGCAAGCGGCCGTTGGAAATGTCTTTTAAGCCGGCCGGTACGGCCACGCTGATGCGCATCGAATCCACTTCGTCGGCCTGCTGGTCTTTGCAAGGCCACCACAGGCTGGCCCCCACGCCCTGGCAGGCCGTCGCCACCCAGGGCCGGCCCAGCGTATCCTGGGCAAAGACGAACCCGCCGTCCCAGGGCGCTTTTTTGGCGATGGTCGGAAAACCTGAATACGTGACCGTAAACTCGCTCAGCGCGCCTTGCTTAATCGTTTCCGGGAACGTCACAAATACCGCATTGGCCTCGCGCACGAACGGTATCGTGCGGCCCCGGTATTCCACTCTATCCACCGCTAAGTTAGCGAATAAGTCAAATTGCAGCCGCGTAAAATCGCGCGTGGCGGTGAAGCGAAATAAATTCGTGCCGCTGATAAATTTGCGCGCCACGTCGAGCTTCACGTCGAGGTGGTAATACCGGATATCGTAGCAGGTGCGCGCGGCCGATTGCCCACCGCGCAGCGAGTCGGCGCGGGTGAAAGCGGCCGGGGGCGGTTGCAGCAGCTGCGCCAGGGCCAGCAACGGGCAGCTCAGCCAAAAAGCCAACAGAACGAGGCGCAAGCGCATAAGCAAAGGGTTGGGCGGAGACGGCCTCCGCGCCGGACGGGGCGAGCGGCCGGACCGGGAAAGCCCGGATTACCCGCTTCCGTTCCGGCCCTACCTTCACGCCAAAGTTACGCCCGGCCCAGTCCGCGTTAGCCTGCGCCTGGTACGAGTCGGCCAAACGAGTCAGCTTTCGACTTTCTCTCAACTTCTTCCCGACCAAGCTATCCGCCACTAGCTATCAGCCAACCACAAAAATTTATGTCGCTCACGCTCACCCACGCCGCCACCGCCCCGGCCGCCGCCACTCAAGTATTTATTTTACCTACCGGCACCCTGAGCCTGCCCGATTCCGCCGCCACCGACCTGCCCGAGGCTGCCCGCGCCTACGTCGCGGCCGCGCTCGCCGACGACCAGAAGTTTGTCACTCTCAACCACTTTTCGCACCAGCATTATTTCGTGGTGCTCGAAGCCAAGCCCAGCCCCGACCTAACGCTGGAAGCCGTGCGCCGCGCCGGCCACCAGCTGCATGGCGCGCTGAAAACGGAAAAAACGGCCGAGCTATTTATCCACGATGCCAGTGAGAACCCCGCGGCCGCGCTCGCCCTGGCCGAGGGGCTGTACTTGTCGGCTTACGAATTTGAGGGCTACAAAACCGACGCGAAATCGCGCGCCGTGCCCGCCCTGACGACCATTACGCTCGTCGGCGCGGCCGCCACGGAGGCGCAGGTTACCGAGCTGCAACACTTGCTCGAAGGCGTTTGCTTCGCGCGTGACTTAGTGAACGCGCCCCTCAACAAGCTCAACGCCCAGCAACTGGCCGACCGTCTGGCCGAGGCCGGCGACCGCGCCGGCTACACCACCGACATCCTCGACCTGGCCCGCATCGAAAGCTTGCGCATGGGCGGCCTGCTGGCCGTAAACCTCGGCTCGCCCGAGCCGCCCACCTTCAGCATCCTGGAATGGAAGCCCGCCAACGCCCAAAACGAGCAGCCCTACGTGCTCGTCGGCAAAGGTGTCGTTTATGACACGGGCGGCCTGAGCCTCAAGCCCACGCCCGGCGGCATGGACACGATGAAGTGCGACATGGCCGGTGCGGCCGCCGTAGGCGGCGTACTCTACGCGCTGGCCCTGAATAAGATACCGTTGCACGTTATCGGATTGGTGCCGGCCACCGACAACCGCCCCGGCGGCCTGGCCTACGTGCCCGGCGACGTGCTCACGATGCACTCCGGCCTGACAGTGGAAATCAAAAACACTGATGCCGAAGGCCGCCTGCTGCTGGCCGACGCGCTGAGCTTCGCCCGAAAATATCACCCCACCCTCGTCATCGACCTGGCCACGCTCACCGGCGCGGCCGTGCGCGCGCTCGGCATCGAAGCCGCCGCCGTCATGGGCACGGCCGACGAAGCCACGAAGGCGCAGCTGCTGGCCGCCGCCCACCGCACCCACGAGCGCCTGGTCGAATTCCCGCTCTGGGACGACTACGCCGCCCACATCAAGTCCGACATCGCCGACCTGAGCAACCTCGGCAAGCCCGAAGCCGGCCACATCTCGGCCACTAAGTTCCTGGAGCGCTTCATCGAAGGCACCCCCTGGCTGCATCTAGACATCGCCGGCCCGGCGTTTTTGACGGCGGCAGATTCGTATCGGGGTTTGGGCGGGACAGGGACGGGCGTTCGGTCGGTGTATGAATTCCTCATTGGACAAGTTGAAAGGAAGCAGCTATGAAAGTCACGTTAGAAGTCCCAGTTTATTCACTCGAAGGTGTGCCTGTTCAATGGGAAGAAGGCTTTGACATTGCTACTTCAGGAACGGCGGACTGTTTTGTTTTAAGCGCCAACAAAGCGGGCTTGGTTTCTCTAGCCACCCAACTACTGACTCTTGCACAAGACGATGTTCCTGTTGGCTGTCATATTCATTACGACGAATTTAACTCATTAGAAGACGGTTCGGTTGAGTTGATTATTCAGAAAACGGTTTAATATTTTCATGTCCAATCCCCTCCCCCGTCTTGGCTTTTCGGTCGGCGACCTCGCCGGCATCGGCCCCGAAGTCATTTACAAAACGTTGCGCGACGAGCGTCTTTTATCCGTCTGTACGCCCGTTGTTTACGGCTTGGCCACGGCGCTATTCGACGACTTCCCGGTCGAGAAAAACGCGGAGCCGCTCACGTTCCGGCAATTGCGCGACGCGGCCGACATCGCGCCCGGCCGGCTCAACGCCGTCACGTGCTGGGACGAGGACTTCGTGCTTACGCCCGGCCTGCCCTCGCCGGCCAGCGGGCGGGCGGCGCGCGAGAGCCTACTCGCCGCCGCCCGCGACCTGAAGGCGGGCCTGCTTGATGGCCTCGTGACGGCCCCCATCAGTAAGGAGAATACTCAGGCCGACGACTTCCGCTTTCCCGGCCACACCGAGTTTCTGGCCAGCTACTTCGGGGCGGCCGATTCGCTTATGTTCTTGGTGGACGAGGACTTACGCGTGGCCACCGCCACCGGGCATCTGCCGCTCAAGGACGTGTCGGGGCGGCTCACGGCCGACTTGTTGCGCACCAAAATCCGGCTGCTGCTCCGCTCGTTGCAGGTGGATTTCGGCATTCTCAAACCGAAAATCGCCGTGCTCGGCCTTAACCCGCACGCCGGCGAAAACGGCCTGCTCGGGCGCGAGGAGGCCGAGGTCGTGGGGCCGGTGCTGCGGCAGTTCGAGCACGATGGGCACCTCGTCTTCGGCCCCTACCCGGCCGACGGCTACTTCGGCACCGGGCAGTTTCGGCAGTTCGATGCCACGCTCGCGCTGTTTCACGACCAGGGCCTGATTCCGTTCAAGCTCATGGCTTTCGAGCGGGGCGTGAATTTTACGGCAGGTCTGCCCGTGGTGCGCACCTCGCCCGACCACGGCACCGCTTACGGTATTGCGGGCAAGTTCGTGGCCGATGCCTCGTCGTTTCGGGCCGCCGTGTACCTGGCTTGCGACGTGGTGCGCGCCCGGCAGGCGGCCGCCGAGCCACGGTCGGCGCGGTAGCGTTTGCGAAAGCGAAATTTACTTTCTACTTTTGAAACCTGACTGGCGACGGTCGGGTTTCTGCTTTCCCGAGCGCGAATGGTTATTCTGAGCTGGTCCGTCATTCGCGAATTTAGCAAAATTCACCCTGACGCGGCCAAAGCCTTGCGCGACTGGTATTTGGAAGTGCGAGCGGCGGATTGGCGTAGCCTGGCCGACGTGCGAGGTTTTGCTAACTCGGTAGATTACGTAGGGAATTTTCGCTACGTATTCAATATTCGCGGTAACCGTTACCGGCTCATCGCGGCCATCGTGTTTTCAGCCCGCACAGTTTATATCAAATTTCTCGGTACGCATCAGGAGTACGATTTAATTGATGCCAAGACCGTAGAACATAACAAGCCATAACCATGATAATCAACACGCTTCAGGAATATCGCGACGGCCTTCGTCAGTTTGACGAGTGGCTGGCCCAGGACATAGATGCCAATCCGCACCTGCAGGGTCCGGCGCGCGCACTGGCCGAAGCCATAGAGGACTATGAGGTGCGGGAAGAGGGCGCGCCTCCGTTCAAAAAACCCACCAGCCTGCCCGCCATGATTGAGCTGAAGCGCCAGCAGCGGCAGCTCAAGCAGAAAGAGCTGGCCCAGCTGCTCGACGTGCCCGCCGGGCGACTTTCGCAGATACTGAGCGGCAAGCGGCGCGTGACAATGGACTTGGCTAAAAAGCTCTACGAGCGGCTCGACATCAGCCCCGAGTTTATCCTGAAAATGGCCTGAGTCTGAACCGCTAACCGACAGATTTACCGGCGAAGGCTTTGCGAAAGCGCGCTCAGCGCCTTACCTTTGCCCCCCGTTAATCGGTTAGCTGTGAAGAAGGACTCGCGTTTTGAATTGCCCATTGCCAAGCTCTCGCTCAAAACGCACGCGTTTGATTTTGAGCTGGGTAAGGCGTTTTTCGAGCAATTCGACCCGGCCGGCGAGTTCATCGCCGACGGGAATTTGCGGGCCGACGTGCTGCTGAACAAGACCGAACGGCTCATCACGCTCGACTTTCACATCCGCGGCACTGTGCGCCTGACCTGTGACCGAAGCCTGGATGAGTACGACCAGCCGCTCGACATCACCCGGCAAATGTTGGTGCGCTACGGTGACGAGCCGAAGGAGCTGGACGACGACGTGCTGCAAGTCACGCCCGACACGCTGCTGCTCGACATCGCCCAACATTTATACGACTACATCGGCCTGGCCCTGCCCATGAAGCGCCTGCACCCGCGCTTCCAGAACGAGGCCGACGAAGACCCCGACGCGGCCACCAAGCTCATTTTCACGACCCGCCCGGCGACCGATAACCCCGACGACGACGAACCCGCCGACCCCCGCTGGGCCGTGCTCAAAAACCTAAACTAAGTTCTAGAGCCTGGATTTTAGAACTTAGAGCTTAGAGAGTTTTTCTTTGCTTTGGCTGTCTCTAGATTTTGACAAACACGAGAGTAAGTAAGCAACATTTTAATTAACCCCGAACTAGTCTAGGCTCTAAGCTCTACGCTCTAAGTTCTAACAAACGCAACCACCATGGCTCATCCTAAACGCCGGACCTCGACCGCCACCCGCGACAAGCGTCGCAGCCACCACAAGCTCACCCCGAAGGCCGTCACCATTTGTCCCAATACGGGCGAGCTGCACTTGCGCCACAAGGCATACGTCGTAGACGGCGACCTCTACCACAACGGGCAGTTGGCCGTTAAGAATTACGCCTCGACGGCGGCTCCGGCCGTGGCCGGCGACGCGGGCGCGGACGACGAATAACCTAAAGCGTTGTTATTTCGCGGTACCATCGGGCCGGACTGCTCTACGGAGATGAGCAGTCCGGCCCGGTTTGGTTACGTGCTTTCGCGCGCAACTGGCTGATTCTTACCTTTTCCCGCGTTCATGAAAATTGCCCTCGACGCCATGGGCGGCGACTTCGCCCCCCAGGCCGCCGTGGCCGGTGCCGTGCTGGCCGCCCAGCGCCTGGCCGGCAAAGCCCAGGTCGTGCTTATCGGCGACGAAGCCGCCGTGCGGCCCCTGCTGCTGGCCCACGGCCCCGAGGCCGAGTCGCTGGCCCTCGTGCCCTCGACCCAGATTATCGACATGGGCGAACACCCGGCCAAAGCCTTTCAGCAGAAGCCGGACAGCAGTATCGCCGTGGGCTATCGGCTGCTGCACTCGGGCGCAGTGGATGCGTTTTGCTCGGCCGGCAACACGGGCGCGATGCTCGTCGGGGCCATGTTCACGGTCAAGGCCGTGGCGGGCGTGTTGCGGCCGGCCATCGCCAACTTCGTCCCCAAGCTGGCCGGCGGCACGGGTATTCTGCTCGACGTGGGGGCCAACGCCGACTGTAAGCCCGAAATGCTGGAACAGTTCGGCGAGCTGGGTTCGCTCTACGCGCAGTACGTGCTCGGTATTGAGCGGCCAAAAGTGGGTTTGATGAGTTTGGGCGAGGAAGAAGGCAAGGGCACGGCCATCACCCAGGCCGCGTTTCAGCTGCTGAAGGTGAACCCGCACATCCACTTCATCGGCAATCTGGAAGGCCGCGACCTGTTCAACGACCGGGCCGATGTCATCGTTTGCGACGGCTACGTGGGCAACGTGATGCTCAAGCTGGCCGAGTCGATGCACGAGATTCTGGTGTCGCACCAGCTGCACGACGAGTTTTTCGAGCGGGTGAATTACGAGCGCGTGGGCGGCTCGCCGATTCTGGGCATTAACGACAACGCCCTCATCGGCCACGGGCGCAGCACGCCGCTGGCCATTTGCAACATGCTCCTGCAAGGCTACCAGATGGCGGAGGCCGGCATCGTGGACCAGATAAAAAATACTTTTAAATCCTGACCGCCGGGCTGGCCGCGAGGCTGGTTTTCGCGCGTTCGGGCCGCACCTTTGCGTTCATGAAGATTACCGCCGCCATCACCGGAGTCGGAGGCTACGTGCCCGACTACGTGCTCACCAACGCAGAGCTGGAGCGCCTGGTCGATACCACCGACGAGTGGATTACCTCGCGCACCGGCATCAAGGAGCGGCGTTTGCTCAAGGGCAAAGACCAGGGTTCGTCGGTGATGGGCATCCGCGCGGTGCAGGAATTGCTGACCAAAACTAACACTGACCCGGCCGAAGTGGACCTGGTTATTTGCGCCACCGTCACGCCCGACGTGCTGTTTCCGGCCACGGCCAACATCATCGCGGCGAGCGTAGGCATCCACAACGCGTTCGGCTACGACCTGAACGCGGCCTGCTCAGGCTTTTTATACGCCCTGGCCACGGGCGCGCAATTCGTGCAGGGCGGCATGTACAAGAAGGTTATCGTGGTCGGGGCCGATAAAATGTCGGCCATCGTGGACTACACCGACCGCGCCAACTGCATTATTTTCGGCGACGGGGCCGGGGCCGTATTGCTCGAACCCAGCACCGACGGCTACGGCCTGCTCGACCAAGTGTTGCGCGCCGACGGCAACGGCGAACAGTACCTGCACCAAAAAGCCGGCGGCAGCCGCCGCCCGCCCACGGCCGAAACCGTGGCCAACAAGGAGCACTACATTTTTCAGGAGGGCGCGACGGTCTTCAAGTTCGCCGTCACCAACATGGCCGATGTCGCCGCGCAAGTCATGGCCCGCCAGGGTCTTACGCACGACGACGTAGCCTGGCTCGTGCCCCACCAGGCCAACAAGCGCATCATCGACGCCACCGCCAATCGCATGGGCATCGGCCCCGAAAAGGTGATGCTCAACATCCAGCGCTACGGCAACACGACCAACGCCACTATCCCGCTCTGCCTCTGGGACTATGAAAAGCAGCTGCATCGCGGCGACAACCTGATTTTCGCCGCCTTCGGTGGCGGCTTTACCTGGGGCGCGCTGCACATCAAGTGGGCGTATAATTCTTAGAGTTAAGAGTTGAGGGTTAAGAGTTAGGAGTTGCCGATTTGGCAACTTAAAATTCTTCACTACTAACTCTTAACTTTTAACTCTCAACTCTTAACTAAACAAATGGCTTCTACCGCTGACTTCCGCAACGGCCTCGTGCTCAAATACAACGGCGATTTGCACGTCATCACCGAGTTTCAGCACGTCAAGCCCGGTAAAGGGCCGGCGTTCGTGCGCACCAAAATGCGCAACATCAAAACCGGGAAGGTGCTCGACAACACGTTCAACGCGGGCGTAAAAATCGAGACGGCCCGCGTCGAGCAGCGCCCGCACCAGTATTTGTTCAAGGACGACTACGGGTTCACGTTCATGGACAACGAGACGTTCGAGCAGATTGTACTGGCCGCCGAGATGGTGCCGTTCGCGGATTTAATGAAAGAAGGTCAAGGCGTTACCATCCTCATGCACGCCGAAACCGAGCAGCCACTCACCGCCGAGCTGCCCACCACCGTCGAGCTGATGGTGACTTACACTGAGCCGGGCTTGCGCGGCGACACCGCTACTAATACCCTTAAGCCGGCGACCGTCGAAACGGGCGCGCGCATTCAGGTGCCGCTGTTTATTGAGCAAGACACTAAAATTCGCATCGACACCCGCGATTATTCTTACGTCGAGCGCGTGAAATAGCGCCCTTATTTTCCATGTCGAAAGAATCGCCCAAATCGCCTAAAAAAGACGCTGCCATGAAAGCCAAAGAACTCCAGGAGCTGCTCGACTTTATCGCCAAGTCGGGGCTGAACAAAGTAAATATCGAAACCGAGGAGTTTAAGATTTCGGTGCAGCGCGAACCCAATACCCGGCAGATTGTGAGTGCATTACCGGCCGCACCAGCCCCGGCTCCGTTGGCCGCCGCTGCTACGCCGGCCCCAGTAGCGGCCCCCGCGGCCGTGCTCGCCGCCGCCCCAGCCCCAGCGGCCGCCAGCGCGAGCCAGACCGCGCTCAAGTCGCCCATGATTGGCACTTTCTACCGGAGCAGCGGCCCAGACACAGGTCCGTTCGTGCAAGTCGGCGACATGGTGGAAGCGGGCCAGGTCATCTGCATCATCGAAGCGATGAAGCTTTTCAACGAAATCGAAGCCGAACAAAGCGGCCGCATCGTGAAGGCGCTCGTCGAAAACGCCACGCCGGTAGAGTTCGACCAGCCGCTGTTTTTGATTGAATAAATTTTTGTAGAGCTTAGAACGGAGAGCTTAGAGCTTAGAATTAATTTTAAGCCCTAAGCTCTTTTTTCTTGGCTTCAGCTTAATCAACCACCTTTCGCAAAAAAGTCTAAGCTCTAGGCTCTAACATCTAAGCTCTTACCACCCGTGTTCAATAAAATACTGATTGCTAACCGGGGCGAAATCGCCTTGCGCGTCATTCGCACCTGCCGCGAGATGGGCATCAAAACGGTGGCCGTTTATTCGACCGCCGATAAGGAAAGCCTGCACGTACGCTTCGCCGACGAGGCCGTGTGCATCGGCCCGCCGCCGAGCAGCCAGAGCTATTTGAACATTCCGACCCTCATCGCCGCCGCCGAAATCACCAACGCCGATGCCATCCACCCCGGCTACGGCTTCCTGAGCGAGAACGCCGAATTTTCGCGCATCTGCCACGAAAACGGCATCAAGTTTATCGGCGCCTCGCCCGAGATGATAAATCAGATGGGCGACAAAGCCTCGGCCAAAGCGACCATGATAAAAGCCGGCGTACCCTGCATTCCCGGCTCAGTAGGCTTGCTCGACTCGGTGGAGCAGGGCAAAAAAATAGCGCACAAAATAAAATACCCGGTTATTCTGAAAGCTACCGCCGGCGGCGGTGGACGCGGGATGCGTATTATTAATTCAGACGACGAGTTCCAGAAAGCCTGGGACGATGCCCGCACCGAAGCCAAAGCCGCCTTCGGCAACGACGGCGTGTACCTGGAGAAGTTCGTAGTCGAGCCGCGCCACATTGAGATTCAGCTTGTTGGCGACCAGTTCGGGCACGTTTGCCACCTCTCCGAGCGCGACTGTTCCATCCAGCGGCGGCATCAGAAATTGGTGGAGGAAGCGCCTTCGCCGTTTATGACCGATGATTTGCGCGAGCGCATGGGCGCGGCGGCCATCGCCGGGGCCTCGGCCATCGGCTACGAGGGCGTGGGCACCATCGAGTTTCTGGTCGATGCGAACCGCGACTTTTATTTTATGGAGATGAATACCCGCATCCAGGTCGAGCACCCGGTTACGGAGGAAATAATTAATTACGATTTAATTAAAGAGCAGATAAAAGTCGCGGCCGGCATTCCGATTTCGGGCAAAAATTATTACCCGAAAATGCACGCTATGGAGTGTCGCATCAACGCCGAAGACCCGCGCAATAACTTCCGCCCCGCCCCCGGCCGCATCACGACGCTGCACATTCCCGGCGGCCATGGCGTGCGCGTGGACACGCACGTTTACGCCGGCTACCAGATTCCGCCCAACTACGACTCGATGATTGCCAAGCTCATCACCGTCGCCCAAACCCGCGAGGAGTGCATCGTCAAAATGAAACGCGCCCTGAGCGAGTTCGTCGTGGAAGGCGTGAAAACTACCATTCCGTTTCATTTGGCGCTTATGGACAGCGAGGATTTTAAGGCGGGTAATTTCACGACGAAGTTTCTGGAGTCGTTTGATTTTTCAGCGGTGTAAGTAATGAGTGACCAGGCTAAACAAGTAGCAACAGAGATGAGGCGAGGTTACTGGTTTTACGCTGGCACACTGCGTAAAACAGTAATGATACATCGCTTAAATTATGACGTGTACTATGAACTGGAAAAAGACGATGGTATTGACGTTTCGGACGAAACTCCGCGTCTTAACGAAGATAGTTATTCCTATTTGGTAATTTGGCCAGAAGAAAATTCGCTTTCCCGCCAGGCTCCTGGTCAGTTCCACCCGATGACAGAAGTTTTTCTCTTGAGGGAGCAGTGAATTACGCGGAGGAAATCGTTCAACAAGGTATTCAGTGGATAACATAATTTCAGTCATGCTTCTATGTCCGCCGCACAACCAATTAGTCAGCGTCAATACACCATCCCGGAATACATGACCCTGGAGGAGCAGTCGGAAATTCGCCACGAATACTATCTCCCGCTGGATAAGCCAGCGGCGATGTCGGGCGGCACGCGGGCGCACAACCGGCTGACTCAAAATTGTGCGTTTGGGCTGCGGACGGGGCTGCGCGGCCGGGGCTGCGAAGTGTACGCCGAAAACGTGCGGCTCGCCATTGAGACCGGCGCGCACTACAGCTACCCGGGCGTGATGGTCAGTTGCGACCCGCGCGACGATGACCCGCGCACGGTTCATTCGCCCGTGCTGATTATCGAGGTGCTGTCGAAAAGTACGGAAGCCCGCGACCGGGGTTGGAAATTTGAGCAGTATCAGTTGATGCCGACGCTGCAACAATACGTGCTGGTGTCACAATACCGCATTCTGGTGGATAGTTTCGTGCGCACCGACCACGGCACCTGGGAGCTGACCAGCTTACGAAAGCTGACCGACGTTTTACCGTTGCCGGCATTGGCAAGTAAGCTCGCGCTGGCCGATATTTACGAAGGCATCAGCATCCCTCCACTCCGGTTGGCAGACTGAAGTCTAATAGTTTATGCTCGTAAAAATCCTGATACTATTTTGCTTTATCGGGCTGCTACTGAGCAGCTGTACAGCGCCCTGCACCGGCCGCATCGAAGCCACCGTGCTGTATTTCGCCGAAGGCCCCAATAAGCAAGGGCAGTTGGCTTACGTGAACGTGCAGAATGAGCCGAAATTAGGCACTCAGCAAACCCTGATGCGGGCCGATAAAGAATTTGGCACGTTCCCGCACGTCGTCATTATTGCCGACCCGCAAATGAAATACCGGGGTCAGCGCACTATTTGCTTCGACACGTTTACGACGCAAGCCCTGCCACCCGACATTGATTTGCGTGAGCGTGACATTCCGCGCATCACAATCACCAAATAAAAAACCCGGCTGAAGATATCAGCCGGGTTTTTATACTTCAAAAGCAACTTTACCGCCGGCCCATCGGGCCGCCGGGACCGCCTTTCATGCCGCCCATCATCTTGGCCATCTGGGCCATGCCGCCTTTGGTCTGGCTCAGTTTGTTCATCTGGCGCATCATTTTACGCATGTCCTCGAACTGCTTCATCAGCGCGTTTACTTGCTGAATATCAGTGCCCGAGCCTTTGGCCAGGCGGCGGCGACGCGAGGGATTGATGAGGTCGGGCTGGCTGCGCTCCTGCGGCGTCATGGATTTAATAATGCTCTCGACGGGCTTGAAGGCATCGTCGTCAATCTCCACGTCCTTCATCATTTTCGACGCGCCCGGAATCATGCCGACCAGGTCTTTAAAATTGCCCATTTTCTTAATCTGTTCGAGCTGCCCGAGGAAGTCGTTGAAGTCGAACTGATTTTTGCGAATCTTGGCGTTGATGCGCTTGGCTTCTTCCTCGTCAAACTGCTGCTGGGCGCGCTCGACGAGCGAAATCACGTCGCCCATGCCCAGGATGCGCTGGGCCATGCGGTCGGGGTAGAAGAGGTCGAGCGCCTCCATCTTTTCCCCGGTCGAGATGAATTTAATCGGCTTTTCGACCACCGCCCGGATGCTGAGCGCCGCCCCGCCGCGGCTGTCGCCGTCGAGCTTGGTGAGCACCACGCCGTCGAAATTGAGCCGGTCGTTAAACGTCTTGGCCGTGTTTACGGCATCCTGCCCGGTCATGGCATCCACCACGAACAACGTTTCGCTGGGACTAACGGCCCGCTTGACGGCTTCGATTTCGCGCATCATCTGCTCATCCACGGCCAAGCGGCCGGCGGTGTCGATGATGACGACTTTTTTATTGTTGGTTTTAGCGTAAGCGAGTGCGTTTTGCGAAATCTCGACCGGGTTTTTATTGTCCGGCTCGGCATAGACTTCCACGCCAATCTGCTCGCCCAATACCTGGAGCTGAGTGATGGCGGCGGGGCGGTACACGTCGCAGGCTACGAGCAGCACCGTACGGTTTTGCTTCTTAATAAAGCTGGCCAGCTTGCCCGCAAAGGTCGTTTTGCCCGAGCCTTGCAGGCCCGAAAGCAGAATAATAGCCGGGTCGCCCTTGATGACGATATCCTGCTTTTCGCCGCCCATGAGCTGGGTCAGTTCGTCGTAGACGATTTTGACCATGAGCTGGCCCGGCGAGACGGTCGTGAGCACGTCGCGACCCATCGCCTCGTCCCGAATTTTATCGGTTACCTCTTTGGCTACTTTGTAGTTAACGTCGGCATCGACCAGCGCCCGCCGGATTTCCTTGATGGTCGCGGCGACGTTGATTTCGGAGATGCTGCCCTGGCCCTTGAGGGTTTTAATGGCCCGGTCGAGCTTGGATGAGAGGTTGTCGAACATAAATCGCGGATTTTGCGGATTAAACTGATTGCGCGGATTACGCCGCCTTGTCGAGCCGTTGCTCCAGCACCAGCAGGCGCTGGTGCAGCTCGGCATTGGTGGGGATGAGCGCCTGCTCGACTTCGGCGACGCGAAGCGCGTTGCTGTCGGCTTGCTCGGTCAGGCGGCCGGTTTGGTCAAAGGTGGCGTTGAGGCGAGGGGTGATGGCCGCGATTTGGGCTTTTATTTCTTTCAGCTCTAGCTTGATTTCGGCTACCTTCTCAGTGAGACGGTCCACCCGCTCGGTGAGGCGGTCCACGCGCTCAGTCAGGTGCCTCATCTGAGCATTGAGTTCCTGAAGCTGCGTATGGATGCGGCTGAAACCATTGTGCATCACTTCAATAAGCTGGCCTATCTGACGGTCAGTGGACTTCATGTAGTCGCTAACCTGGGCCATAAATTCGAGAAGCAAATCGTCGCTCATGGGTCGAAGGTGAAGGAAGATGCGGCTCAAAGTTACGGGAGAACGAACGAGCCGGGGGCCGTAGTTTTGTGCGCTTTGGCTGCTCCGCTTCGCTTACTCGTCATCACGTATTACTGGCCGCCGTCGGGCGGGGCCGGGGTGCAGCGCTGCCTGAAATGGGTGAAATACCTCCCCGCGCTGGGCGTAGAGCCGACCGTGCTCACCGTCGATGCCGACCAGGCCACCTACCCGGTGCGCGACGAGAGCCTGCTGCGCGAGGTGCCGGCCGGGGTGCGCGTTCTGCGCACGGCCACGCTGGAGCCGTTCGGCTCGTACCAGCGGCTCACCGGGCGCACCGTGCCGCACGGCGGCTTTGCCAACGAGGGCGCGCCGGGCTTGTCGCAAAAGCTGCTGCGCTTCGTGCGCGGCAACTTGTTCATTCCCGACCCGCGCCGGGGCTGGAACGCCTACGCGCTGGCCGCCGTGCGCCGCCTGCTGGACCAGGGCGAAACCTTCGACGCGGTGCTGACTTCCTCGCCGCCCCACTCCACCCAACTCATTGGCTTAGAGCTGCAAAAGCGCCACGGGCTGCGTTGGCTCGCTGACCTGCGCGACCCCTGGACCGACATCTACTACGCTAAGGACCTGCACCGCACGGCCGCCGCCGCCTGGCTCGACGCTCACTACGAGCAACAGGTATTGCGCGCCGCCGATGTGGTGCTAGTGACCTCGCCGGCCACCGAGCGCCTGTTTCGGCGCAAGCTGCCGGATTTGGCCAAAGGCAAAATCGTAGTGCTACCCAACGGCTACGACGAGGCTGACTTTCAGGGCGTTTCGGCCCCGCCGCGCGACTGCCTGCGCATCACGCACACGGGCACCATCACGGCAGGCTACCGCATCGACGGGCTGCTACGGGCGCTGCGGGCCACGGCCGACGCGTACCCGGCCGTGCCGTTGCGACTGCGCTTCGTGGGCGAAGTCGATGCCGGGGTGCGGGCGGAAGTGGCGGCGGCGGGTTTGACCGACGTGACCGAGTTTCTGCCCTTCGTGCCGCACCATGAATCGGTGGCTTACCTACTCAGCAGCAGCGCCTTGCTGCTGGCCATCCCCGACGTGGCACTGAATGAGGGAATCTTGCCGGGCAAGATTTTCGAGTACCTCGCCGCCCGCAAACCGGTGCTATGCGTGGGGCCGGCCGGCTCCGATGCCGACCGCATCTTGCGCGAAGCCGCCGCCGGGCAGGCCCTGCCGTATGATGACTACGAGCTGATGCTGAGCACCCTGAATGAGCTGGCTAAGCGCTGGCTGCGCGACCCGGACCTTGACCTGGCCGCGAGCGAAGTAGTGGCCCGCTACGCTCGTCAGACCCAGGCGGCGCGTTTGGCTGGATTGGTGCGCGCCAGCCGCCGCAAGAAGCCCGCCTGAAACGACGTATTTTTGTTCTCTTTCGGCTACCAAGACTCGCTCATTTATTAATCACTAATCGTTAATCACTAATCACTAATTAATGCCTCTCGACCTCAACGGAAAATCTTTGCTCATTACCGGCGGCACCGGCTCGTTCGGCAAGCAGTTCGTGCGCACGGTTTTTAAATTGTACCCGAAGGTGCGGCGGCTCATCGTGTTTTCGCGCGACGAGTTGAAGCAGTACGAGATGAGCCAGGAATTTCCGCACAGTCAGTACCCGGCCATTCGGTTTTTCATCGGCGACGTGCGCGACGCGCAACGCTTGCAACGGGCCTGCGAGGGCGTGGATATTATTATTCACGCCGCCGCGCTCAAGCAGGTGCCGGCCGCTGAGTACAACCCGATGGAGTGCATCAAAACCAATATTTTCGGGGCCGAGAACGTCATTAACGCGGCGCTCGACTGCGGCGTGAAGGATGTAGTGGCGCTGAGCACCGACAAGGCCGCCGCGCCGATTAACCTCTATGGCGCCACCAAGCTATGCTCGGACAAGCTATTCGTGGCGGCCAATAATATGAAGGGGGCCAGAGACTTACGCCTCTCGGTGGTGCGCTACGGCAACGTTATCGGCTCGCGCGGCTCGGTGGTGCCGTTCTTTTTGCAGCAGCGCCATACGGGCGTGTTGCCCATTACGCATCCCGACATGACGCGCTTCAACATCTCGCTCGAAGAAGGCGTGGATTTGGTGCTCTACGCGCTGGAAAACGCCTGGGGCGGCGAGATTTTCGTGCCCAAAATTCCGTCTTACCGCATCACCGAAGTGGCCCGCGCCATCGGCCCCGACTGTGAGCAGCGGACAGTTGGCATCCGGCCGGGCGAGAAACTGCACGAGGAAATGATAACCCAAACCGACGCGCTGAGTACCGTCGAGCTGGACCGCTACTACGTGATTCTGCCTACCACGTCGGCCGGCTGGAAGGAAGAGGATTTCATCACCCATTTCCACGGCAAGCGCGTGGCGACGGATTTCCACTACGACTCAGCCAACAATACTGACTGGCTGGATGCGGAGCAAATCCGCGAGGAAATTCGCCTGCACGTGGACCCGAATTTTCGGGTTCTGGTGCCCGAGTAGGGGCGCGTCGCCCGCGCCCGCGTCGGCTGAGTTCGTTCGGGCAGTTTCAAACAGCAGCCGGAGTTACGTTTCGTATTTAATTGTCAGCACGGCCCCAGCGGGCGCGTGCGACGCGCCCCCACTATGATTCCTTACGGCCGCCAGCACATTACGCCCGACGACGAAGCCGCCGTGCTGGCC
>Ga0209511_1000614_pt1 | contig 35104 bp, 25 predicted proteins | sample SSSSmetaG_FD_184141 | JGI IMG/M metagenome (GOLD analysis project Ga0209511, IMG submission 184141) | Glacier valley bacterial and archeal communities from Borup Fiord, Nunavut, Canada, to study Microbial Dark Matter (Phase II) - ​SSSS... | ecosystem: Environmental > Aquatic > Freshwater > Ice >... | reverse complement strand
AAACAACTAACTGGTACTGAAAAATGCGAATGCCGCAGTCAAAGAGCCCAACGCAATCATTTGGCTTGTTGTTATCAAGCTTGGCTGGCGATTAAAGTCAAAGCTAAACAACTGGAAAAAACGCTTTGTGCGGTTGTTAAAGATTTATTCAGCGACTATTTGCGGGCTGAATTACGAAACCCTCGTATTCCCGCCCTGGTTGCTGCCTAAAGCGAAAGTCCTATATAGTATACAGTTAGAGCTATAGGAAACAAAAATAAAATTCTCTGTGTCCTCTGTGCCTCTGTGGTGAAAATGTCTTATGCCTTTAGGAAACCGTTAGGGCGACCTTTGGGCCAACAGCCAATCCCAGCGATTATGCCACGCAGGTCGTAGATACCGTTAGTTTGTTGCCAGCCACCCTCAAAGGGGTCATCGGCTAACAGCATGGGGGTATCCAGGTCTACGTAATCGAAACCACCCAACCCCGCCGCGAAATGAGCCGAGCAACACATCGCCAGTTTGGATTCAATCATGCCGCCAATCATCAGTCGCACATGCCCCGCTCGACAGACCGCCGCAATATCCAGCCCTTCCGCCAACCCACTTTTCATCAGCTTGATATTTACCACGTTCGCCGCCCCCGTGCTGGCAACCCGCAAAGCATCCGCCGCATTAAAAACCGTCTCGTCTGCCGCCACCGGGACTTGCCCATGTTCGGTCACAAACTTCATACCATTCCAGTCGTGTTTGGCGACGGGCTGCTCAAACAAGCGCACGTTTATACCCTGCTGGGCCAGTTCTTTCAAAAGCTGCACCGCTTCCGAGGCATTATAGCCCTGATTTGCGTCAAGCTGAATTTCCAGAGCTGGCCCACCCTGATGTACCGCCAACACCCGCTCGGTATCGGGCTGAACCTTGCCTTCCACCTTGATTTTGATAAAACGCACCCCCCGCCCCTGAATTTCGGCGGCAAGTTCGCGGGCGCGGGCCGGGGTGACAATCGGAATACTAATGTCAGTTTCCACCGAGTAGGACATCCCGCCAAAATATTGATAGAGCGGCACTCGCATAGTTTTGGTAGCCGCATCCAGAATCGCCATTTCCAGCCCAGCCCGCGCCGCACTTTGAGCCGAAAATACTCCATAAAGTTCGGCGGAAATTTTGCGCCATTCCAGAGCATCGCACCCCAAAATTAGACCTTTGCAAGCCCCTAGCGTCGTCAAAACCGTTGCTTGATTCTCACCATTAATCGGCTCAAGGGGAGCCGCCTCACCATAGCCAATCACGCCGTTCTCAAGTTTAAGGGTAATCAGCACATTCCGAACATGGTCAAGCCGCCCGATAGCAATCGTAAACGGCTCTAGCAGGGGAATATCCAGGGGTTCAAACTCTACGCTGATAATACGGGTGGACATGACATTAATCCTTGCTAACTATTTGGTTAATTTCGGCCTCAAACCTTGCCAGTATACGGGAACAGACTCAGGCTTGCAAGGCATCTTTTCAATCAAACTTGACTTTAGTAGTTTCTAATTAGATAATGAACCCCGCAACCCTGGTATAATTGTATATTACCCGGAAAAACGGACATAAATTGAGGAAAGTGACCAAACTGGCTTAACCCCCAATCGAACTGCTCAAATCGGGTCGCTACCTTGACTAAAAATTCACCTTTTGAAATAAGAGTAAGTAATGACGAAACCGCTTGTAGCAATAGTGGGCCGCCCAAACGTGGGCAAATCCACCTTTTTTAATCGAGTAATTGGCGAGAAACTGGCAATTGTAGAAGATTTGCCCGGCACTACCCGTGACAGGCTTTATGGGGATGCTGAATGGAATGGGCGTTTTTTCACCCTGATTGACACAGGCGGGTTGGAATTTGAAGCCCCCCAGCCCGGTCATCCTAAAGATGAGGATCAAGCCGAGGGTATCGCTAAACAAACCCAGGCCCAGGCTACCGCCGCGATTGAAGAAGCCGATGTAATAATTTTCATGGTAGATGCCAAAACTGGCATCACCACCACTGACCGGGAAATTGCCGAGATTTTACGGCGCACTAAAAAGCCCGTGATTGTGGCGGCAAATCGGGCTGACAGCGAGGAACGTCGCCAGAACTCGGTGGAGTTTTACGAATTAGGGGTGGGCGAGCCGATTCCTATCAGCAGCTATCACGGCACTAATACCGGGGATTTGCTGGACGCGATTGCCGAAAACCTGCCGCCTGTGCCAGAAGATGCCTCCGATGACAATGTTAAGATTGCGATTATTGGTCGCCCGAACGTGGGCAAAAGCCGTCTGCTGAATTCGTTGCTGGGACAGGAACGGGTGATTGTTTCAGATGTTCCGGGCACTACCCGCGACGCGATTGATACCGAAATTACCGTTGGCGATAAACAGGTAATATTAATTGACACCGCCGGGATTCGCCGACCAGGGCGGATTGATATCGGGGTGGAAAAGTGGAGCGTCTTGCGAACGCTGCGGGCCATTAACCGCTCGAATGTGGTGCTGCTGGTGGTGGATGCCAGCGAAGGAATAACCGCACAGGATGCCCATATCGCCGGATACGCGCTAGAGGAAAGCAAAGGGATTGTGCTGGTAGTCAACAAATGGGATAAAGTGGAAAAAGATACCCATACTATGCACGAATACACCCTGAAAATCCGTGAACAACTCGACTTCCTGAGTTATGTGCCACTGGTATTTATCAGTGCCAAGTTTGGGCAACGGGTCAATAAGGTGCTGGATACCGCCATGCAGGTGTCGGATGAACGGCTCAAGCGGGTTTCTACCGCAACCTTGAACAAGCTGATACGAGAAGCGGTTGCCGCCCATAACCCCGCTACCAAACCGGGAAAATGGCTCAAGGTATTGTATGTAACACAGGCCGATGTAAATCCGCCCACCTTTATCTTCTCGGTTAATGATGCCAAACAAGTCCATTTCTCTTACCAGCGTTATCTGGAAAACAAGATAAGAGAAGCTTATGGCTTTGAAGGCACACCCATAAAGATGATTTTCCGCAGCCGGGACGAGGACAAATAAACTGGTGGAGTTTTGTAGTCCCGCCATTTTATTTAACAGCGAGGATAGCCTATGCAATGGTTAGCATTTGCTTTAGTGGTCGTAGCCGCCTACCTGTTGGGTTCGATACCAACGGGGGTTATCCTCGGCTTGTGGTTAAAAGGGGTAGATGTCCGAAATTACGGTAGCGGCAAAACGGGCGCAACCAACTCTCTCCGCACACTAGGCTGGCGAATCTCCCTGGCAGTTTTTGTAATTGATGGCCTCAAGGGCGCGATGGCGGTCTGGTTTCCCAGTATTTTTTTCACCAACGCCCCCAACGACTGGCTACCCTGGGTGGTTATGATTTGCGCCATCACCTGTATGCTAGGTCATAACTACTCGGTCTGGATTAAATTTCAGGGCGGACGGGGCGTGGCAGTAGGGGTTGGCGAACTGCTGATTGTTTCGCCCTTCGGCTGGCTCTTAACCTTCCTCGTGACATTTCCAACTATTTTCTTTACCCGTTATGTCTCGCTGGGGTCGGTGGTCGGTTCAGCTTTTACGCCTGTGGCCCTGACTCTGGCAGTTTTTGTAACTGGTATGGACGTGCGCTATCTCGGTTTTGCCTTTGCCACCGCTACTCTGGTTATCTGGATGCACCGCGATAATATCAGGCGGTTGCTGAATGGCACAGAACGCAAGCTAGGCGACAAAGCTAAACCCGTCGAAACCAGCAAAGCCCCCCACAAGGAAAAAGCAGGACAGTTGTAGAGTAGCAAGTCGAAGGACATTGCCGTAGAAGGCTGCACTGTCAGCCGATAATACATCGCAGGACAGAGCTTGCTCCTACGTTTAAATCGCCCACTTCTCGACTTTCGACCTTTGACTTTTAACTTTAGACTTATTGGAGAGTGAACATGCTAATTGAATATAACGGTAAACGCCCCCAGGTTGCAGAGGGCGTTTTTATCGCCCCAAACGCCGTCCTGATTGGCGATGTGATAGTTGAAAAGGGGGCAAGTATCTGGTTTGGGGTCGTGTTGCGAGGCGATAACAACCAGATTATTGTGGGCGAGGGGGCCAATATTCAGGATAACGCCGTGCTACACACCAACGATGAGGATTTTCCTACCACCGTTGGCCCAAACGTAACAATTGGGCATTCGGTTACGTTGGAAGGCTGCATTGTGGAGCGGGGCTGTGTTATCGGGATGGGCTCAACTATTTTGGGAAGTGCTATTATCGGCGAAGGAGCAATGGTCGCGGCTAACTCACTGGTCTCGGTAGGGGCGCGTATCCCGGCGGGTCATCTGGCGGCAGGAACGCCCGCCCAGGTTAAAAAGGAACTAAGCGGCAAAAGCAAAGAGTCGGTTGAGGTCAGTGCCCGCGAGTATCATCATTTGCGTGATAGCTATTTAGCTCAGGGGATTGACAAGTTATGAAAATCATAATGAATTGGTAATAAAAATCACAGATGAACGTGTTATAATATGCTACAGTTAATACATCGGTATTACAAAGTCACAGCCCACTTCTTTGCCACCTAGCGTTACCGGGTAAAAATTTATCTGGCAGGAAAGTGTAATAATATGGGACCAGGGAAAACCGAATTTTATGTAGAGAAACTTATCCGGGAAGCCCAGCAAAACGGTAAGTTTAACAATTTAGCCAACGAAGGCCAGCCAATAAAAATCGAGGAGGATAATCCTTATCTTGACGAAGATTGGCGACTAGCTTTCAAAGTTCTGGAAAACGGGGGCTACGTTCCACCCTGGATTGACCTCGAAAAAGAGGTTGAGGGTGATATCCAACGTGCTTATCTTGACCGCCAGGAGCATCTGCGCTGGTTGCGTCGTCGCCTTCAGGATATAAAATACGGGCCAACTCAAAATTTCATCCGCGATTTACACCGTCTTAATTCTTCTCATCAACATTTCCTTAAAGCCCACAGCCAAAAGCTGGATGATGTTAATAAAAAAATTGACAAGTTTAACGCGGTCTGCCCGGTAAACAGCCTTTTGAAAATAAAGCTGTTACCCGCCGAGGTCATTCGCAAATTCGACATGGAATGCCCTGCTATTCCGCTTTTGTAGGAGTTTTAACCTAACCCCCTTCCCTAGTAAGTTTAAGGGCGGACAGGTTTCATTAAAATGAAGTTTAGGGCTTTGGGAAAGTCTATCAAACCTAACCCCCTAGCCCCCTTCCCTATAAAGGAAGAGGGAACAATACCTCTTAATTCTTGCTCCCTGCATTTTTTCATCCCTCCTCCTTCATCCTTCCGATTACCCCCAGCCCATCGCCGCAAGTTCGTCATCGTCAAAACCAAAGAAATGGGCGACCTCATGGAAAACAGTGCGGCGTACCTGTTCACGGAGGGCAAGTTCATTTGGGTAGGCTTCTTCCAACGGTTCTTGAAAAATAGTGATTTTATCGGGCACCGCCATATTATAATATTGGCTGCGCTGGGGCAAAGGCACGCCTTCATATAACCCAAAAAGGTCTTCCTCGTCCGGGTTCATTTCCATTTTTATTAATTGTTGGCGACCTGGGCGGCTTTTTACCATAATTACAATATTGCCCTCCCGCAGTTCACGCCGGAACCTGGGAGGTATTTTACCGATAGCCGAACGCACTAATCTTTCAAATTCTGGTTTAGTCATATAAAAATCTCTGAGTTGTGTGACCTAGCGCATAGATAATTAGTGGTCGGGCCGCTAGAATAATAGTGTAAGTAAACGGGTTAGCCAAAAGCTCCCGGAAACTTACCAAGATACTAATCCATTTAGTTCTTGTAAATGCATTCCTCCAATAATCTTCTCTCAAAAATCTCCTAGACAGAGGACTCCGATGAGCAGCGGTGTCCTCATTTTTTTTGGTTCACCTGAAAAGTGCGTTCAGCTTCATCGGCAATCATTCGAGCAATAACCAGTGACGAAGTGGCGGCGGGCGAAGGGGCGTTCTGGACATGCACCACATTCTGACCGTGTACAATTAAAAAATCATCCACCAACTTGCCGTCAGCACTAATAGCCTGTGCGCGCACCCCACTTGGCCCCGGCAACAAATCCGCCCCGCTAATTTCGGGCATATAACGTTGCAAGGCTTTGACATAGGCTGATTTTAGATAGTCGCGGTACATTTCGGTTAAACCCATCTGCCAGTATTTTCCCGCCATCTTCCAGAAGCCAGCATAGCCCAAAACTCGTCCCAAATCCTGCGGCTTTATATCCCGGCGGCGATAACCCTCACGGGCAAAAGCCAGCACCGCATTTGGCCCCGCCCAAACCTCACCATCCATCCGTTTGGTAAAATGTACCCCCAGGAATGGGAAGCGTGGGTCCGGCACAGGGTAAATCAGGCTACGACACATGTAGCGTTTTTCGGGGCGCAAAACGTAATAATCGCCCCGGAACGGTACAATCTGCACCGCACTTTTTTCGCCGCTCATATTCGCCAGTAAATCCGACTGCAACCCTCCACAGGTGATAATATTATCGGCCTCAAGCTCAAATTCGACTTTATTAGACTGCCGAACGCTTATCATAGTACGATTATTGCTACTGGTCAGGGCATAGACCGCGCTATCGGTGACAATTTCCCCGCCCTGTGCCATAACTTCCTCGGCATAGGCTCGCGCCACCTTCGCCCAATCAACAATCCCGGTGTTAGGGGAGTAAATCGCCTTGATGCCTGTGGCGTAAGGTTCGAGTTCACGCAGACGTTCCGGCCCGATTAGCTCCAAGCCCTGCACCCCGTTGGTCAAGCCCCGGTTGTAAATATCCATCAAGCGGGGAAGTTCGCTTTCGTCCAGAGCTACGATTACCTTGCCGCAAAGCTCATAGGGTATGCCTTTTTCCTGGCAGAATTTAATCGCCTCGCGGTGTCCCTCTACACAGGCTTTAGCCTTGAGCGAACCAGGGGTGTAATATATCCCGGTGTGAATTACCCCACTATTGTGACCGGATTGGTGCTGAACTATATCTTTTTCTTTTTCCAGCACGATAAGTCGTAGCCGGGGTTGGCGCAATAACATCTCACGGGCGGTTGCCAGCCCCACAATTCCACCGCCCACGATGGCTAAATCATATTTAATATATTCTGGTTTGGTTTGTCGCATAGTTTTCAGTTGTCGGTCTTCGGTTGTCGGTTGTCGGTAAAAAGTAACGAGTAACGATTTTATACTATTCCAATTCCAGCAGATGTTGCAGTTCCGGGCTTGAAATACCCAACACCTGACCGTTATAAGCTGCCCCCGACTCGCCAGCAAGGGCCACGATTAAAGCGGCTGGCCGCGAAGGGTGAAAAAGCTTGCCGGAAGCGTGAAAATCTTCAAATACCTGCTTGGTTTCGACCCCCAATTTTTCGGCGGGAGAAGTACGCAAGTAGGTTTGCATCGGAGTATCGGTAGGGCCGGGGGGAAAACTAATAGAGTTTACACCCGTTTCTTGCAATTCGATGCCTAGCTGGCGGGTGAAAAGGTCTAGCCCTGCTTTGGTGGTCAAATAAACCCCGCTCCGCGCTAACACAAACTGACCGCCCTGACCCGAAGATACATTTATTATCCGACCCCAACCCCTTTGCAGCATTCCTGGCAAGGCCGCTTTAGCCAGCCGAAATGGGGCAGCCAGGTTGATTTGGATAGTTTTTTCCCATTCTACCGGGTCTTGCTCCCAGATAAATCCAATATCTCCAATCCTTGCCGCATTATTAATCAAAATATCTACAGAACCCAGCCTTGCCTCTACCCTTCCCACCAGAGCGGAAGCCCCTTCCGGCTCGGCTAAATCCACCTCAAAACTCGCGGCATCTCCTCCAGCCTGCCTAATTTCTTCCTCTACTGTCGCCAGGGTTGCGCCACTACGAGCAGCTAGGGCCACTACTGCCCCCTTTCGAGCCAGCCCCAGAGCGGTTTCCCGTCCAATTCCCAAACTTGCCCCTGTCACTAAGGCTATTTTCCCACTTAATTCCGCCACTGTTTGGTACTCCTTCCTCTGGGTTCACTTTTTTACATTTGAGGCAAGGCTCAATCCCTGTCCTCTCCCCAAATCTGCCGGGCGGTTCACGAACCGCCTCTACGAAATTCCCCTAATTTTGGATATTCAATATTTGATTTTAGATTCCCCAAATATCCTGTCTATCATGTTTATCCTTGTGAGAATTTTTTGGCGGGCGGTTCGTGAACCATCCCTACGAAATTTCCTCTACTCTCTAACCCCTTTTCAACAAAACATAATCGCCACGCTGGTCAATTTTTTGCCAGTGGGGGTCGGTCAAAACCTCGTCAATGAGCTTGGCCTCGTGGCTGTCGTCACCCCGCTTCCAGGCGAAGATATATTGAGCTTCTTTTTCAGGATTCATGGAATAAAGGCTGCGGCGGCGGAAGAACCACAAGCCCTGACGCGCTGGCACTTGAGCAGCCCAGGTGTTAGTAATTGCCAGAGGTGCGTCCGGCGGAATCTCTGCCAGCAACGCCTGTCCATCCTGCCAGCTTGGTTCGTCTTTCAACAGGCGTAACTCTTTTGGGCCAAAAATCCAGACCGAAATTGTCGCCAGCAGCACCAATCCGACCAGCGCAGGTAGGGTTTTAGTTTTAAGATAGCCCTTTAGCCGCTCGCTTTTTGCCAGCTTCTCCACTGTAAAGATTGTGCCAGCCAATAGCCAGGGAATTATCGAGCCTTGATAATGATACCGCCAGGCATCCCACTGAATCGAGCGAGTCGAAAGCAGGTTCAGGGCCAGCGGCGGCAGGGTCATCAATAATATGCTAGGGCTACCAAGTGGTAGGAATAACAACGGCAGTAACAGGCAGGGGATATAAAGCAACTTACCCATTAAAACCTGACTGTCGGGGAAAAGGGCCGGAAAACCCTTGCCGGGGCTGGTAATAGCGGTAAACAGAGCGGATTGGGGCGAGCCGCCAGGATAATTTTCGCCCAGCGCAATCGTGCCGCCCGTTGAGGCTAATGGGATTATCAGGTAAACCACCACTCCAAACCAGATTGCCCCCAACAGTAGCGGCCCAACCACATACCGCCAGCCCGACTCGCGTTGCCGACCCTTGATAAAACTATACAGAGCCAGCATAATCAAAACCAGGCCGTTTTCGGGACGACAGCACAGGGCCAACACCGCGAAAGCCATAAAAGTTTTGAAACGCCGCTCTTCGTAAAAATAAAAGGCAAATAGCAAGAAGCTCATTGCCATCGGGCGTTCGCGTAACTCGTATAGATTGCCGTTTTGCACCGCAAGCAGCATCAAATAGACTAACGCAAATCCCAGCCCAGCCCAACTATTCCCCAACCTTTGGCGGGCTAACCAATAAACGGGCAACGCTCCCAATCCAACTACAACAGTTTCGATTAGCAGCAACATCAGGGGCGATTGCCAGAGAGCGTAAAAAGGAGCCATCAAAGCCAGGATTAATAAAGCATCCGTGCCAAAAATCGTGTTGCTGAAGTCGGTGGCGGACACTTCCAAAAAGCGACCATGCAGGGTGTTCCAGGTGGCTTGCTGGTAAAAAGCCAAGTCAAAACCGTAGGCGTAGTGGTTGAACCGATAAACATGAAAGCCGAAAATTACCGCTACATAGAGCAGCATCATACCAAAAAGAATAAAGGACTGAGAACTGAGGACTGAGGACTGAGTTAAGAAAGCTTGGTTAGGCTTATCGCTCAAGGACTCTTTATTTGGTTGTGCTAAATTAATCTTCAAATAGGCTTTCAGCAGGCAGGGCGGTTTGCGAACCGCCCCTACGAAGATTCCGTTGTAGGGCATCGCGTCCAGAGGGTGACATGACTAAGTCAAGTTGCATTGCCCTATATACCGAGGGATAAAACCTTGAAATATAATCGGGTATAGGTTCGCACGGCGATAAATCACCGAACGAACATGCTTTACAGTAATATCTATCTTCTAAAAAGTAACTTAATCCCCCTACCGACCAATTTCTCCACCCGCCGATTATAGGGAAACCAGAAAAATTCGCGCTTCAGACCAAACCTGTCTATCAGAATACTGTGGGTGCGGCAGAAATGACGAATCCCGTCCGCGCCACCGTGCCGATAGCCAATCCCACTGTTTTTTATTCCACCAAGCGGCAATTCCAGAGCCAAATAATTTATTAGCACATCGTTAACGCAACTAGAGCCAGCCTCAATTTTACGGGCCAGGGCTAATCCCCGTGCCTTGTCCTGAGTCCAGATGCTACTGCTCAGGCCAAACGGCGAACGATTGCTGATACGAATAGCTTCTTCCGCGCTACTGACTTTAATAACGGGCAGCACCGGGCCAAAAGTTTCTTCCTGCATCAAAAGCATTTCGTCGGTAACATCGGTGATAACGGTAGGCTCATAGAAAAGGCCGGGGAGGTCGGTACGGCGTTTACCCCCGGTCAGGATTTTCGCTCCTTTATCGCGGGCATCCTCGATTTGTCGCTCCACAATCTCAAGCTGGCGGGGCATAGTTAGCGGGCCAACATCTACTGTTTCGCCGCCTGTCTCCTGACCCACCCGTAACTTTTGCACCTCTTTTACCAGCAAATCCACAAACTGGTCGAAAATAGGGGCTTCGATATACAGGGCTTCCACCGAAATACAGGTTTGTCCGGCGTTAAATAGCCCACCGATAACCGCACCATTGACCGCCCGCTTTAAGTCGGCATCTTGCAGCACAATCATGGGGTCTTTGCCACCTAGCTCCAGCAAAACAGGTTTCAGAGTTTTGGCGGCGCGTTCCATCACCTTGCGCCCGGTTGGAACGCTGCCCGTGAAGGCAATCGCGTCGGCCTCGTCAATCAAAGCCCCGCCGGTATCACCCAGCCCGGTCAGAATCTGCAAAACATCTTTGGGAAATCCAGCCTTTTCAAAAAACTCCGCCATCAGCAGTACCGTCAGGGGGGTAATCTCGCTAGGTTTAATAATAACGGCGTTTCCGGCAAGCAGAGCGGTTACGGCATCGCCAAAACCCAAAATCAGGGGATAGTTCCAGGGGGTAATAGTCCCCACCACGCCATAGGGGTGATATGTCACCAGACCTTTTTTGTTCATTAGCAAGTGAAAAGGAGCTTTTTGGTCAGACAGAAACTTTTTGGCGTTTTTGCCGTAATAGCCAATCATGTCGGCAATGTAGGCAATTTCGGCCTGGGCTTCGGTGCGAGGTTTGCCGTTTTCCGCCACGATGGTATTAACCAGCCGCTCGTAATTGTCCAACATGATTTTGCGGGCGGCATATAAATATTTCGCCCTTTGGCTAACAGGCATATCACCCCAGGCCACCTGAGCTTTGCGGGCGCGGCTGACCGCCTGAGCCACATCTTCGGGGGTCATAATCGGCAGTTCAGCCAGCTTTTCGCCAGTAGCCGGGTTATTTACCTGAAAAGTAGGACGGTCTTTATATTCACTTTCGCTCTCGCGTACCACTTCGTACAGCATAATTTTCTCCCCAATTTTTTATTTACAAGGATAGACAGGATGAACAGGATGGGAAAAGTTGTTGGTTATTCGACTTTTGACTTTAGACTCGTTACTTGTTACTCGTTACTATCTTGCTATATCTTTCCCAAAATCTGGCGGGCGTTTTCAACGTCAAGGTTCATCTGGGTAATTAGAGCCTCCACACTGTCAAACTTTTGCTCATCCCGCAACTTGGCGACAAACTCAACCCGCAACATTTTGCCGTATAAATCGCCATCAAAATCTAGGATAAAAGTTTCGATGCTACGCGGGCCGTTATCAAAGGTCGGACGCACCCCAATGCTAGTGGCACTTAGGCGGGGTTTCCATTCGCCATCGGCCTCAATTGTGGCAATCGTGGCATATATTCCGTTACCCGGCACGGCAAAATCCGGGGCAACCTCAATATTAGCAGTTGGGAAACCCAAAAGTCTACCGCGCTGAGCCCCCTTAACTACAATACCTCGCACAGTGTGATAACGGGTCAGGAGGCGGGCGGCCTGGGCAGCCTGACCTTTCAGCAACAGATTGCGAATACGGGTGCTACTCACCACCGCGTTATCCACCTCAAGAGGAGCAAGACTATGCACCTGAAAACCCCGCGCCTTGCCAATCTCGTAAAGAAAGGCGGCGTTACCCTTAGCCTTATGCCCAAAAACGAAATCCTCACCAATGTGGATTTCCAGAATCTGCGCCGGGTGTAACAACCAGTCTACAAAAGCTTCGGGTGGCAGGGCGCGAAACTCTTGGGTAAAGGGCTGGATAATCAGGAAATCCGTGCCGAGCTCAGCGACTAATCTAGCCTTATCTTCCAAAGATGTAAGATAAATCATCGGATGATCAGGCCTGACCACCGTATCGGGATGGGGGTCGAAGCTGATAACGGCGGACTTTACCCCAAGTTCGCGGGCGCGCATTACCGCCCCGGCAATCAAAGCCCGGTGGGCCACATGTACCCCGTCAAACGCCCCAATAGTAACCACCAGTTTCTCTTTGGGCTGGTTGGGACGAGCTATTTCTTTGAAGTCGTGGAGCAGTTCCAAGCGCGTCAATCCTTCTAGCGGTTATCAGTTGTCGGTTGTCGGTTGTCGGAAAAATTAAAACTCGTCGCTCGTTACTTTTAACTTAGAGAAAGACCTTCGCGGGATGCCACTCTTGGTCAGCCCGTTCCAGCAGGGCCAACAGGTCGCCTCCCAGAGTATACACCCGCCGGAAGGGAAAACCCGCCTTTTCAACTTCCGGGTTAACCCGCCAGTTGGTCGGGAGCATTTCGGCCTCCACCGACAGGTTGCGACCCTGCCGAATTCTCTCGGCGGTAGATTCGTCAACAATCAGGGCGGGCCAATCGCTTAAAATTCTATCGGGGTGTTCCAAAACACTTTCCAGACCGCCCGGTTGCCCGACCAGTTCTTCGAGCTTGCCTAATGTAATCGCATCTTTCAGGTGGAACGGCCCGGTCTGCACCCGCACCAGATGTTGCATAAAGGCCCCACAACCCACCGCCTGCCCAATATCGTAAGCCAGCGAACGAATATAAGTCCCCTTGCTGCACTCTATCCAGAGTTTAAGCCAGGGTTGTTCCCACAGATTAATCCGCAGGTCGAAAATCTCTACCGGGCGGGGTTTTAACTCAATTTCGCTGCCCTTGCCCGCCCGCGCCGCTTTGTAGAGAGGCTGCCCCGCCACCTTGATAGCTGAATAAATTGGGGGGATTTGCTCAAGCGGCCCCCGGAAGCGAGCGACCACCGCCTCTATCTCGGCAAGGCTGAGTTGGGGCACTTCCTGAATGGCAGTCACAACACCCTCACGGTCATAGGTATCGGTAGTAATCCCCAGAATAATATCAGCGCAATAGGTTTTGCGGGCCTCACTCAGATATTCTACCACGCGGGTAGCCTGTCCCAGGCACAAGGGCAAAACTCCCTCGGCGGCAGGATCAAGCGTCCCAGCATGACCTACCCGTTTTTCGCCCGTGATGCGCCGTACCCTGGCGACTACATCGTGGCTGGTCATACCAATTTCTTTATAAATGTTCAGGATACCGCTAATCATCTTGTGCTTTTCCCTTGCCCGTTCACTTTGTCTGCCTTTCAATTTTACCATAATTCCGGCCCACTGCGGTTTGAACTATATTCCTAAGACATACCAAATACATTAATTTTTTACCACAGAGACACAGAGGCACAGTAGGATTCAATAATTGTTCAGAGTATTGGTCATTCTGAGGCGAAGTCGAAGAATCTTGTTATCAAAACAAGCTCCTTTACCTTATTTAAGCTAACAATTGGGGTAAGGTCTTACCATTTTATTCTTAAAACTGTGCCTCTGTGTCTCTGTGGTGAATAATTTTGGTTTAGATTATCCAAAACCTTGTAACTAGCCCATTGGCCTAATACCTAAAACCTAACGCCTAAATAGCTAATTCTTGGCGGTTAAATTGTCTTTGTGAATGAAAACCCAAAATTCCCTGATGCTTTTTGGCTTGCCTTGGCCGCCCGATTGATTGTAAAATAATTAACAGTGGAATATTGATGTTAACCACCGGGAACAATGAGGTTCTTTAGATGGAGGTTCTTGAATGACCAGGAAATGGGTGTATCTTTTTCGAGAAGGTCAGGCCGATTGGAAGGATTTGCTGGGCGGCAAAGGGGCGGGTCTGGCGGGAATGACGCTGGCAGGCATGCCCGTCCCCCCAGGCTTTACTATTACCACCGAAGCTTGCAACAGTTATTACGATAATAACAAAAGTTTCCCTGAAGGAATGTGGGAGCAGGCTCTGGAAGCCCTCAAAGAGGTCGAGCGGGCTATAGAGCGCAAGTTTGGAGCGGCAGAGAACCCCTTGCTGGTATCGGTGCGGAGCGGGGCAAAGTTCTCAATGCCCGGTATGATGGACACTATTCTGAACCTCGGCCTCAACGACCAGACCGTCAAAGGGCTAATCAAAGCCACTAATAACGAGCGTTTTGCCTACGATGCCTACCGCAGGTTTGTCCAGATGTACGGCAATGTGGTTTTGAATATCCACAAAGATAAATTTGAACACATTCTGAACGAATATAAGCAGCAGATTGGCCCCAAAGCCAAAGACACTGACCTGACCACCCAACAGCTAAAAGAAATAAAAGACCAGTTCAAGGCGATTGTGCTGGAAGAAATTGGCACGCCTTTCCCCGATGAACCTTTTGAGCAACTCAAAGGGGCGATTGAGGCCGTTTTTGCTAGTTGGAACAACGATAGAGCCATAGTCTATCGCCGCTTGAACAAAATCAGTTCGGCACTTGGCACGGCGGTCACTGTCCAGACGATGGTTTTTGGCAATATGGGCGACGATAGCGGCACGGGAGTGGCCTTCACCCGCGATCCCAGCACGGGCGAGAATGTTTTATATGGCGAATATTTGCCTAACGCGCAGGGTGAGGATGTGGTGGCGGGTATTCGTACCCCTCTGCCGATTGCTGAGATGGAACATGACCCCAATTTCCCCGGCGTTTATCAGCAGTTCCGCGAGATTGCCCACCGCCTGGAAGCTTATTATAAAGATGTGCAGGATATGGAGTTTACCATTGAAAAGGGCCGTCTGTTTATGCTCCAGACCCGCACGGGCAAACGTACTGGCCCGGCGGCGGTAAAAATCGCGGTGGAACTGGTCAGGGAAGGGGTAATTGACGAGAAAACCGCACTACTACGCATCCCAGCCGATGATTTGGTACAACTGCTCCTGCCCCATGTTGACCCTGAATCTGTCGAAAACAACCAGCTATTAACCACAGGGTTAGCAGGTAGTCCCGGCGCGGCGGTGGGTAGAGTAGTCTTTACCGCCGAGGAAGCCGAGGAACGGGGTATCGCCGGGGAAGCGGTTATTCTAGTGCGGCGCGAAACCTCCCCCGAAGATTTGCGGGGGATGGTGCAAGCGCAAGGGATATTAACGGCTTTTGGGGGCAAAACCAGCCACGCCGCCGTTGTTGCGCGGGGGATGGGAAAATGTTGCATTGTGGGGGCGGGCGCACTCCAGATTGCCTCGGACGAGAGCCATTTTCTAATAGACGGCACCGATATTGTAGTGGAAAAGGGCGAATGGATCACCCTGGACGTTGATTCTAACGAGGGCCGGGTACTGCGGGGTAAGGCCAAAACTACCGCCCCTGAACTCAGTGGCGATTTTGCCACTTTAATGGAATGGACGGATAAATATAAGCGACTAGGGGTGCTGGCTAACGCCGATACCCCCGTCGATGCCACCAAAGCCCGCGAGTTTGGGGCGCAGGGGATTGGTTTGTGCCGCACCGAGCATATGTTTTTTGATGGCGAACGGATTCTGGCAATTCGCGAGATGATTCTAGCCGATACATTAGTGGAACGGCAAAAAGCTCTGGCTAAACTTTTGCCTTACCAAAAAGAAGATTTTGCTGGTATTTTCCGGGCAATGGCGGGCTACCCGGTGACTATTCGCACCCTTGACCCCCCTTTGCACGAATTTTTGCCCCACGACGATGAGCAGATTCAGGAATTGGCACAAGGGTTGGGGGTTTCAGTTGAGAAAATCCAGCGTCGCCTGGAAACTCTGGAAGAAGCCAACCCGATGTTAGGCTTTAGGGGTTGCCGTCTAGGGATTGTCTATCCCGAAATTACCGAGATGCAAGCGCGGGCTTTCTTCCGGGCGGCGGTGGAGGTGCATACCGAAGGGGTAGAGGTGCTGCCGGAGATTATGATTCCGTTGGTCAGCGACGTTAATGAGTTACGGGTGCAACGGGAGATTGTTGACCGGGTAGCTAAGGAAGAAGGGGTGCGAGAAGCGGGAATTGAGTATAGAGTTGGCACGATGATTGAGCTGCCCCGCGCTGCGCTATTGGCTGACAAAATCGCCGAGATTGCCGATTTCTTCAGCTATGGCACAAATGACCTGACCCAAACTACTTTTGGCCTGAGCCGGGACGATAGCGGCAAGTTTCTACCCCGCTATGTAGAACGCAAAGTCTTCAAGGATGACCCCTTCCATGTGCTTGACCGCGAGGGAGTGGGCCAACTGATGCAAATTGGAGTGGAACGAGGCCGCACTACTCGCCCAGACTTAAAAGTAGGGGTTTGTGGCGAACATGGCGGCGACCCTAGCTCGGTGGAGTTTTGCCATATTATTAAGCTGAACTATGTCAGTTGTTCGCCCTTCCGCGTGCCAATCGCCCGGTTAGCCGCCGCCCAGGCCGCCATCGGCGAGACCGAGCGGGATAAATAGTTGCTTTATATTCGTAGGGTAGGGTTTGAAACCCTACCGGATGGGTTGACCTGTCTCTCCTGTACTCAGGGGATAATCCTAGCGGGTGGGTTTGAAACCCACCCCTACACAGGAATCCCACTAAAAGGGCTTGTTATGGAACGGCACAAATCTATCCCCTGTTATGATTTATAATTTAACAACTGACGTGAAAGATTGTATTGTTCCCAAATTCAGCCGGAAGGGTATTTTATGTATTTCGTTTTTCGGGAAGTTGTAAAATCTTGGCATAATCAGATTATTCGGGCAATTGCCCAGGCTGAATTTCCAGATACGCAACCTCACTGGTGGGCGGCCAAGCCAATAAATCCTAAATTGTCAACCAATGTATTTGCAATCAATAGCAAAGCCCCTATTGTTGATGTATATTTTACTGGTAGCATTTTCCACCCTTATTCCAAGAAAGTATTAAACCTCTTGAGATCAGTTGGTATCCAATTCGAGACATTTCCGGCAATAATGATAGACCGAAAAACTCAACAGCCTTTGCCCCTGGAATATGAAGTTTTTCATCTGCTAGAAATGTATCCAGCTTTTGACATGACCCTTACTGAAGAAGGTACAGGCTACATCCGCAATCTAACCTTAACCGAAGAATGTCTTAATTCTAAAAAACTTATGTTTCGAGTTGAAGAAGCGGCTGATTTGGTTCTAATGCATCGGGATTTGAAAGATTTGCTCGATGCCAATAATATAACTGGCTGTTTATATACCCCGGTTGACCAATTTTCTGTGTAAGAAAATAACCCCTACCATATATTGGCTGGGGGTTATTTTTATGATTCTGTGATATGTTCCCCCTTATTCAAGGAAAGGGGTTAGGTTAACTTAGTTCAAATAGGGTTTAACCAAATCCTGAATCTCTTTATCGTCAAAGGTTTCGGCCAAACGATAGATATGGCGGGCAAAGGGCTGGTATTCCACCGATAATTTCTCCAGGTAAAGGGCTTGCTGTTGCAGCCGTTCCATATTACCCAGGCGGGCCTGTTCGTAGATAACCTCTAGCTCTGGCAGGGGCGGAGTTATCAGACTTGTTTCGCCCGAAACTTCGCTCTCGGCGAGAGTAGATGTTTCCGCCACCTGATAAAGCCATTCCAGACCTAGCTGTTTTTGCAGCACTGCCAGCACTTTTTCCACCTCAACGGGCTTGGAGATAAAATCGTTACAGCCGACCCGGTGGCTTTCGGTCTGGTCTATCTCGAAACCACTGGCGGATACCGCAATAATCGGCAGCTCGCTCAAAGCAAAAGTTTTCCTGATAATCGAAATAGCCTCGAAGCCCATCATTATAGGCATCACCAAATCCATCAGGATTATGTCAGGTCGTTGACGCTGGGTTTCGGCTACTGCCTCCCAACCGTTCTCGGCTAGTTTTATCTCGAAACCCAAAGGTTCAAGCAGATTTAGCAGCACCAACCGATTCTCCGGGCGATCATCCACCACCAGAATCCGCCGCCGATTGCCCTTATAACCCCGGATTGGGGGGAGGGGAGAGGCTTCGGGCTGAAGCTGAAAATCAGCCATCGGAAAAGTAACTTCAAACCAGAAGGTGCTACCCTGACCCACTATACTTTGCACCTGAATCCGGCTGTCCATCAACTCTATCAGCGATTGACTGATTGGTAAGCCCAGGCCCGTCCCGGCGGCCCGTTGCTTAATATCGCCCGACTGTTCAAAAGGCCGGAAGATTTTCGCCAGTTGGTCAGGGGCAATCCCAATCCCGCTATCCTGAATACTGAATTTTAACATAGCCAGTTCAGGGTTCAGGCTATTTCCTGAGTTCTGCACCGCTACCTCAAAGCGCACCTTACCACGTGTTGTAAATTTGACGGCGTTGCCCAACAGGTTGAGCAAGACCTGACGCAACCGCTTTTCGTCAGCTAGAATATAATCCGGCAGTTTGGGGTCGGGCTGATAAATAAAATTCACATTTTTCTGCTGGGCCGCCATTCGGATAATCCCAGTAAGCCCTTCTAGAAAGGCCGGTAGATAGATCGGTTGGGGGTAGAGTTCCAGTTTGCGGGCCTCGATTTTCGCCAAATCCAGCACGTCATTAATCAGGGTGAGGAGATATTTCCCGCTATCGTAAATCGTGTGGAGGCCGTCACGTTGGGTGGTGTTAAGGCCAGAGTCACGCTGCAAGATTTGGGTATAGCCCAGTATCCCGTTCAAAGGCGTGCGTAATTCATGGCTCATATTAGCCAGAAACTCACTCTTGGCCTGATTAGCGGTCTCGGCCTGTTCTTTGGCAATTCCTAATTCGTGGGTACGCTCTGCCACCTGCCGCTCTAACAAGTCGTTACGCTTCTGGATAATATTAATTCGTAAACGAATAATCAGCAAAACACTCCCTACCAGGAAACTTAATGCCAGTAGCCTGAACCACCAAGTTTCCCACCAGGGGGCTTTGATGGTAATACTCAAGGTCACTTCCTGGTCACTCCAAACCCCGCTGTTATTGCTGCCCTGCACCCGCAAGGTATAATTCCCGCTTGGCAAGCTAGAGTAATTCACAAAACGCTGGCTACTATCAACCGTAGTCCATTCGGTATCCAGCCCTACCAATTGATAGCGATAACGATTATATTCGGGAGCGGCATAACTCAAGGACGAAAATTCAAAAGACAAGTTATTCTGGTTATAATCCAGGGTAAGTTCGTTAACCAACCAGCTAGGCCGTTTTATGAGTGAGTCTGGCTGGTTAGTCAGATGTTTATTGAACAAACGGATGTCGGTTAGCACTACCGGCGGTTTGTAGGAGTTATCCTGAATCTTCAGAGGGTCAAAAATGGTCAGGCCGTTAGCACCCCCGAATATAAACTCGCCCTGAGCATTCATGTAATAGGAATAAGCGTTAAACTGATTGCCCTGTAAACCATCGTTGACGGTAAAATTCCGAAAATCCTCGCTTTTGATAGAATTGCCAGCATTCAGGTTTTGGGGATTATAACGGGAGAGGCCGTTAGTGGTACTTGCCCAAAGATTCCCTTGCTGGTCTTGTAAAATTCCCATAATACCGTTGCTGGGCAAACCATCCAGCGCGGTAACAGACTTGAATTTTTGGGTCAGTGGGTCAAAACGCACTAGCCCGCTAGGAGTACCAAGCCATAAATTGCCACTGTTATCTTCTTCAATTTGCTGAACCCAAACTGAGGGGAAACCACCCGGCGCATCTGGCTTGGGATAAAAAGTTTTGACTGGCCCGCTTTGCAGATTAATTTGGGTAAAAAACCCTTCGCCACCAACCCAAACATCGCCATTTTTGGCTTCATAAACCGAGCGGGCCTTGATGATTTTTGGATAATCTTCCCCTGGGGCATGTACCGGGAAACTGGCGGTAAATTGCCGACTATTTTGGTCAAAAATATAAAGGTCGTTACTGGTCAATACCAGCAATCTATTTTCTTTATTCTCAGCAATCGCCTGTATTTCCGGGCCAGGGCCACCATCAGGATTGCGTTTGGGAGGGCGAAAGGACTCCAGCCGTTCAGTATTACGGTCAAATCGATAAAGGCCGTTCACCCCATCAAACCACAAGCCGCCCGCCTCATCCGGGTAAATCGCCGAAACCGCCAGAGTTTCGGGCTGTCCATTCGGAAGGTTATTTGAGAAAGTAATAAAAACTTTGGATGAGCCATCCAGTGGGTTTAAACGGGTAAGGGTAGTGGGTGAAGCTAGCCAGATTAAGCCAGAAGGTTCTTGATAGATGGCTTGAAGCGGGTTTTTAGAGCTATTGGGAATACCAATGGCATTACTCAGATAGGTTTTGAATTGGGTCTGGTGGAGGTCAAGGATACTCAGGCCCGCCCCCGCCGTGCCAATCCACAAAACATCTTTAGGGCTCTCGTAGATGGTCAGGATAGGGCTGGGACTTAGACTACGGGAATTAGTCGGGTCGTTGGTATAGTGGGCAAAAAATTGTTCGGTTTGAGGGTTGAAGGCATATAAACCCACATCGTCACTATCAAAGCCCAACCACAACCGCCCGCTTTTATCCTGAGTCAAGGCATGGATGCTATAAACATTCTGGGAAGCAGGTGTAACTTTTCTAGCAACGGGGGGTTGATAACGTTTGAATTGGGCGGTAGCCGGGTCAAAGCGGTAAAGTGCATCTTTACCAGCCAGCCAAAGCGGGCCAGCCCTCGACACCACCAATTCGTTAAAACCAACTTTGTTGCCAGGATTAGGGGCAGGGTCAAGGCCAGCGGTAGGGTCATAACAGGTAAACTGGGCCGATTTAATATCAAACTTGATTAAAGCTCCGGCTAATAGCCAGATGGTGTCACTGGCGGGGTCTGCTACTGTTTGTTGGACGCGATTAGGAAAATTACCACACTCAGCAAAAGGAAAACGGCTAAAGCGTTTGGTTTTAGGGTCAAGGCGATTAATTTGCCCATTGGTAGTGCCAAACCAGATATTTCCGACGCGATCCTGAGTCAGGCTATTAATAAAAGCATCGCCAATACTGTCGCGGTTATTGGGTTCGGGTATAAAACGACTAAAGCTCTGGGTAGTAGGGTCGAAGCGGTTAAGCCCACCATAACGCGTACCAATCCAGAGTATACCCTCCTGGTCTTCCAGCAAAGCGTCTATAAAATTACTGCTAATAGAATTAGGGTCAGCCGGGTTATTTTTATAGGTCTGGAAATGATAGCCATCATAGCGTAATAGCCCTTCCTGTGTTCCCAGCCAGATAAAGCCGTGTTTATCCTGGAGAATAACATCAACATGATTGGTAGGTAGGCCATTCTCGGTGTTCAGGTTGCGAAAATTCAGCGAGACCGCTCCGCTCAACTCGTCTGGTGCTTTTGGAGTGGCAGCCTGGGCAGTGGTTAGGGTAAAGCCCGCCAGAATTGCACTGACTACCAAAAGGCTAACCAAACGATGTATTAAAGTTGGATAATTTCTAATTTTGAATATTAGCGGTGGCGGCTTTAGGGTCATCTATAATTTCTCCGGGAGTTTCCAAATTTGATTTCCAGGCAAGGCAAGCTAAACTGCCCAAAATCCGACTATCCTTCCGGGTCGGTTGAAAAATAGAATACACCGCCAACATAACAACCAACATTACGAAATGTAATCTTGGCGGTAAAAGCTCACCCGAATTGTCACCTTGAGCTTGCGAAGGGTCTTGTTCAAAATATTGAGATTCTTCGGCTGACAGCGCAGCCTCCTACGGCCTTCAGAATGACAATTTCGTGAACGGTTACTTTATCGCGATAAATCAAATTGGTCGGCAAGAGCAACCGAGAGGGTGTTATAATTGAATTTAGGTTGGCCTATTTTAGACAGTAGTTTTATGAAACGGTGGTCTATAATTGGAATTTCAGAAACCCCGGCGGTTGTCGCGCAAAATTCTGAACGAGAACCGTTGGTTTAATCATTTTCAGGATGCGATTAAGCTATCTTCCGGCACAATCTGGGAAGAATATCATGTTATAGACTTCCCCAAAGATAGCGTTATGGCTCTGGTGGAAAACGATAAGCAGGAACTTCTTTTTGTCAGGGTCTATCGCTACCCCACCGACATGGTGCAGTGGGAACTCCCGGCGGGGAATTTTGAACAGGGTGAAGATGCCCTCGAAGCTGCTCGCCGTGAGGTGCGCGAAGAAACTGGCTATAATAGCGTTAATCACGAGCTAATTTATTCTTTTTATCCCATAGATGGCATTTCTAACAAGGTTTTTCATGTGGTGCGTTGCCTAGCTACCGATGGTATTGCCAGCTTTGACCAGGATGAGATAATCGAGCATCGCTGGTTTTCGCGGCAGGATGCCTTGCAAATGATAAAAACCAAAGAACTCAAGGATGGTTATACTTTGACTGCGCTGCTTTTAGATTTAAATACGAGTTTATAGTTTAACAGGTAAAATATATGCTGAATCCAAAAGGACTGAGTAATCTATTACTTTTTAGTACAGTCAGGATAGAAACTGAATACCCAGATGGAATGGGCGGCACTGGAACAGGCTTCTTTTTCAGGTATCCTATAGATGAAAATACTCACTTAAAGCTAGTTATAACTAATAAGCATGTCGTAGAAGGAACTAGCGCAAGTAAATTTCAGCTTCACACAGCAGGATCAGATGGTAAGAATGTTTTTGCAACTGGTGAGTTTGTTACTGTCGTTTTGGATCAATTTGATAATAATTGGATTACCCATCCAGACCCCAATGTAGATTTATGTGCATTGAACTTTACTCCTGAGTTGGTGCAAGAAAAAAATCAATGGTATGGGTATGTTTCACAGCTACAACCAGAAATGATACTACCTAAAGATGACCTTAGAAAACTTCGTACAATCGAAGAAATTATTATGGTAGGTTATCCAAATGGGATTTGGGATGATGCCAGTCATTATCCTTTAATAAGACGAGGTATAACTTCCATTCATCCAGGATTGAACTTCAAAGGACAAAATATCGGCGTGATTGATGCTGCTTGTTTCCCCGGTTCTTCTGGGTCACCAATATATGTACTTAATAACAGTGCTTACTCTGACAAAGAAAATCTTGTGGATTTGGAAAATAGAGAAATTTTACTCGGGGTTCTTTATGCTGGTGCAGAAATGACAGTAAATGGTGATATTGGAATAGTAGAAATACCTAACCAGTGGTGCTACTTAGTCATTGAATAGGGTAATGACCCCTAAAAAAGGGTAAAATTGCCTTATAAAAGGCTTTAAACATGCTTTTTGGGATGCTAATAGTACCAATTAAAGCCTCCAAATAGGCTTGTTGTTGCTAAATTTGGCTATTTTGCCATACTCAACCATTAAGTAGCACCATTGATTACTATAAAGGGATAAGCTGCACAACCGGGAAAAAATGTATATTAGTTAGTGGTGTAGTGGGACCTGAAGAGTCCAAAGGTAGTATTTATACCACAGAAGATGGCTGGGATAGCTCGCAAAATAGAACCTTAAATTCACAACAGCCCCTGAGCAGTGTAAGTTGTCTAACAGATTTGAATTGCATCATTTTAGGTTCATCTGACCTTGCGCTTACAACCAGCGATGGTGGAAAGTCCTGGGGAAATTTAAACTTGCCGAAAACAGTTTTTTTGGGATTATTATTGAGTTGTTACTCATCCCAGAAATGTTACACCATATTTTACACTGCCAGTAATAGTCCGGAAGAATATACAATTTACAATACCCCCGATAATGGCAAAAATTGGAGCTTCCAAAAAGCAAGTCTGGAGAAAATGGTAATCACGTCCCTAAGTTGTACTCCATCAGGTTTGTGTATTGGGACTGATAGGAATGGTTATCCCAAAATAGCCAGTAATATAGATGGTGGGAAATGGTCACTTCAAGCGGTGAACTGGAAATAGTTTCTGTTTGGATTTTCCGCCCCGAGGTTGTACTCCACTCTCCTAACTGACCAAAAATCGGTAGTATCAGGATGTGTTCGCACTCTGGGTGTAGCAGAAAATAGCCCCCATTCGCTTTTAGCGTGTTTGTCATAATTCCTTAAAGTTAAGTATAAATAGTCAGCAATCATCCGAAACCGTTCAAAGGCGGAACTAAAAGTAAGCATGAAAATTGAACTATTCAAAGTTTGAGCCTATGATATAATAAAAGTAATATTTAGCCGGGAATTTGACAGGGAATTTGAGGGGCGTAAAGTTGCTAGTCTGGCACATCATCTGGGATAATCGCGGGGCAGGCAGTCTGAAATTATGGGCTGAATCCTCTGCCCTAAATACACGCACCAACGCTAAACGAAATCCTAAACCATATCCTTTTGCCTTATCGCCCAATGAGTTAGTGGAAACCGCCACCGAACTGACCGGGGAGATTTATACTGCAAAAGCCAATATTGATACCCTCCTTTTACGCCTGCCCACCATCGCAAATCGGCCCCAACCCTCGTCCCAGCTTCTGCTGGAAAAACGCACAGAAGCAGGAACTAAAAGTCTAAGCTCCTGGCAAATCCCCTGTCTGAGTTTTGAAGCCGCCCCAGCCTTGGATTTTTTATTGGCCCTCCCCGCTTATCCGGCCTACCATAGCGCGTTTGGTAACTCACTGCGGTTTTGGGTACAGGCCACCCGCTTTGCGGTGGAACTTCTGGGCAGACAAAATTTCGTGCCGACCCTTCGGGAAGGTCTGGTGAATGGGGTGTATGCCCTGACTACCTCCTGGGAGTTATTTCTCAATCCCGAAGATAAAGAACAACTGCGGAAACTGGCGGAGGTTATGCCACCGGTCTGTCGCTCTTTTGAAAATGGCGATAATTTTTCACGCCAAAAACTCCTGGAACAGTTTCTTAACCAGACCGCTGATGCCTTTGTACGTGACCAACTCCGGCGGGTGCAGCTGCCCTCGCCAAAACTAAAAGCTAATTCGTTGAACCAAAAATGGCTGGGGGCGTTGACCTACGCTAATCCCTCTTTTACTGCCCCACCCCACGAGTTAAAAGAGTTTTACAATGGGTTAAAAGGCTGGCTGGCCCAACTTCGGACGATTGAGCCGGACGCGCCTTTTCGCACCTGCTTCAAACTTGAGCCATCCAACGAGGAGGCCGAGGATAAAACCACCTGGAATCTTTCTTTCCTACTTCAGGCTAACGATGATTTGAGCCTGTTAGTTCCGGCGGAGGAGGTCTGGCGCACTCGCTCCAGCACTTTAACTTTTCTTAAACGGCGGTTTGAAAACCCCCAGGAACGACTATTATCTGACCTGGGATTGGCTACCCGCCTGTTTCCACCCCTGGAAGAAAGTCTAAAAACAGCCCGCCCGGTGGGAATGAGCCTGGATACTGAAACCGCCTATAACTTTCTGCGGCAAGGTGCGCCCTTATTAGAACAGACTGGTTTTGGGGTTTTCTTGCCGCCCTGGTGGCAAAAAACCAAAGCGCGACTGGGAATAAAACTCAAGCTGAAATCCCCCACAGCTTCTGGTTCCGGGCTGTTGGGCAGGGATGGAGTAGTAGCATTTGATTGGCAGGTGGCGGTGGGGGATCAGGCCCTTTCCCCCCAGGAGTTCGAGCGACTTTCCCAGCTTAAAGTTCCTTTGGTCAAGGTGCGGGGGCAGTGGGTCGAGCTGCGTCCCCAGGATATAGAAGCGGCTATCGCTTTCTTTGAGAAACAACGGCAGGGCGAGATGAACCTGACCGAAGCCTTACGTATAGGGTTAGGACAGGAGGAATTACAGGGTGGCTTTGGGGTTACGGCGGTGGAGGGTGAGGGTTGGATTGGCGATTTGCTCAAACAGCTTACAGGCGACCAGAAATTCGCCGAGGTTAGCCCACCCAAAGGCTTGCAGGGAACACTGCGGCCTTACCAATTGAAAGGTTTGTCCTGGCTGGCTTTCTTGTGTCGCTTTGGCCTGGGTGCTTGTCTGGCCGACGATATGGGGCTGGGCAAAACCATCCAGCTAATTGCTCTGCTCCTGATGGAACGGGAAAATAATCAAACTCCCGGCCCCACCCTGCTGGTTTGCCCGATGTCGATTGTGGGCAACTGGCAACGAGAATTGACTAAGTTTGCTCCATCCTTAAAAGTGCTGGTGCATCACGGGGCGGAACGGTCGGCGGGGGAAGATTTCAAGGAAAAAGTTACCGGGCAGGATGTGGTGCTAACCACCTATTCCCTGACTCATCGCGACCAGGAAGAACTGGGCGGAATTGAGTGGGAACGGTTGGTGCTGGACGAAGCCCAGAATATCAAAAACTCTGCCTCCCGCCAGACTCAGGCCATTCGCAAGCTACCAGCCCGCTACCGGGTAGCCCTGACTGGAACTCCGGTAGAAAACCGCCTCTCCGAATTGTGGTCAATTATGGATTTCCTTAATCCTGGTTATCTTGGCCCCGCCTCAGATTTTAACCAGCGTTTTGCCAATTCGATTGAAAAGTATCACGATAAGAACAAGGCCGAAACCCTCAAACGGCTGATTCAACCCTTTGTTTTGCGCCGGGTCAAAACCGATAAAGCGATTATTCAGGATTTGCCGGATAAACTGGAAATGAAGGTTTTTTGTAACCTTACCCGCGAACAGGCCACCTTATATGAAGCGGTGGTGCGGGAGATGCTGCAACAAATCGAGGAGGCTGAGGGAATGCAACGCCGGGGTTTGGTGTTAGCCACCCTTACCCGCCTAAAACAAATCTGCAACCACCCGGCCCATTTTAACCAGGACGGTAGCAGTCTGCCGGGACGTTCGGGTAAATTAGCCCGCCTGACCGAGATGCTGGAAGAGGTGCTGGCGGAGGGTGAAAAGGCCCTGATTTTCACCCAGTTTGCCGAGATGGGTGGGATGTTGCGCCCCTATCTGCAAGAGCAATTTGGCTGTGAGACTCTTTTCCTGTATGGTGGCACTCCCAAGAAAGAGCGCGATGAAATGGTCTGGCGGTTTCAGGAAGAACGGCGAGGCCCACCGCTCTTTATCCTTTCCTTGAAAGCTGGGGGGGTAGGTCTTAACCTGACCGCTGCCAATCACGTTTTTCATTTTGACCGCTGGTGGAATCCAGCCGTCGAGAATCAGGCCACCGACCGAGCTTTTCGGATTGGGCAACAAAAGAAGGTACAGGTGCATAAATTTATCTGTGGTGGCACGCTGGAAGAACGGATTGACCAGATGATTGAGCAAAAGAAAGAACTGGCCGCCAGTATTGTGGGCAGTGGCGAAAACTGGATTACCGAGTTTTCGACCAGCCAGCTAAAAGAGCTTTTCGCCCTCAGTCGAGAGGCGATTGGAGACTAAGTATGCCGAATTGGAACGAATGGGACTCTTATGGCACTGGGCCAAGAGCCGTTAGGGATGGCCTGAAGCCAAAAAATGAGCGAGGGGCGATCGGGGAAAGCTGGTGGTCAAAACGCTGGATAGGCGTACTGGAGTCGTTTGGGATTGGCTCACGGCTGACCAAAGGTCGTTCTTACGCCCGGAAAGGCCAGGTAGTTTCGCTGGATGTAACCTCGGGGCTGGTTACGGCTAAGGTGCAGGGGTCACAGCCCAGACCCTATTCGGTCAAAATTCGGCTCGATCCTCTCTCCGCCATAGAATGGGACAAAGTGATTGAAACACTGGCAGGGCAGGCTATTTTTGCTGCCAAGCTCCTCTCTGGCGAAATGCCCCAGAATATTGAGGAAGCTTTTGGAGTTGCCAGAGTCGCCCTCTTTCCTACCGACCTGGACGAACTGGACACCGATTGCACCTGTCCTGATTGGGCGAATCCCTGTAAACATGTGGCGGCAGTTTATTATTTGCTGGCTGACCGCTTTGACGCTGACCCATTTTTGATTTTCAAGTTGCGGGGACGGGGTAAAGAAGAAATTATTCAGAGACTACGGGAAAAACGAGCCAGTCTGGTGCAGGTTGAAACAGAAATTGAACGCGGGTTGCCTATTTCCTACGAAACTACACCAACCAGCAAGGAACACTTGCCCCTAGAGGAAAGTCTGCTTACATTTTGGGGAAGTGGGGAAGATTTGGAGAGTTTCAGTTTCAATCTGGCACCATCCACAATAGAATATGCCCTACTTCGACGGTTAGGTCCAATCCCGGTTAAAGAGAACCCAACCGAGGTGACTATATTTTTACAGAAAATCTATCAGCTGGTGAGGGAGGCCGCTCAACAAAAAGTTGATGGAGAGTTTTAGCGTAAGAGTACCATGGTCAGTTCTTGATAAGCATTAACGAGTCATTCAATCCTCTGTTTGATCAGTATAGCCCTTAGTGTTAAATAGGGATATGTAGATAAATGTTGGGATAAGTGTTCCTGAATTATTCATGTCTTGACAATCTACAGATTCAGATTACAATAAGACTCAGACTAAGGACGGGTGTTCACATAGCACTATCTTCGTTTCATAACAAGTCTTTTAGTCATGAATAGCATCCTATTCATTAGCTGAATATTCAATTCTAGGCTTATAGTTTTGTACGTTTAATAAGGTTGATTTAGAAACAAAAGAAAAAGTCGGCTTCTAACCGACCGTGAAACATCTATATAAAAAGCGAAAATCCCCACCCACGCCGACCAAGCTGTTGGGGATCTTCATCAAAGACATAGCCCTCATTAGGGAGGACTTTATTTTCCTTTTGACACCAAAAGGATAACACAAGTGATTCCCCATGTCAAGGGCTAGGAGGAGTTTCCTATGCCTAATTTACAAAAAAAGCAGGCTTCGGTTGAAGTTGCCCCAAAATCAGGGAATGATAGAAGAGTCAGCGGAGCATTTGTGCCTGTGCCAGTGGAACTTTTGCGGAGTGACAGTCTTAGTTCCGTGTCCCTAAAACTCTATCTAATACTTCTTTCATACTGTGGGCCAAAAACGATTGCTTGGCCGTCGCAGGGAAGGTTAGCCCAGGATATGCACCTGAGCGAGAGGCGAGTGCGGAGGCTACTAGTAGAGTTAGTGGAAGCAAAGTTGGTAGAGGTGAAACATTGCAACGGCAGTAGTAATACCTACACCCTCCGCAAATATTCTTTGAGGGAAGTTGAACAGATAGAAGCGGCAACTAAGCCCATTTCACCTGCGGAAGAAAATTTCCGGGGGGAGCGGAAGAAAATTTCCGACCATGTACATGAAGCTGAATCTAAAAACATGTGTGAAGAAAAAGCTCAAAAAACTGAAAACAAAGTTGATAGGACATATCCCCTTGAGGCAGGAAATTCTAATAAAGAGCTACAACCCTTGATTGATATATTTGTTTTTGATGGGATTTCGGCTGAAATGGGTTTAGAGTTAGCCCGGCTTGTTGTCAAAAACGGGCGCGGTGCGGATTATGTCAAGTTAATAAGCGAAGCCAGCCACAAGCCCCAGGTACATAATCCTATCGGTTTCATTCGCTTTATGGTGCTGCGGAACGTCGAGCCTGATTTTTCCAACCGTTTCAAACCTCAGAAGCGACCTACCAAATCCCCTCTAAATAATTCTGCTAAACCTGGTGCTATTGACTTTGAGAAATACACTTCTGGTAAATATGCCTACCTCAGTGCAAATTCAGCTAACCAGAGCCTTGAGGCTGAACCTCCTGCTTACGGCAATGAAGAAGTTGGTCATTGTGAGGCTCTGGAAAATCAGCCTAAATTAGTGGGTAACGCTGCCGATGCCCTGGAGGCAGCCAGTTTGATTGAAGGGCGACCTCCAGCTGAAGACCATTTTGATCAATCTGATAACGTTCAGGTTTGTACTATAATTCCTACCGAACTCGAAAATGAGCCTCTGGTTACATCCCTGGCTGGTAGAAAAACCAGCCTTCAAGACCAACATATGGCTCTACGAATAGCTATGGCTAACTTTTTGGGAATAGAGAATAGCCGAGTGATAGCCGAATGGGAAGCAATTTTAAGTCGTTTGGGGAATGAATCAAAACCCGCCTATTTTTCGCCAGCTCTTGGTTTCAGGTTTGATACAGGGAAGGAAGAGGTTTTCAAGGTGGTTTTCAGGAACAATTTTGACATGCGGACGGCCCTTCGCCATAAGCATTTGCTGGAAAAATGTCTGGCAATGGATGTGAATTGCCCGCCTGAAATTATTTTCCAGAGTCTCGATAACCTTGCCGCTGCCCACCCTACTTCTTGGCTGGATCTGGAAGCCTGCTGATAAAAAGGATGGGTGGCAAGGGAAAATAGCCAGATTATGAGGGGGATTAGTGGGAAATAAGTCGCTGAAGTTTTTGTAAAATATCCTCCAAAAAGAACTCGTCAGCATCAGTTGGCTCGATAAAATTCTCACTAACTACTCGCTCTATTTCACTGGTAACATTGGATAGTTGTTGCAATAGATAAGAAAAGTTTAACCGCTCATCTGTTACTTCCTGAACAGAAATTTCGGCTTCTACTACCTCACCATATTCGGGATAAGACTCAATTCCCGGCATCTGATTGTGATGATTTTCACTACCCGGATACAGTATCCGGCTTGTGCCATTAATCACAATATCATGTTCTTCTTGAGGTTTGAGGGAAGGCTTTTCCTGTTTCTTTTCCTTGAGGCTTTTAATTCGACTCTCCAGGCGAGAACGGGTTAATTTGCCTGAAAGCACTTCATTTATCAGTTTAGTTCGTAGCTCATGGTCATCTATCTGAGAAAGCAGTCGAATATGCCCCAGAGTTTCAGGTTGTTTTTCTACCATTTGCCGAATATTTTCATCGGCGCGGGCCAGTGATAACCGCAGCTTGACCCATCCTTCACCTTTGCCAGTTACCCGTGCAATATCCGGCACCGTCAGGTTTTGAGCCTGATATAGATGTACCACAATATTGGCCTCGCCCATCGGGGTTAAATCCTCACGAGAGAAATTCTCACTCGCCATTATCCGGGCCATCTGAGTATCGTTTAATTCCAGGATTTTCACTGGTACACTGGTAAGTCCAGCTCGCTGGGCAGCTTCGCGGCGACGATGCCCATAGGCCAGTTCGTATTGCTCCAAGAAACCCTTTTTACGTCGGGCCAACAATGAGCCGTAAAAACCGTTCTGCCGGATGGATTCGGTTAGTTCTTCGAGCTTTTCTTCATCCAGTTCAGGTCGGGCCAGATGTTGGTAAGGGTTATCCAGCAACAGGCTAAGCGATAAGGCAGTAATGGGTACAGAGGCAGCTTCCTGCTCAAGTTCCTCTCTGAGAGCCTCGCCAAAGGGTTGCTCTTTGCCTTGGCGTTCCCCTCGCAGCACTACCTCGCTGCGGGTCATTTTAGTCATCGCACTCTTAAAGTCTTTTGGCATACTACCTGCTCCTCTTATTGGTCTGGCGGAAAATATGACCCAGGCCGATGCGCTCGCCCACCTCTTCAGCTAATGCCCGATAATCCTCGGCTACAGCACTATCGGCGGCGTAAACCGGGATAGGGGCAGCCACCGCCTCCGACTCACGGGCGATGGTGGAACGCCGGACTTCGCTTTTTAAAACGTGTTCTGGATAGCGTTCCTGAGCCACCTCGCGTACATTTTGCATTATCCGGGTGCGGTCTACCATTGTCAGGAACAATCCCAGAAAGCGGTTAGTGCTATTATAATAGCTGGCGTTTTTTCGAGCCACCGCCAGTAAAGCTTTGACCGAACGAAGGGCCCATGGCCCATTTACCGGAACCATAAACCAATCCGAAGCTGCCAGTACGTTGACCGAAAACTTACCCAGGTTTGGCGGACTATCCAGAATTATAACGTCATAGTAATGGCGAGTTTGCCTAAGAGCCACGCTCAACCGTAGATCACTCCCGGCCTTGCCCGGTAACATCATCTCAACTTCCGCTAGGTCTACCGAGGCTGGTACTAAGTCTACTCCCTCAACCCCCGTCGGAATGGCAATCTCGTGAGCCTGCGCCCTCTCAAGGTAGAGGTCTGAGACAGTTCCGGCAACATTGTTCCCACTTTCAGGGTCAAGGTCTAATAGATCTACCCCTAGTTGCAGACTGACATTACCCTGTGGGTCGCTATCCACTACCAGCACTTTCAGCCCGTTGGCGGCGAAAATAGCAGCGAGGGCGGCTACTGAACTACTCTTGCCTACTCCACCTTTTTGGTTACATAGTCCTAGCGTAATTCCATAGGTGCTGCGTTGTTCTTCTGGGGGGGCTTCTTCCTCTTCAATTTCGTCCGGGTCACGCGGGCGCGACTGGTATTCTACTAGATAATTCATAAAATTTTTGCTCTCGTCATCTACCATTCTTATCCCCCCGACTTTGGTAGCTTCAAGCAGACCACGATGGATAGCGGCCCGCAAGGTGGAGGGGGGAATTCCGTATTCCTGTTCTATCTCTCGTAAGGGTTTACGCATAGGGTTAAGACTCCTGTTTATTCACTTCTTCAGTAAGTGGGGTTGGTAGCAAGGAACGATACCATTCGTTTAGCCAGCCCAAGGCTTCCTGGTATCTTTCGGCGGATAGTTGCCTGAAGCTGGTAATCCCATAACGTTCGTGTAAGGTCGCAAAAACATTCTGATAAGGGTTACCGCCACCTGGTTTCTGACGAGCCATCTCCCCGGCTATCTTTTTAACCGCTAGACTTATTTCAGCAGCTTGCTCCTCGTTAAGATTTCCAGCAGCGGTAATCTTTTCCAACCGACCTATTCTGGACAACATTTTGCTTACTACTAATGAGGCTTTCTCCACCCGTTCTTTAAGCACAGCCACATCTTCACCCGTTGCTAGTTGTTGTTTTTCAAGCTGAGTTTGCTGTTCCAGGAGAAATTGCTGACGTTGTTCTAGGACAGTTTGTTCATCGGTGAGTTGTACCAGGGCCTGACCCAAATTTCGAAGGTCTTCCAGGTAATCTGATGCGGGAATAATCTGGTTTTCTCTGGCGAGTTCAACCATAAAGGCTTCATAGACCTTACGCACCACCCAGCGTTTATAAGAAAGCAGCTTATCCCGAAGTTCTGGCCTTACTTTACTCAGGCTGATACCCGAAAGCCAGAAAGGTACTGACTCAAGTCTTAAATATTGGGTTTCGCGCTGGCCCCTGGAGGTATCGAGGCTGAACTCTACTAAATCGGTTGCCAGGGTTTCGTCTCTTTTTATCCGGCGAACCTGCGCGGCACGGTCCAGACCAAGATATTGGCATAAATCTCTAATCGGCAGGAAGATAGAACCATCGGAAGAGCGAACGGTCAGTAAATTATCTTCAAAAAGTTCAATTTCTCTAGTGGCAGTTACTACTAGGCTGGGGTCGAGAGGGTTGTCTGACAAACTCATAATTTAGCAACAAGCTCCTTTCGCGGTTTATGGGTGCCATTATGACACCCATAAATTATTCAAGAAGGTCAAGAGTTTGGTAATAGTTGCAACACTTATGTTACTCTGAATTATAGCAATGAAAACGTTGCAAGTCAAGGGTCTAATAACACTGCGATAGTTGACATAACTACAGCAATAGCAATACTGAACTGTTTTCATCCTTGCCTCTCTATTTTGATAGTATCAATCGGGCTACAATAGCAGATCAGTTTGAATCTCTTTGGGATACATTCCCCGCCGCTTGCGGACCAACCTTATTAGGGAAAGTTCCGTTAACACAAAAAATTGGCTTAATACCCTGTCGCTTGCGACGGGGGTGGTTTTAATTATGGCTCCTTCCAACCCAATCAAACTAATTCTTCCAACTTGCTTCCCCCATGCTCAAATGAAAAGTCGGGAAAGCAATTTTCAGTACCGGACCGGACCAAATCTCTGGTTATAGTGCGATAATTGTCAACAAGATTGGCATCCCAGATTGGAATTTCGGTATTTGAACTCATAAGGATGTTGTCCAAGAAATTTGAATCCCAAACGCTAGGATTGACGAGTTAAAAGCATAGTTAACTACTATGCGGGAAGATCCCTCAACAAATGCTGCTTAACTCCCTGGCTTCACGTGAAACCAAGTAAAACAACTGAAAATTAACCCCCAAAAAGAATTGGCAGTTTGCGCTTATATTTGTGTTCCCCTATTCCTATTGAAATCAGAGGTTCAAAACAAGATAATGGGTGGTTCTATTGAAACCACCCATTATTGGGTATTATTATCCCAAATTTTTACCCAGCTTGTGCAATCGTTTTAACCGCTCTGGGTTTAGCCTCTTGTAGCAGTCGGATGATTAGCTCGGCCTGTTCCCGGCTTAAATCCTCAAATCGGTACAAACCAAAACTCTGAAATGTGCGAGACTTCATCACTCCACCAGCAATAGTATACCCCTTTTCCTGAGCCAATTTCACTATTAACTGTTCCTGGGAAGGTAACATTGCCAGACTTCCGATAACCGCTGCTTGTTTTGAGCCAACCTTTGATACCGAGTTACTACTCCAGGGGTCTTTTTCAGGTATGACCGGGGTCCTAACTAGCTCCAAGTAAGGTTTATTCGGAGTAGGTGTGATCTCAGCCTTTTGGTTACCCCCAGCGGATTTAAACTGGTTAGGGCTTACAGTCGATCCAAGGTTAGCAGGGTGGGTTTCATCGCGCCCCTTTACGACTTTAATTCCTGAATCACCTTTACTGTTCTCCTGCTCCAAGTAGGCTTGGCGAAGACTTTCCTCTTTTTTGTTCTGGAAAGCAGCCCCAAACTGAGCAAAGGCCCGTTTAGCACCTATGGCAATGGCATTATTGATAGCGTTGGTCATTGACTTGAGTGATTGTTGCTCATTGAGTTCAGATCGTTCTATGCCAAAATTGACCAAAGCATGACCAAGTTCGGTTTTGGGCAAACACCCCCGCACCAGCACCATTACCTCCAACAGACAAAATCTCCCAATAGTCTTGCCTGTTAGTGGGTTAGAAATGTCCTCAAAGCGCAAGGTACGGCTGTCAGGGTTTATCGACCAGTTGCCCTTTCCAAATACCCGATCAGCAGTCAGTTGTAATGCGTTGAGTAAAAAGGTCACAATAAAAGGGGCAAAGAGTCGTCAGGGAGCGAAACCAAATAGGCTTCAATCTCTGAAAGAGCCACCAAATCAAATAAGTGCCGCCTAATCTGGCGCA
>Ga0209511_1000613_pt1 | contig 35110 bp, 31 predicted proteins | sample SSSSmetaG_FD_184141 | JGI IMG/M metagenome (GOLD analysis project Ga0209511, IMG submission 184141) | Glacier valley bacterial and archeal communities from Borup Fiord, Nunavut, Canada, to study Microbial Dark Matter (Phase II) - ​SSSS... | ecosystem: Environmental > Aquatic > Freshwater > Ice >... | reverse complement strand
ACAAAATTACAATTGACAGTGAAAAAGTGATTGAAGCCGATACGGTTATTATTGCAACAGGAGCCACTGCACAATACCTGGGAATTGATGATGAGCAGAAATATGCAGGTTCGGGCGTTTCTGCCTGTGCAACCTGCGACGGTTTCTTCTATAAAGGAAAAGATGTTGCAGTTGTAGGTGGCGGCGATACGGCCTGCGAGGAGGCTATCTACCTTGCAGGACTTTGCAAAAAGGTTTACCTGATTGTTCGTCGCGATGTTTTGAGAGCTTCGAAAGTGATGCAGGATCGGACAATAAAAACCCCGAACATTGAAATATTGTGGAAGCATCAGACCAAAGGGTTGTTTGGCAAAGGGGTCGTTGAAGGGGTTACACTTATCAAGGATAAAGGGGAAGCCGGTGAGAAAGAGGTGAAAATAAATGTCGATGGTTTCTTTCTCGCTATTGGACATGTGCCTAATTCATCAATTTTTAAGCCATTTATCGAAACGAATGAAGTTGGATATATTAAGACAATTGGAGATTCTTCAAAAACAAATGTCGAAGGAGTATTCGCCTGTGGTGATGTGATGGATCATGTATATCGTCAGGCTGTTACTGCTGCAGGTTCGGGTTGTAAGGCTGCAATTGATGCAGAAAGATATCTCTCAGAAAAAAAATAAAGCACATTAAGAAGTCGGAAGACCGAAGACCGAAGCACCAAGTCTTCTTCCGACTACTTTCTTCCGGCTTCTGACTTGCAAAAAAAATGCCTCCCGAAACGAGAGGCATTTTTTTGATATATCGATTTTGCTAAGAAATCTGTGCGAATTTTGTTCCTGAATATTTTCCGGCTTCGAGATTTTTACGAACTTCCGAAAATGCTTTAATCGTATATTCAACATCCTCGATTGTGTGGACGGAAGTAGGAATAAGGCGCAGCAACAACTGACCTTTCGGAATGACCGGATATATAACGATTGAACAGAAAATATTATAGTTCTCGCGTAGATCCATGATAACATTAGTTCCTTCGGGTACGCTTCCTGAAAGATATACAGGAGTTACGGGTGAATTGGTTACTCCTAAATCAAAGTTTTCTGCTTTCAGACCAGCCTGTAGAGCGTGTACAATTTCCCAAAGTTTGTCCCTGAGTTGGGGTTCGGTACGGATCAGCTCAAGACGTTTAAGAAGTCCCATCACCATTGCCATTGGAAGTGATTTCGCAAAAGTTTGTGAACGCATATTATAACGCAGATAATCGCATACTTCCTCGCTGCTTGCGATGAACGCGCCAATTCCTGCCATTGCTTTCGCAAATGTTCCGAAATACATATCTATACCATCCTGTATGCCTAAGTGTTCTCCCGTTCCTGCACCTGTTGCACCCATTGTTCCAAACCCATGGGCATCATCAACAAGTAACCTGAAGTTAAAATCACTTTTAAGCGCAACAATTTCATCCAGTTTTCCACAATCACCTGCCATACCAAATACACCTTCGGTAATTACTAGAATACCTCCGCCGGTTTTTTGAGCCAATGTTGTTGCGTGGTTTAATTGTTTCCGGAGGCTATCCATATCGTTGTGCAGAAAAACAAATCGTTTTCCCATATGCAATCTTACGCCGTCAAGAATACATGCATGAGCTTCTGCGTCATAGACAATCACATCGTTACGGCCACAAATTGCATCGATAATTGAGACCATTCCCTGGTATCCGAAGTTAAGCAGAAATGCATCTGGTTTACTGACAAATTTTGCCAATTGTCGTTCCAATTCTTCGTGCATGCTGGTTTGTCCCGACATCATACGTGCTCCCATCGGGTAGGCAAGACCATATTGGGCGGCAGCGAGTGCATCAGCTTTTCTGACCTCAGGGTGATTCGCCAGACCGCAATAGTTGTTTAAACTCCAGTTTAACACCTCTTTGCCCCTGAATTTCATTCTGGAACCAATTTCACCTTCTAATTTAGGAAATGAAAAATAACCATGTGCTTCTTTCTGGTATTGACCAAGGTTTCCCTTGTCTGTTTTGAATTTTTCAAAAATATCCACGATTTCTTTGATTTTATTTTAAACTACGCAAAAGTATACTTTTTTATATTGTGACGCTAATGGTTTATTCATTGATTTTTCCTGAATTAAATCATAGTCCAAAATTGGCATCCCTGATTTTAACATTAAATATTCTTACTGAGCAACCATTTGAAGGGTTCGTCAATCTTCGTATTGTTGCATGCATAAATGCATGATTAATATTCATATAATTGTTTAGTTTATTACCCAATAAAATGATGTGCCAAATTGTTGAAAAAATGTATCTTTGCAAAATGATTCTAAAAGTGAAAAATATCCTTTGGGTCGGCCTTTTTTTTATGGCTCTTTCCTGCGGCGATTATCAGAAGGTAGTCAAAAGTACTGACTATGAGTATAAACTGAAAAAAGCCAAAGAGTATTATGAGAATAAGGAATATAGTCGCTCCTCTCAGCTTTACCAGGAATTGGTCAATATTTATCGTGGCACAAGCCGCGCTGACCAAATATACTATTATCTTGCCAAGAGTTGTTTTGGACAAAGGGATTATGTGCTTGCAAGTCACTATTTCAGACAGATGCTGAAGGAATATCCCCGCAGTGAATTCAATGAAGAGGCTCAGTATCTGATCGGTTACTGTTACTATCTAGATTCTCCAAGTCCCAGGCTCGATCAAAAAACGACCCAGGATGCCATTGATGCATTGCAATTATTCATCAATATCTTCCCCGGAAGTGCAAGGGTTGCTGAGGCAAATAAGCTCATCGACGAGTTAAGAGAGAAGCTGGTTTACAAATCGTATTTGTCAGGAAGATTGTATTACGATCTTGCTGATTACCGTGCGGCTGTTATCTCTCTGAACAATAGTTTGAAAGAATATCCCGATACAAAATACCGTGAAGAACTGATGTACTATTTGTTAAAAGCAAAATACCTGCTTGGCGAGAATAGTATTGATGAAAAGAAACGCGAACGTTTAAACAGTGCCTTGGATGAGTATTTTACTTTTACGGATGAGTTTCCAACAAGTAAATACCGTAAAGAGGCTGATCGATACTTTGCAAGTACAAAGAAATTGATGAACCTTAGTGATGAAGAAATAAATAAAATACAAAAATAGAAATGGATTATAAAAAAACAAAAGCTGCCTTAACCACTGTACCAAGGGATTTGAATGAATTGGAAGCATTTACAGGCAATATCTATGAATCGTTGATGGTGATTGCAAAACGTGCCAATCAAATCAATGCTGAATTGAAAGAAGAATTAAATACAAAACTTCAGGAATTTGCCTCTTTTAGCGACAATCTGGAGGAAGTATTCGAAAACCGTGAACAGATTGAGATTTCACGTTACTACGAAAAGTTACCAAAACCAACCCTTATTGCTTACGAAGAGTTCAAAGAGGGTCAGATCTATTACCGCAATCCTGCCAAAGAGAAAAAATAACGTTCTTCTTAGAGCTATTTTTTTAATAATAAGAATTCAGGAATTATCATCCTGAATTCAATCATTAAAACATTTCGCCGCAGATGCAACTTCAGGGAAAAAAAATAATTCTGTGTGTCACAGGAAGTATTGCAGCCTACAAGGCTGCTTATCTTTTAAGGGGACTTTTGAAACAAGGTGCTGAAGTACAGGTTGTAATGACGCCCTATGCAAAAGAGTTTATCTCTCCTTTGACGTTGTCAACCTTATCAGGACGCGCTGTTTTAAGTGAATTTTTTTCCCGGAATGATGGTCTATGGAATAGTCATGTCGATTTGGGTTTGTGGGCCGATCTGCTGATTGTCGCGCCGGCAACTGCCTCAACGATGGGGAAGATGGCAAATGGTATTTGCGATAATCTGTTGGTAACAACTTATTTATCTGCAAAGTGTCCTGTGATGATTGCCCCGGCAATGGATCTTGATATGTTTCAGCATCCGTCAACTAAACGGAATCTCGAACTTTTGAAATCATACGGGAATATCATCATTGAACCGGCAATCGGCGAACTTGCAAGTGGTCTTTCGGGTAAGGGAAGAATGGAAGAACCTGATGTGATTGTAAATAGGATTGTGGATTTCTTTGCTGAAAAAAAAAACTGCTGAATAAAACCTACCTCGTAACAGCAGGTCCAACTCATGAAAAAATTGATCCCGTTCGCTATATCGGGAATTACTCGTCTGGTAAGATGGGTTTTGCGGTAGCCGAAAGATTGGCTTCTCTTGGTGCGAAGGTCATTTTGATTACCGGACCGGTCGTGCTTCATTGCAAAAATGAAAATATTGTACGGATCGATGTTGTTTCAGCGGCCGAGATGCACACCCAATGTCTCAATTATTTTAGTGAATGTAATGGAGCAATTATGGTTGCTGCCGTAGCCGATTTCGCACCTGTAGTTGTTGATGATCAGAAAATTAAACGAACGTCAGCCAATTATTTGCTCGAACTTCGACCCAATCCGGATATTGCTGCAAGTCTTGGAAAGATGAAGCGAAAGGATCAGGTATTGGTTGGATTTGCCCTCGAAACCAATGATGAAGAGCAAAATGCCCTTTTAAAACTGCAAAAGAAAAATCTTGATTTTATTGTTCTTAATTCGTTGCGTGATAGCGGTTCAGGATTTCAGCACGATACAAATAAGATTAAAATTCTCGATAAAAGTGGCGCAATTACCACTTATGATTTGAAACCAAAAACGGCAGTGGCTGTTGATATTGTAAATAAATTGATCGGGATCGAAGATTCTATTTCATGATCATTGTGATTTTTGTACTTTTATAGGAAATATAACAGCGTTTTATGCCAAAAATATTCTTCATACTCGCACTGATTTGTTGCTCATTCGGAGTAGTAGGGCAGGAGTTCCGATGCAACGTAAGTGTATCGAGTTCGCGGATTGAAGGTACTTACAAACAGGTTTTCGAGTCGATGCGGACTGATATTTATGAGTTTATGAATAACCGTAAATGGTCTGACAATGTTTTCACTACCGACGAAAGGATCGAATGTACCATCTTTATTCAGATTACCGAACAGGTTTCTTCTGATGAGTTTAAAGGAACGATGCAGGTACAGCTTAATCGTCCGGTTTTTAACGCTTCGTACGATTCTCCACTCTTAAATATTAAAGATAATGATCTGCAATTTAGATATGTAGAGTTTCAGCCCATGGAGTTTGATGAGACATCTAATTCAAATTCGCTTACCAACATTCTGGCGTATTATGCGAATGTCTTGCTGGGATTCGATTACGATACATTTTCCCCACTTGGAGGTTCAGCCTATTTTCAGAAGGCCCGCGACATTGTCAATCGTTCGCAGAATGCACGCGAAAAGGGATGGAGAGCATTTGAAGGAAACTTTAATCGTTTCTGGTTAATCGAAAACCTTACAAATAAAGCATACGGTCCGTTTCGGGAGTTACTTTACCGCTATCACCGGTTGGGTTTGGATATGATGGCCGAAAAACCGGATATCGGCCGTTCGGAAATTGCCGATGCATTGAAAAATATGCAACGTGTATACAGGGCTAAACCTGATACCTACGTCAACAGAATCTTTTTTGATGCAAAATCAGATGAGCTTGTTAACATTTTTTCGAAAGGAAGTACCGATGAAAAGGGGAGGGTAATGGTCATTCTCACCGAGTGTGATCCTTCGAACTCCGGGAAGTATGCAAAAATTTTGGACCAAAAGGTCTTTTAAATCTAATTATACCTGAATGTTAACACGTTTAAGAATTCAGAATTACGCTTTGATCCGGGAACTGGATGTTGATCTCCGTCCCGGCTTTTCTATTATAACAGGTGAAACAGGTGCCGGTAAATCGATTTTGCTCGGTGCTTTATCGTTGATTCTTGGTCAAAGAGCCGATTCTTCTGTTCTTAAAGACAAATCGGTAAAATGTGTTGTTGAGGCTATATTTCGTGTCGATGGATTAGGTCTTGAAGAGCTATTTCTCGCAAACGACCTTGATTTTGATAATTTTGCAATTTTCAGAAGGGAGATAAATCCTGCCGGAAAATCACGTGCCTTTATTAACGATTCGCCTGTGATGCTTAAAACAATGCAGGATATTGGTATTCGCCTGATTGATATTCACTCACAAAATCAAAACCTGGAACTAAACAACCAGGCTTTTCAGTTGATGGTAGTCGATATTTGTGCCGGAAATCAGGAATTACTTGTTACTTATAAAGAGAATTACAAGGATTTTCGCAAATTAATCAGCGATCTGGCTGAAGCTGAATCGATGGCAGAGAAATCGAAAGCCGATCTCGATTATTTTCAGTTTCAGTTCGATCAGTTATATAAAGCGGCTTTAACCGAAAATGAACAGGAGTTACTCGAAAAAGAGCTTGAAATACTTACGCATGCCGAAGAGATTAAAGCCGGACTTTCGAATGTTTCTGAACTCTTAAACGGTGAAAATATTTCGGCGTTGATTCAGGTCAAAACATCTATCGGATTGATCACCAAACTAAATAATTTTCTTCCCGATGCAAAAGGACTTTCGCAACGTTTGGAAAGTTTGTATGTCGATTTGAAGGATGTCGCTGATGAGGCAGGTTCAATCGGTGAGAAGGTTGAATATGACCCGGACAGAATTGGAACCATCAATGAGCGTCTTGATCTGATCTACTCATTGCAGCAAAAGCATCATGTAAAATCGGTTGACGAACTGATCGTTTTGCGCAACTCGCTTGAGGCTAAAATTCTGGCTGTTTCTTCAAATGAAGAGGAGATACAACGTCTGGTTCAATTGAAAGATTTGAAAAAAGCGGAAGTTGAAGATCTTTCAAATCGCTTGTCTATTAAACGTCAGTCTGTAGTTGAGGAAATCGAAATGCGGGTGATCAGGCAGTTATTGCAGTTGGGAATGCCAAACTCGAAATTTAAAGTCGAAATTTCGTCCTTGTTATCTCCTGGCTCTCATGGAATGGACACTGTCAGCTTTCTGTTTACTGCCAATAAGAACGGGGTGCTTTGCGAAATTTCGAAGGTGGCTTCAGGCGGTGAAATGTCGAGGGTAATGCTTGCCATTAAAGCATTGATATCAAAATCGAAAGCTTTGCCAACGATTATTTTCGACGAAATAGATGCCGGGGTTTCGGGTGATATTGCCGAAAGAATGGGAATTATTCTGAAAGAGATTTCGACTGATATGCAGGTGATTAACATCACACATCTTCCGCAGATTGCCGCCAAAGGCGATCACCATTTCCTGGTTTACAAACAGGATTCAGAGAGTGAAACAACTACACGTTTAAAGCTTTTGACCAAAACCGAAAGAATTGAAGAGCTGGCAAAAATGCTCAGCGGCGAAAATATAACTGCCGCAGCCATTTTAAATGCGGAGGAACTCCTAAAGTAGTATTTTTCATCTACTATAAACAATTGTGTCGCTGCGAGGGTTATAACCTCGGCGACGATCAGAGCTAAAAAAGCTGACTCGACAACAACTAAACTTGTACTGTATTTATTAATTGAAGACTCAAATGTTTTCAGAAATTGTAACGAGATGGCTTATAATTTATTAAAGGGGAAAAGAGGAATTATATTCGGAGCGTTGAATGAAAATTCGATTGCCTGGAAAGTTGCAGAGAGAGCACTTGCAGAAGGTGCGACCTTTACGCTGACAAATGTTCCGTTTGCGATCAGGATGGGTGATACCCAAACGCTGGCTGACAAATGCAACACAATTGTGATTCCGGCTGATGCCTCAAGTGTTGAAGACCTTGAAAATTTGATTGTTAAATCGATGGAGTTTCTGGGTGGTAAACTTGATTTTATACTACATTCGATTGGCATGTCTCCAAATGTACGGAAAGGGAGACATTATAGTGACCTGGATTACGACTTTCTTGCAAAGACACTTGATGTTTCAGCAATATCGTTTCATAAAGTGTTGCAGGTTGCCCGTAAGCTGGATGCAATCAATGAATGGGGTTCGGTGCTTGCTTTGTCGTATGTTGCGGCGCAACGTACATTTTACGGGTACAATGATATGGCTGATGCTAAGTCATTACTTGAGTCGATTGCCCGTAGTTTTGGCTATATCTATGGTATGGAACGTAAAGTGAGAATTAATACAATTTCTCAGTCGCCAACAGCTACAACAGCAGGGAACGGAATAAAGATGTTTGGCAATTTGCTCGATTTCTCCGAGCGGATGTCACCACTGGGAAATGCTTCCGCAGATGAATGTGCCGATTATTGCATTATGATGTTTTCGGATTTTACGAAAAAGGTGACGATGCAGAATCTTTTCCACGACGGAGGATTTTCTTCAATGGGCATGAGTTTCAGTGCGATGGAGCAATACAATAAAGGTTGCGAAGAGGAAGAACCAGGACACAAATTTGATTAGGAATTATTGGCTTATAGAGCTATATGTTGCTTTGAGAAGGTTAAAGGTTAAAGTGTAAAGGTTAAAGTGTTTCCCGAACTTTAACCTTTATCCTTTACACTTTAACCTTTATCTTTTGTGCAGACCACACTCTTTGGTGTCGGGGTTTTCCCACCACCAACGGCCAGCCCTGATATCTTCACCCGGAAAAATAGCCCTAGTGCAAGGCTGACAGCCAATGCTTGGGTATCCTTTGTCGTGTAATGGATTATAAGGAATTCCGTGAGTCTTAATATATTCCTTCGTTTCTTCTTCTGTCCAGTGGATTAAGGGATTGAGCTTAATAATTCCGTTGGCTTCGTCCCATTCAATCCGTTGCATGTCATGTCTTGTGACAGATTGCTCGCTGCGTAAGCCACAAATCCAGACTTCCAGTCCTTTAAAAGCCCGTTTTAACGGTTGAATTTTACGGATATTGCAACAAAGTTTTCGGTTTTCAACACTTTCAAAAAACAGGTTAATCCCTTTCGTGTTAACCATCTCTTCAACCTGGCCAGCTTCCGGAAAATAAACGCTCATCTTGATTCCGTATTTATGATTCGTCCTGTGAATCAAGTCATAAGTTTCTGGAAAAAGCCGGCCTGTGTCGAGTGTGAAGATTTTGGTGGTTTTGTCGATGTTACAAACCATATGCGTAAGGACCTGATCTTCGATTCCCAGACTGCTTGATAAGGCAATCTTCCCTTCGAAATCAAACAGAAATCCACTTAAAAGTTGTTCTGTAGTTGCCTGACTATATCTTTGGTTGAGTGCTTCAATTTGATCTTTCATATTTTTAAAATAATTCAATTTACGCAAAAGTAACTTAATTCCTCAATCAGAATTCTGTTTCCAGTAAGCTAAATGTTTTTGTAATTTTCGGGATTAATTGCCCCATGAACAATATCTAAAATAATAATTTTGCTACTTTCTATTTCAAAAATAATCCAATAAGTTTTATAAACCAACGCCTTACGTATTTCAGGTATTGGAATTACGATATCGAAACATTGAGCGTGTTTATATGGATTTTGAGGAATGCTTCGGGCGATTTTTTTAATAGAGTTAACAACTTTCTTCGCTCTACTTTCTGTCTCGTAAATTGAATACCATTGGTAAATTTTGCTTAATCGCCAAACAGCATCAGAAGACCAAATGAGATGTAATTTTGTCTTACCACTTTGAAGATTCATTTTCAAGCTCTTCATCGGTTAAAAACAATCCTTTTTTTACAGATTCACGCGATTTTTCGATACGGTTCTGAAAATCTTCTATAGTTAATACAGATGCCGGATTTTGCGGAGCATCATTAATTACTGAATATTGAATCCCTGCAAGTTTCTTAAGAAACTGATTTAACTTACTTGTTTGAGATGGATCATCGGTTTTGATGGTATATATCATATGGAATAAGCATTAACGGTAATAAATCCTTGACGTTATAAATTTTTACGTTTGCACAAAAATAAGTCAAAATTAAAATGTAGGCAACATTTATCTCTTTCCGACAAAAAATCACTCAAACGCCTCACTTTGGCAGTGAAAACAAGAATTCAAGACCGCCACCTTTTCTTTTACGGGCTGAAATTTCGCCTTTGAAGCTGATAATCGCATTCTTAACAATGGCGAGTCCCAGGCCTGTTCCACCTTCCTTGCGCGAGCGACCAGAATCAACCCGGTAGAAACGCTCGAATAAGCGCGTCAGGTGTTCTTCCTCTACACCAGGTCCGTTATCCGAAAATGAGAAATAATAAAACGTGTTGTCTTCGTGGTATTTAGAAATTGAAATAAGGATATTCTCACCTCCATAATTCACCGCATTCTCCATCAGATTTCTGAAAACGGAGAACATCAATGAAAAGTTGGTAGTGACAATTACATCATCTTCAATTGAGCACTCCACCTGAATCACCTTTTGTCTGATCAGATCGCTAAAGCTTTCAATCGCCTCGTTTATAGCCTTCCTGATTTGTACTTTTTCCCGGATATATAGTTCGGAATACTCCTCAATCTTGTTTAAGAGTGCAATATCATTTACAAGTTGTGTGAGCCTTTCTGCTTGATTATAAGCTTTTTCGATAAAATAGCGCTGTTTGTTTTGATCGATTTCCGGATTGTTTAAAACTGTTTCGAGATAACCTTTAACCGTCGAGATCGGCGTCTTCAATTCATGCGAAATATTAGAGGTGATTTGCTGTTTCATAATACTTCGACGCATCAGCTGTGTTTGGTCCGATATGAGAATCTCGAAACTCTTATCCGGAAATACAATACATTGAATGTTAAAATGAAACCCGTCCTTTTGTACTGAATAATCCATTCGGGGCGGTTCCGTAGGTTGAAACGTGGTATTCGCGGCTATCGTTTTATCAATAAATTTATTAACCTCCTTGAACTCCTCGGAAAGAAAGATTTTTTCTACTGATATGGTTGATTCTTCCGCAATGATATTAATGTAAAAAATGAAATGGCTGTTATTTAATATTGCTTTTTTATTCGCCGAAAAGAATGCAACACCCTCTTTTAAAACGAAAAGATGGCTGATTAACTTCTCTTTTTCGAGTACAAGTTCGGTTTTCGTTTTGCGCAGACTCTGATACAGTTGAATGATTTCCTGGCTTATAAATCCAAGCTCGTCGTTCGAAAATTGGATGTTGTTGTCTGTAGTGATAGCTTCGTTTCTCCTGATTTTCACCGCGAAGTCTTTCAATTTGGTAATTGAATCAGCAAGATGGTTCGCAATATACCTTAGCAGAAACCCGAAAATGAGGAACAAAAAGATGAAAAACGGGATAAAGACCCAATCGGGTTTTAGAAATGCCTTAATCTCAATATCGTAAACATCGGCAGCCCTTATCACATAATTCTTATATGATTTTGCGTAGTAAATATATTCTTTATCAGTCGTTGCCGAATGACGGATATTTTCACCAAATTCACTGTAAAGGGCTTTTTGAAATTCCGGCCGCTCCTTATGATTTTCCATATGAGCATAATCGGCCATCACATTGTCATATAATACTTTTCCTTCGAAGTCGATAACTGTGATCCGGACTTTGGCTCCTGGTATAAGGTATTTAAGGCTATCGAGTTTCGAAAATGTTTTTTCTTTAAAAAGTAAGTTGTGTTCAATAAACCGATTGGTGAGATCTGTATATTCGTTCAAAGAAGTTTCGAGCTGAGCAATTTTAAAATGCTGTTCGCGCTTGTTCTGGTAAAGAATTATCGATAAGGTAAAAACAGCGAAAAGAAGGAAATAATAGGTGAACAGTTTCCATCGGATGGTTTTTCGGTCGAACAGCATAATAGGGGAGATTTAGTTTCAAATTTCAAAGTAATATCCAAAGCCGGGTTTGTTACGAATGTAACTCCCGAATTCTTCCATTTTACGTCTTAAACGGGTCATATTGACATCGACTGTGCGATCGATGACGATGACATCGCTTTCCCATATTCTACGGAGGATCTCTTCGCGTGAGAAAATTCTGCCAGGCGATTTTGCCAATAAACAGATGATCTCGTATTCTTTACGGGTCAGTTCAATTTTTTTATCACCGATGATCAACCTTTTCGACTCAAAATCAATGACTATTCCGCCTACAACCAGCGAAGTAGCGATTTCCTCGACAGTTGTTGATTTATTTCTTTTTAAAACAGCTTTTATGCGGGCTTGCAATGCTCTGACAGAAAATGGTTTCGTAATATAATCGTCGGCACCAAGATTAAATCCGGTCAGTAAGTCGTTTTCGGAGTCCCTGGCTGTAAGGAAAATGATCGGTACTTCGAGTCGCATATCCTTTCTGATTCTTTGTGCCAGACTAAAGCCCGATATCTTTCCCATCATTACATCAAGAATTAGTAAATCGTAGCGTGTAAGGTCTCTCTTTAGGGCTTCTTCAGCCGAAAATGAGGTATCGACAAGATAACCATCACTTTCGAGGTTGAATTGCAGGATCTCATTGAGATCCTCTTCATCCTCAACTACAAGTATACGGAAATTATCGTTCATAACTATTCCTCTTCATTTTCGTGACTTTGATGGCGAATATCTTTTCCTTCCATGGCATAGATCGAAGCCTCTGCAACGTTGGTGGCATGATCTGCAATTCTTTCGATGCTCGAAATGATGCTGTTAATGTGTATGAAGCTGAACATCAGTTGTTGCGTTTCCTCGGGCAATTTACTTTTTGAAATTGCTTTCCGAATCAGCTTGTGGTTCATTTCATCCACAATTTCATCATTTTGTATGGCCCAGATTGCAAACTCCTTATCGCTGTTTACAAATGATAAAATTGCTTTTTGAACCATATTTACGCTTACCAGCAACATGTTGTAGATCACATCCGACATACGATTGTATGTTTCGTTTTCCCTGATTCGCGGGATAAATTTAACAATATCCATCACCAAATCGCCGATTCTTTCAAGATTAATTACGATCTGATAGCAGGCCATCAATTTCCGTAAATCGGAAGCAACCGGTTTTTGAAGGACAATCGTATTGATGATTTTCTCGCTGAGTTTAACCTCAAAAGTATCGGATTTGTCTTCATTGATATTCATCTCTTTCAATACTTCGTCCGAAATTGTAAGCGAACCCGAATTTATTATTTTTTCGAGAATTGACAACTGATTCAATATCAGGTTGGCATAATCTTCAAAATGGCTGATGACGTTCTGTATGGCATTCTCTTTTTTGATGTTCATCTGATCTTGTTTTAAAAGGTTAAGGTATTCAATATAAACTAGAAACGTATGAATAAAAGGGAATAACTTTCAACCAAATTTTCCGGTAAGATAACCTTCCGTCCGCGAATCTTTGGGATTCGTGAACATCTTCTTTGTTTTATCATATTCGACCAATTCGCCAAGGTACATAAACATGGCATTGTCCGAAATACGTGCAGCTTGCGACATATTGTGAGTGACCAAAATAATGGAATAGTGAGCTTTTAGTTCGACCAGCAGGTCCTCGATCTTTGCTGTTGAAAGCGGATCGAGTGCCGAAGTTGGCTCATCCATCAGAATCACATCTGGTTTAAAAGCCAAAGTACGGGCTATACAAAGCCTTTGCTGCTGACCGCCTGAAAGGAAATTGCCCTTCTTATTGAGTGAGTCTTTTACTTCGTCCAGCAAACCGACATCCGTCAGTGAACTTTCAACGATTTCATCTTTTTCCGATTTTTTCAGTTTACTTCCATTCAGTGAATAACCTGCGATCACGTTTTCGTAAATGCTCATCGTTGGAAATGGATTTGGCCTTTGGAAAACCATACCAATCTTTCGACGTAGCTTTGTTGTCGACATATCGTAAATACTCTCTTCGTTCAGCTTTATCTCACCCTTGGTATGAATGTTCGGATACAATTCGTGCATGCGGTTGATCGCCCTGAGTAAAGTGCTTTTACCGCAACCGGATGGTCCCATGATTGCTGTAATTGCATTTCGTTTTACATCGGCTGACACATTTTTTACGGCATACTTATCTTCTCCGTACGAGATTGAAAGATCGATGATTGATAAAACAGGATTCGAGATTTGTAATATTTTGTCGTTCATGAATGCAATTGTAATTTTGTTTTACGAATATCAACTAAATTTCATTGAGATTCGCTTTGCAATGATATTAAGTGTTAAAACAAAGGCCATTAGAAAGAGGGATGAAGACCAGACAAGGTCTATCATATTTGGATTGTTGTAGAATTCCCATATTTGCAGTGGTACAGCACTCGTTGGTTTCGTAATATTGAAATTGACGGTGGTACTGCCCAAGGTCGTCAGCATAAGTGGTGCCGTTTCGCCCAAAACCCTTGAAATCGAGAGTAAGATACCGGTCATCAATCCGCTAAAACCTGAAGGAATCATTACCTTCAAAATAATTTTATGGTACGGAACTCCTAAGGCAGCTCCGGCTTCCTTTATCGAGATTGGTATCATCTTCATTGTCTCCTCTGTCGAACGGATAATCAATGGTAACATCATGATTGCCAATGCAACACTACCAGCCAAAGCCGAAAATCCTTTTGTTACACCCTGCACAATCCAGATATAGGCTATTAATCCCAATACAACTGAAGGAACGCCCTGGAGTATATCGGTGAGGCTCCTGATCAGACTTGCATATTTTTTCCCCTGATTTTCATAAAGGAATATCCCGATTAATAAACTGATTGGAATTGCTATTACGGATGCAACGACCACCATTAACAGTGTTCCGGTTATCCCATTGGCGATACCGCCAGGAATAATTTCACCGTTACGAACCGCCGTCATGGCTTGCAGCGTATCAGGAGCTACTTTTAAGAAGAAGTCAAAGTTGATTTGTTTTAAGCCTTTGGCAAGCAGTTCATATACAATTAATAGAATTGGAGAAATCGTAAGGGCTGAAAGTACAACCACCGTTCCGAAGAACAGTTTGCTTTTCCGTTCCCTCCAATTTGAATTGTCTTTTTCGTCGATAAGCGCTTTTCTTTTTTTCATTGATCTATGCGTATTTACGAATAATGACCTTGCCAATTGCATTGACAATTGCAGTGACTGCAAAAAGAAGTAATCCAATTGCAATCAATGAACTTAACTTTAATCCGTCGGCTTCCCCAAATTGGTTGGCGATAACGCTGGCCATTGTATTTCCGGGGCTGAACAATCCTGTCGGAATGACATTTGCATTTCCGATCAGCATGGTTACTGCCATTGTTTCACCAAGCGCCCTCCCGAGTGCGAGAATATAACCAGCCACAAGTCCGGACCGGGCACTCGGCAAAATTACACTAAATATGACCTCCATGCGTGTTGCCCCAAGTGAGTACGCTGCTTCTTTGAGTTCGGTGGGAACCATCGAAATAATTTCATTACTGATGGAAGTTGCATAAGGTATTATCATGATTGCCAGGATCAGCGCTGAAGTGAATATCCCATATCCCTGGCCAGAATAGCCGAGTTCCGCAATTAAAGGACGTATTGTGTAAAATCCCCATAGTCCGTAAACGATGGACGGAACACCTGCGAGCAAGTCAACCAGCGTACTTAGAATGTTTGCAATTCTTGTTTTTCGGTAGTATTCTGAAATGAAAAGGGAAGTAGAGAAGGCAAGCGGGAAACAGATGATAAGGGCAAGTAATGAAGTAATAACCGTTCCGGCAATAAATGGCATGGCGCCATACGATTCTTTTCCTTCGGTTGGATTCCAATCTGTTGAAAATATAAATCCGAAGATACCAAACTCTTTGAATGCAGGGATTGCCCCTTTTATCATTGAGTAAGCCATTCCTGCAAAAATGAGTAAAATAATAACAGACGAAGCCTTTAACAGGTTTTTAATGATTTTTTCGCTTCCCACTCTTTATTTTTATTATGGCGATAGATGTTTATTCGAAAAGCGACTGGTCCCGAAGCTTCGGGAGCAACTTGCTGTTGGCTTGTTTCGCTTTTCAATGTTGCTTATTGCTTTAACAAGATATTGAAACTGGCAACTATCTTTCAGCAGAGATCTGCTATCAGCTAGTTGCCAGTCGCCAGAGGCCCTTTATTTCAGCAGCGCCTCACCATTGTAGGTGATTGATTTCAAAATATCTTTGGCCAATACAACTACTTTTTCGGGTAGCGGTGCATAATCAACTTTTTGAGCAACTGCTTGTGCATCGGCACTGATTAACCAATCCAAAAATTTGACGGTTTCCTCTGCTTGCTGGCGGCTTCTGTCGCCATAAGCCTGTTCTTTATAAAGAATGATCCAGGTGAAAGCGCTGATTGGATAAGCGTCAGGATCGCTTGAATTTGTTACCATTACACGCGTATCGGCAGGTATTTCGCCTTTGGCGGCAGCACTGATTGATTGTATCGATGGTTCGATAAAGTTTCCTGCTTTATTCTGAAGTGAAACGAAAGGTAGTTTTTGAGCAAATGCATATTCAGAACCAATGTATCCGAAAGCCCCTTCGGTTTGTTTGATGGTACCTGCAACACCGGGGTTTCCTTTTGCGCCCATTCCGATCGGCCAGTTCAGCGACTTACCAGTGCCGATGTCTTTCGCCCATTTTTCACTTATTTTTGACATATAGTCACTGAAAATATGAGTGGTTCCGCTACCGTCTGAACGATAGATGACCGATATGCTAAGGTCCGGAAGTTTAATACCGGGGTTATCTGCTTTTATTAGTGCATCATTCCATTTTTTAATTTCGCCCATGAAGATTTTGGCAAGAACTTCATTCTTTAGTTTCAAGGAAGTTACTCCGGTAAGATTATATGCCAGAACGACAGCTCCTAAACAGGTGGGGACATGGACGATCGGTGCTGATAATTCGGCAGCCTGTTCATCAGTAAGGAAAGCATCGGTTGCACCAAAATCGACAACTTTATCTTTTAAACTGCGAATACCGCCACCAGATCCGATTCCACCGTAGGTTACAAGTTTACCTGTTTTTGTCGCATAATCAGATACAAGTTGATTGTAAAAAGGCATTGGGAATGTGGCACCAGCTGCAGTTATACTGACAGTTTTTCCATCTACTTTAGCGGCATTTTTTTTCTTATTATCCTGGCATGCTGCAAAAACTGCAAACACCATTAAAATCAGCAGTAACTTTTTCATTCTTTTGTTGATTTATAAATATTTACAACAAATGTACCCGAAAAATGTTACAAAAATGTTACAATCCTGTTACAAAAATAATAAGTTAGGTAATATGAATCTCGCAACTGTCTGATTGAGAAAGCGTTCTTTGAGAAATAAATAAAGAGATAATTTGTTAATGAGACTATTAGACGAAAGTGGAGTCAGCTTTCGGACTCCTTTATAACTCTTTTCAAATTCCTGATATCCAATACCATTTTTTCAAACCCAGGGTTTGTATGTTTATAGAAATAAGTTGTGAAAGTGCCATATTTGACTCCGGCCGGAGTCAAATATCCTATTTTGATCTCATTTTCAAATTGTCTAAATATGTTTTTTGTGTTTCACTATTTCTCCATTCACAACAAAGGTGATTGATTCGGCAATATTCGTAGAGTAACTTGTGATCCTTTCAAATAAATTGGTGATAATCAAAATATTTGCAGCAACAACAACTACCTCTGACTGATGCATCATCTCACCAAGAATTCTTGTGGCAATGTCTTCACACTCTTCTTTAATGGTTTCAGCCTTGTTCATAATTTTTACTGCATAGGTCAGATCATGCGTTTTTACCAATTCAACGACATCGGAAAAAAGGATGGTCGTCTTCTCACCGATAATATCAATTCCAAACTCTTCAACAAGCTGTTTGTAATCCTGAAGCGGTTCGATCCGTTTGGCAATATTGACCGCGTGGTCGCCAATCCGTTCGAGATCGTTGTTGATTTTAAGTGCTGAGATAATATATCTTAGGTCAGAGGCGACCGGTTGCTGAAGTGCAAAAATCTTCTGACACAATTTGTCAATTTTAACATCCAGGTTATTAATGAATTCATCATTGCTGATCACCGTTCTTGCCAATGCGATATCCGAAGTTTTCAGCGCCTTGATTACATCAATCAATTGCTGGTTGACCTGCGAACACATCTGGATCACTTTATGAGCCAGCTTTTCTAATTCGGAATCAAATATTCTGTAATTTTCCATGTTTTAAAGGTATAAAATTAGTGTGAATCAACCAAAACGACCTGTAATGTAGTCTTCTGTCTGTTTCTTATCAGGGTTTGTAAAAATCTTTTTTGTTTTATCGTATTCAATCAGTTCACCCAGGTAGAAAAAGGCCGTGTTATCGCTGATTCGGGCCGCCTGCTGCATGTTATGAGTGACAATCACAATTGTGTAATTTTCTTTCAGTTGTACAATCAGTTCCTCAATTTTTGCCGTCGATAACGGATCAAGCGCACTTGCGGGTTCATCCATTAAAACGATTTCGGGATTCACCGCGAGGGTTCGGGCAATACAAAGCCGTTGTTGCTGACCACCGGAGAGTCCCATTGCTGAATCTCCCATGCGGTCTTTCACTTCATCCCAGATCGCTGCATTTCTTAATGCATTTTCAACAATTTCCTCCAGCTGTTTTTTATCTGAGATCCCATTTATTTTAGGCCCGTAGGCAACGTTTTCGAAGATTGATTTAGCGAACGGATTTGATTTCTGAAATACCATCCCTACTTTCTTCCGTAAATTGACGACATCGATATTTTTATCGTAGATATTGATGTTGTCAATTATTACATTGCCTTCAATCTTAACACCGTCAATCAGGTCATTCATGCGGTTTAAACTGCGCAGAAAGGTCGATTTTCCGCACCCTGAAGGCCCGATAAAAGCGGTTACTTTCTTCTCAGGAATTTTAATTGAGATATTATTCAGCGCCATTTTGCCGCTGTAATAGAGGAACATATTCTCTGTATAGATTTTATCAACTATCATGATCAATTAGTTTTCTTTTTTCTGATTCTGTATCTTAAAATAACGGCAGTCATATTTAAAATAAACGTAAGCATTAACAGCACACAGGTTGTTCCAAATTGAATGGGAAGTGTCTGATCAACGTTGGCTGATTGGGTGGTCAATACATAAATATGGTAACCCAACACCATAAACTGGTCGCTAAGGCCAGGCAAGGTGGCCAGGTAATAGGCGGCTCCTGTAAACAGAATTGGTGCTACTTCACCTGCTCCGCGACTTACAGCCAGGATGGTGCCCGTCATTATTCCCGAAAGTGATCCAGGAATCACCACTTTCTGAATCGTTTGCCATTTGGTAGCTCCCAAAGCAAGGCTCGCGGCCCTTAATTCCTGGGGTACCGTTTTGAGCGCCTCTTCAACTGATACAATTACTACTGGAAGTGTCAGCAACGCCATGGTAAGACTTGCCCAAAGCAAGTTTGGCTGACCCCATCTTAATTCACCGCCATAAAAAGCGCCATCGATGTGTGCTCCAACAAATTTAATAAAGAACCCTAATCCGAACAGACCATAAATGATGGACGGAATAACGGCTAAAGTACGTACGGCGAAACGGATCGTCTTTGCAATAATTGAATTTTCCTTTGCGTATTCGGTGAGGTAGATGGCCGTGACTGTGCCAAATGGAACTGCCGCGATTGACATGATAATGACGAGTAATGCTGTGCCATAGATCGCCGGAAAGATTCCTCCTTTTGTCATCCCGTCAGTTGGGAAGCTGGTCAGAAACTCCCACGAAAGCTGATCTTTTCCACCGATGATAATCACGGTAAGCATGATGATCACAATCGCAATAATCAGCAACGCTGATGCCAATGTAATTCCTTCGATTACAATACCTTTTATGTTTTTCTTGAAACTCTTTATCATTTCCCCTGTATTCTTTTCATTAGTTTTCCTTTCACATAGAATTCAGCGATCGCATTGATGATGAATGTAAAGATGAAGAGCAGCGATCCGATCAGAAACAGTACATTATAGTGCGTATCGCCGAAAACAACTTCCGCCATTTCGGCTCCGATTGTAGCTGCGAGTGTTCGTACAGATGCAAACGGATTCAGATCCATCTGCGCAGCATTTCCAGTTGCCATTAATGCAATCATTGTTTCACCGAAAACCCTGCCAACGCCTAAAAGTATCGCTGCAAATATGCCGGGTGTCGCTGCCGGTAAAATCACGAAGAAAGCTGTTTGCCATTTCGAGGCACCAATCGCCAGACTCGCTTCGAAAAACGATTTAGGAACTGCAGTCAGTGCATCTTCAGTAATCGTAAAAATGATCGGGATGGCCGCAATTCCCATCGCGATACCTCCAACAAACGAGTTCAACCTTGTTTCGTAATGAAACACCTCCTGAAGGAAGGTTGCCAATACCATCAATGCAAAGAATCCGATTACCACTGAAGGAAATCCGGCAAGCAGTTCAATCGTTGGTTTGATGATCTCCTTCATCCTTTTATTCGCAAATACAGCGGTGTATAACGCAGCAAGTATTGCAATCGGTGCTGCAAAAAGCAACGAGATAAGGGTGATTTTAAATGTTCCTAATATTAAAGCCAATAGTCCGTACCGCGGCTTTTCAGATACAGGTATCCAATCCTTGGTGATCAGGGTTTTTATAGCTGATTGGTTATCGTCGAATCCGCTTCCCGCACTGACCGTATAAGTATCGGATGGATCTGTTGTTATTGAAGTATCATTTGTTTGAACACCATATTGCTCCTGTACCTGCGAGCTGTCTGTTACTGCTCCGTATGTTTCCTGGGTCTCTACTTTTACTGGCGTATCAGTTATATCCCCGTATGTTTCCTGTGTTTCCGCTTTTGTGGTATGATCGGTCACTACGCCATAAGTCTCCTGCGCATCCTGAACGGTCTGTTCGGTTGCTGCAGGTTTTACCTCTTTTGAATCACTGAATATTGGAAACGCTTCACGAAAGACAAAAAAGAAAATAAGAACGATAATCGTTATTGAAAGAAAGGCAACTCCTTTGATTATTTTTTCGGCAATGTAATCGCCAAAACGAAATTTCTTTCTGGTAATATCGATACGAACCGGTTCAGTACTTTCAGCGGTTGATTCCCCGGAAGTTTTATTTTTAGATGGTTCTTTGGTCATATTTGATTGTTACTATTTCGCTGATCATTTAGTAATGGTATAAACAAGTGAAAGCGAATAATTCCTTTGAAGAAATTATTCGCTTTATAATTATTTATTTATGGCATTCTGCAATCTTCCTCTGATTTACTTAACGGGGAAATAACCAACTTCAACTACGAGTTTTTGACCTTCAGCACTTAAAATCCAGTCGATGTATTTCTTTGTTTCTCCGGTTGGTCTGTTGCGCAGGTACATATAAAGATATCGGCTAATAGGGTATTCACCGGTTTTAATTGTTTCGGCAGTTGCAGCATATGCAGGACTGTTATCATCTTTCTTTACCTTACAGATTACAATTCCTTCGGCATAAGCTGCACCTCCGTAACCAATTCCGTAAGCATCTTTCTTCACAGCATTAACTACAGCAGCGGTTCCCGGAAGTGTCTGACAACTTGAGGCATAATCGCCTTTAACAACATTTTCCTGGAAGAACACATAAGTTCCGGAGCTGTTCTCTCTACCGTATAGTTTAATGTTTTCATCAACACCGCCAACTTCTTTCCAGTTGGTGATGGTACCTCTGAATATGTCTCCTAATTGTTTAACCGATAATTCTTTGATCTTATTGGCAGGATTGAGGTAAATGGTAATACCATCTTTCGCACAAGCGATTTCAACACCCAGCGTGTTGTATCTTTGCTTTAGCTTGTCCATTTCGGTACGTTTCATTTTACGACTTGCATTGGCGATATCAGTTGCGCCATTGATCAATGCTGAAATTCCAACTCCTGAACCGCCACCTGTGACCTGGATATTGGCTCCATTATTGGTTTTCATATACACTTCTGCCCATTTCTGTGCAAGAATTACCATTGTATCAGAACCTTTAACGGTGATACGCTCTGGTGCGGCTGTGAATGCAAAACTCACAACGCCCAACAAAACTGCGATGATTGATACCTTTAATAACTTGAATGATTTCATTGTAATTTTATTTTATCTGTTTAATAGTTTTGAATCTTTTAAAATGCGCGGCTGGCTTCTGGCAACTTGCGACTGGCAAACACCAATTAGCTTACGCTTTCCATCTTCCCTTAAAACTTCGCCTGGATTCTTAATGTCAGTACATTCTGGTTGACTTTCGAGCTGTAATCCAGTGAACCTGTCGTGCCGTCGGGATTTGTATAGTTGTCAACTACTTTACCTACAGTTCCAACTTTTTCATTCTGAACGATTTCGTAAGCAAGTGTAATTCTTAAATTATCATCAAAATAGTGGTGGAAAGCAAAACCCAGAGTTGTGGTAGCAAGATCGCTCTTACCACTTGTTTTTGCTGATAAAACGGTGAGATCAGAAGGGGTGAACTTAGTGATGCTAATGTCTTTCCCTTTGATATTGGTATTTGGGTCATAATAGTCGTAACGGAAAGCAAACTGGTTCTTCTTACCAAGATTCTTGATTAAGTACAAATAGTAACCTGAGAACTTATTCTGAAAATTGGCAACACCAGGTTTTGCAACTCCTGCAAGTGAAAAAGGTGCATATCCAACTGATGCATTTTTACCTGCAATGTATTCACCTTTGATAGATAATCCGCCTAATACATCGGCAAATAATTGAAATTCACCACCAACCCAGTTTCTTTTTAATGCGTCACCAACTTTTATACTTGTAACGGTGGTATAGTCGCTGCTTAATGTTGAAAGTGCGTTCGATTTAAGGCTTCCGAAATAACCATGCGCGCCGAAATCGAGTCCGCCAAAGCTTCCAAGACTTACATTGTAGGTGATACGTGCCATTACATCTTTAAAATTGTCGAAGTCTTTATTTTCGTTGTTGTTCAGGTTCACACCTGCATTGCTGTTAATTGTAAGATTCTCTGCACCATTGAGAAGTGCCAGCTGCATATGGATCGGTACGTTCAGCGGATTGTATTCCAGTTTTGCACCGATTGCACGCTCACCCGGATACAATGTTCCGATTACTTTTGAACGTTCCGGCATTTCGCGCTGACTGGATGAATACTCAACTTCGTAGTTAGGACGGTTGAATTTACCGGCTGTCAGACTGAATGCTTTTGACCAACGGTCGTTTAACACAACATAGGCATCTTTCAATGCAAAGTTACCTGGTGAAAAGTCGGGTGTTAAAACAAATTTTACGCCATCTGTTGCTTCGTAAGTAAATTTAACCCTTACTCTTCTCAATGAGAAATAGCTATTGGGCTGAACAGCTTTACTTTCGAAGTTCTGATACTGGGCCTGCATATATCCTGAAACTTTGATCTTCGTCAGTTTCGAAAGATCTGCCTCATCGGTTGCGAGTCTTTCAAGTAACCCGTTCACCTTGTCGTTTACTTCAGTCAACTTTTCGTTTACAGACTGATCCTGTGCTTTTACATTGAACGCAACCAGAAGGAAAAGTAAGATTAAAATCGAATTAAGCTTTTTCATAAAAATTGAATTATATTTTCGTCATTAAATTACGATGCAAAAATTCCTTAATAATGTTACAATGCTGTTACAGGATCATTAAATGAAGTTACAACTTTGTTACAATCCTGTTACAAAATAACGAGGTGAAAATAGCTTGATTTGAATTCAATACTAATATAGTGATATATGACTTTTTTGGGCGTGATTATGAAGGATCTTAACGGTTTTCAAATTTGACCCAATCATTCATTTGCCGGATTTTATTTGTTGAAAACTTGAAAATAGTGCAAAAAAAAAAACGAAACTGCAGCAATGCAATTCCGTTTTTAAAATCAGCAAAATAGATGACGAATCTAATTTGCTGACTGTAGTTTTATATTTAATTCCTGATTCGGTTTCTCAATATCTAATTTTTCAATAAAACTTTTTTTGTAAGAGATGTATGAGGCAATCAGGTTATACGAACCAGGTTTGACATTATCAATTTTAAAATTACCATCAAAATCAGTATGTACCTTTTTCGTTGATCCTTCGATCGCCACTTCAACGCCTGCAAGCGCTTCACCGGAAGTAAAATCAATCACTTTCCCAGAGATTGATAATGCAGTATTGGCTGAAACTGTTTCGTTTGATTTGTTTTTATTTGCTGAATTACCATTGTTGTCCGCAAATGCAAATACAACTGCTGCAAGGAATGATAATGTTAAAAGTGCCTTTTTCATTTTTGTTGTTTTTAGTACACTGCAAATATCGGTTGCTGTTGTTAAGATTCGATTACAGGACTGTTACAATACGATTAAGAAAATGTAACAGCTCAGTATTTTCTTTCGCTGTTTAATTTACCGGTTTCATCATAGATTTTCCAGGTTCCGGTTTTTTTACCCATTTTGTAATGTAATTCATATAATGGTTTACCTTCGGACGACCAGATAAACCAATCTCCATTTTTTACATTGTCCTTGTATTCTGCCTGGGCTGTTTTCTTTCCTGATTCGTCCCAGGTGACCCAGATGCCATCTTTGTTCCCGTTTTTATAAGAGCGAAGTTCTTGTTTGGCGCCGTTTTCGAAATAGGTAGTGACAGTTCCTTCAAGCACGCCATTCGAAATATTCAGAATTGTTTTGGGATTATTATTTTCATAATACTCTGTATGTACTCCTGAATAGAGCATCCCTTTTTTATAGTATTTTCCGTCTATATTTTCCATATCCTGAGCGTAAGCAAAGGCAGCGATGAAAATAAAGAAGACAACTAATAGTTTTCGTTTCATTTGTGAATTTCTTGTTTTATAGACCTCGAATATAGCTATTCTCAGGGTGAATTCAATCAGTCAATACCAGTATTTAAAAAAAGGCTGCCCCCGAAGGAGCGGCCTTTAAATATTTGATTTTTTTGAAATTAATAAACTGTAGTTTTTGGAGTCCAATTCGCCCATCCTGTTGTCCAGTCGGTAGTTTTGAATGCACCAATATAGTCAGTCGCATCAAGTCCTGCAGGAAGTCCTGTCGCTGCACCTGTCAATAACGGTGAACCTGTTAATGGCAGGAAGTTAGGAGCTGTTAAATTATATGCCGCCGTAACTTTCAGATCTGTATTCGCTACAATTGTTCTGTTAATTCTGGTAGCATCTTCGAAGAAAGCCTGTTCGCCTGCCTTGTTGCCACTGAAAACGTCCGTCATACCAGAAAGAATACAACCTTTAACCTGGGCACCTGTACCTGCGTTTCCTTTTGAATCTGCCATCAACAAACCTTTTGGCCATCCGGCAAAAACCGAATTGTAAACTTCAAGATTTGATTTTCTTCTGATGTGCATCGAAGACTGAAATAATGGGTTAATCGTAGTCGATGGAGTTGCAAGTGGTCCGAATAAACTGACATTTGCAAATCTTGGATTTGTTGTAGGAATGTTTGATGATCCTGTTCCGTCATTATCTGATTCAAAACCGTTTGATTTTGAAATATCAGCAATCATTGGGTCACGTAAGCCTACGATGTACTGTACAAATCCGCTGAAACCATAATCGGTATCAAACTCATCATCCAAACCGCTGAAAGCAATTAAGTGCTTGCAATTGACTGTTCCGCCAAACCATTCGTAAGAGTCGTCGTTTGCAAATGAAACCTGAATGTAATCAATTGTTGTTCCTTTGCCAACGCCGCCAAAAGTCAGTCCGTTGATCTCTTTATCCGGTGCGAAAGCATAACCTGCAAATTCAATACGGACATATTTCATCGTACCTGAATTATCGTTGTCGTCTGTTCCGCCGTATTTGGTTCCTAAACCACCCTCGATTTCAGCTTCACCACCGGCTACATTTATTTTTGCATTACCGCAAAGCACAACACCACCCCAGTCACCGGCTGCACGTGCACCGGCAGCTTTAGCTGATGTGAAAACGATTGGTTTCGCAGCTGTTCCTTCAGCCATGATCTTTGCACCTCTTTCAATTACCAGCGATGCCTTGGTATCTGTTTTACCTTTAATAACCGTTCCTGCTTCAATTGTAATTGTTGCGGGTGATTTTACATAGACCCAGCCATTAAGAACGTAATTGATATCTGATTTTAAGGTTAAATTCGTTGTAACGTTACCTGTCAACTCGATGGTTGTTCCTGCTGCAGGGAAGATGGTTACAGAACATTTACTTGTGAAAAGGCCATCTGTGGTTTTAACTGTAATATCGGTTGTTCCTGTGGCTACTCCCGAAACTGTTCCGTCGGCGGAAACGGTTGCAACTGCAGCATCCAGCGTGGTCCAGGTCATTGTTTTATCGGTTGCGTCAAAAGGCGCAATCGATGCTGTAAGTTTAAGCGGAGTGCCAATTCTTACAGTAGCCGCTGTCTGATCAAGCGTGACACCAGTCGCTTTGACAATCACTTCATCCTTTTTACAGGAGGAAATCCCTACTAAAAGAAGGGTCGCCAAGAATAATCCATTTGATAAAATTCGTCTCATAATAATAAAATTTTGGTCAATAATTAAATGTGTAATTTTAAAAATGTTACTAATTGTGTTTTTCTTCTAATTGATTAATAGGTATTTAATTTTTAAAAGCGAAACCCTAATTCAAGCGAATAGCTGCTTCCGGGTTTGTAACTTCGCAGTACCTGATCACGATCGAAATGTTTGATTTCTGAAGCACCACCTGTGTAATGGCTCAAATCAACCGTTGCATTGACATTTTGTTTGTAGACAATACTTTGGTTAAGAAGGTCTTTGATGCTGAATTTTAGCTCGGCATATTTTCCTATTTTTTTACTGATCACAAAGTCAACCAGGTTGCGTGGCATTTCATAAACATCAGGAATATCTTCCCAGGCATTTTGTTCAGGAACACCAACGATGTGAATGCGTTTTCCGATTACATTGTATAAGAGGTTAACCATCAGCCTGCTTTTTTCCTGATCGCTGTAGAATATTCCTGCATTAATAATATAGGGAGACTGGCCTGCCATCGGACGGGTCTTTTCAGTTACTTTATTTGTAAAGTTGATTTCGCTCTTGATATATGCTCCATTAAGTACGATATTTACCTTTTCGAAAAACCCTGTTGATGCAAGTGTTTTGCGTAATTCGGCTTCGATGCCATAGTTAAAGGCTTTTTCGGCATTTTGATAGGTGTATTCCAATCCACTACCAGTCTGAAGATATTTTACTTCAATCGGATTAAAGAATTTTTTATAAAACAAGCCAACCGAGATGATTTGGTTTTCGGACGGGTAATGTTCAAACCTGATCTCTCCGTTGTGGATGGTTGCATTTTTCAGGCTCGGATTTCCGGAATAGACCGCATTATTATCGAAATCATAGAAAGGGAAGGGGGCAATCTCGCGAAATTCGGGACGGTTCAACGATTTTCCATAGGCCATTCTTACCAAATTCTTATCGTTGAATTTGTAAATAGCGTTAATAGAAGGAAGGATATTGAAGGTGTCATTCATCACAGTGATCGGTTGCTGAAATCGGTCGTAACTGTTGATCGATTGTTTATTTTTCTCGCCCCTGACGCCGGCATAGACCGAGAACTTTTCAGTGAAAGGAATCTGAAAGGCAACATAACCAGCAATTTGATCGTTGTTTCCTGTATAGGAATCTGATTTGCCCGTCTCTTCGGCTAATTTAATCCCAGTGGTTGTATTAATGTTTGCATTATTAAACATTTGGTCTAATGGCAGATATCCGATACTGGTATCATATTGAGATCCATCAGAAACGACATATCCCAGTTTCCGTGCGCTAAAATTGCGTTCCTTTTTTTCCGCATAGATTCCAGCCTTCAATATTGGATTGATATCAAATATTTTAAAGGTATTTTCGATATTGGCAGCTGCTGTATAAACATTTTCTCCAAGATTCTGGTATACTCTTCCTGCATTACTTGTGAGGGGATTTGAAGGAAACACCATGTAATACCTGCCAAAATTGGGATTGGATTTGGTTTCATTCATGATCAGCTTTAACCTTTTCAAATCGGGTTCATCGCGGGTCGCCCTTGAATATCCAGCAATCCAGTCGATCTTTGTTTTATTCTCATTAAATGAGTGGGTACCGCTTAACTGACCCAGATAGGTGCTGCGACTCATAAAACCATATTCGTACGATTTAATTTGGGTATTGCTGTAATATTCTGTTCCCCTGCGAAATGTGGTTTTTGTACTTCCAATGTGATTAAACAGGTTACGAAACTCGATTTTATTTCCTTTGCCCAGAAAAGCACTCCAGTTATGCATTACTCCAAGCTTAACTGTGTTTTTGTAGACATTATCTTTAAATGCGAAATCATACCCTGGCTTATCCTCCACAAAACGATATACCCCAAAATTATTATTTTCAACCTCGTCTGAACTATTTGTATTTGAGTAGTTGACAGAAGTAACTTCACCAATAATTACTTTCCTGAGTTTAAAGCGGTGAGCCATAGTGTAGGAGAAACGTAAATCGGGCATCGCTGTTGAAGCTTTTGCAAGCCAGTTTTTATTCAGCATACGGCCTAACAAAGCCTGGTCATTTGCACCAACTTCGCGTAAATCCATAGGGAATATAGATGGTAGTTTTCTGGTTCCGTCATCGAATCCCAGCCAATCGTTTTTACCACCATCATATTTGTAGATATCATTAAGTGTAGTTCCCGGTGTAAAAGAGGTACCAATTGAAAATGAATATAGATTTGATTCAGGAACATCTTTGGTTGTTATCTTCACAAATCCTCCCGAAAAATCACCCGGAAGTTCAGGGGCAGGAGTTTTGAAAACCATCATGTTTTCGAGCATCGAACTTGGAACAATATCAAAAGAGAATGCCCTGCTGTCGGATTCTGAACTTGGTGCAGCCGAATTATTTAGCCAAACACTGTTGTAACGTTGTCCCAAACCTCTTACTATTACGAAACGATCGTCAACAATTGTAATACCGGGCACACGCTTTACAACTTCCGATGCATCCCTGTCCTGTGAACGCATAATTTGCTGATTTGAAATACCACTCGCAACGATCAGACCCGATTTAATCGCGCTGATAATCGACACATCAGAACCTTTTCGTCTGCTGGCTGTAACCGCAACATCACCGATCGTGATTGAGGCTTCTTCCAAATCGACTTTTAACTGTACTTTTTTATCGGCAATTACGACAACACCGTCAAAAACGACTGGATTATAGGATATATAAGATACGACTACATTATAAGTCCCCGGTTTAATTCCCGCGATAATAAAATGGCCATCGAAATCGGTAACAGCTCCTGTTTGAGTTCCTTCGAGAATTACGGTGGCTCCAACAAGTGTCTCACCTGTTTTCTTATCAAATACCAGACCTTCGATACTACCCGTTGCAGCAATAACATTGCTGTTAAAAATTAAAATAAGCAAGAAACCCAAAATTGATCCAAACAGGTTCTTTTTCATTCCGTTTTTGTCAAAATGAAAGTTGCTATTACAAAGACTCACATTTATTTCTCCTGAAATTCCGTCTGCCATTGTAGTTTTGAGATCCTTCTTAAACATCCTCGCTAAAAAAATCATAAACACTTTATATCAATTCATACTTTTCTGTTGGCAAAATTGATGCTTTGATGTTACAGTAATGTTGCAGATAAATTACAATTCGATTAAACAGATTTTAACATTTAAAAAAAATGAAAATACACCATTGTGGCTTCATTTAGTGATAAATATACTTTGATAAATTCTTTGCAACTATTCCTTGCAGGTGGTGGATGTAACCGTATTGTAATTAAAATTTAATCAAATCATGTGAATATCGCAACAGTTATATTTGCGACACTTCACAATTTTGCGATCTTTAAAAAGAAAGGTGAACAACCTTTATTGTTAATACGGTTAGGCTGTTCCGAAAAAATGCCATATTCATTCCGCAGACCGGTTGAAAGCGTCACTAGCTTGGATTCTAATGAGATAAAATAGAAAACCCCTGCAGCGTCCATTTGCTACAAGGGTTTTCGTTTGCCAGAACTGAATTTCGGGATGGTTTATGTTATTTTATGATCCACATATCAGAATTGATATCGTCGGTTTCGGCTCCAAACTGATTTTTCAAGGCAGCACTGTAATTTGCCGCGTTGGTGGTTCTTTCTGAACTTGGATATTGCCAGCGTTTAGCAATACGTCCGCTATTAGCAGTTCCGGGACCAGTTAAGAAAGTTGGCACTCCTGTGCGGCGATAATTGTTGTAGGCTTCCCATCCAGAATTCTGGAAGAATGCAAGGTATTTTTGAGTTAAAATCTGAGTTAAAGCTACAGTTGGTGTACTGCTTAATTTAACCGAAACTTGAGCATAATAGGAGGTCCACTTTGTTTCAACATCGGTCACTCCAAGAAAAGTCCACGATGCTTTAATGCCTTTGGTGTAATAATCTTCGGCATTTCCAGTTGCCCAACCACGGTTAATGGCTTCGGCAATGTTAAAGCACACTTCAGAATAACCAATTTGAATACAAGGTTCGCCCAGGTAAGAACTATAGTAATGGCTTTTACTGATAGGTGAATACTCTCCATTCAACATCTTAGTCGACATATCGTCCAAACTTTCACCCGAACTGGCTCCAACGTATGCGCCATAGTCGGCTACAGTTAGCCCGGCTTTAATTTTAGCAGGAGCAGGATCAGCAACGATGAATGTACGCGGATCTTTCAGCGATGCCAATGTATTCAGGTATGTGGCCGCCATGTTATTACGTGTGGCTGTCTGACCATAGCTGTCCTGGTTGAGCGGGTATTTATCAGTCGAACTGTTGTAAGTGAATTTCAGGTTATCATCCAACGAACTCATTACCGGATATTTGGTGGGGTTATTCACGATATTGGCAAACTGCGTTTTAATACTTAGGTCGGTATCCGATTCTTTTTTGCTTAGGGTGATCAATACACGAAGCTTGTAACTATTCACTACTTTTTGCCATTTCTTCAGGTCATTGCCAAGCATGAAATCTCCTGAAAGAGTTTGATCGCCGCTGTTAATGAGTGTTTGAAGTTCAGTGTTCGATTCTTCGAGCCAGGTAAGCGCCTGCTTAAAAACCGCTTTTTGTGTATCATATTTTGGAGCTGTATTTTCAAGACTTTTCAACGCATCAGTCATTGGAACATCGCCAAGCCTCATACTCATATCAACAAAAAAGTAGGCTTTGAAAAATTTACCCATCGCTGAATACGCATTGTTATCGGCCAAACCAACCCGTTTGGCTTCCGAGATCATCTGGTTCACATTCTTTAACTGGTTGTAGTTGAAACTGGTTGTTGTCCAATCGTATTGCTGATCGTCATAATAAGCGTAATTGCTGCAATGAAATTGACCCCATCTCATTTGGTCGCTCCATGGCGAATAATACATGCTATAAAGAACATTGGTAAAAACCAGCGATGGCGGTACTTCGCCCGGGCTGTTCGGAGATTTTTCCAAATCCGCGAATTTTTGACATGATGATAACCCAACTGCGAGTACCATCATAAATATGATTATTTTCTTCATTTCTGTGTTGTTGTAAATTTATAAATTAATGTTGGATTAGAAGCTGATATTCAGATTAAACCCGTAGCGGCGCGTAGTTGGGGTTTGAAGTCCTGAAGAGCCATTACCTCCGGCATACTGTTCGATATCAATATCGGTTCTTTCGGCAAAGTACAACAGGTTACGTCCAACAAATGAGATATTAGCCTGTTTGATAAAAGTTTTGCTTAAGACAGTCTGAGGGATCGTGTAAGTCAAAACCACTTCACGCAGTTTTACAAAAGAACGGCTGATGCGGTCGGCAACATCGGTTCCATTATAGCGACTAATATAGTCTTGCAGGTATGTGGGAGTTGTGTTGGGAGCAAATTGCAAATTGTCGTAGTTGGTAACCTGACCATCCGAATTGTATACAATGGCCTGTCCGTTGCTTACAACCACGCCTTCGCCAACATACGATTTAATTCCTTTGGTGTCATTAATTCGGGCAACTCCCATAGCGCCAAGCACGGTATTAATGTGCCGTCCGCCCTGATAGGTTTTCTTTTCAACATAGTCAAGAATCTGTCCACCAAATCGTCCGTCGAACTGAACTTTCAGGCTTAAATTTTTATACGAAAACGTGTTGTTTATTGCTCCAACCCAGTCGGAGTTTGCATTTCCAAGATATTGAACAACGGAGTTTTTGATCGGGCGCCCACTGGCATCATTGATAATTGTTCCATCCGAAGTCCTCACAAAGTCGGTACCGTACATTTTATCCATGCGGTCACCCACTTTTAAATAGATGTTCAACTTGTCAACTCCGGGGTAAATCTCTTTCAGGTATCGCTGATACGTTGAATAGTTTGCTGAAATGTTCCAACTAAAACCATTGGCGTTATGGACAGGAGAGCCTGAAACATTTATTTCGATCCCTTTTCGCTGAACCTTAATTCCATTCACCAATGCTGATGAATATCCGGTGGCTCCTGAAATTGGCAGTGAGAAGATTTGAGGGCCGTCAATGCTCGAAAAGTAAGTGACATCAAACATAAGTTTGTTTTCGAAAAGGCCAACATCTGTACCAACTTCCCATGCCGAGCTTGAGTTTGGTTTCAGGTCAGGATTCGAAATAGTGTTTGTATAAGCTGCGGCCGGTTTTCCCTGAATCAGGCCAATGGAGTATGAAGCCGAGTTCTGGAATGAAGGGCCATCGTAAGGTGAATAGTAATTACCGCCATAACCAGGGACCCACAATTGGCCAATATTACTTGATGTTAAAGCGCCACCAACTTTCGCATACGAACCTCTTATTTTCCAGGATTTAACGGAAGGAATTGTCATCAGTTTTGATAGCTCGATACTGGTTGAAACCGATGGATAGAAATAGGTGTTGTGGCTGGTTGGCAGGGTCGAGTTTTTGTCGGCACGGCCGGTTAACGACAGTGTAAGAAAATCGGCGTAGGTAAGGTCGGCAGTTGCATAAGCACTCAATACCTGCATTGGTGCATAGTAGTTGTACGATTTTACCGGATTTTTAGAATTACTCAGGTTATACCATCCCGGAACATTCAGATAGTCGGTTGTGGCATAGCTGCTTCTAAACGAGTAGGAACGAATATTTCCCCCCGCAGTAGCATGCAAACTAAGTTTTGGAATCACATAGCGGTCGTACGACAAAAGTACGTCGGTATTGTTCTCAAACAGGTTACGTTTGTCTTCGCGGTAGTCACCTTCGCCAGCTTCGCGACCATAGGGATGCGCCGAATAAGGAAGCTTTTCTGATCGGAATAAATCGTAGGTTGAAATAGCAGTACGCCCTTGGAGGCTCAGGTAATTATTGAATTTGTAGGATATGGTTGCATTTCCTGTAAGGTCGTTTTTGTAGTGACCGCGCAACCATTCGTTCGACATGAAATAAGGGTTGTGGTAACGTTGGTATTCGGCATAAATGGATTGAACTCCTTCTTTCCCAGGCTGCCAGTAATTTCGCATATCATCAATATTCCAGTCAGCTCCACCCCATGCGATGATGTTGTAGATAATACTATTCGGACCATAGTTCACATCCGGAACATTTGGCGTGTATTGCCGGCTATAGGCCATGTTAGCACTCACACGAAGCTTCTTTGAAATGTTGTAACCACCTGTCAGGTTGAAGTTGGTTATATTGAGTGAAGTATTTGGCACAATGCCTTTCTGGTAACTATGCGATGCAGAGAAACGAAGATCGTATTTTTCACCACTTGCCGAAAGAGCAATACTGTTGTTAGATAAAAGTCCGGTTTGAAGAAAGCGTTTCAGGTTGTCTTTTCCGCGTGCAATATATGGCGTTGGTTTAATATTACCCTTATAGGTTGAACCATTGGCATAAGTTGTAGTGTAAGAAGTTCCGGGTGTGTACAGTCCATCGTATTGCGGTATCAATTGTCCTTCAAACTTTGGTCCCCAAACATCATAATCACCGTCGTTTAAACCGCCTCCTTTTCCGTCAGCAAATGCATAGATTCCATGGTCACCGGGTCCGTATTCGTCCTGAACTTTTGGTATGGCCAAAAACCCGCTCTCCGCCATTGTACTCGAATTGAAATCGACAGAAAAGCCACGTTTATCAGTAGTTCCACGTTTAGTGGTAATCTGAATGGCACCGTATTGGCCTCTCGATCCATATAATGCCGCAGCAGTAGGGCCTTTTAATATCGTGTAGCTTTCAATATCATCGGGGTTGATGTTCCAGGTGTCTGTCTGAACCGGAACTCCATCAACTACATAAAGTGGAGCTGCTCCGCGAAGCAGAACTGAAGGTGCTCCAAGTATTTCGGAAGACGCACCAACTGTCAAACCTGCCACCTTTCCGGTCAGGGCATTGATTGCATTGGGCTCCCTGGCTTTAACCAGCTCAGTACCTTTAACATCCTGAATGGAAAACCCGATGGTGCTTTTTTCTTTTACAATACCTAAAGCGGTTACAACAACTTCTTTGATTTCCTTTTTCGAATCTTCTAAAGTAATATTGAGAACTTTTTGATTGCCAACAGTAACTTCCTGCGATTCAAATCCAACAAACGATACGGACAAAATGTCTTTGGCCTCAGCAGATATGGTATAATGTCCATTCTCATCAGATAAGGTACCGTTTGTGGTCCCTTTTATCTGAATAGTAGTGCCAGGAAGTGATTCTCCGTTTCTGGTTTTCACGGTTCCTTCGATATTTACCTTTTGGGCAAACACAGCAGTTCCGATCAGAAGGGTCATGAATACTAAAAAAATAATTTTTCGCATTTTAATGTAATTAGAATTTGTAAATAAGTAATTAAGTGATTAAGGGGCATAGCTATGGCTATCTGTGGTTTTATTAAGCCATAAACATCAGTAAATCAATAGTAAATAAGATTTTCTTTTAAAGTGATCTATAACACCAGGTTCACCCTTTTCGTTAAAAGGTTAACCAGTGAAACCACATCATTCGTACTGCTGATTTCCTTTTCAAAGCTTTTTGTATCTGCAGTACAAACGCTGTTGGCTATATCTAAAACTTTATTAAAGTCAGCCGAAGCTGTTTCCATTGAAATCGTTCCTTTTTTAACCGATTTTTTCAGATAACGTTCAATTTTCATAACCGCATCGTAAATTACCGGCTTACGAACGATTGTTCTCATCTGTGGGTTACCTGGTACCATCGGAACTTTGTAAGTATATTTTGAATCAAGCAAATACATTTTTTTGGAAACCGACTCACCAAAAATATGTTTTTCAATCATGTCATTCGAAATTGTACTAAGATCGGTTTCATTTGAATATACTTTGA
>Ga0209511_1000612_pt1 | contig 35137 bp, 34 predicted proteins | sample SSSSmetaG_FD_184141 | JGI IMG/M metagenome (GOLD analysis project Ga0209511, IMG submission 184141) | Glacier valley bacterial and archeal communities from Borup Fiord, Nunavut, Canada, to study Microbial Dark Matter (Phase II) - ​SSSS... | ecosystem: Environmental > Aquatic > Freshwater > Ice >... | reverse complement strand
GGCTTTGCCGTTTTACCAAAAAGATGGGTGGTTGAGCGCACTTTCGGCTGGTTAGGACATTCCCGCCGCCTATCCAAAGACTACGAGCGCAAACCTCGCACCGCCGAAGCCTTTATTTTTGGCACTATGGTGCGGTTATTATTAGCTCGTTTCGATGATCCTATTTCTTAAACACGTTCTTAGAGAAAGTTAATTTAGATGAATAGTGAATTTCGGATAATGCGAATAGGTGGTATAGATGTAAAAGTAACCCGGTCTTTATTGGGCATGAGTACATTTATCAGCCTGTCTTTGGCGGTGAATTATTTTCCGACCCTTTTACCCGGTTGGGGTATCCTGACCTATCTGACCGCCGCCTTCCTCAGCTTCATAGGATTGTACATTTCGGTGCTGTTACACGAACTGGCCCACGCTTTTGTAGCTGCAACACAGGGCCTAAAGGTCAAAAGCATCGTGCTCACTCTGTTCGGGGGAGCCTCGAACCTCACTAAAACAAATACCGGGGCGAGAGCCGAGTTCTGGCTGGCGGTGGTTGGGCCATTGACTAACCTGGGTCTGGCCGGAGTATTCTTTGGTATTGTTAATTTGCCAGGACTTAACCCGGTCATAAGTGCGATTGCACTTTATTTAATGGGGATAAACTTTTTGCTGGGGTTTTTAAACCTTATACCAGCCTACCCACTGGATGGTGGGCGAGTATTACAAGCTCTTGTGTGGGGTCGAACTAAAAATCAGCTTAAGGCTACTCAGATGGTCACAAGGGTAGGCCGTGGTTTTGGCTGGGCTTTTATAGGCGTGGGGTTCTTTCTCATAATATCGGGAGATCTCCTTGATGGTTTGTGGTTGATGCTGCTTGGCGGTTTCCTGACCAGTGCAGCCCGGCTAAATTATGCTCAGAATGTCACAAGTTACTCTCTACAAGGGGTGAAAGTTAGGGAGGTAATGTGGCGTGGCGACCGCCTTTTGAGTCCTGAAACCCCGTTAAATTTGGCGGCTAAGGCTTTTATTGGAGTTGAGCGGGGGCGGATGTTGCCAGTGGTTGCCCAGGGTTACCTACTGGGCACTTTGAGCTTTGCCCAATTATTCAAGATTTCAGCGGCGGAGCGCGCAGAGGTACGAGTAGAGTGGGTTATGACCCGGCGGGGTACTTTGCTGTCTTTGCGACCTGAAGATGATTTGCAAACGAGCATGAAACTGTTGACAGCCAAACCGGTTACTTATGCCGCCGTAATTGGCGATGGTGGTCAGTTCGCCGGACTGCTTTACCTGAGCGACATCCCACGCTTCTTGGAAATTCAGCAACTACTCAGCCCGATTGAGCCCAAGGTAGGGCCGCCCAATTTACCTACCGCTAGCCAGGGCAAGGATGGGCCAACTGACGATAAAGCCCGCCACTCCCAGCCACCGGAGTCTGAGTTGGATAAGGTAGCTTAAGACAGGGACGAACCATTATAACCGCTATGCGGCTGAGAACGGAGCGGTCAGGTCATTCACAAAAGAGACCGTTGTAATCGATATTGTCAATTTAGCTGAATGCTTCAGCTCAAAAAGAGGTAAAGGGAATGAATATTTTAGTCTATGGAGCCGGGGTTGTTGGCAGTATTTATGCTGCACGACTCCAGGCGGCGGGGTACAATGTCTCCCTCCTTGCCAGAGGCCAACGGGCCGTGTCATTACGGACGAGGGGTGTTCTTCTTGAAGATGCCTCTACCGGGCAACGTACCACCACCCAGGTTTGTGTCGTTGATCATTTGGCACCGACAGATGTTTATGATGTGGCGCTCGTGACTGTGCGTATGGATCAACTCGCCTCGATCTTGCCCAGCCTGCCGCCAATCACCAAATTCGCATAATACTGTTCATGCTCAATAATCCGGCTAGCCTTCAACGCCTTGCGGCCATCGAACCGCAACGAGTGGTCCTGGGCTTTCCCTCGGTGGGAGGGACGCGACAGGGAGAGGTCGTCCGGTACATCCTCATTCGTCAGCAGCCTCAAGCCTGGGGCTAGGGGTGCGAAAGGTTTCAGACAATAGTGATTGACAGACCCAATAAACAAGGTAGAGGTTGTCAGTCACAACTACAGCCTTATCGCTTATAGACTTGCTACCTATTTTTAGTTATGTTAATCTCCTTCATCGGCAGGACTTTTATCATCTTTTAGTGGAAGGATTTTTGATTTGATAAATTGCCCTCATTGTTATTCAAAGGAGATTTCAAATCGTTCTCGCCTTACTGCCAGGGGTTATCGTACCTTCTTTTGTAACTTTTGCCACCGTGGATTCAATGAACGGAGCAATTCGCCCTTTAATCGTCGCCTAACCACCCCTTGTTTCGCAGCAGGCTCTTACCAAGTAATCCCAACAGGACTTCATAAGGACTATTTTTTAGTTCAGGGTGATATTCAAAGCGAGCCCGTTCAAAATATTGCACGGTATAAAAATTACCTCATCCGGGTTCTTTTCGGTAAATTCCTCCGATATCGGGTAGCCATATATAGCCAAACCGCCGTTGTTTTCCCAATATGTTTTAAAGCCAAACGCCAGATAGTGACCTGTCTGGGAAAAGTAGCTTAATTCAGGCACTTCCGCTGAACTTTCCCGTCGCCCAAAGGCTGCTTCACTTCGCTGGGCAGTTAACTGCTTACCTAACAAACCCAGCAATACTTCATTATTTGTCCCGGCGAATTCAGGGTGATACTCAAAGCGGGCGCGTTCAAAATACTGCACCGTGAAAACTTTACCTTCTGTTGGGTCGAATTCTCGAAAAGCCTCGGTGCGTGGAAAGCCGAATTGGCTCAATCCTCCCTTAGTTTCCCAATATTGCTGGAACAGGGGTGCTATATTATGACCGGTTTCGTTATAAAAATTCGCCTGAGTGCCATTATTGTTTACCTTAGTAGTCAGGCTTCGGTCAATTTTAGGGATTTCCAGTTTATATATTTGACGATCTTTTATGGCGATTAGGGTGGTCGGCGAATAAGGGCTAATAAAAGCACCTTCCAGGCCAAAGTAGGGTATGTCAAGCGAAGGCAAATCCTGCCAACTATTGCCACCGTCAGGGGAATAGTGAATATAAACTGTTCCTTTTACCCCGTTACTCTCATAAGAAGTAATAACTCGCTGCATTAAAAACAGGTTATCAGGCGCGTTTCTAGATTGCAACAGGTATTTGCTATTCGCGTCGCTGGTGTTGTCTGTTATGAATGGCGGGAGTTGAACTGGCTGCCAGCTATTACCTCCATCCCGCGAAAGGCTTAGCTGGTCAAAAGATAGTTTAACTACCCCGCTGTTGGTGCGAGCAAACCATAACTCATCATAATGGCCCCGTGCGCCAAGCTCCTTGAAGGTTCGCCCGCCATCAATAGAGAGCTGATAGGCGTAACGAGAGCTGGCGGGGGTTGAACCCGAACGCACATTAATTACCAACCAATTGGAAGGAGTAGCCCGTCCCGGCATTATTTCCAGGGTGGGGACGTAGTTAGAATAACCACTAATCGTTCCGCTAAAACGTTTTTCCCAGCTTTTACCGGTATCGGTTGAGGCATAAAGACTATAAGTAAAGGGTTCGGGGTACGCCACATCTAGAGTTGGGTCGCCGGTTTCCTTAACAATGATGTATACCACACGTCCGTCCTGGGCGATAGTAGCCACCGATTTTATCAAGCCAGCAAATTGTGTAGCCTTTTCCAGAACCGTTTTACCGCCATCGGGGCTATAATACAATCGCCTATCTTTCAGACCGTAAAGCTGTGCAGTGCCATCACCAGGGAGCGCAACCGGCACGAAGGGAAGGGAAACCTCTGTATTCGACGAGTTGATTGCCCAGGCGGTCTGCTGCGGGGAATTAATATTAAAAAACATACCATTGTCTTCACCGCATAGGGATAGAGTGCGAGAACTGCGTTGGATTAATTCGCCAGTTTGATAGTTCAAGGAGTAGGTGGCGGCGGGATTCTCACCGGTTAGAAGCACTGTGTTGGACTGTCTACCCTGAAAACAGGGCAGGGTGTATTGCCCATCCGGTAAATAAACCCGGTTGCTTGCCAGCCCGATTCACTATTCAGCAAATTGGCAGTCGCCACTTCTGGTGAGGGAATAAGCGAAAATAGCATCGTTAACAACAGTACACATATTGATTTCTGAAAATTTAGCTTACTCATAATCAGGTCTCCATCAACCCTATCTTTTTCAAAAACCGTTTAAACCTTGCGGTCTTCCCAATTGTCACCATATGAGCGGGGGTCATCCAGCGGCTCTACGTGAATAGTAATTTCTACATCTTTGAATTAAGTTTTAATTTTAGCCTCAATTGCTTTTGTAGATTCATGGGATTGACGCACTGTCCACTCACCGGGTGTTTAACGATGATTCGAATCACGTTTCCATCGTGGATTACCTCTTTGACGCGATCAGATAAATTCTCCCCGCTCACAAAAATAGCGTACCAGGATTTAAGAAGTACCTTTTCCAGCCTGAGCGACCCTAGAGGTAGCCCCAACCTGCGGGCCATGCCAGACGCTAAATAGCCCAGCCCGCAACCGTCCATCAGTTCCCATCAATAATATAGAAGTCGCCTCTTTGGGCTGATTGGCAAGACTTGAAGGCTCGGTTAGAGTCACAAATAAACGGTCGCCAACATGTAATTGGCTTAAGTCAACTGTTTGTTCGCTAGCTACTGTGCCGACCTGTAAACACTCCCCAGTCGCACCAATTGTGCTGGAAGCAGATTGCCCATCCACCTTCATACTGGAAACGGTTAATTGAAAGTTGGTCGAGCCAATGACATTACATTTAACCGCTAGTTTCACTTTTTCGGATTGACCAGTTACCTCAGTTAAGATCACTTGATGATTCTCAAGATTGGTGACGGCGTAGGGGTAAGTGAGTGGCTCTTTTTGCTGCCAATTGGTCGAAGTGTTAAGAACTTCGTTTGGGCGCTGTCCAACCAACCACCACAGGCTAGCAATTATCAAAATCACCAATCCTCCGATAACAATGACACGTCTATTAGTGAGTTTTCGCCTCATTTGAGGCATATTCGTTTGCAAAATGTAATCCTCCAGTTAGTTAGACGTTAAAAAGGAAATTCGGGCCAGTCTAAGCCTGCAATCAACCCAATGCTAACTCCCAACATCATAAAAGGGCTTAGGACTGTCAAGAGTTGCCAACTGAGCTTACTTTAGCAAGGTTGGCTGCTTTGTATTTATTTTCATCAACACTAATAATAAATCTAATAAATAAAATAGTCTGTCTGCTACCACGCTTATAGGTCAGAAAACCTGAACTCTGACCTATAAGGTGAGCTGGAATCTATGTATGGAAGGACGAAACTATTTCAAAGCCGCTGACCTAAAACATTACATCAGGAGGACGTTCAACCTCTTCCGCTTGTCCCCTAATTAAGCATTTTGACAGTCTGCTATGTGTGTTAGCGGACAGACCACCTCCTTTAAATATATTATTACTTTAATGTACAAATCAATGGTGACCGCCTAACGTTAAAAAAAGACCCAGCGAAACCTTGATGTTAAAACTAGGCTGGAATCTGAAATAGCTGAAACGAGGTAATAAGGATGAATATTAAGAAGAAGAAATGGCCCATATATTTAATTGCCGGGCTAGTAGTGTTGGTAGCGGTAGTAATGCTGGTGCTGTTTAATAGCAAAAATACCCCCGCTCCAACCACTCTGAGCCTAACTGAAGCCCAGGGCAAAACCCTTTTCCTGGCAAATTGTAACAGTTGTCATGTTGGGGAAGGCCGCCAGGGTAGCCTGATTGCGCCGTCCCTTAGTACCACCAAATCAGACGAGGCTTCCTGGCTGGTTTATATCAAAAATGGCAAAGGTGTAATGCCGGGTTTCCACTCGCTTAGTGACCAGGAACTGAACGGTCTGGTTTCTTACCTGAAGGCCATTCAAAAAGTTGCCGGGTAGGTTTAAAATAGGAGTTGTATTATCAAGACCTCTAAAACGCTGTTAGTGCTATCTGGGTTAGTTGCCCTGCTGGGTCTGATTGCCTCAGCGGCGGGCGTGTTTGGACAAGGCGAGGGAAACCCGGTTCTCTTTACCACTCTCCGGGGACAACAGGTACAGCTTCAGGGTCACGGGCTATATCAGTACGATAGTGTGTCGGGCGCGGCGCAACAGATTGGCGGGGATGTGGTAACGCTGTTTATCGGGGTGCCAGTCCTCTTGTTTTCGATATTCCTTGCCGCCCGCGGTTCGCTGCGGGGCCGCTTACTCCTTAGCGGCACTCTCGGCTACTTCCTTTATACCTATGCTTCAGTAGCCTTCCTGCTGGCCTATAACCAGTTATTTTTGCTGTATGTGGCCCTCTTTTCCCTGAGCCTGTTTGCTTTAATAATTTCCCTTACCACCCTCGATTTGAAAGAATTACCGGCACATTTCTCCAGCACCCGTTCTCGTTGGCCTGTAGCAGGTTTCCTCTTTCTAATTGGCACCTTCCTGATTATAAGCTGGGTGGGACGGCTTATAATCCCTCCATTGTTAAAAGGGGAAGCGCCCACTGCCCTGGAAAGCTACACCACCCTAGTTATTCAAGTGCTGGACCTGGGGGTGATAGTACCGATTATGTATCTCAGTGGGGTGCTATGGTTAAAGCGAAGCGCGCTGGGGTATCTACTGGTGTCGGTAGTGCTGATTAAAGTGGTAATGTTGTCCGCCGCTATCAGCGCGATGATTATCGTGCAAGCCATCGCGGGAGTAGCTATGGTGGTGGCGGACTTCGTGATGTTCCCTATCATCGGGCTAGTGGGCGTGGGAATGCTGGCATTTGTCCTGACAAACGTAAAAGAAAAAATCGTAGCACCACCTATATCTACGCTCCCCAATTTAGAAAGGAACTCTTTGTGATTATTATTCCGGTTCACAAGCCGCTCTCCAAAGCATAAATTTGTGAGAAAGCCTTCTAATGACTAACCTACCTTCTTCGCATCGCCTGGCGATTGTCCTTATCAAAATAATTCATACTACCATTTTTGCGATGGTTTCCACCTGTATTATTTATGTCTTCGTAGCGGGCATGCGAGGCCGTTCAACACGCTGGACGACTCCAGCTATTTTGATCGTGTTAACTGAAATGAGCGTGTTTGCCCTGAACCACTGGCGATGCCCCCTCACTCAATGGACTGAAAAGCTTGGGGCAGCCAAAGGTCAAATCACCGATATCTTTCTGCCCAGGTGGTTCGCCCAGCGGATCCCGCAAATTTACACTCCAATCTTTATTATTGGACTGGTGGGGTTGCTTTGGCACCGCTGGCGGGATGGTAACAATAAAGAATAAGAGTGAAAATAGTTTGGACAATCTCTCGCAGTTAACTTTGCCCCCTTTTGCGGTTGCGCTGGTATTGTTCTCACCGTAATTGCCAGTTTCCCCTAAGCGTGGTAACTAACAGACCATCTTATTTAATTACTATATGCTCAGAGGACATAGGAAGCATCTAAGAAGTTGCCGTTCAATTCTTTGAGGAATAAACGGCAAAGAAACTTATTTTTATACAGATCAATTATGAGGTAAAGCGAAATGAAGCAATCGAAAAAACCTAGTGACCTGGAAACCGCCGCCGGAATTGGGCTGGCACTAGGTAGCGGAGTGGGGACGACTTTCGGCATAATCTTTAATAACATGGTGCTGGGAACTGCTTTTGGCGCGACCCTGGGCCTGGTATTTGGTAGTATGTTTGGAATACAAAAGGCTAGCAAGAAATGAACAATTTCACTGAAAACGACCCGAACTATTATTATGCCTATCAGGCAGCTGAAAAACGGGTAAAAGCAAAAATTGGTTTTTACTGGAATTTGGCAAGTTATATCATAATAAATACTTTTCTTATTGGCATCTACCTGATAACTTGTTGGGATGGCAATAACTGGAACTGGTCCCGTCCCTGGTTTATTTGGACGTTAGGCAGTTGGGGTATTGGTCTAGTGTTCCATTTCCTGGCAATATATATTTTTCAGGATAATCGTACTAAACACCAGAAAATGATTGATGTAGAAATGCAACGAATGGGTGTGCCTTCTCCTACCATTGCACCAATTCCCGGTAATATTCCGAGTGGGCAAACACTATTGAACCCCCCACCGGAGAGACCAATGCCGGAGCCTAAAAGGATAGAGCATAAATAAGCAGGGTTTTTGTTTCTATACCAGGTTCCAATGGTCAACTGTGCAAGGGTTGGCAATGGGAAAGTCCAAATATAGTTTGGACTATGCGGATACAACTACTAAGTTAAAAAAGAAAGTAGGCGAATTATGAACGTATCAAAAGGCCAAAAAGTTCTTGTGGCAGTAGCGAGCAAGCACGGCAGCACTCTTGAAATTGCCGAGGTCATAGCCGAGGAACTGCGGACGGCGAACTTTGAGGTGACACTGCAAGATTTGCAGGATAAAAATGAAGTTAGCGAGATTGGCGAATATAGTGCGGTAATTTTAGGAAGTGCTATTTATGCCGGAAGTTGGCTACCCCCAGCCAAAGATTTCGCCGAGCAGCACCAGTTAGTTCTAGCAAAGTTACCAGTCTGGGTTTTTAGTAGTGGGCCGCTTGATAAAGATGACTCCAAACCACATGACGACCCTACTAAACTAGCCAGCTCGTTAGGGGAGGTAAAAATTCAAGAGCACCATATATTCCTGGGCAAGCTGGATTTGGCAGACCTTAACTTCGGGGAGCGGCTGATAACCAGGTTGGTTAAGTCACCAACCGGAGATTTCCGGGATTGGGTGGAAATCAGAGAATGGGCTCAGGAAATCGCAAAAGAACTCCGTTTAGGTACTTTTGCGGCTAATAGCGCAACGCAAGCCTAAACTTATTCAGGCTATCCAATCGCGGAAATACGAACTTTCCACCCGTTTGAACCTTGCCCTGGAGTGGTATAACCAACTACGAGTATTGAGTAAAGGGCTCTACACTTTTGATGGTGCGGGTCATTCAGTGGTTCAGGAGTAGTTCCAGCCGGTTCACCAGATTTTACTGGGAACTGTTCTGCCCGAAAGCTGTCCAGGTCGTTGAAGTAACTACCAGACCCTTGCCAGGAGAATGATACTATGGTTACAAAGGTAGTGGAAGGTGAGAGCACAGTAAGCCCGAACCTATTTATGCGCTATCCCTTGGCGATATATTGGGTTTTGGCCTGTGGCTTCTCGTGGTTAGTTACGGTTCCTCTGGCATTGTCAGCTCAAGGAATTATCACACCACCCCTACCCTACGAGTTGCACTACCTCAGTGCCTACGGGCCACTCCTGGCGGCAATAGTTGTAACCGCGCTGACGGCAGGGGTGGCAGGGTTACGCAATCTGGGTAATCACTACGCTATAAATCGGGGGCATTTGGGCTGGTTAGCCTTCTGCGCCTTCTTGCCGATTGTACTTTTCGGGTTGGCAGTCTTAGTGGCACGGCTGATAAATAACACCTGGCCGGATGTCCTGGCGATAGGCCAGGTCAACTTTCTACCTGATCTTGGTCTCGCGGCTTGGTTGATGTGGATCTTGACCTCCGGGATTGGCGAAGAGACGGGCTGGCGCGGGTTCGCCTTGCCACGCTTGCAATCCAGGCACAACGCGCTTGTCGCTACTATGCTGCTTTGGCTGGTGTGGGCATTGTGGCATCTGCCCAGCTTCTTTTACCTACCCAGTTATAAGAGTATCGGCCTCGCTGGGTTTCCCGGCTTCGCCTTCAGTCTCCTGGCAGGGGCCACCCTTTTTACCTGGCTTTATAACAGCAGTCGCGGCAGCCTTCTGGCGGTTGCCCTTTTTCATGGCGGTTTCAATTTCGTGACCGCCTCACCCACAAGCACTGGTACGGTTGCCATGGTCATAGGTATCGGTGTCACGATGGCGGCGGTGCTGGTTGTAGTTGTCTACAAGCCGAAGAACCTCGCCCGCTCCGAAAGACAACAATATCACCCTATAGCGATAAGAAAAGAGTAGACCACAATGACTAAAGGCAACTTCACGCGCTGGTTATACCGGGGACAACAGCCGCACTGGATTGCGAAATTTCTAAATAAGATTGAGGCGGCGATTGCTTCGTCGGGTCTCACTTCTAACTTAATGGAGACCCTGGAAGTGACCGGGCGAAAGTCTGGGCGGACTTTATCGCTGCCGGTGGTCATAGCCATCGTAAGCAAGCAGCAATATTTAGTATCAATGCTGGGGGAAAATGTGCAATGGGTCCAAAATGTACGAGCTGCTGGTGGCAAGGCGGTTTTGAGAAGTGGTCGGCGGGTAGAAATCATACTTGAAGAGGTAGCCGCAGACCAACGACCCCCTATCTTGAAGGCTTATCTGAAGCGAGCCCCCGGCGCACGTGCCCATATACCCGTTAATAAGGATGCACCTTTAGCCGAATTCGAGAAAATCGCCGCAGCCTACCCGACCTTTCGGATAATTAGACCTTCCGTTTCTATTTAAAATGTGAAAAAGGCATAAAAACAAACCTGACTTTGTTCGTTAAACCTGAAGGAAATAAGAATTAGAGAAGTTGGGACAATTTCTCACAGATACCTTTACCCAGTTTTGCGATTGAGTTCCTAGGACTCCCCCCCCGCCGTAGTAGCCAATATTCCCCATAAGCGTGCTAACAAACAGACAGCTTTATTCATCTAGTCTAGTATGAACAGGCAAGCTAAATTTTAGCTTTATTTTAACCTGTTGTAGCTAAGATAGAAAAGGCTGGGTTGAAAAAATATCTCGAACTTCTATATTTTGAAACAGCTATCAAGGAAAGTATATAAATACAATGTTGAGTTTGAAGGAATTAGAACCAGAGAAAGAAAAGCCGCTAGAGCTAAAAGATGCCCAAACTTTGTTGTCCAACTTAAAGCAATTGCGCCAGGAAGTTTATCAAAAAGGTCAGGAAACTTTCACTCGCTGGCAGCCTTTACTAGAGCGGCAGTCATTTCGCCCTAGCGCGTTAAATTTAGCCCATTACCTGGCTTTAAGGGAGCATGATTTAAGAGTTCTTCAGACCGAGTTGATGCCCTGGGGTCTTTCATCACTGGGGCATAGTGAAGCGCGGGTATTACCTAACCTGGATGCGGTAATAGCCACGCTGTCTATTATCTGCGGCGAAAAAGTCAAAGAAGTAAAGTATCCGACTTTAACAACCTTCTTTGGCGGAGAGCTAATGTTAACCCAGAATGTGACTGAGCTATTCGGTGGGCAACGCTCGTCACGCCGTATCAGGATAATGGTTACTTTTCCAACCGAGGCCGCCCACGATTATCCTATGGTCAAAGAGCTTTTACAGCGCGGGATGAATTGCGCCCGCATTAACTGCGCCCACGATACCGCCACCGAGTGGGAAGCTATGATTGAGAACTTGCGGCGGGCGGAAGTTGAAACCGGGTTTAATTGTAAGGTTTTGATGGATTTGGGGGGCCCGAAAGCCCGTACTGGACAAATTATTTCGCCTAAGTCAAAGAAGCGGCTTTATTTTGGTGAAATAATGCTGCTCACTCGCACTATGCAACCCAAACGGTCGAAGGCCTACCGTTTTCAGGCAGGTTGTACTCTCCCCGAAATTTTTGATAAGGTGCAAGTAGGCGCGACGGTCTGGATAGATGACGGCAAGCTAAAAGCTCAGGTTTCACAGGTTTTGCCGGAAGGAATTGAACTCAGGATAACACAGACCAGGCCAAAGGGGTTTCGGCTAAAACCAGACAAAGGCTTGAATTTCCCTGATACAGTCATAGACCTTAATCCCTTGACCAATAAAGATTATTCAGATCTCAATTTCGTTGCTACCCACGCCAATATTGTGGGTTATTCGTTTGTGCAAAAGGTTGGTGACCTCGATTTATTACAAAAAGCCCTGGAAGAAAGGCTAGGAGAACATTCCCATAAGATAGCGATCATCGCCAAAATCGAGACCCAGCAGGCCGTCCACAATTTGCCAGAGCTGATTGTAGCTGCTGCCGGAAAACATCCTTTTGGGGTAATGATTGCCCGGGGAGACCTGGCAGTTGAAATCGGCTATGAGAGGTTAGCTGAAATCCAGGAAGAGATTTTATGGCTGTGTGAAGCCGCTCATATCCCGGTGGTCTGGGCTACTCAGGTTTTGGAAAATCTGGTGAGCACAGGCACTCCTTCTCGCGCTGAAATGACTGATGCCGCAATGGCCGAGCGGGCAGAATGTGTAATGCTCAATAAGGGCCCCTTTGTAAATCAGGCGATAACTATTTTGGATGATGTGCTATCCCGCATGCAGGAGCATCAGTCGAAAAAAACTCCTCAACTGCGGGCTTTGCAAGTTTGGCAAAAACAGGAATAAGGCCTAATACGAGCGTGTATTGAATTGACATATAAACTCGAACTGCGAAAGGAAACCATGCCTACTAAAATCACGCCAACACCTGGCAACATAGAGGCGGTGTCGACCCCTAACAAACCGCTACCACCCAAACAGAAGATGAGTCGAAGAAAGATGCTGGCCCTGGCTGGCGGTGGCACGCTTGTCATGGTTGCGGGCGGGGGAGTCTGGCGAGCCGCCGACCAGGGCGTATTCAGTACTGGCGAGGGACCAGCCTATCAACCCTGGATTGGTTGGCGTACCCCCAAGCAAAGGGCCACTCGACCTGGTGCGTGCTGCTATTTTGGCGGCTAATCCTCATACACCCAACCCTGGCTCTTCCAGGTCACTCCCTCCCAAATCAATCTTTTTGCCGACCGCAGCCGCAGCATCGGTTCCATTGACCCTTTCTTACGGGAAATGCATATGGGGCTGGGTTGCGCTCTGGAAAACTTACTAATAGCGGCAACCGCCAACAGTTATACGACCCAGCTTACCTTGTTGCCGGATGCCTCGAATGAGAATTTAGTTGCCCAAATTGAACTTACCCCAGGTAGCCCCGTCCCTTCTGAGCTTTATAACCTGATTCCGCAGCGTCACACTAATCGGTATCCTTACGATACCGGGCGGACAGTGGCAAATAGTACCCTCGATGCACTCACTACCCTAAATGATAATTCAGATGTGCGTATTTTGTGGTTTAACACTACTGAAACCCGCAAGACAATCAGCGACCTTATGGTGGAAGCAGCCAAAGCGGTGGTGGCGGACAAAACGCAGGATACCGATAGCGCAAAGTGGTATCAGGCCACCTGGCAAGATGTGCAGCAGCACAAAGCTGGCATTACTTTGGATGCGGCTGGTCTTTCAGATACGATACGGGCCCTCGGCAAGATATTGCCATCAGCCTCTCAGGAACAACAAGATTCTACTTTCGTGGATAACACAGCTACCCAGTCCCAAACCGCCGGAGCCTTTGGGCTACTAGCTATCCGGGATGGACAAAACCGCAGCCAACAAATACGGGCTGGTCAGGTGTGGGAGCGAATACATTTGTGGTTAACCAGGGAAGGGTTGGCGGCCCAGCCCCTTAACGCCACAGTGGGGCGGGCTGCCAGAGAGGTTGTTTTAGGGAGCGACCCTCATTTTGGCACTGCTCTGCAAAGTCTAGTCGGCGATTCTTCCTGGCAGACCCTGCTGGCTTTCCGCTTCGGCTACTCGACCCATGAGGGGCTACGCAGTCCTCGCCGGGATGTGAATGAGGTAATGAAAGCCTGAACTTTTAGTATGCAGCAATAGTGCATGTAGGAAAAATGTTAAATCGTACAATTACTCAAACATCTGTAATGAAGGATTGGCTATAAATTTAGTTCGGGGTTTTCCCAGGTACTTAACCATGGTATTCTCCTGACTTACATTATCTCTTTATTATTGTGGATGTTATCTACTATTAATGAGGCAATTGTCACCACAATAGCCTTTCAGTACAGACTGATTAAGCTAGTACTTAATTGTACTTTTTTTGAGACAGAAAAAGTTCGATCACCCTTGACCGGACTTTTCCGTCTCCACACTCAACACAGTTAATTTCATATAATATAGAAAGTGTAGGAATTTTACGCTTTATTGTCGGTACGTTACCGCACATAACTTACAGGGAAAATACCGATAAAGCGACGCTATCCAGGTTTTAGAGCAAACAGTTCTCGAAGTCCCACAATTCAACAAAAAATTGATAGCTCTAGTGACAATTCAAAGAGGAAAAGAGGGGTGGGGTTGCTTGCTCTTCCACCCTTTGTTTTTGTAAAGTTCTCATAAAAGGGGAGCAAATTGCTGACAGCATATTTTTCACAAGCACTAAATACTAACTTATATCGCAGGCGAACCTGTGGCCCTAAATGGCGGTAAAAGTTTACTTGCCCAAAAACGCCCTTCCTGTTTGGGTCGTCTGGCTATTGCTATTTATTAAAATAAGGCTACAATAATCAAAGAACAATTAAATCTTTCATCCACAATTTACATTCTAGCAAACCCATCGCTTTACCTCTTAAATTTCTGTTTTAACATCTATATTTGTAATACGAAAGATGGCTCTTCCACATTTTTAGTGATTCCGAAAGAAAAAGTTCGGCGGCTTGAACCCAATTCGAGCATATAAATTAAATGAACTCTCCACTTTTTCACGGAATATGTGGATAACCCATTTTTATTTTACAAAATACAAACATTAGGGGATTGGATTTTTATGTATTTAGCATCAAAGAAAGGGAGTGAGTTGGAACCCAATTCCAAACCTTCCGGTTTGAAAGGGCAACCTGAACCAACTTCTATTATTTCAAGCCGTTTACTTTCTCCCGCTCTTTTTCAAAATCCTAAAATCAACACCTTACAACGCCAGGTTATAATTCAAAAAGTTGGTCATAACTATGGCAATCAGGCTACCTTGCGTTTAATCAAATCCCTCCAAAAAAGCCCGATTATTCAACGCTGCGGCTGTAACTCCGGGAATACCTGTGCCTGTCAGGGAAATAACAAGGCCCCAATTGAGCAAGACCAGGAAAATTCGGTGTCCCCAGAGCTAACCTTGCGGGCGCGTCTTGACAAAGATGACGTTAAGCCAGGTAACTGCGGTCCGGGAACTTCTAACCCTTTCTGCCTTCCAATCCCAGATACAGAGGCACCCTGTCAACCCTTCTTGACTGAGGAACAAGCTGATAGTGCTTTTGATACCCTTAGCGTAGAAATTCCTTTGCTGACAGCGGCTGCCACGGGCTGTGGTGAGGTTAAAACTGTTTGGGAGGCTTATTTCGCCAAAACTTCTAAACCTTTTGCTTTCTCCGATCCTTCCAGTTGCGTGGTAGCTGCCGCCAAAACTGATAGTGAAGCTTCTCAGCGGGCTAATGCCGCCGCGGACGGTTTCTTACAAAATATTATTCAAAACCTACCGGTTATCTTGCGAGGAGTACAGCCCAACCCTTTCCCATTGGATAACCACCTGGCGGTGATCCGCATACCACTTGATGAAGCGGTTGGCCCACATGGCCCCCAGTTTCTGCACCCTGATATTGTATTCAACACCCCGACAAATGCCGCCGCTAATATTGCTGGGGCTGTTGGTCGAAATGGTGAAGGTAGTGATATCTTTGGTGACGATGATCGAGAAATGACCGGTACGGTTGTAATCGAAGTCGATGCCCTCGACCCAGAAACCGGAGGAATGGTAGGCCAAGTCAGATATGTTCCCCATGTCCACGTCAAAGATACGGTTGATTTCTGCCCTGGAAATCTGGGTAACTCTGTCCAAAAGCAATTCACTATCCCTTTGAGTAAATTAGAGGCCAGTAATCTCACCCGAGATGTTCCCATTACGATTGATTATGATTTGGAGTTGCGGCAGTCCAAATTTAATGCGCTACCACTCTTTGGCCCTCTCCCACCCAAACCTGGTACCACCCCTCCTGATCCAACTCCGGACAAGTTCCCGCGGTCCGGGCCGGCAAAGACAACAGGCTCCTTGTTGAGGATCAGAACAGGCCCAAGTATAAATGCAACGGTCCTTGGACTGCTGGGAGAAACGGGAAGCCCCTTACAAGTTAAAACCCAGGTACATGGGGACAGTGTGGATGGTAATGACAAATGGGATCAAATCGAACAGGGCTTTGTCTCGGATCGCTTTGTTTCCTTTGATAATCAAACCGAATAGATGATTTAGACCATACTCAATTTGGGGTATGATAACGAAGTGATATCCCAAATTGAAGGCTACACAAATGACCAAGAATAGCACCATTTCAATTTGGAAATGCGTAAATGGGTTAAAATCTAAATTAGTGCAGGGTGATCATAAAGGAGACTACTTAAAAACGGGGAGATTTTCAAGACCAGTAAGATTCTCAAGCCACTTTAGGCAAAGCTTTCTGCCTATTTTGTTAGGATATAGTATTTAGATGCCATTACTAGCTACACAGCTAAAAGCCTCAACTCAAAAACCGGGGGGAGATGCAACTCCCCCCAAACTCTCCTGAACCAGAAAACTCTGGTCAATTTACTGCTTACCGCTAAGGGTCACCAAAATGAGGGTATCATTTGGGTTTAACACTACTGGATTGCCGTTATTATCCGAAATAGTCCCCCGGTCAGCTTTCTTTAGCCCCTCAATGCTAACCAACAAGCGGGAACTTGTATCAGCCGTGAATTTTCCGACACTGAGTATAGTATAATCCGCTTCAGGCTCCAACGCAGTATTTACCGTCCAGCTTTTACCAGTAACTACCTTTTTGAACCAGCTCACAATCGAGGGAAAACTATCTGTACTGGTAAAAGTGGCTATTAGACTACCCGAAGTTGCGTCATCATTAACCCGCACCGAACCAGGGTAAACTGGTATATCGGAGGCGGTTACTGGATTGCTATTGCCAACTGATACGGTAGAATTCAGGTCGCTGGCATGATTAGTCTTTTCCAGAGCAGTCAGTACTTTCTGGGTCAAAATGGTCGCATTACTTAATGTTTCTGATCCCTTAGCTGGGTTAATCACAAATATTAACAGTACCACTTTGCCTTTAAGGGTGCTAAGTTGCCCTGCCGAATAGAAAGCCGCGTCTCCCAAATTGGGAACCGCCTGGGGATCTCTGTTCTGAAAACCCTTCTCAAAATCGGTCTTAGATATTTCAGCTAAAGAGATTTGTACCGTAAGATTACTGGTACTGTTGCCGTAATTACAGGTAGCTTGTCCAAACTCGCCCAATGAATTAGCAGCAGCATCTACCACAGCAACTGTTCCACCCAGAAAGGGGGCAACCTCATCTTTAGATAGTAAGCTACAGACATGGAGTACACCAGCCGTCGCCTTAGCAGTAGCACCAGATTTTGGCGTGGTTTTGGAAGGGGAAGCGGTGGCTAATTGCCCTGGGTCAGGCCGCTATCGGGACTACTAACTGCAACTGCTCCTTGAGAGGTTATTGACGAGTTCTGGTCGCCGCAGGCCGTGAGTATTAGCAGCATTATAATTCCCAGTATCAAAGCTGGCCGAACCGCTAGGAGAAATCGGGAACCGCTAGAGCGAAGGCCATTAAAAATAGACATTTGTTTGATTAATCTTTCTGCATACCTGAACATTCTCCCAGGCAACCCGGGGCGAAAAACGAACAGCTAGGCATAATTGGACTGAGTTAAACTGTTATAGCTGTTTTAAATTGGCGGCTGTGGTAGATATTTAACAGGTTCGGGCAAAATTGAACCCGGACCTGTTAAGAACCTGATACAGGTTATTTAATTCGGCTTATTACCAATTGGGCCAGTTGGGTGGCCTGCTCCAACAACTTGGCTTTATTCGTTTCGCCCGATAACATTACCAGGTCGAAATTACTTGATCCTTGAAACAATTCAAATCTTCCCGACTCAGCTGACCACCAATTGTAATCTCCTACTCCAGGAATCAGTTGGGCATCCGGATAGATTATTTTGTAAGAATCAACCAGGCTTTTACTACCTTTAACTTTTTCAAAAAATACCTGTAATATCAACTGTTCCCCGACATAATAATTACAGCTAAAACCAGTAGTTGCTTCGGGTTTCAACTGGTCTACTACAACTTCCAGCAAGGCAGAAGCCTCTTCTTTAGTTACCAGAGCGCAAGCCTCTTCCCCATTTTTAGGGGCTTTGCTACTACCCGTGCTACTTGTTGGTTTAGTAATAGTTTTAGAAGCAACTGGTGGCTGGGTAGTTGTTGGGGCGGGTGATGGGACCTGGGTTTGCTTAACCACTGCCGGAGTAGGTGAGTTGGAAGATACAGTTGTGACATTTGTAACTCCAGTGGTTTGGTTAGCACCCAGCGTAGCGGCTTCCCCACCACAGGCTATGAGTACGAAGGGCAAGAGGAGAATAATGAAACCGCCTACAAAGCCTAAACGGCTGGAGAACCACTTCTCTTTCAACATAATATTGATCCTTTTTCCACCAGGAGTTACTGGCATCGTAGGAGTGAAAAGAAATACTAACGAGTTTAGCTCATCCCAGGCTCTCATGGTGCCTGGATAGTCTAATTGTCGTTAAGGTTTTTTCCCCAGGTGGCCTGAGTTGAGGGTTTAACGGCTGCCAGCTGGTGAACAATATTGAGACTATCTCAAAATCTGGAAATTACTAATTTCATCAAGAACCATTCCTACTAATTGAGGGACAGAACCCACTTCTTAATAGGCTCTTTTACTGAGTATCTGAACTGCACCCAACTGTTGCAAGATACTTAACTTATCGATATTGATCCATTGTTCGACATATTTGCCCATAGCCAGGCGGCTAATCGTCACTCCTCCCCAGCTTACCCTTTTTCCTGTAGGTGGGATAGCTGGCGAACCAGGATGACCAGGGCTAACCAGTTCCCCTCGATGGGTACCACTGGCTGTCCAACGGGTCACAATTTTATCTTTTTCCGCAATCTGATCTTCAATAATATAGTGTAAGTCTGGAAAAGCCTTACGGAGTATTAAAGCTTCTTCCAACATACGGTCAACAAATTCAGAAGTATAAAAATTCTTGAGCAACTCGCTTTTCTCATTATTAAGAACCATTTCCATAAATTGTTGATCAAAGAGCTTATTATCCTCGGTTGTCATAATAGTTATTCTTTACCTTTTATTGAACTTACGCTACGGATTAAATCAGTTAATACCCTTATTTTTCTCAGGCTCTTGCTTATAACTCATTTAACCTGATCCAATTGTGTTTAGCATCGTTAGGGTTAGGTAAATTTGTTAAATATCGGTAAGTACAGTTTCCAGGAGTAGTTAATACTAACTAGATCAAAGGGATATTATGGGGAAATTTGTTTCAGATGAAGAGGGCTTATATACGAATGAAAGAAGAGCTGATTACTTTTATCTTATCCGTAAATATAATCTATTCATGAAAATGGCATTTTTGAGTTCAGTAGAGCTTTAGACTATGAAAAGTTTTCAAACCAATTTATTCTCAATAGCATAACGAGTAGCAGCACTGCGGGTGGTAACGCCAAGTTTACTGTAAATTGAGCGTAAATGAGCATTGATTGTAAGCGGGCTCAGGCTTAACTTCAGCGCTATCTCTTTGGTAGTCAAACCAGTTACCAACAGTGTAAGAACTTCGTCTTCACGGTGGGTTAAACTCTCCAGAAGATTATGTGGTTTGCTCTGGTTGGGGGGAAAGTGAATTAGCTCAGAAGTGAGATCTTTCGTTAAAATTGATCGCTCAGCTGAATTTGACGGCGATGATATATTTTGGTGATCAGCGTCCTTCAGAGCAAAATCTATGGTTTCTTCCAGCTTCATTTGCTGACCTACCAACCAATATTGTTCCCATATTTTGGCTCCAAGTTGCTTCTGTACCCCTAGAACGCCCTTCTCATAGCTTTGAAGATAATTTTCGCTCATGGGAGCATTAATTGCCAGTCTTAAGGTCCGCGCCGCGCCGAAAAGGTGGGCCACTTTAGCTTGGGCCGGGAAGGAATCCCTGGCAAGACTAGCTAACCTTTCTAACGTTTCTGCTATATTGAATCTATCCCCCAGTTCACTAAATAATTTTAGGCTATCGCTTAAAAGTTGGCTTGCTCGCTGGTAATTACCCTGCTCACTAAGGGTCGCGCCTAAATTAAGCAGGCCAATTGCCACCATCTGGGTATCACCCGCTTCTTTTAACATGATCAAGCCCTCTTCAAACAGGGAAATCGCCCGCTCCTGCGGCCCTTTTGAATGTATCAATTCAGCCAGATTGATCAGTGATACCCCAATACTCCGTTTGTCACCCAACCGGTATTTAATTTGCAAACTCTCCTCATAGTAAATTTCGGCCTGTTCAAAGTCACCCTGGTTAAATGCGACTATTCCCAGGTTGTTTAGGGTTTTGGAAAGTTCATAAGGGTCATCCAACTGGCGACGAAGGGCCAGGCTCTCTTCCAGCAAAGTTTTGGCCCCGCCATTATCATTCTGTTTTTGCGCCAGATTCCCGGCGGCGTTCAGGGCCTTTGCCATAATTGGCGTTATTTCAATAATAAAACCAGCCTTTTGCTCACGGGCTTTGCTTAGTATTTGAGCTAACCAGCGCCGTCCTTCACTCAAGTAGCCATGCAAATCCCAGAACCAGGCTAACAGGCTACTTAATTGTAAAGCAATTTTCATTTCGGCTATAGGCCTACTCTGGTTTGTCCCATCCCCCTTTTCCTGGTTGCCAGGTATCTCCCCCGTGAAGGATTGTAGATTCATTCGGCTAATAGACCAGACCAAAGCAGCCCTGAAATTATTGTGCTCAAGTTCAAGCAGAGCTAACCAGGTTTTTTGGTCTGGGGCCGCCAGATTTGGAATTACCTCCTGGACCATTTGTAAACACCAATTCAAATGTTTATCCTGTACGATTTTTTTCTTCGCCAGCTTCCACTAACTTTTCCCAACTATATTGGCGGATAGTCTCGAGTAATTGGTAACGGGCCTGACTTTTCTCTAAAGGAAAGTTTGAGGGATTATTTCGTTCCAAATAAAGTAGAGATTTATTTAAGAGCTGAGAGATTAAATCTAATATCTCTTTTGTTTCAATCAAACCCTGTCCTGTAATAGCTGAAAAACTACCCGAGGTTATTTCTTCAGCGGCGATCAGCCCGAAACTATCCTTAAAAACCGAAAGTCGCCGTAAAACAACCTTTTCCCGCTCAGTTAAAAGGTTATAACTCCAATCAATAAGGTTACGTAGGGTTTGCTGGCGGGGCAAAGCTGTCCGATTTCCATCCTTGAATAATTCAAATCCATTTTCTAAACGAAGCGCAATTTGTTCGACTTCCAGGCTGCGCATTCTGGCAGCAGCTAACTCGAGAGCCAGAGGTATGCCATCGAGGCCCTGACAAATCTGGGCAATAGCCCGGCTATTATGTGGTCCTATCTCAAAGTCAGGCTGAACTGCTCTGGCCCGCTCGACCAAGAGTTGCACAACCTCAGAACCTGTTAAGTCTTTAAAAGGACCATCTTGAACTGAAGACACTTTAAATCTGGGAGGTAATGAAAGAGGCGGAGTCTGCCAGCTGGTTTCACCGATAATACCAACTCCCTCTCGGCTGGTAGCCAGAATCTTCAAATTGGAACAGTGATTGAGTAGGGTCTGGCATAATCTGGCACACTCATAAATAAGGTGTTCACAATTATCCAAAATCAAAAGGATCTTTTTAGGTTCAAGAAAGTCTACCAGGGTGGACAATAAGGGCTGATAGGGACCTTCTTTCAAGCCAAGAGCCTCCGCAATTGATTGCTCAACGAGGGTGGGTTCAGTTAAAGCTGCGAGCTCAACCAGCCAAACTCCCTGATCAAAACTACCAAGCACTTCTTTTGCCAAATGCAAAGCCAGCCGAGTTTTACCCACACCGCCAATTCCGGTTAAAGTTAAAAGACGAGTATTTTTAAGTAGGATTTTGAGATTAGCCAGTTCTTGCTTGCGACCAACAAAACTGGTAAGTGGAGTTGGCAGGTTTGTGAGATTTTTGTTAGGTGGATTGTTCATCTAATGATAACTTTACGAACCTGATATACTAATGTTAACCTTTTTAAGAAGCGCATTAATCGACCTCAAGAGTTGATTTAACAGTGGTGAAGCTGGGTACAACAAAGTGCTTTTGAGAGGCTTGAGCTGCTTGCGTCGAAAGGTGCACGGGCAGTTCTAAGGTGTAGTAGACGAGACTAAATCGGACAGTAGTGACTTAGCTGACAAGTTGGGTTGTCAGCTCTTGACTAAGCGGTTCAGTCTCAAGCAGCTTGTCGAGCTGCTTTTGGTCAGCCAAATGCTTGCTATCCCGAAAGGTCTGAAGAGGGGTCTTGCCATAGTAGTAGCGCCCACTATGGGGCCTCTCCCGATTATACACCTCTAACCACTCGTCTACATCAGCCTGCAACTGTTCAAGCGAACTATAGACTTTCTTCCTGAAAGCTACCTGATAAAACTCTTCGCCCATCGTTTTGTGAAAACGTTCAACGAAACCGTTAGTTTGAGGATGATAAGCCTTAGTTTTAGTATGGTCAATATTCTCAATGGCTAAATAAAGCTCATATTCGTGATGGGCTAGATTGCCCAGATATTCGGTTCCACGGTCAGTCAAAATCCTTAGCACACTCACTTCCTAGCCTTCAAACCAGGGTAGCACTTTATCATTGAGCATATCGGCGGCCACCAAAGTGTTCTTGCAGTTATACAACTTGGCAAAAGCCACTCGGCTGTAGGTATCAATCAAGGTCTGCTGATAAATTCGGCCCACCCCTTTCATATTACCGACATAATAAGTGTCCTGGCTGAGCAAGTAGCCTGGGTGCGCAGTCTCGATTTGGCCGTGAGCTTCTTGTTCTTGACGGCTTTTCGCCAAAGCTCTGAGTTGAGCCTCACTCAGCACCAAATTATCCTGGGCGGACTTTGCTTCCAAGGCTTTGAGCCTTTCCTTGAAAGTTTCCAGATCATGCCTGAGCCAAATGCTTCTGACCCCACCTGGAGAGATGAAGATCGATCACTTCTTTAGTTCATTACTAACCCGCTGTTGACCGTAAGCTGGTTAGTCGGTGGCAAAAGCCACCACCGCTTCCTCAATGTGGGGCTACACCCAATTAGCTTCCAAGGGTTTCCGGCGGCTCATATCCTTCAAGGCTAGTTCGCCACCGGTCTCAAACAATTCCTTATAGCGATAGAAAGTATCGCGGCTGTAGCCCATCACTTTGCAGGCTTGACTGACATTGCCTAGTTCTTCCGCTAACTTCAGCAAGCCTACTCGTCCCTTAATTATCTACTTTTCGGCACTCATTTCAAACTCTCCTTTCATTAAAACTCTCGTTCTATTTTACCATCTTGTCCGATTAAGTCCTATCTAATACAAACGAGGATAGCTTGGCACCTGTGTATGTTGACGCATATGATCTATTACCGAATTTTTTTGAGCATATCATCGTCCTTAACTTTTTATGTACAGCCTGTTGCTCTTTGCCATATCCCGGTCAAACGATAATTGCAATACCCCTTATTCCTGAAGTTAACTGCGAGTAGAACCAAATCGTTGAGAAGCTTGTTCTTCTAATTCTGCGCGGTGTGCCGGGTGGGCAATTTCGATAAGAGCCGCTGCTCGTTGCCGCAGATTCTTGCCGTACAGGTCGGCCACCCCGTACTCAGTCACGATGTAATGCACGTGGGCGCGGGTGGTTACAACCCCTGCCCCTAATTTCAGGAGTGGCACAATCCGGCTTTCGCCCTGGCTGGTGATAGAGGGCAAGGCAATAATAGGTTTGCCCCCTTCCGATAACAGCGCACCCCGGATAAAGTCCATCTGCCCGCCCACCCCGGAATATTGTCTGACTCCGATTGAGTCGGCGCAAACTTGACCAGTCAGGTCTACCTCTAACGCGCTGTTTATAGCGGCAACTTTGGGATTGCGGCGAATTACGGCGGTGTCATTCACGTAGGCAATATCAAGTAAAACTACCAGTGGATTATCGTCAACAAACTGATAAAGTCGCTTTGTCCCCATCACGAATCCGGCTACAATCTTGCCAGGGTGGGTATGTTTTTCCTCGCCAGTTATGACCCCGCGTTCCACCAGATCAATTACACCATCTGAAAACATCTCACTATGAACACCCAAGCGTTGGTGATATTTCAAAGCGACCAACACTGCGTCTGGTATTGCCCCAATGCCCATTTGCAGGGTAGCACCATCCTCTATCAATTCGGCACAGTGCCGCCCAATTGCCATCTCAATGGGGGTCAGTGGTTTGGACTGGTGTTCTGGTAGCGGCTCATCTACTTCCACCAGGGCATTAAACTGACGCACATGTATCAGACCATCGCCGTGAGTGCGGGGCATCTGGGGGTTAACCTGAGCAATTACTTGTCGCGCGGTTTGGACTGCCGCCTTCGTAACATCTACCGAGACCCCTAGTGAGCAGTAACCATGTCGGTCAGGCGGCGATACCTGCACCAGAGCTACGTCAAGGGGCAAAACCCCTTTCCGAAAAAGGGCTGGTACTTCGCTTAAAAATACTGGAAGATAATCGGCCCGACCTTCCGCTACCGCCTGCCGTACATTCGCACCCACAAAAAGGGCGTTAACCCGGAAACTTTGACTAAATTCAGGAGCAGCATAAGGGGCGGGGCCTTCGGTATGTATATGCACCACTTCAACCCCCAGTAATTCAGGGGCCCGCGCAGTCATCGCCTCAATGAGTTGCCGGGGAGCTGCCGCGACACTATGGATAAATACTCTATCGCCGGATTTTATTGCTGAGACCGCTTGCAGGGCAGATACAAATTCTGGAATCATACTTTCCCCATAAATAGCAGGCATCCAGGTTTATACGCATGAATGCACGGTAAATCTTGAAACAACAACTTAGACCTTACTGGTGCTGTGCTTTTCCAGGATTTCGCGGTCGCTCATCTCTTTGACTGGGGCGGTGCTATGTACCATCAAAATCGGCAGGTGGCTTTTGCGCAACACTTCGTCTGTCACACTCCCCAGAAAAAACTTACCAACTGTGCTCCGAGCAGCACTTGCTATTGCCAGCATCCCCGCCTTTATCTCACCAGCATAGATCATTATCTCCTCAGTAGGATTCCCAATCTTTACCAGGGCTGTAGTCTGCACTCCCTGCTGGAATAGCCTTTTCTGAATGTGCTCCAGATATTGGTTTGCTTCGGCGGCTCGTCTCTCGGTATCATCAGTCAGGTTAACACCATAACTATAGTAACCACCGCCAAAGTCTACCGGGGTAAAGGGCAGCACCACCGCTAACAGATGAAGGGTGGCTTTGGTTTCTTTCGCCATCTGAATGGCTGACTCAAGAATTGCCTCAGCTTCGGGAGTGCCATCCAGGGTTACCAAAATTTTGTTCTCTGGTCCGCTAAAGTAATTACTCTCGGTCAAAGTCACCTCTAAAAACGGACTGGTCTTCGGTTTTTCGGGTTTAATCAATAATACAGGTAGCTTCGATTGGCGTAATACTTTGTTGGCAACACTACCCAGCAGCAGCCGACCTATCCCGGTGCGCCCATGCGTAGTCATTACTAGCAAATCAGCTTTTTCGAAAGGGGTCATCTCAATCAGTTCAGGGGCAGTTTCGCCATACACCACCACCGCCTCTACTTGCTCTGCCTCAAGCGAATTAGACCAGCCTGGGTCGGTGATTGTTCTTTTTAGATCATCCAGATAAGTTTCAGCTCTTTCCAGAGACTCAAGCTCACGGTCAACGGTGTCAACTACTATCCCTGCTAGGTGAGTAACCCGTAAGAGTAGTAGGGTGGCATTGAGGCGGTTTGCCAACCCAATAGCAAAAGGTAAGGCTTTTTCCGCCAGGGCAGAACCATCTAGCGGTACAGCAATTTTCTTAAACATCTTAATTCCCCTTTCATCTCAACCTTTCAGAACTTTAACATCTTTTGTGCAAATTAAGTGTATTTCCGAAAGGTAAAAAACCCAGTGTACTTTGGTAAAAATGGGCTAAACCTTTAGTTGGCACACTGCAATGACCATCAAACTACAGAGCTTACTTACCAAAATCGGTCATCTCAATGAACTGGCCGTGCCAGGTGTGATACCAGACCTGACCAGTAAAACCATTTACACTCAACATTCCACTAAGCTTACCTTGTTTTTGCACATCGATGGTGTAGTAACCAGGATATTCGTCAGCTTTCGCACTGACCTGCACCCCAGGATATGCTTTATCCAGGTAAGTCTGTGCGGCTATCAACGCTCGCTCGGCAGTCACTGGCATTTTTCCAGTCTGAATGACTTCACTACTTACCAGGCCAATGCCTCCCATCATACCGTTAGTACCGTTGTTCCCCATCATTTGGCCCATTTGCTGGCTCACCATACCGTTTGTACCAGTCCCCATTATTTGGCTCATCTGTTGGCCCATCATATCGGTAACACCCTTGCCTGACATATAGCCATACAGCAGGTTCCACATCATGTTTGGGCCGAACTCAGGAAAAACTGTTTTGTTGGCCGGGTTTACCAATAACTCGAATGCCCCGCTCCCAGTTTTACCGTCCTTGATTGCTACGTAAGCATTGTTATCAAAGATCATTATCTCATCAATAACCAGGTCCTTATTTCCCAGCTTGGTCAAATAGTTGGTAACGGCTTCTTTTGCTTCACCCACAGTCAACGCCTTACCCGTTCCAGGCGTAGTGTTTCCCATCATTGCCCCCGGTGTTTGGCTCATCATTGCCCCTGAGAAATTATTAGCAGTACCAACAACACCAGCAGGCACAGTGCCTGGAACGGCGGTGGCAGTATCACCACACGCTGCTAATAAAAATACGACCACAATTATGCTGAAAAAAGCCCATCGTACTGGTTTGGTTGTAATAATCTTCGTAGTTATATTCATCTGAATAGCTCCTCCTTAATACCTTGTAATAAATAGCCTAACTGTTTCAACTTCAAAACCCCCAAAACAGGGTGATATTGTGACGATCAGCCCCTTAGCATATCACCCTATAACTTATTGTTTTTGGACTAGGCTGGTGGCATTTTGGAATCGGACTGGCTGATCGGGTCGGGGCGCACGACTTCAATAGTGCAGTGGGCGACCAATGCCCCTATCGCCCCAAGAGCCGCTACCGCCGGGGCTAAGAGTGCCCCAATTACTCCCACCGTCACTGGACCCCACAGACGCGCCTGTTATTCGTCCCTCGTATCCATTGCTGGCTTATTGCTGCCACCTGAACTGGTCAGGCGGTTTGCCGATTCCTGCTTGCGCCTAAAACCGAGTAAGATGAAAAGTCCCTCGTTTTGCGCGCCCAACAACTCCCAGGCGCGGCTTACCCCCAGGCCGTAAGCACCCAGGAGGAGATAGGCCAGCCCTTTGACATAGCCAGCATCCTGCGGCTGGCCTATTAGCCACTGCAAGACCCAGCTATCGGTTTCAGATCACCTGGGGGCTTTTGGGTGACTATCGTTCATAGTTAACACTCCTTCTTTTTCATTCTTTCACCTATGTGAGGTTAAACCTGGTCGCTGGTTATTTTTGCGTTTACTCAGATCTTCAGAGCAAAGGCTAAGACGTAACGGCAGGTAAAAACAGGTGTTTGACACAAAATAAATTTTACTGCTCCTCAAACTTCGGACGTACTACGAAAATAGAGCAGGGGGCGTGATTAATAACCTTGATTGCCACGCTCCCCATTAATCCCGTATCACTTCTGATACTGGTAGCAGCCCCGCGATGCCCCATTACAATCAGGTCGTAATTGCCGTTGCGGGCTTCCTGCAAAATCTGGTCAGCCGGGTCAGTCCAGACAAAGTGTTTATGGCTGCGAACCTGCTTTTGAGCCAGAATTGCCAGCCCTTCGTCGGCGATGCGCTCATATTCGTGTTCGTTCATGTGGGGTAGCTGATTGTTCAAAGTGGCAGCAACCAGAAGCGGCCCGCCTACCGTTAATAGCGTCACTTCGGCTTCAAAACGATGCGCGATTTCCGCCGCCGCCGCCGCCGCTGCTTGCGAACCATTACTACCATCGTATGCCAACAAGATTTTTTTGATCATACTTTTTCTCTCCTCCCTTCGTACCTTGCCTTTAGCTCAAATATTACCCCACCACACTGCGCCGTCGAATTTGTTAAGGGCTTGTAGATAATTAGCTCGCTCGAAAGCAGCTGGTTCGGCTACGGCTTGCTGGCTCATACTGCCTCGCATCTGGGCAATTGATTCGTATTCGTGCATTTCAAGCCACTCCTCCAGCTGCGACAAAATACTCGAAAGACGTTCGATCCCGTTAGCCAACAGTTCCGAAGTTGTCATTGCCACGTTAGCTCCCGCCATCATTGCCTTCACCACGTCCGCAGCCGAATGTATCCCACTGGTAAGAGCAAAATCAGTCTGGATACGCCCGTAAAGAATGGCTATCCAGCGTAATGGCAACCGCAATTCAGCAGACGTACTTAGCTCCACGCTCGGTGTGACCGCCAAATTTTCCAGGTCGAAGTCGGGCTGGTAAAACCGATTAAACAAAACCAGACTGTTTGCGCCCGCCTCTACAAAACGCTTTGCCATATTCGGGATTGAGGTGAAAAAAGGGCTTAACTTAACGGCCAGAGGGATTTTAATCCGGTTACGTACATCATTGACCAGTTGAACATAGCTATCTTCCAGTTCCATCCCGGTCAGAGTGGGGTCGGTGGGGAGATAATAAATGTTCAATTCCAGTGCATCTGCCCCCGCTTGCTCAATCTCGTGGGCATAATCCACCCAACCACCCGATGAAATACCGTTCAGGCTGCCGATTACTGGAATATTGACTGCCTCTTTAACCTTTCGCAGGTGTTCCAGATAAGGGGTTATACCCACGTTGTAATCAGGCATAGTAGGAAAATAGCTTAAAGCCTCGGCATAGCTTTCCGAACCGTGGCTTAGATAGTAGTCCAACTGGCGGCTCTCGTAAGTGATTTGCTCCTCGAAAAGCGAATACATCACAACCGCCCCTGCTCCCGCCGCTTCCATCCGTTGCACCAGGTCAAGCCGCTTGGAAAGGGGCGAAGCCGAGGCTACCAAAGGATTATTCAATTGTAGACCCAAATAGGTAGTGCTTAAATTAGCCATAGTTATATTCCTTTACCAGTTTTAGCCTCTTTTATCCTAGACTTTATTAAAATTGCAACCAAGCCTGCTAACACCCCTAGACTAATTTGTAACTTTAGCCAATCCAACTTAATATCTTCGCTATTGGCAGGTATAGGTAATCCATAAACTAGCCTCTTCACCTTAATCCTCCGCCTTAGGCAGACCAGCCAGTTGCTGGTAATATTTCCAGTGTCGCTGTACATCGGCATTAGCCTGCTTCATCAAAATTTCGGCCCGTGCTTCGTCGCTTTGACGCAACATCCGGTAGCGCGTTTCGTTATAAGCGTACTGCTCCACCTGAATACTTGGCTTTTTCGAATCGAGGATAAACGGATTATGGCCTTTGTCAGCCAGTTCGGGGTTGTAACGATACAACGGCCAAACTCCCGCCTGGGCCGCCAGTTTCTGCTGTTCCAGACCCTTTCGCATATCATAACCGTGAGCAATACAATGGCTATAAGCGATAATTATAGAAGGCCCATCGTAGGCTTCGGCTTCCAGGAAAGCGTGCAAAGTTTGCTGGTCGTTGGCTCCCATCGCTACCCGCGCCACATAAACCGAGCCGTAAGCCATCGCCAAAATACCCAGGTCTTTCTTGGCAGTAGCCTTGCCTCTAGCCGCGAACTTGGCAACTGCCCCCATTGGCGTGGCTTTGGAGGCCTGCCCCCCCGTGTTAGAATAAACTTCGGTGTCCAGCACTAACACGTTGACGTTGCGCCCGGAAGCCAGCACATGATCGAGGCCACCGTAACCAATATCATAGGCCCAACCGTCCCCCCCGATGATCCAGACGCTTTTGTGAACCAGCGTATCGGCCACGCTAATCAAATTTTGGGCCTGACTATTATTGTCCAAGCTCTGCAAGCGTTGCTTGAGCAGGACTACCCGTTCGCGTTGGGCGTGGATGTCACTTTCGTTCTTCTGTTCAGCTTCGAGTAACGCTTGCACCAAATCTGCACCCACTTGAAGTGCAAACTCCGGCAATAACTCCTGAGCATAAGCCAACTGTTTATCCAGGCTGACCCGCATCCCCAAACCGAACTCGGCGTTATCCTCAAATAATGAATTAGACCAGGCTGGGCCGCGCCCCTGGCTATTAAAAGTCCAGGGCGTAGTCGGCAAGCTGCCACCGTAAATCGACGAACAACCAGTAGCGTTGGCAATCACAGCCCGGTCTCCAAACAACTGTGATACCAGTTTGACGTAAGGTGTTTCGCCACAACCGGCGCAGGCTCCAGAAAATTCAAACAACGGCTCTAACAACTGCGAATTTTTGATGCTGCTGTGGCTGATTTGGGTACGGTCAACATCAGGCAGCGTTAGGAAAAAATCCCAGTTGGTTTTTTCGGCTTCCCTGATAGGTGGTTGTGCTACCATATTGATAGCCTTGCGTCCTACCTGACGTTTATCTTTGACCGGACAGGCTTCCACACACAAACCACAACTGGTACAATCTTCAGGCGCGACTTGCAAGCTGTATTGCATACCCGGAAACTCCATAAAATGAGAAGCGGTACTTTTGAAAGTGCTAGGGGCGTTTTTCAACAAGGCTGGCTCATAAACTTTATGGCGAATTACGGCGTGAGGACAAACCATTACGCATTTGCCGCACTGAATACATAAATCTGTCTCCCATTCTGGCACTTCTAAACCGATATTGCGCTTTTCCCATTGGGTTGTGCCGGAAGGATAAGTGCCATCTACGGGCATAGCACTAACTGGCAAACTATCGCCCTCAAAGGCCAGCATCGGGCCGATGACGCGCCGTACAAAGCTGGGAGCCTGAGCAGGTACAGTTGGTCGCTGAGACAAGTTACTGTTGACATGGGACGGAATTTCAACTTCGTGCAGATGGGCTAAAGTCTGCTCCACAGCCTGAAAATTTTGCTGTACGACGGCTTCACCCCGTTTGCTATAACTTTTGCGGATGCTATCTTTAATTTTGGCGATAGCCTGCTCACGCGGTAGCACCCCACTTAGAGCAAAAAAGCAGGTTTGCATAATCGTGTTGATACGACCAGCCATTCCGTTTTGTTGGGCTACTTTTTGCGCGTCAATTACATATAGATGCAGGTGTTTGGCAAGAATAGCCGTTTGTACTTCGCGGGGCAGATTATCCCAAATCTGTTGTGACTCGAAGGGGCTATTGAGCAGAAAAGTTCCACCCGGCTCGGCGTATTTAAGCACGTCAATTCGTTCCAGGAAAGAAAATTGGTGGCAGGCGACAAAGTTGGCTTGCTCAATCAGATAAGGAGCGTGAATAGGCTGCGGCCCGAAACGCAAGTGCGAAATAGTCATGGAGCCAGATTTCTTGGAGTCATAGACGAAATAACCCTGGGCATAGTTGGCAGTCTCCTCCCCGATAATTTTTATCGAGTTCTTGTTTGCTCCCACCGTGCCATCCGAACCCAAACCCCAAAAGACACAGCGCACTGTTTCCGGTCCTTCAATTGAGAAGGTTGGATCGTAATCCAGGCTAGTATGGGTCACGTCGTCGTTGATGCCGACGGTAAAATGGTTTTTGGGATCAGTTTTTAGCATTTCATCAAAGATACCCTTGACCATCGCTGGGGTAAATTCTTTGGACGAAAGGCCGTAGCGTCCGCCGATTAAGTGTGGAAGGTTAAACCCAGCCTGGGCTGTTTCGTACAAGGCGGCCAACACATCCAGGTATAGCGGTTCTCCGGCACTGCCCGGCTCTTTGGTACGGTCAATTACGGCTATTGATTTAACCGTCGTTGGCAGAGCGGCTGCAAAATGTTTGACCGAAAATGGGCGGTACAGGTGAACTTTAAGCACCCCCACCTTTTGGCCCCGTGCCTCCAGATATTCAGCCGTGGCCTGCGCGGTTTCAGCCCCCGAGCCCATGACCACAATTACCCGTTCGGCATCTGGCGCACCTACATAATCGAATAAATGATAATGTCGCCCGCTAATTACCGCAAACCTGTCCATCGCTTGTTGAACGATAAGGGGACAGGCTTGATAGTAGGGATTGACGCTTTCCCGCGCCTGGAAATACACATCAGGGTTCTGAGCTGTGCCGCGAATAAAAGGGTGGTCGGGCGACAAAGCGCGATAGCGGTGGGCCTGTACCAGCTTATCGTCAATCATGGCCCGAATATCTGGGTCGCTTAGTAGCTCAATCTTATTTATTTCGTGGGAAGTGCGAAAACCGTCAAAAAAATGCAGAAAAGGCACGCGCGCTTCCAAAGTAGCGGCATGGGCAATCAGGGCTAAATCCTGGGCTTCCTGTACCGAATTCGAGGCTAAAATAGCGAAGCCGGTCTGCCGCACGGCCATCACATCAGAATGGTCGCCAAAGATAGAAAGACCCTGGGCTGCCAGGGCGCGCGCCGCTACATGGAATACTGCCGATGTTAATTCGCCTGCAATTTTATACATGTTGGGAATCATCAAGAGCAAGCCCTGGGAAGCCGTGAAGGTACTGGTCAAAGCTCCGGTCTGAAGCGCACCGTGAATGGCCCCGGCTGCACCCCCTTCTGATTGCATCTCGATTACGTGGGGCACCGTCCCCCATATATTAGGGATAGCTTTGGCCGCCCATGTGTCCGCCAGCTCGCCCATTGGAGTGGAAGGCGTAATTGGGTAGATCGCCATAACTTCGCTCAACTTGTAGGCGATATTAACCGCGGCTTCGTTCCCCTCAATGGTAATACTATTAGTGGTTTCGGGTTGCATAGCTTTCTCCAAATTTATAACTCACACTTACTAAATAGATAGCATTCACTATAAGCTTTCTATACAATTTGTAGTGGTTTGTAATATATAGAAAACACATTAGGTCAGGCCATCTGGTGACCTTATAGGTAGGCGGCTTGCTTGGTTTCGGCAAGCAAACTTGGGTTGTCGAGCAAGCGTAATAGGGCGGTAGTGATATTGGTATTATCCTGCCACTCTATCAGTAAACCGCGCTTATCCGCCAGAACCTCTTTAGCATAAAGATACGTGGTCGAAATTACCGCTTTACCAATTCAAATCAAACCAAAAGTTGCCACAGTAGTGCGTCCGGTCAGGTTCAATAGTTATGATTTCGGGCTATCGTGGCTCTTTCAGCATCCACCGTTGCCCTTGTGCTAGTTCAAGGCGGAAGGGACTGTCCCGGAAATATCACTTGAGCCAGATTCATTTGAAAGGAAAGTGGATTGGAAAGCGAACCCGCCTAGAACTATGGTCAGGATGCCAACTAGCTGATCGTTAGTGTTTGGTTTGTCCAGACCCATATACTCGGCGACTTTCAGCAAATCAAAGAGGTATGGAGCCGCTAACAAATAAACTCCTACCAAAATTACCGTAGTGCCAGCGTAAAAGCGGAGCTTTGCCATTGCCACATTGTTGGCGGTCAACAGCGCGAACCCGACCAAAGCAACCAGCAACACCCCACAGATTATGTCGCTGGTGGTGACCGCCGACAGATCAACCGCAACGGGTTTTTTAGTTTTGGCATCAATGATAGTTGTGCCGCCGTAGTTTAACACGAACGGAGCCAAAATCAGCCAGATACCTCCCACAATACCTAATCCACCCAGTGTCAACTGCCAGGGGCTTAGGTTCAGACGTTTCTCATAACCAGTCATGTTATTACGCTTTCTTCTTCCACATTTTGCAAAAGGTTTAAGAACGGGGAATTCTACGCCTGGTGGAATTCCCCGCTAATATAGTTACTGTCTCCAGCCTGAGTTCACTTTGAGACCCTGACAGGTCTCTATGTAAAGTTCTGAAATGGCTTGGTCGTCCTCAATTGCCAGAATTAACCTGGAGCTTCTAACCTCCCTGTTAAGCTAAACTTATAAAGGAACAACCGGGGTCTTACCCTGACCACCTGAGCTACCCTTTGGAGTGGGCTTGATGAGATAACCCGCTTTCCACGGTGTGCCGATAGCCGGAAGTACAAAGCGGTCTAAGCCCCACCAACCCGCGTTCTTCCAGGCCAGGATAATAAAGATGGTCAAACCGAACATCATTGGGTTGCTGGAAGTAGAACCAGCCATCATAAAACTAAAGTTCATCAGGGTACCAAAGAAGGCGACCACCGCTGTCAAGCAGCCAAAAGTCAAGCCAAGACCTACTGCTATTTCCCCCAGGACTATAATCCAGGCGAACCAATTATAGCTCTGAGTGTCGATTAGACCATTGAGAACATCGCGGTACCAGGTGTAGGTAATAGGGGCTTTGCCAGTCGGAGGAACGGCAACCGCGCCTTTCCAATAACCCAACAAATTTTTACCCCCATCCAACTAGCCGGTGCCAATCATTTTCTCATAACCAGCGTATAACCAATCCAATCCAAAGGCGCAAGGCTAACCAGATTGGTGCTGAACGAATATCATTGGAAATAAACCGGGCAATCGGCGGGTCAGAGACGAGTGTGTGGCGGCTACGTGTTAATAAACCGGTATTCATATATTTCTACCTTTCTTGGTTCCAGGTCAAAATCCTTTCAATTCTAAAGATTCTGCTCTACTTTAGAATTAACAAGCAGATATCCACCAACTTCTATAGCTGCTTTTAGGATAGCGTAGATAAATAGAATGGTCGGTTCGCTACCACACATAGAAGGATAATCGGCGAAGTACCTGACTAGTCCTAACAAAATAAAAATAGAATGTATCCTACCACACCGACAAATGTTCCTTCAGGTAGTAAGGTTTAATTCTGAAAAGAAAATGACTAGAGCGCATTAGTTGCTCTCAACCAGGTTTGAAGGGGAATAACAGTGATTACAAACAATGATGTTAATTGGCTAATTCTAGTAGTGGAAGACATTGAAGAAACACGAGATGGGATAGAAAAATTACTAAAGGCGGAGGGCTATCGGGTCTTACCCGCCAGGTCGCCAGAAGATGCCATTCAAAGAGTTAAATTCTAACTGCCTGACCTGCTACTGGTTAGCTTGTCGGGGTCTACCGCTGAGATTATCGAGGCTGCCAAACAGATACGGCAAGGAGTTGAATTAAAAACTGAGGTGCCAATTGTACTATTTTGCATTAAGGAATTGGCAGAGGGCGAGGAAGTGGAGGTTGAGGATAATGTGTATCTTACCAAACCAGATAATTTCAATCAATTAAGAGTTCTGCTACGACGGCTTCAAAAAACCCAGGCTATAGTTAGCTGAAACCCAGTAACCGCTCATACTCAGTTCGCACGACCCCATAACACTCACAGGCCGCAACTTCCAGAGCTTTCCGGTTGAGG
>Ga0209511_1000608_pt1 | contig 35338 bp, 30 predicted proteins | sample SSSSmetaG_FD_184141 | JGI IMG/M metagenome (GOLD analysis project Ga0209511, IMG submission 184141) | Glacier valley bacterial and archeal communities from Borup Fiord, Nunavut, Canada, to study Microbial Dark Matter (Phase II) - ​SSSS... | ecosystem: Environmental > Aquatic > Freshwater > Ice >... | reverse complement strand
GAACTGGTGCGCCACTATGGAACTCCTTGAAGCTCGCACCTTCTAGGGAGTTCCATCTTACCTACTTTTTACGGTAGAACCTTTTCTTGGCACCACTACCAAAGGTAGTGGTTTAATGAATTTGAATAAAAAGATTCGTTTGCGTGCAATTGCTTCAATTTCTCAAAACCCTGTCGGCTAGCTACAAGCAGCTTTTCTCGAAATTGTACAGGCTCAAACGGCAATGAAATGAGTAATTCTAGCATAGGCGCTACCCGATCAAGCCGCGCAGCACTGCATCGGCAGTCAGTGCGGCCACCTGATCAGGCGATAAGCGACCGTCTGGCCGATACCAGCGCCGGATCGCGTTGAGCGCACCTAATGCGTACAGCGTGGCGAACCGTTCATCGGGTGCGTTGAGCGCCCCACATGCGACTCCGGCGTGGATCAACAGCTCGAAGCGCTTTTCGTACTCGTCACGACGCGCGGCGAATTCCTCACGGCGTGCATCACCCAGATGTCGCCACTCGTCAAAATAAACGGCGGCAGCATCCAAACGGCTCATAATCACGGTGACATGCGCGATCATGGCCTGTCGCAACTTTTCAACAGGCGGTAAATCACTTGCCAGCACGGCCATTTGCGCCGCGAAAAACGCCTCGATCGCGTCGCTGGCAATCTCCCACAGCAGTTCCTCTTTACCCGCGATGTGCGCGTACAAGCTGCCGCCGCCGGACAGCTTCATCTTATCGGCAATGTCGCGCATGGAAGTCGCGAGATAACCGCGCGTGCGGAAAAGTTCTTCGGCAGCGATGCGAATTTGATCGCGGCGGCTGGTGGTGCCGTTCGACATGATGAGTACGACCTGACGCAATAACCTAACAATCGTTAGGTCACCTATTATAGAGAGCGCGCACTCAGGTGTCAACCAATACGTAATCCGTGTTATGATCGGGCTACGAGTATGCTATTCCAGCGGTCAGGATGTAGTGCTATGGCGAGCGATACGATTTTAGTGGTGGATGATGAACAGAATATCATCGAACTGGCGACGATGTACCTTGAACAAGAGGGCTTCCGCGTGATCAGCGCGCGTGATGGGGCAATCGCGCTGGATAAAGCTAAAGCCGATCATCCGGCATTGATCGTGCTCGATCTGATGCTGCCCAAGATCGACGGTTGGCAGGTGTGCCGCAAAATTCGCAGCGAGTCGGATGTGCCGATCATCATGCTGACGGCACGCGATGATGATGTGGATAAAATCGTCGGGCTGGAGTTGGGCGCGGACGATTACATGACCAAGCCGTTCAACCCGCGCGAACTGGTTGCCCGCGTCAAAGCAATTCTGCGCCGTGCCGAGCCGCGCCGTCCGGCACAAGCCAGCAGCATTCGTATTGCCAATTTGATCATCGATCCGGCACGGCGCACCGTTTATGTTGACGATCGCGAAATTGAGCTGCGCACCAAAGAGTTCGATTTGCTCATGACGTTAGCCGAAAATGACGGCATTGTGCTGACGCGTGAAAAGCTGCTCGATCTGGTATGGGGCTTTGATTTTTACGGTCAGACGCGCACCGTTGATGTTCACGTTGCGCACGTCCGCGACAAGCTGAAAGGCAGCCAGGCCACGATCGAGACGGTATGGGGCGTTGGTTACAAGCTGGAACACAAGCCGTAAGGGGCACAGCTCATAAGTCATAATCGGCACAGAGGCTTGACGGCAGCGCGCAGCGTCTTGTATAATACTTACATCGCGGGCGCTTAGCTCAGTTGGTAGAGCACTTCGTTTACACCGAAGCTGTCAGGGGTTCGAGTCCCTTAGCGCCCATCATGTTGTTTGATAGTTTGTTTGTGCTCAATCGTGCTGGCGTAGGGGCCGCGCATCGACTCCGGCAGCATTGCGCCGATCGCTGCCATGACCTGTCCGCGAATAGCCGTGTCGTCGCCCGTTATAAACGTGAGCGGCGGCGCAATCTGCCCGCGTAATTGCTCGCCTTCTTCCCAGAATGCGCATGGCAAAATTTGCGCACGTTGGCTCGCAAGTTTGATGAAGTCGCCGGTGCCGGGTAACGCTTCGATCAAATGGTCGGCGCTGCCGCGCTCACCTTCCGGGAAAAACAGCACCGGCGATCCTTTACGCAAAACAGTCAGCGTGGCGCGCAATGCCGCTGCATGACCACTCGTATCGCTCAAGTTGCCGGGAATCGGGATCATCTGCCAGAAGCTCGCCACCCGACTTAAAAACCAGCCTGATAAGGGTACATTGATCTCGCGTCCCAACAGCTTCATACGCTGCGCATCGGTCACCACGATCCGCAGCGGTGGCGCGGCTGGTCGCACGCTGTTGACCGCTTCGCTGATCATCGCACCCGGCCAACCGATCCACATCCCTTTGCGCTGATAATGATTCGCGACGATCAGGCAAGCGCCCTCACGCGGGATGTGTTCAAGGCCGCTCATGATCGGGCGCGGTGTGTGCAGATCGAGCAAACGGCTGGCGTCACGGCTCAAATCGCGGCGCGGAAAGCCAAAGAAGATCGAGCCGCTGACGCTCACGAACAGCGCTAACGACGCCGAATAGTCAGGGCGCACGTTCTCCGCAGGCACAGGTTGCATGATCAGGGCGCGGCTTGCCCTTGGCTCTGACCGTCGATCGGCACAACCGCTGGCGTTTCCTGAGTATCCGTCGCAGAGGCGATCGCGGTTGGTCCGTAGCGCACGACGCGCAGCAGTCGCCGCACCCGCGCGCGTACTCCGGGCATTGCCAGCAGGATCAGCCCTTGCACCACCAGTGTATTCGTCAGCACAAAGAAGATCAGTTCTTCAAGCGGTACGCCCAACGGCAAAAATATATTCAGCGAAAAGTCCGGGTTGATCGTCCAGGTGTGACCGTTGATCGCGAACGAGTCCGCAAACGATAAATAGAGCGACGGGATCAGGATACCGGGCAGCCATACTTTCCAACGGCGGATCATCAGATCGAGACCGAGCAGCCACTGCATGACGATGATCGGCACTGCCCAAATCACTTCTAAAACGAGGTACGTCCAGTGTCCCATGTTCAGGTTTCCCAATCGCCCGGATACAAGCGACGCCACAACCACAACGTGAATAATCCGGCCAGCAGCGTTTGCAAGATGAAAAACAAATATTCCTCAAGCGGCACGTAACCGAAAATGATATTGAGCACCAGTTTCGGATCGTAGTACCACACGCGCGCCGCCACCAGATAATTATCCCACGGCGTCGTATAGATCACCGACGCCAGAATAAGCGCCGCCAACACCAGCGTAATGCGCAGCGTCAGCCGATCGCGCAGCCGATAAATGAGCACCGCCAGCGGTATGCACACGAAAATGATCAGAAATAAGCCGTAACTCACGCTTTGCACCGTTTCAACATCATTTCAATTGAGCAGTGCTTATCATAACACCTTAGCGCGTCTCAATGATCACGCGATCCTTCCAGCGCACGCCGACCCCGCGCAGTGCTCGAAAAGTGCCGACCATGCCGATCAGCCACAAGACGCCGATCCCGATCAGGTTGAGCGCCGCGTACGTCGGACGCACTCCGAAACGACTCAGCCACGGCAGCAGCCCTAACCCGTTGACTGCGCATATCAACAGTGCCGCGCCGATCAGTGGGGTCTGGCCGCTGAGCACGCCGTACGCAAACATCGCGATCACGAATACGCCGATAAACGTCACGCTGCCCAACAGCCACCCCACCGCACCTCGATCGCGCGCCGCCGTGAACGCCGTTTTGGTCATGCCATGCAGCAGCGCGCTCAAATCTGCGTACATCCGCACGCTTGCCACCTGATGACCGTTCAGCAGCGCCGTTTTGTAACCCTGATCTGCCAATAACTCAGCCAGCGCCACATCTTCCATGACGCGCCCACGTACCGCGCCAAAGCCACCCGACTCGTTATAAACCGATCGCCGTATGAGAATATATTGGCCGTTGAAAGCGGGCTTGCTCGGACGCAGCACGGCAAAATAATTTTGATAGGCCAGCGGCAAGATCAGCCGATCCCAAAAGCCGACGCATTCCTGTCGCAATAACAGCGAGATTGCGTCCAGATGGTGCGACTCGGCATAGGCAACCGCGCACGTCAAGCTGTCGGGCGTGTGATAAGTATCGGCGTCGGTGAACAACAGCCAGTCCGCTTCAGAACGGCGCGCACCCTGATCGCAAGCATTGCATTTGCCTGTCCAACCGGGCGGCGGCTCGGCTTCCAACCGGATTACATTCGCGCCGACGCCTACCGCAAGCATCGCAGTATTATCAGTTGAATGATCATCGATCACAGTGACTAAAAAGGTTGGATAGTGCAGCGCAAGTAAGCTGGCCGTGACGCGCTCAATCGTGGCGGCTTCATTACGCGCCGGTACAATAACCTCAACGGACGAGGTAGGTAGGTTGGCGGGCTGCGTTGGCAGTTCGGGAAGCTGCCGATAGTGCCATTCCGCGAACAGGCCGATCAACGCAAATACGCCCGCCGCAAAGACGCTAAAGCCGATCAGCACTGGAGACAAGATGTATCCTACTGCGGTGCAATGCTTATCTTCACGCCGGACGCCGATCGAGTGCCATGAGTGCCGCGTATACCACGCCGCCCACGCTGATCCCGTAGATCACGCCGTGCGCCAGCATCAGGGGAATCAAGCCCGGCCACCAACCGCGCGCCGTGCCCTGCACATCGATCGTGAGCCACACCACGCATAACGCCAGGAATGCAAGCCGTGATCGCCACGACAGATCGCGCAAAGCGCCGCCTTCGCGATGCAGACTGCGCGCGATCACGAGTCCGACCAACGCGGCAGTACAGCGATAGCATACCGCGAATGCCATGCCGTCATACATCGGGCTATACGAGAGCTGCGGACAAATGACGACGCCGATCGTATGAATCAAGTTGCCAAAAAAGAGCATCGGCGGCCAACCGGATTGCAGGAAAAACGGCATGATCAGCGGCCCCACGATCATCAGGCCAAGCGCAAAATCCGCAAGATACCAGTGCAGACGGCGGGGCAGCGCAAGTTGTGGAACACGCGGCGCAATGCTTGCCACAGAGGTTTTAACAAGTCGAATTGGATAAACAGTCATGCCGCTGAAAGCCTCAGAAACTAGGGCGACTCAGGCGTCGCGAGCCGCTGCGTACGTACCCAGATGCCAGGGATACGGCGCAGTTTTTCGGATTTGGTCAGGAACGCGCGTTTGTTGAAAACATCATACTGGTTAGCAATAATCTTGCCGAGAATGCCCCGATACACATCCGAGGCGACGGCCACTGAGAAGCGCGCCTTCTCTGCTAAAAAGCCAATTCCTGGCCACGCTTCTTCATATAAATGGTGCGCGCGTTCGATCTCGAATTGCAGCAGCCGGATCATGTCACCGTTGAGCTGGCCGTGCAGAATATCCTCTTCGCTGACGCTGAAACATTCCAAATCTTCTAACGGCAAATAGATGCGTCCGCGCTGGTGAGCGTCTTCGCCCACATCGCGCAGAATGTTGGTCAGTTGCAGTGCCACGCCCAACTTGATCGCGTACGGTTTGGCGTCCTCATAGTTGACGCCCGTCGTCGTGCCGAAAATGTGCATGACCATCAAGCCGACCGTGGACGCCACGCAATAGCAGTAACGCTCCAATTCGGGGAATGTCTGATAACGATCGCGCGTCAAGTCCATTTCGCAGCCTTCGATCAATTCGTCGGCGTAACTTTGCGGAACCTTGTAGCGGTCGCGTGTATCTGCCCAGGCCGTCAGCAGCGGATCATCGGCGTGACCGTCCGGCGATCCATTCACGCGCGCGCGCCAGTTGTCCAGCGTCGTCTGACCATCCAACGGCGGCGCATCATCTACCAGATTGTCGGTAGCGCGGCAAAAGCCGTACAACGCACGCACGGCACGGCGTTCTGCTTTGGGCAGCCAACTCGTCGCAAAGTAAAAACTTTTCGAGTAGTGACGGGTGGCGTCTTCGGCGTGTTGATAAGCTGTTTCAAGGTCCATGTTAGATCGTCATCCCGCAAGCATACATAAAACATATTCAGAGTCAGTGTAATTATCCATAAACTGCCCGATCTGACAAATACGCCGCTACCGTGAAAACCATTGACCCTAACCCCAACCCTTTCCCCGTGTACAGGGGAAGGGAGTCGGTCATTGTTTAGACGCCTTGCGCTAACCCCTTCCCACCTACATTTATACGGCAGGGCGGGACATTCATACGCTCTGACTCCCTTCCCCTGTAATCGGGGGAAGGGCGGGGGTTAGGGGTCAACACTTCCCTTCGGCTCGGTCACGGCGTTGGCTGCCACGCCTCGGCATGATTTTTGGCTACGAGCGCTGCCGCCGCGCGGTGACCACTGCGTACGGCGCCTTCCATGCTGTCATAGAAACGTTGAATGGTGTAGCCGCCTGCCAGATACAAGTTGTCGATCGGGCTTTGCTGCGACACGCGATACTTATCCGTGCCGGGTTTCGGCCAATAGACACTTTGCGGCACGCGGATGATATTGTATTTTTCGATGTGCGCGTCTTTGGCGGTTTCCGGGAAATTGCGTTGAATGCTATCCCACACCTGATCGAGAATTTCCTCATCGTCCATTTTGATCAGATCATGCGCGGGCGCTACCACAAATTGAAAGCGGCTCTTGCGCGTTTCCATCTTGCCGTTGCCGTTGGTGCGATATTCGGGCGTGGTGTTCGCTAGATCAGCGTACACCGGGATCACGCCGTCCGGGCTGAACAGGATGTTATCTACATAGCTGATCTGCCGATCCGCCCACAGATGCACCGACACGACCGGCACGCCTTCGATCTGCATCAAGCCGTCAAAGTACGGATCGGCTCGCCATTGATCGGGCAGCAAGCGCTTCAAATTGTGGATGGGCAGCGCCAGCACATACTCATCGGCGGTCACGAGTTCCGGCGGATTGTTACCGCGCTGCACGCACAAGCCGCTGATACGACCGTCCGCGTCGGTTTCGATCGATACGATTTTGGCGTCGGTGGTGATCGTGCCGCCGTGATCGCGTACGTACTGCGCCATGGGGCCGATCAAGTGATTTTCCGGCGAACCTTGCAGAAATCCCATACGGCTGGCACCGTTGACGCGCAGGAAAATGCCCGATACATCCAGCACGACTTTGGCACTGATGTCCTCCGGCGCAACGAACTTGAGCGCTAAACTGAGCGGCACAAACATCTTCTTGAGCAGCTTATCGCTGATGCCATGCCCGCGATGCCATTCCTGATAGGACATGTTGTCCATCTGCGCATAGTAATCTTTGCTACCAAACAGCATCGGATACAGGTTGCGCGCCAATGACAACTTTTGCGGCCAGTTGAAATACTTGTTCTGTACCAGCGTTGGCACTAAATGCAGTGGGCTAGGCAGCTTGGCCGTGCGGAAGTCGAACCGTTCGCCCTCATTGAGCGTGTAGGTCAGTACGTGATCCTTCCACAGAATGCGATCGTAAATGCCAAGTTCGCGCATCATCGTGAAGATTTCGTCATAGGCACCGAAGAACACGTGCAGACCTGTTTCGATCCATTCGCCGTCAGAATCTTTCCAGGATGACCACTTACCGCCTAAAATATTGCGCTTTTCGAGCACTTCAACCTGATAGCCTGCATCAACCAATTTGCGCGCCGCTGCTAATCCAGCTAACCCGCCGCCACCGACAAGCACCTTCTTACGTCCAATGTTTTGATCTGCTAACGCCATGACGATCACCTTTTTGCTTGATTCGTGAGCGGTTGACCGTAAAGCGTGCCTCGATACAACCGTACTAGAAATATAGCATAAGGGGTATGGCAAGTGCCCACTGCGGACTACCACCTATCTATTGCTCCTCCTCAGAATTGAACACCTCGGAAATTGTAGTGGACGCTGAGCTGAGCGCCGAACGTGCCATGCTGAGCGCCGTGATCAGCATTCCCAAAGCGGCTATTGTCAGCGCCGTCCGCGTCCCAAACCGCTCACCTAACGCACCGCCGATCAGCGCGCCGAATGGTGCGGTAAGCTGTGCCAAAAACGCACTGGTAGCGTTGGCACGTCCTAATAACTGGTTTGGGACGAGTCGCTGCCGTAAACTCAGTTCGTTGATCATATAAATCGTGATCAGGCCATCACCGATCACTTGTGGAATGAACAGTATTGCAGCAGCCAACAGCGCCACCCTACCCGCGAGCGGCGTGAGCAACCCAACCACTGCACTACCAAGCAGCGCTCCACTCAACACGCGCCCTAACCCGAAGCGGCGTGGCAGTCGTTCGGCCAAAAGCGCACCCAATAGACCACCCACGCCCCCTCCAGCAATTAGAACGCCCTCGATAGCTGGTGTTAGCCCAACTGCACGAATCACGTAGAGGCTGTACAAGGCAGCATAAAAATTACCAAAAAAAGTCCGCGCGCAGCTCCCGATTGCCATCGCGCGCAGCACTGGCTGACGGAGAATCACACGCCAGCCATCCGTAATCTCACGCCACATTGTCGATTCGGAATCAGGCGCACCAAGCAGTGCTTCCGGCGACCTAATCAGCGCTAGACTCACGGCAGAAACGGCAAACGAAACGGCATCGAACAGAATCGCCAAAGGCGCGCTGATCACCTGAACCAGCCCGCCCGCCAGCGCTGGCCCACCGATTTCAGCCAGCGCGTCGGTGGTCGCTAATTTTGTGTTGCCTTCTAAAACATTTTCAGGGCGGATCAACGCAGGCAGCACCGATTGATAAGCCACATCGAACAACAGCGTCAACACCCCGCTAGCCAATGCGACAGCATAGATCAGACCGATGCTTAGCCGTCCGATTAGCGCGGCGATGGGCACACTCAACAAAATCAATAGCCGCCCCACATCGGCGGCGATCATAAGTGGGCGACGCCGCAGCCGATCCACCCAGACACCCACAAATAAGCCAAGTGTCAGCGTGGGCAGCGCGGCCAATGCCGCCAAAAGACCCATCTGGACAGGGGTTGCACCTAAGATCAAAATGGCAGTGAGCGGCAGCGCACCGCGCGTGATACGTGAGCCGAACTGCGAAATGGTTTGTCCGGCCCACAATTTCATAAAGTCCGGGTGGCGATATAAGCCCCCAAACCGAAAAGAACGTTTTGTCAGGTTCATCGACAGCAATCCTCATTAAAAGCAATAGGAACGTCAAATACGCCGTGAACGGACTGCGAATTTATCACCGTTCACCGCCAGTATTCAGCTCGATCCAATGTCGCTTTTAGCGGGTAGTGCTCATGCTGCCGACCTCCTGCTCAGGCGATGAGCCGCCTGTTACAATATAGTAGCATACCATAAAATCGATTTGACTTGAAAAGCTCGCCTATTCATCACAATTTCATAAGACGCTGAACAGACTGCCCATAAATGCAGTATAATTAATGGGCTGTATGCACAGACTCAGAAAACTGTTGAGGAAACCTATGTCGCAAATCGGGACTGAAACGACGCCCGTTCGCGTTGCAATTATTGGATCGGGGCCGTCGGGCTTTTACGCAGCAGATGCGCTGCTCAAGCAGACGGACTATGTCATTGAAATGGATATGTTCGATCGTTTGCCGACGCCCTACGGATTAGTGCGCGGTGGCGTGGCGCCCGATCATCCGAAGATCAAATCGGTCACTAAAGTGTACGACAAGATCGCGGCACATCCGCATTTCCGGCTGTTCGGCCATGTCGAGTTTGGCAAGGACATCACGCACGACGAGATCAAAGCGCATTATCACGCCGTGATTTATGCCGTCGGCGCGCAAACTGATCGACGCCTGGGCATCCCTGGCGAAGATTTGATCGGCAGCTATGCGGCCACCGAGTTCGTGGCCTGGTACAACGCACACCCTGACTATCGCGATTTGCAGTTCGATCTCTCACAAGAGCGAGTCGCCGTGATCGGCAACGGCAATGTGGCGATGGACGTGGCGCGCATCCTTGCCAGCAGCTATGAAGAACTGCGCAAGACGGATATTGCCGATTACGCGCTGGAAGCCCTGCGCACCAGCAAAGTCAAGGAAGTGTACATGTTGGGGCGGCGCGGACCGGCGCAAGCCTCATTTACTAACCCGGAACTCAAAGAGTTGGGTACGTTGAGTTTGGCGGATGTGATCGTCAAGGCCGATGAAGTCACGCTTGATCCGCTCAGCAGCGCGGCATTGGCGGCGACGCCTGACCCGCTGGCCGAAAAGAATCTCAAGACGCTCAACGAGTATCTGCAACGACCCATCGCTGGCAAGCCGCGCCAGATTCATCTGCGCTTTCTGGTATCGCCCGTGGTGATCATGGGCACTGAACGAGTCGAAGGAATCCGACTGGTCAAGAACGCGCTGCAACAGGCCGACGACGGCACGCTGCGCCCACGCGCGACGGGTGAATTCGAGGAACTGCCCGTTGGTATCGTGTTCCGCTCGATCGGCTATACGGGCGTGGCATTGCCCGGCGTGCCATTCGATGCGAAGGCAGGCGTCATTCCCAATCAGCTAGGGCGCGTGATCGATCCGGCCACCAAACAGACCATCTTAGGCGAGTATACCGTTGGCTGGATCAAGCGTGGCCCAAGCGGCGTGATCGGCACGAACAAGCCTGATGCCGTGGAGAGCGTCACGCAACTTCTGGCGGACATTCCAAATTTCGCGGAGCTTGATCCGACACAAGCCGTGCGCGAGTCAGTCGATACGCTGCTGTTGGTCAAGCAGCCAAACTTTACAACGTACAGCGATTGGTCAGCACTCGATCAACTGGAAATCCAAAACGGAGCAGCGCAAGATCGGCCACGTTTGAAGTACAGCCGCGTTGACCAGATGCTTGACGCTGCCGAAGCCGCGCGCCGTGCCAGAGCCGCCAGCACCCCCGTTTGATGGCAGCATGACGGATTCTCCTGTGAAGTGGCGGCTCGTTGTATGCTGGCTTGCGCTGTTGATGCTGAATATAGGCAGTATGGGGCAGCCGTTACATGCCGCGCCGCTGGTCGTCCAGACTCCTGCATCAAACGCTGATTGGCCGTCGTGGGGCTATGATCTGGCAAACCATCGCTACAACGCGGGCGAAACGGCGATCACGCCCGCTACCATCGCGGGCTTGCGACCACTCTGGACATTCGCCTTCCCGAATACGATGATCGCATCCAGTGAGCCGGTGATCATCGGTGATACGGTGTATATCGGCAGTTGGAACGGTGCTGTGTATGCGCTGGATGCCGCCACTGGTCGCCAACGTTGGATGTTCTCGACCAACATCACGGGCAAAATCGGCAGCGTCCGTAATGCCGTCGTTGTGACACATAATCTGGTCATTTTCGGCGATCAGTTAGGGCGCGTGTTTGCGCTCAATCAGCCGAACGGGACGCTCGCCTGGATACAACAAACGGTCAGCGATCACCCGCTGGCGCAGATTACAGGGGCACTGGTGGCTTATGGCGATCGGGTATATGTGCCGATGGCCTCGCGTGAGGAAGACGCCGCCAGTAACCCGGCTTACGCCTGCTGTACCTTTCGGGGCAGCCTGACCGCGCTCAATGTGGCAGACGGCGCGATCGCCTGGCGCTTCTACACGGTCGATCCGCCGCAGCCGCTGAATGGAACGCTGAACGCGCTTCATAGCGGGCCGAGCGGCGCGGGTATCTGGTCAACGCCCGCCATTGATCCCGATGCAGGCCTGATCTATATCACCACGGGCAACAGCTATTCGCCGCCCGTTTCGCCATACAGCGACGCGATCCTGGCGATTTCACTGGCGGACGGACACTTACGCTGGTCAACGCAGCTAACCGCAGATGATTGGGCTAATAATGCTTGTCGCGCTACGCCAAATCCGAATTGTGCGGGCGAACATGGGCGCGATCTGGATTTCGGATCAGCGCCGATTTTATTCAGCGTCAATAACGATCAGGGCGTGCAAAAATGGGTGGCTGCCATTCAAAAGAACGGCGTAATCCATGCGCTCGACGCACTGACGGGCAAGATCGTGTGGACTCAGCAAGTCGGGCGGGAAACATCCTATGCGTGGGGCTTATCCTACGATGGCAGCTTGCTGTATATGGCCGATACTACCTATGAAGTGAACGGCGGCGTCTATGCGCTCGATCCGATGAACGGGTACGTGGCGTGGCACATTGGCGCGATGCCTTGCACCCCTGTCCGCGATCAGCAAGCCGCGCGCTGTTGGTCAGGCTATATGGCGGCGGCCAGCAGTACGCCGGGGATCGTGTGGCTCGGCACGATGGACGGTCAACTGCGCGCGCTTGATGCGAACGGCGGCGCGATTTTGTGGACGTACAACACCACGACGCCAATAAACAGCATCAACGGCGTGATGGGACACGGTGGATCGATCGGCCCCACCAACGCGGTGATTGCGAATGGGCGCGTGTTCGTCACGTCGGGTTATGCGCAATGGACGGATCGCTTATCGGACGGCAACATTCTGATGGTTTTCGGGCTGCCGTCGGACAGCGATTATTTCTAGGATTGCCCCGGCATAAATCCCTCCTCCAAAAAGAGGGAGGGACTTTACACACTGAGAACCCCTTCCCTCCTTGTGGGGGTAAGGGGCAGGGGATGGGGGGAACTGACTTTACACGCGCCCTAATTGTCAGACGCGCCTTCTACCAGATGCGGAAGGCGGCGGGGGTGGCGGACTGAGTTTTGCGGTCAGAAAATCGGTGTAACCGCCCGCGAAAGCAGTCAGCGCGCCGTTATCCAGTTCGACTACGCGATCCACGGTTTGATCCAAAAAGTAGCGATCGTGCGAAATAACCAGCACCGACCCTTCAAACTCGTCCAGCGCATGTTCCAGCGCTTCCGACGATGGAATGTCCAGGTTGTTGGTCGGTTCGTCCAACAGCAGAAAGTTGGGCTGGCAAAGCATCAGGCAGGCCAATTGTAAGCGGCTGCGCTCGCCACCGCTCAGCGTGCCGATCGGCTGGCGCGTCTGATCGTAGCTGAACAAGAATTTGCCCAAAAAGGTGACGGCATTCCCTTCGCTGATCACGGTCAGATCGCGCACGCGTTCGATCGGCGTGCGGGTGCGCCAGTCGTCAAGCGTTTGATGCTCTTGCGCATAGTAGCCCACCCGCACGTTTGGCCCTATTTTGATCACGCCATCCGACGGTTGCAACTGTCCCAGGATCAGCTTGAACAGCACCGACTTCCCCGCGCCATTCGGCCCGATTAAGCCCACACGCTCGCCATGCTGGATCAGCAGGTTCAAATCCAGAAACAGCAGATCATCGCCAAACGCGAGTGACAGCCGCTTGATCTCCAGCGCTTTGGTGCTCCCGCGAAAGCCGCCGAGCTGTAAATCCATCTGCCGCCGTTCAGTCACTTTTTCGATGATCTCACCGTTGGCTTCCATCTTATCGAGCATCCGGCGGCGACTGCGCGCTTGCTTGATGTGCCGCTCGTCCTGAGTGATCCGCGCCCAATGCTCAAAGCGCGCGATCGCTACTTCGATTTTGGCGATCTCTTTTTGCTGTGCACCATACATCTGCTGTTGGCGCAGCCGTGCCAGTTCACGCTGCGCACTATAGGCGCTGTAGTTACCCTTGTAGAAGGTCAATTTACCATCGGCCAGTTCTGCGATTTGCGTCACGATTTCATCCAGCAGATAGCGATCGTGGGACACGATGATCACCGCGCCCTGGTAATCGCGAATGGCCGATTCAAGCCGTTGCTTAGCAGCCAGATCAAGATGATTGTCCGGCTCATCCAACAGCAGAATGTCCGGCGCTTCGATCAACAGCCGGATCAATGCAACGATCTTCTTCTGGCCGCCACTGAGCGTATCCGTCGGCAGATCGTAATCGGCGGGCGAAAAGCCGAAGTGCGTCAACAAGCCGCGTACTTTTCCGGCGTGCTGCGGACCCTGCTGCGCCTCGTACAGCGTCAACGCGTCGTCTTGCTGCGCCAGCACATGCGCCAACATTTTCGCATTGTTGTATACGGCAGGGTCGGCTAAACGTTGTTCGATGCGCTTGAGTTCAGCCTCGATTTTGGTCAACTCAGGCGGCGCGATCATCGCTTCCTCGATCAACGTGCGCCCCGCCGTCAGTTGAACTTCCTGCGCCAAACTGCCTATCCGTATACCGCCCATGCGCGTGATGCTGCCGCGATCGATCTGCACAGCACCCGTGATCGCTTTGAGCAAGCTCGATTTGCCCGCACCATTCGGACCGATCAGCCCGACGCGATCGCGATTGCCCAATGACCAACTGAGATCGCGAAAAATGACTCGTCCGGCGTGCTGTACGGATAATCGGTCGATTTGTAGAATATGCATAGCGTTCTCCTCATTATTGGCTCAAACTGGAATCAAAAACGGCTATGAGCGTGCGCCCATAGCCGTTGCTTACCCTTAAATTATTAGCTTACAATTTACTCGGTCAGCAGGCGCACCACGTCAAGGCGTGCTGCGCGATAGACGTTTTCGATACGCGCGAAATAAGCGAGTCAAAAGCAAAGTAAATCATGCGATTTATTGTAGAACGTGAAAGCGCGCGAGTCAAGGGGTTCGAGTTAAACCTGCGATCGTCATTGAGTGTCTTTATTGCGAGTTGTGTCATGTTCCTCGCGCTGCTTTTTGACCCAAGCAACTGGATCATCATAAGCCGGATCATCTTTCATCTCAGGACTCAACGCGTTTATGACAGCGATCACACTTTGACCCCAATGGAGTGCGTGATGTTTCTGATTGAGTATGTCCTGTAATTCGCGTTGTTCATCTTCTGGTAGCTGCAGAACTTGCTCAAAGATGTCTTTGGCGTTCATAAACTCACCTGGTTGTTTCTCATATCATGCTTCAAGGCTCAATATAAGTCTACGCCAAAATTGTTCATACAGGCAAAAGAAACGAGCAAAGCGCCGCCTGACCTCATTTTTCAATCGGGAAATCGGATCGATAGATCAACAATTAATCAACTGAAAGTGAATAAAGCCGCTTGCGCTTCAACGCGTTTGTATGGGGCGAATGTAGCGAGGGTGCTATGCGTTAATCGCGCGTTTACTTAGGGCGATTTTGTAGTGTGCGCGTCAGAATTTCGTTTTGTTGCGAACGCTGTTTGTTGTTGCGCTTGCCACTCTCAGCAGCTTTGCGGATAGGTTTCGCAGCACGCGGCGCAGTCATGAGTTGGTCGCCCATTTCCGTACCCTGCATCGCTTGACGCAGCGCAAATTCCATCGCCGTTGGCAAGTTGCTCAAGTCTTCTTCAGCATCACGCGGCATCTCGACTTTTTGCTCAAGCGCCTTGACGCTCAGGTCGATTTGCTTCTTCTTGCTGTTGACCTTGATCACCTTGACGCGGATTTCATCGCCCACTTTGACAACTTCGGACGGTGAATTCACATAGCCATTGGTCAGTTCCGACACATGCACCATGCCGGGACGCTCTGCGCCGACATCGATAAATGCGCCAAACTTTTCGACTCGCACCACTTTACCCATCAGTTCCTGACCCACGCGAATATCACTCCAACCGCCGTCGGATTGCTGCTGCTGCGGCTGCTGAAACTGTTGTTGGGATTGCTGCTGATATTGTTGTGGCTGTGATTCGCGCTGCTGCGGTTGCGATTCGCGCTGTTGATTTTGTTGTGACTGCTGATTTTGCTGTGGCTGCGCTCTGGGCTGATTGAAATCGTTGATCAGCGTCAGATCGATGCGGCGCTGCGCCACATCTACGTTGCGTATCCACACGGTCACATCATCGCCAACTTTGACTTTATCGTTCACGTTTTTAACGCGCTCGGTGCTCAGCTGCGAAATGTGAAGCAAGCCATCCTGACCGACGCCAATATCGACAAACGCGCCGTACAGCTCGATCTTTTTGACTTTGCCCCGGACTTCCATCCCGACCTTCAGACTTTCGATAGGCCGTTGTTCGATGGGTGATGCTTCAGGTTCCGGGGTGGGCGTTTCGGCGGTGGTTGGCTCAGCCGCGATGGGTTCAGACTGTTCAGCGACAGGCGACTCCGACTGTTCAACAGGCTGCGGTTCGGTGCTCAGTTCTGCGGTAGGTTGTGGATCAATAGGCTGTTGTTCAGTATGCGTTGTATCGATGGGTGCTTGGTGAGTAACTGTTGTTTCGGTGGGCTGTTGATCAAGGGGTGGTTGGGCGACTTCGGGGGTCGTCTCTTCAATACCTGTGCTCATAAAAAGGATGCTCCTGGGTTTTACACGATTGGCTCGCAAGCCGTGCGGCATTATACAGCCTTGCCGCATGAAGGTCAATGGTTAGAAACTGAATAGTACGCCGTTTTAATCACGTTTAGATACGAACATGGAGATTTGTTGTTGCAAAATTTAATCGATCGACCCAAAATTTGGGCGGACAGGTTATTCATCTGAAACATTCCGCGCAAGGCCACGCAAAAACGCTGCTTGATTAGGTTCAGTCAGCGCAAGTTGTCCGGCAGGCGATAGAAACAAATCGATCGCGTCGGATACAGCCTCGTTCAGCGCGTGATCAGGGCGTTGATCGATGTGTGCGATTCGTTCCGCAGCGCCATACACGCCGCCAATCAGCGCGGCTAACAAAGCAGTCCAACCCGTGCGCGCCGTGCGATACAAGGCGGCATGTTGGCCTGCAAGAAATTGGCGAGCAACAACCGCGAAAAATTCCGGTGATACCGTTGGTAACGTGCGCATTGCGATTGTCGGCGCTGTACCCAACACGTCAAGCCATTGCACCGAGCGCTGATAAACGCTGTTCAGTGTGGAACGCACGGGCGGCGTCTGCCCGATCAGCGTATGCAGCGCGCGAAACAGGCTTGTACCGTCCGTGTTGGGCGTGGGCGCATCGGTTGGAATGCTCAGCAATAAGGTGGCGGCGCTTTGCCAACGAGTCCAGGTGTGCGCCCATGTAGTTTCAGGGACTGCCAAAATATCCAGCAGCCGCACTTGCCACTCCAGAAACTCGGCATAGCTGATCGTGTCGGTGGGCGTCAGGGGCAGCGTTTCGCCAATGGTCGCGATGGCCTGCACCTGATCGAGCAAGCGGCGCGCGTCAGCCAGATCGGGGATCGGGTCGGCGTCGGTCATTTCGATCAGCCGACGGCAGCCGACGTTCAGCGAAACGTGGATACCATCCGGCGCTTGCACCGCTTGCATCGGAAAAAACTGGCAGGCGATCGGTTTGGCGTCCGCGCCCGCTGCTTTGTGAACAATACACAGATTATCGGTATCCAGAAAAACGCAGCGCCCATCCACTTTGTTGAGCGTATACTGATGCGTCGCTTCATCCAGCCGAACGAGTGGCAGCGTATCCGGCACATCATTCAGTAGCGGACGCCACATATCATAATCAAGGCGCTTCGCTTCGCGTTCGGTGAGCATCACGTCATAGCTGCGACAACCGCCGCCGCACAATTTGCAAGTATGGTGGCTGTGCGTGGTGATTTGTAAGCGAAGGGCGGGATCGATCGGTTGGCGCGTCGAAAAAGCAGGGGACATCAGGTGATCAGCTTTCAATTGCAGACTTCCTATTGTAGCGCGATGATGGGCAATCGTGCTAATCTTGAGGCTATTGCTTTAGTTTATCAATTAACGCTACAGGAAAACTCACATGTCTGACGCATTGCAACAGTTGAAAACACGCCTTGACGACATCGCGAATATTAACAGCGCAGTCGGCGTGCTCGGTTGGGATCAGCAAGTGTTCATGCCCGAAGGCGGATCAGAGACGCGCGCCGGTCAGCTTTCCACGCTCAGCCGAATCGCGCACGAGATGTTCATCGATCCTGAAGTGGGCAAGTTGCTGGCGACTGCCGCGACTGAGTCGAATGGCGCGGATTACGACAGCAACGACGCCAGCCTGATCCGCGTGACGCGCCGTGATTATGATCAGTCCACGCGCATTCCAGCGGCACTGGTGGCAGAGCTGAATCATCACAGTACCATGGCGCATCCGGTATGGGTCAAGGCGCGCGCCGACAACAATTTCAAATTGTTTGCGCCGTATCTGCAAAAGACGGTCGAACTCAGCCGCCGCATGGCTGAGCACCTCGGCTATACCGATCGGCTGTACGATGCGCTGATCGATCAATTCGAGCCGGGCATGAAGACAGTCGAGATCGAAGCCATGTATGACGATCTCAAGCAATCCACCGTACCAATGATCCAGAAGATCAAGGATCGGCAGGATCGCGCCAATGACGATGTTTTGCGCCGCTTTTACGAGGAAGCCAAACAATCCGATTTTGCGGTGCGGGTGTCGCGCGAACTGGGCTATGACTTCAACCGTGGTCGCCAGGATCGCGCAGTACATCCATTTTGCAGCGGCTTTTCGCGCGATGACGTGCGGATCACCACGCGCTACGATCAACACTTTTTGCAGGCGGCGCTGTTCGGCACGATGCACGAATCCGGGCACGCCATGTACGAGCAAGGCGTCGGCGCAGACTTACCCAAACGGCTTGCCACGGGCACTTCCTTGGGCGTCCACGAGAGTCAATCGCGTTTGTGGGAGAACATCGTCGGACGGAGTCGCGCTTTCTGGACGCACTACTACCCGCTGATTCAACAGGTGTTCCCCGACTCATTAGGCGATGTTGATCTGGACACGTTCTACCGCGCGATCAACAAATCTGCGCCGTCGTTCATTCGCGTTGAGGCCGATGAAGTGACTTACAACATGCATACGCTGGTGCGTTTCGAGCTGGAAAACGAAATGCTGGATGGCAAGCTGGATGTTATGGACGCGCCCGACGCCTGGAATGCCAAGATGCAAGCGTATTTAGGGATCACGCCGCCAACCGATACGCTCGGCATTTTGCAGGACGTTCACTGGTCAGGCGGTCTGATGGGCTACTTTTCGACCTACACGATCGGCAATATCCTGTCGGCACAGCTCTACGCAAAGGCGATCGCTGATGTGCCGAGCATTCCGGCGGATATCGGGCAGGGCAAATTCAGCAGCTTGCTCGGCTGGCTCAACACGAATGTTCACGCGCATGGTCGGAAATACATGCCGCAGGAATTGGTCAAGCGTGCTACGGGTGAGCCGCTCAATTCGCGTGCCTATGTGCAGTATCTCAATACCAAGTACGGCGAGATTTACGGGTTCTAACACGAAGTACACTCAGATTGAAAAGCTGGGGTGATTTTGTGGGGCACGGCTTGCCCGATGTGTTTCATCCCACGAAACATATTTGCTTATATTAGCTGCGGACACGGCAGGCCGTGTGTCTATGGTAATCCGGCGCACTGTAGGGACGTGGCTTGCTACGTCCGCCGTCCTGCCATATGGTGACTATTGACTGTGGCGAATTGCTAAAACCGCGTCCTACCTGTTTTCATCACGGTTGTTTCAGCCCTGCTGCTGTATGGTCAGGGCTGTTGCAAAGTCCTCCCTGCGTCACAATTTTCCCCACCCTAAATCCCTCCCCCCACAAGGAGGGAGGGACTTTTATACGTAAGAACCCCTTCCCTCCGCAGTGGGGTCGGGTAGGGGATGGAGGAAACCTGATTGACCTGTGCCCTAACTGCCGATCCCTTTCACATTGTGCGTTATACTCAGCACAACAAATAAACCTCTGGAACACCATGCGTAAGTTTATTATCGAAGACAAACGCTATCTCTTGCCCTTTAACGAACCCGCGCGTGAATTGAGCATCCTGAATCAACCGCTCTGGTTGGCACAGCGCGAAGTATTAGAAGCGTATTGCACCAACGAATTCGCGATTTTGTCATTGGAAGGCGTGCCCGACGACGACGAAGAGACGATCGTGTATCGCGATAACCTGTACTTCGACAAGCCCTACATGGCAGAATTCATCGCACTGGCAAAAGCGAGCGGGCAGGCGTGCCGCGCGGCATTTTCATCTGACGATCGCGCTTTCATGACGTATGCCAAGCCGCTGAGCCGTGGCTTTGAAGAATGGCACGACGATCACACGGGGCAGACGATGTACCTGATCGATTTGTGGTATTTTCCGCACGGCTATACGCCTGTTGTCACACCCGTGAACGTCACCAGCGGCTACACTGAAGCGGGCTATTATTCAGTGCCGTCGTACATGAGCAAAAACGGCGATCTGGTTCACTATTTAACCAAACGCACCATGGTTTCAGTTGAAAATTGGGTGCACGTTTTTTACGCGAACGTGGTCATGGGTATCTTTTCGCTCGGCCATCGCTTTGAAGAAAAGCTGAGCAAAAGCAACCTGTTTCGGCTTCAAATTACCTGGCGTGCGCTGATCGAGCAAAAGCAAGTGCTCTCATGTTCGGAATTAGTCCACATCGGCAAACGTTCGATCATCGATCCGAGCGCGGTGATTCAAGGCCCGACCTGGATCGGTGACGACTGCACGATCGGCCCCGGCGTCGTGCTCGGCAATTGCTACATCGGTAACGGCGTCAACATTGCGCAAGGTTGTCAGGTCATGCTCAGCGTGATCAACGACAACTGCTTTTTGCCATTTCGCGCGTCACTGTTCATGACGGCTATCATGGAAAACAGCATTATCGCGCAGAATACGTGCTTACAAATGTGCGTGATCGGGCGCAGCAGCTTCATCGGCGCAGGCACAACCTTTACCGATTTCAATTTGCTGCCTTCAACGCTCAAAGTAGAAGCGATGGACGGCACGCTTGAACCGGTCGATCAGGTGGTACTTGGCGGCTGCGTCGGCCATAACTGCCGCATCGGATCGGGCTTGATCGTTTATCCGGCGCGCATGATCGAATCGGACGTGGTACTGTTTTCGTCACCCAACCGCCGTGTGATTCGCAAAAACATCAGCTATGAAGAGAGCGATCACCACGAGCTGCGCCCCGAAGTTGCCAAGCTGCATAAACAAAAATATCCGCGCCGGATCGGGGATGTGATCGACGAAGCCGCGTACCTGGAGACCTGGTAATCATGCTCGACAATGCAGCGCCGGATACGTTCGCCTTCATCATCCACCCGATCGATCCTAAAGCCGATGTGTCGCGTAAATGGCCGTGGGTCGGCAAGCTGCTGAGTGAAGGGCAAATCAATTTCCTGTCGGCATATTTTCCACCTGTCTACATGTCCGAGATTACGGGCGTGCGCTCGGAAGCTACCGGGCGCGAGTGTAAGGGCTGGTTCATCGCCTGCCCGTTCACACCGCAGCGCATGTTACAGCTTCCGGTCGAACAGGTCTACGCTAAAATCATCGCCTGCGCGCACAAAGCTGAGGCACTTGGTGCGCGTATCGTCGGTTTGGGCGCGTATACGTCGGTGGTGGGCGATGCCGGACAAACGATTGCCGATCGGCTGACAGTGCCCGTGACCACAGGCGACAGCTATACGATCATGATGGCGGTCGAAGCTGTCCGGCGCGCGGCTGAGGTGATGGGCATTCCGCTGAACGCGGCAACTGCGGCAGTCGTTGGCGCTACGGGCGCGATCGGCAGCGTGTGTGCGCAAATGTTGGCGGCGGACGTGGCAAAGCTGATCATCATCGGACGGCGACTTGACGCGATCGAACTGGTGCGCGATAAGTGCAGCGGCAAACGCGCCGAAATCTGCGCCAGCACGAATATCGATTTGATCTATGAAGCCGATCTGGTACTCACTGTGACCAGCGCGATCGACAGCGTGATTCAACCCGAACACCTGAAGCCGGGCGCGGTCGTATGCGATGTGGCGCGTCCGCGTGATGTATCGCGGCGGGTGGCTGATCAGCGCGATGATGTGTTGGTGATCGAAGGGGGCATGATCGAAGTGCCGGGGCCGGTCGATTTTGGCATGAACTTTGGCTTTCCGCCTAAAATGTCATTTGCGTGCATGGCTGAAACTATGGCGCTGGCGCTTGAAGGCCGTTATGAAGACTACAGCATCGGCAAAGACCTGACCGTGGAGCAAGCGCAAGAGATTGGCGCGATTTGTGCAAAGCATGGTTTCCGGCTAAGTGGCTTCCGAAGTTTCGAGCACGCTGTCACCGATGAACAGATCGCGCGCGTTCGCGAAAAGGCGCAGTACAATCGCAAAACATGGTCACCCGCACACGCCTTTTGATCGCAGTCCGAACGGCGGGCAGTCAAAAAGCCCTGCCAAATAGCAAACTCTATGTTTGCCAAATAAGAGTGATTTTATTTATTTTCGCCTGATTCTTCAGGCTTCAGGAGCTTTTTCAATCTAATGACAATCGTACTTTTCCCCGCGTCTTTCGACCCGATTCACTACGGCCACATCGATATTGCACAGCGTGCGGCGCGTCTGTTTGACGAAGTGGAAGTGGCTGTGTACGATCGTCCGGCAAAAAGATTGCTGTTCACTGCCGACGAACGGCTTACGCTGGTTCGCGAGTCGATGCGCCACATTCCCAATATTCGGGTTGCGCTCTATAGTGGTCTTACAGTAGACTACGCACGACAGGTTGGCGCTACGGTGATCGTGCGCGGCTTGCGCGTGTTCAGCGATTTTGAGCTAGAATTCCGTATGGCGCTTGCAAACCGACGATTAGCGCCGGATATTGAAGTCGTCAATCTGATCGCAGGTGAGCAGTTTTTGCATATCAGCTCAAGCACGGTACGCGAGATCGCATCGCTCGGCGGCGACGTTTCGACCATGGCACCTGTTCATGTCGTCGAAGCGCTCCGCACACGCTTTTTGGAACTAAACCGGGATGGCGGCGCACCGAATTACGTCACCAGTCTGCAAGACTAACATCAGGAGAGCCAAAACATGGATATTCAGCACCTTGTAGATCGGCTGGAAGATTTGATCGATGAAGGCCGTCACCTGCCGATGACCAAAATGACCGTCATTGATGAAGAACGCGCCTTGGAGATCATCGATCAGATGCGTATTTCGATCCCTGAAGAGATCGAAAAAGCGTCGCGTGTGATGAGTCAGCGCGATCGGCTCATGGCACAAGCCAACGAAGAAGCGGCACGCGTGATCGAATTGGCACGTGAAAAAAGCGACTCGTTGATTCAGCGTGACGGCATTACACAAGCCGCTCAGAATCGCGCCACCAATATCGTGGAGCAGGCGCGGCAAGACGCCGAAGCGATCCGCGCAGAAGCCGATAACTATGTGCTGGATGTGCTCAATGATTTGGAATCGCAGTTGATCAAGACGTTGACCGTCGTGCGCAACGGTATCAACAAGATCATGCAAGAGCGCGAAATGAGCAAGGCGCGTCTTGAGCAGGCCGTGAATGCGCCCATCAGCGCGCCATTTGCCGCATCAGTGACGGTATCACAAGCAGCGCCTGCGCAATCCGCACCACAACCTGCGCCGCCGCTGAGTGTAGCACTGCCTGCGCCGCTGAACGTCGAAAAGTCGCAGCCGGTTGAAGTGGACAGCAATCACTCGACCTAGCAGCCCGCCACGTTGAATTTTGAGAGTTGCGGATACGGCAGGCCATGCCCCTACAGGCAATCCGGCGCGCGGTAGGGACGTGGCCTGCCACGTCCGTCGTCCTACCGGATCCTGAATATCTGTTTTCTTCTGTATAAGCCCCGCCCTAAAGCTCGGCGCAATCCTGTCAAACTGAGGGACTCCATTATGTCTGAAAACTCCTATCCAGCCACTCGCCAGATCACCAAAGTGCTGATCGCGAATCGTGGCGAAATTGCCGTGCGTATCATCCGGGCGTGCCGCGAATTGGGCATCCGCACGGTAGCCGTCTATTCCGACGCCGATCGCGCCGCGCTGCATGTGCGCTATGCCGATGAAGCCTACCATATTGGCGCATCGCCGCCGCGCGAAAGCTATTTGAAGATCGATACGCTGATCGATGTCGCGCGTAAAAGTGGCGCTGATGCGATCCATCCCGGCTACGGCTTTTTGTCGGAACGTGAGGCGTTCAGCGCTGCTTGTCAGGATGCAGGCATTATCTTCATCGGCCCGCGCCCTGATTCGATTGCCGCGATGGGCGATAAGCAATCGGCGCGCGCGATCGTCAAAAAGGCGGGCGTGCCAACGATCCCCGGCACTGAAATGGGCTTGCGCGATGATGAGATCATCCACGCTGCCAACTCCTTCATCGGCTTTCCGCTGATGGTCAAGGCGGCGGCGGGTGGCGGCGGAAAAGGAATGCGCGTGGTGCGCCGTCCTGAAGATTTGGAAAGTGCGGTGGCGGCAGCCCGTCGTGAAGCCGAAAATGCGTTTGGCGACGGCACTATTTATTTGGAACGGCTGCTGGAAGGCGCGCGGCATATCGAATTTCAGATATTGGCCGATATGTACGGCAATACGATCCACCTGGGCGAACGCGATTGCAGCATTCAGCGCCGTCACCAAAAGCTCGTTGAAGAAGCGCCGAGTCCATTTCTGGATGAGGACTTGCGCCGCCGCATGGGTGAAATGGCTGTTCGCGCCGCGCAAGCCGTCAATTACGTGAACGCTGGCACGATCGAATGTCTGGTCGATAAGAACAAGAATTTCTACTTTTTGGAGATGAACACGCGTATTCAGGTTGAGCACGCCGTCACCGAACTTGTGACGGGTGTTGATCTGGTGCGCGAACAAATCCGCATTGCGCGCGGACGGCGGCTCGAATTGGCGCAAGACGACATTCAGATCAAGAACCACGCGATCGAATGCCGCATCAATGCCGAAGACCCGTACAATAACTTTTTGCCGTCTACTGGCACGGTCACCGTTCACCTTGCGCCGATGGGTCCGGGCGTGCGGTTGGACAGCGGTATTTACGCGGGCTACGAAGTGACGCCGTACTACGACTCGATGCTGGCCAAGCTGGTCTGTTGGGGCAGCAGCCGCCCCGAAGCGATCCGCCGCATGAGCCGTGCGCTGCGTGAATACAGCATCATGGGCTTGAAAACGAATTTGCCTTTTCATCAGAAATTGATGGACAGCCACCACTTCATCAGCGGCAAAACTGATATTAACTTCATCGAAAATCACCCGTTGATGGGTCAGGCGAACGAGAACATCGCCAATGAAGAAAGCGCGGCAATCCTGGCAACGCTGGTAGCCCATCAGGCACAGCAGCACGCCGCACAGGTGGTCAGCCCGAACGAGCGCGATACCTCGAACTGGAAATGGGTGGGGCGCTACGAGCGGATGCACCGCTAACGGATTCGCTGATTTGCGCTTCGCCTTCGATTTTGTTCGCAAGGCGAGGCGCATTTGCTTTATTTGTGAATTATGGTACAATACATTTTAGAACGTTCAGAAAGTTTTGAAAGAACGCTCCTTAGTATTGTTCACCAGCGGAGAATTTCCCATGCTAAAGCGATCTATCACCACCGTGCTTGCCGTACTACTCAGCCTGTCGATCTGGAGTAGTGCCGCGCGCGCACAAGCGACGCAGCCTGCATCGTCCGATCAGAAACAATCTATTCGGCTCGGCTATGTGCCGGTGCTGGTTTTTTCGCCGCTGTTCATCGCGGCTGAACGCGGCTACTTTACGCAGGAAGGGCTTGACGTGAAGTTGGTGCCCGTACAGGGTGGCAGCGACTCGGTTGTCCAACTGGCAGCCGGAAATTTTGATGCAGCCGTGGGTGGCATCGGCGCAGGCGTGCTGAATGCCGCCAGCAAAGGATTGGAGTTCCGCATTGTTGCGCCGCTGCACAGCGAACAACCGCCGCTCTCGACTTCGTTGGTGATCTCCGCCACGCGCGCCAATGAGATCAAGAGCATCAAAGATTTGAAGGGCAAAAAGGTATCCATCAATGGGACGGGCGCGGCCACTGAATATTGGTTGGCGCAAGCATTGGCCGAAGGTGGCCTGACCTTCAAAGATGTGACGCTGGCAACGGTCGCCTTCAAAGATGTGCCCGCTGCGCTGCAAAACGGCGCGATCGATGCCGCCATGCTCGGTGAGCCGCTTACTACTCAGCAAGTCGCGAACGGCGTGGTGAAAATCCTGGCTGATGATTTCATCCACGGCTTCTACTCAACCTACCTGTACATGGGCTTGCCACTGCTGAACGATCACCCACAAGCCGCTGCTGGCTTCATGCGCGCCTATTTACGCGCTTGCCGTGACTTGCAAGGCGATGCCTTCAAAGACCCGGCCATTGCTGCGATCATCGAAAAGTACACCAAAGTTCCGGCAGCCGTCGTTCAAAAAGCCAGCCACCCCTACTACGATCCGAATGGCGCGATCCCATTGAAGGACATTCAAACGCTGCAAGATTACTTCCTATCGCGCGGCGAACTGGATTACAAAACGCCGCTCGATTTAAGCAAGTTCATCGATACCTCCTTAGCCGATCAAGCCGTCAAAGCGTTGGGGCCGTATGCCGCGCCGACCGCAGCCGCTACCATGAACGCGACAGCTAGCGCCGCCACGATGATCGCCACCAGCGCCGCACAATAATCAACAGGCAAATTTGGCAGCACCCCTCTCACAGTCGGGAGGGGTTCGGGGGTAAAACAAATTTGAATGACTTCTAAAATCACAATATCCGATCTGTCGGTGCGCTTTGGCGATGCGGCAACCGCGCTGCTGGCGCTCGATCGCGTCAGTTTGCAGGTGGCAGCGGGTGAATTTGTGTGCATCGTAGGGCCGAGCGGCTGCGGCAAAACAACGCTGCTCCGCGTGCTAGCCGGATTGCAACCTGCGCAAAGCGGATCGTTCACCGTACAGCGTGATGACTCGACACGTCCGCTCAGCGCGATGGTCTTTCAGGGCGCGGCAGTCTTTCCGTGGATGACGGTACTCGACAACGTAGCCTATGGGCTGCGCAACCGCCAGATCGCCTACGTGGAACGCAACCGAATCGCGCGCGAATGGATTGCGCGAATGGGGTTAGAGCATTTCAGCGAGTCGTATCCGCATCAGCTTTCCGGCGGGATGCAGCAGCGCGTCGGGTTGGCGCGTGCTTTCGCCTACAACCCGGAAGTGCTGCTGATGGACGAACCGTTTGGGGCGCTGGATGCACAAACGCGCTTGCTATTGCAGGAAACGCTCCTGACGTTGTGGCAAGCCAGCCATATGACGGTGTTATTCGTGACGCACAGCATCGATGAAGCGCTGACGCTGGCCGATCGGGTGGTGGTCATGTCCGCGCGACCGGGGCACATTCTGGCGGACGAGCCGATTACGTTTGCGCGTCCGCGTGAGGTATTATCGCTGCGCGCCGATCCGCGTTTTGGCGAATTATTCGCGCGCGTGTGGGGCTTATTGCGCAGCGAAGTCGAACCTGTCACAATGCGTTAGTGCCTATCCAGCACATCGGGCATTATTCGGATATGTTACAATCACTTGAAACGCCCTTCGATTACACAAAAGGCAACTGCGCTCATGATTTTGCGCCCCGAAGATTTTACGCATCAGACGATACAGGTCAACGATCTGCGAATGCACCTGGTGAGCGAAGGCGCAGAGGACGCGCCGCTGATTGTGCTGCTGCACGGCTTCCCGGAGTTCTGGTATAGCTGGCGGCATCAGATCAAGCCGTTGGCAGCGGCGGGCTATCGCGTGGTGGCGGTCGATCAGCGTGGCTACAATCTGACCGATAAACATGGTCCCTATGACATTTTCACGCTGTCAGATGATATTGCCGGATTGATTCACGCGCTCGGCTATCAGAAAGTGGCGGCGGTGATCGGCCATGATTGGGGCGGCGTGGTCACCTGGACGTTCGGTGCGCGCCATGCCGATATGCTTGAAAAGCTGATCGTGTGCAATGTGCCGCATATCTCGGCGGGCATAGCAGCATTCAGCAGGCTCTATTTACCGCAAATTATGAAAAGCTGGTATATGTTTTTCTTTCAGCTTCCGAGTTTGCCGGAACGCTTAATCGCTGCCAACGATTACAAATTGTTTGCGGACGTGATTCAGGAGCAAACCAAAGGCGCTGTCACGGATGCTGAGATCGCCTATTTCAAGCAAGCATGGGCACAGCCGGGCGCACTGTTCGCGTCGGTGAGCTGGTATCGCGCGCTGTTCCAAAGCACATCGAAGATCGCGCAAACGGATATGAATGTGTACGTGCCGTCGCTGCTCATCTGGGGTGATCAGGACAGCGCGCTGACCGCCACGACTGCCGAATGGTCACGCCGCTACGTTCAGGATTTCACGCTGCGCGCCGTTCAGGGCGTCTCGCATTGGGTCGAGCAAGAAGCGCCTGAAATCGTCACGCGCTATATCCTTGATTTTCTCAGTGAGGCGCGCTGATTGTGGGTATCGATTATGTGATCGATTGGGAGTGCGTACCCAAAACGACGCTCTCGACGCAAGGCATTCTGGTGCGACTCAAAGCGCAGAACCGCGCGCAGGCGATCATCAAGCTGTATCGCGATAATGGCGATATGCGTCCGCCCGCCGAAATGGGCTTTGAGCTGGAACGGCGCACGCCTGATGGCAGCGAAGAAGTGCAGGTCGTGATCGTGCAAGCGCTCATCGATGAAGCGGCGGCGCTTGATCCGCTCGCGCCGTACTGCGTAAATTGTCCAGCCAACCGCGCAGGGCGACCGTTCGGCTGTTTCGACGCAATCAGCTATCCGATCTCACGGGCGGCGGAAGTGTGGCTGCTCAAGCAACTGCCGACGCCGGACGATGCGCTGCCCTATTTGCTGCTGCGTCAGGTGATCGCGGACTCGCCCAACTTAGGCGATCAGGTCAAGCGGATGCGCGCTACAGATGATGTGTTTTTTGAGACAAGCGACGTGTTTGCGCGCCGCGTTGAAGATTTGTCAGTGAGCACCGATCAGCTTTTTGAGATGCTCTTTTTGATGAATGCGGCGCTGCCCACTTATGCCGCGATGCTGCTGTTATTCGTCGGCGCGATCCCGCGTGATATGGATGCCGATGTGCTGCAAAACCTGACGCCCGCGCCCGCCGATTGGCAAACGCGCTTCCCTTTCCAACTGAGCCATGAAGCTGACGATGATGCGACGATTGCCGCGATCAAAGACTTTTTGGCGTCGCTGTACGTCGCCTATGGGCTGAACGTGTCCTTATCGTTGGATGCCTGAGCTGCATTGATTAAATTGACTGCTTGCGTGCGATGAACAGTGTGTGCGGGTGATAGTAGCCGCGATCGATGCGTACCGTCTCGACTGCAAAGCCGAGCCGCGTGAACAGATCATGCCAGGCTTGCCGCGTCCGAAAGTAAAAGCGTCCGCCGCCCTGCTCTTTCTGAATGTGATCGGTCAACCCGATCACGCGCACGGCGAGCGTTTCCTCCAGCCAATTGAGCGCCACTTTCCAGCGCGGCGACTCGCCCATATCTTTCAGCAAGATCGCGCCATCAGGGGCAAGTTTGGCGGCGCATACGCTTAACAGGTGTTCTTGCAGCGCGTAAGGGATCAGATAAAACACGTCGAGGATCGTCACAGCCTGGACAGGTGGCACATCCGCCGTCACGATGTCCTCAGCGAGAAAGCGCAAATTCGGTAGGGCGATCGCTTGCGCCACCGCGATCTTGTGGGCGTCCAGATCAATACCGATCACCTGCCGACCGGTGGCTTCACGGGCGAGCAACTGCGTAAACAGTCCATGTCCGCAGCCTAGATCGACGATCACGCCAGTTTGCGGCGCATAGCTGGCGATTAGCGGCATGGGGCACACCCGCCAGCGCACGATCATATGCAATCGATCGCTGGTGGAGAGCGTGGGATAAGCGGTCAACAGTTGGCGGAGCGTAGTCGTCACGGCGTGATCCTTGTGGGTGTAATGTGCCGATTATAACCTGCCACGCTTTTCGTTAGCGTAAATTAGAGCAAATTGGACAAACCGTTGTTCAGTTAATACAATCTCATATTCACACTGTTTTGAAGCAGTTCGACCACCAAGTATAAGTGAGACAGCGCGTTTATGATTGATAAAGTACGAGCTTCGCGAAACCGAACCATTACACTCACAGACGACGATCGCGAACGGTTGTTGAAAACAGTACAATGCACTGTGCCTGTAAACGCAATACCCTTCGTTATAGAAGGTATTCGTCTTGGAAATTATCAAGATTGGGTACAGTGCTTGCCACTTGCTTGCATCGATCTACTGTTTTTAGACCCACCCTATAATCTGGATAAGGTTTTCAATAGCACGAAGTTCTCTCGCAGTAGCGTTGAAACATATACGCGATGGCTTGACGGCGTTGTAAAATCCTTGAAACCGCTGCTAAAATCAACTGCAACCGTCTACATTTGCGGTGATTGGTTCACCTCAGCGTCTATATTTCAAGTTGCGAGTGAACATTTTATCATTCGCAATAGAATCACATGGGAACGTGAAAAAGGACGTGGGGCACAATCAAACTGGAAAAATGCCAGCGAAGACATTTGGTTTTGTACCCTGTCTGATGCTTACAAATTTAATGTTGATCAGGTCAAATTACGGCGCAAAGTTATGGCGCCTTATACAAATGTGAACGGGACACCCAAAGATTGGGTACAAGACTCGTCAGGTAATTTTCGCGATACGTACCCCTCTAATTTGTGGACAGATATTACAATACCATTTTGGTCGATGCCAGAAAATACGGACCATCCTGCCCAAAAGAGCGAAAAGCTATTAGCCAAATTAATCTTAGCAAGTTCGGATGCTGGTGATTTTATCTTTGATCCCTTCTTGGGAAGTGGCACGAGTGTATCGGTCGCACACAAACTGAACAGGCGGTTCTTTGGTACTGAAATCGATGAGTATTACTGTTTGCTTGCTGCCAAACGCCTCGAATTGGCAGCGGCTGATAAGGAAATACAGGGCTATACGAATGGTGTTTTTTGGGAAAGGAATACGCTTGCCACACAAAAGTCATTGAAAGAGAAACCTGAAGTGGAGATTATGCAGGAAACACACGACAGCCTGGTATCTTTTCTGGTGAATTATTCAATGACCCATCCAGGATGCTCTAAAGAAACACTGGCACAGGCTGCACAAATTCAGTTCAAGCTCGTTAAGGAACGATCAGTTTACTACACTCCGAGTCTTGCAATTCGCTTTGCGATTGCTAGTGGCAAGTCCTTTTCTAATGTTGTGCTTTCGTTATCAGCCTTGCAAAAATATGACAATAGGCCTTTTATTGTTTGTGTTGTCCGTCCTGAAAACATCGAGTTTCTGCTTGCCAATACGACTTTCCTGAAAAAGATCAGCCACAGCTCCCATAAATTAAACATCGATAATATTCGCGGCAGTTTTTTAGGAACTGATATTATTCGCACTTACGATGGTATTGAGAACAAACCAGAAAACTTTGCAAGTCTTTTTGAGCTTCATTTGCAACATAGTTGGCAAGAGAATATTGAACGGCTTGAAAAACAAACAAATGCCATTGTTCCTACAGGCGTTTGGTTTCAACCGACATTGGAACAGCAGCAAACTGTAATATCAGCTCCAACCATTGCTGCAATGCTTTCTGCAAGCCCCGAATATCTTCAGATAGGCGAAGTGCTCACGCAAAATGTGCACGCTAACATTGATGCAATTTTACGTGCTGGCAAAATCAACAATGTCAATCAACGCGGAAATTCAATCGAGCAAATCGTCACTCACTCCAACAATTTTCACAGCGTTGAAGATTTGTCACGGACACTTCAATTAGGGACTGAAGTGAAAATTGATATTAAGACAAAAATTCTGACACTTTCATCGAATCCCAAAGCCTATAACATTGACAAGGTTTTGCGCGCATTGGCAAAGGGCAATACAGTGGTGTCGTTCTTTTTTATTGGCATCAATCTTGAAACGGAGCAAGTGACCACTTGTTTTGTATCCATTTTCGACAAAACAATTCTGAATGCCACACACATTCAGTTTCACTGGGCAGGACGTAATTCAAGAGGTGTAACGCAACTATCCGACATTTCACCTATATTTGAACCAGATTTCATAGAAAACATTGATGTTTCACAAGCTGAAAAGTTTCTGCAAAGGCTGCTGAACATACTCCCCAAAGTGAAAATAAATTAACAAAATCGAGTTGAAGTACGTGCCTGTCACTTTCCTGCATGACTAGCCGCTTGTCGTTTGCAGAGAAGCGTCGCTTTTACCTTGCGCTGATCGTCATTTTGTGGGCGGCGTTCGCGGTGCGCCTATGGCATTTGGGCACGCAAAGCTTGTGGCATGACGAGGCGTGGTCGGTATTCAGTGCCTACGCTCCGCTGGCTGTCACAGCGCCCCACGACGATCCGAATGCGCCACCGATCTTCTATATGTTGTTGGGCGGCTGGCTGCGCATTATGGGTGACAGCGTATGGGCAATGCGTTATTTGTCGCTGTTGATCGGCGTGCCGTTCGTGGCGATCACAGCGACGGTTACGCGGCGATTAGTAGGGCAATCCGCCGCATTGTTGGCAGCGCTGTTAGTGGCGCTTTCGCCGTTGCTGTGGGTCTATTCGCAGGAGATTCGCGCCTATATCGCCATGCCGCTGTTTGCCCTGCTCTTGCTGATGCTGGCCGAACAATTACTGCGCAAGCCGTCGCGTCGCGCCTGGTTGTGGCTGCTGTTGATCGAGCTGATCACCCTGTATACGCATAATCTCGCCGTGCCGATCGTGGCGTGGCTCAACCTGAGCGTGATCGCCGTCTGGCTGTGGCAGCGCGATGTTCGGCGGATCGGATCGTGGCTGGTGACGCAAATAGTGATCGCGCTGGCGTATGTGCCGTGGCTGATCACGCAGCGCCCAACCGGCACCGCGCTCAACACGCCGCCCGCGCCTGACCCGGCGATCCTGTGGACGATCTGGCAAACTTACTTTGCAGGCGTCAAACCGTTGATCGGCACGGATGGTTTGTTAACGGTGCTCAGCGGCGGACTAGGCATTGTTGCAATGTTGGCGTTGATCGCGTTGATCCTCAAACGCCGATCGCTGCAAATGTGGCTGATCCTTTCGCAAGCAATCTTGCTGCCGATTTTCGAGCTGGCGATCATCTGGGCAGCGCATATCGATTTTCATCCGCGTTATTTTGTGGCGGGCACGGCGGCAGCGTTGATCGCGATCGCGGCGGGCGTACAAATGTTACCACGTACTGCCCGACGCATCGGCGTGATCGGCGTGGCGTTGTTCGGTATCGCGATTGCAGGGCGCGCACTGCCGATCACAGCCAGCAGTCCGATCTATCAGCACGATGATTTCCGCGCGTTGGCCGAACATTACGCGGCGCTCAATGCAGACGACGCGATCCTGATTCCCTACGGTTGGGAGCCGACGCTCGCTTATTATGCGCAAAAGATGAACTTCAAAGCGCGCCTGATCACGATTCCATTGCACAGCAGCGCCGACTCGATCATTGCGCAGTTGCAAGCGGAACTCCCGACCGTGCATCATCTGGAGCTGTTGACCTGGTATCAATTGCCCGCCGATTTGCGAGGCGCGTATCCGTGTTTGCTCGGCGCGATGGGTCACGCGATGGGCGACTCGCTAACCGTGGAAGGCTTGCACAGCGAAGGCTATACAGGTTTTGACGTGTCAGCGCCACAAACGTTACAGACAGACGGCGGATTTACAGGCGGCCCGTTTGCAGTGCTGCGCGATCGCTACTTCTGGTCCGGTCACAATTTATGCGTGTTGAGCCGTTGGCGCGTCACTCAACCCACGGCGGAACATTGGCGATTCGTGTTGCGCGTTCGGCTCGGTTGGGAGACTTATCAGGCGGATAGCGAGCTGCGCAATGACGATCAACTGCCACCGGCGAATTGGAAAGGGGGCGACACGGTGACCGTTTTCAGCGCGATTCAGGTGCCGAGCGGCGTACCCGTTTCAGCTTATAAGCTGGACGCTACGCTGTACAGTCCACAAACGCCACAAGGACTCACCGTCGGCACTACGGGCAGCACGATCGATTTTGGCCGCGCCGCGCCGATCCATAGCTGCAATGCTGAGCTGTCAGCGATTGCGCCCACTGCACAGGATATTTTGATCGCACCGGATATGTATTTGCACGGTAAGCAAATTCCGATGGGCGGTGTCATTCGGCAAGGGCAAACGCTGCCAGTGCGTCTGGAATGGTTGTACACGCGCGCCTGTGAACTCATGCCACCGGATAATCTAGGCGGCGCGCTTGTCCTGCAAGGTGACGGCTGGCAGCAATCAGTCCCGCTCACTGTTGGCAGCACATGGCCGACTGAGTTGTTCTGGCATATTTTTCGCGTTCCGGCATCAGCAGTGGGCAAAGCAACCTTATCGATCGTGCTGGATACAGGCAAAACGATCGCACTTGCTGATGATACGATTAACGAAATCAAACGCACATTCGCCACCCCGACCGAGCCGCCCGATCGACTCATGGATGCAGCGTTTAACGGCGTCGGCAAATTGATCGCGTTCGATGCGCCGCTCACGTTGAAATCAGGCGCGGCATTTCCGATCATGCTGATGTGGCAAGCGACGAATACGCCTACAGCTGATCACACGGTGTTCGTGCATTTGCTGGACGCGAACGGTCAGGTGATCGCTCAAAACGACGCGCCACCCGTCAACGGCGATCGCCCAACGACCAGTTGGCTGATAGGCGAATACATCAGCGATTTGCATACGCTGACATTCAATCAGCCGGATTATCACGGCCCGGCGACGCTTGAAGTTGGCCTTTACGATCCGAGTACGGGCGCGCGCGTGCTGTTGAGCAATGGCGCGAATCATGTGGCGCTGCCTGTGACGATTGCGGTGCAATAGTGGGCGCTAAAAACTGTTTTCAATAGCATCCGGCGTAACAGTCGGTGCATAAACTGTGGATGACATCTCGTAAGCGCCTGCATCACATGGATGCTTACGGACGAATCCACGTTGATCGGTAATAGGACAGGTCGAGCCTCCCGTGCCAATGGCGGGGCTATCTGCCTGAAGTGCATAGGTCAGCGTTGTTCCACCATTATTGCGCAAAGCCTTCAGATGTGGACTGACCCCTATCTGATCGGTAGTTGTCCAATCGTATGTTCCTGCTGCGTTGTCAATGAGATTGTGGCCTGAAGAAACAAGACAAAGCAAACCTGCATAACCTAAAGGATCCTTATTCGTGACAATCGGTGAGTTATTTGTAATAACTGTGCTTCCCAAAACGATCCCGCACATACCCATCGTAGGGTCAGAATATATTGCGCCGCCTGAGTGAGCGCGCCCGTTTACTATCGTGCTAAAAGATATTGTGAGATCTCCTGAATCATACATAATGTTACCCCCAAAATCCGCTTGATTAGCGCTGAAAGTGCTGTTGCGAATCGTGGTAGTTGCATCTGTACATAGCCCACCCCCATTGCTTCCCATATAAGGATTAGTACTATAGATACACTTAATACTACAGCGACACTTAGCAATAAAGGCGCTACCCTTTGAAATGTTCTAGCGACCTGACACTGAACAAAAGTTCAAAAAAGGGATGGAAGGGATAGGCTGAGCTAAGCGTAAACAGTCTTCAAGGAAATCCCAACCGAGGCGAAAAATACTGAGGTCACGGCGGTCAGTGCGGTCAATCTGGGCGGACAAGCCGTGTTGAAGGACGTGTTCGCCAAGTGCCAGCAACCAGAGATAC